>Ga0187863_10003201_pt1 | contig 12192 bp, 7 predicted proteins | sample June2016WEW_11_1_FD_132975 | JGI IMG/M metagenome (GOLD analysis project Ga0187863, IMG submission 132975) | Peatland microbial communities from SPRUCE experiment site at the Marcell Experimental Forest, Minnesota, USA - June2016WEW_11_10 | ecosystem: Environmental > Terrestrial > Soil >...
AGAGGTGATCATGGAGCCGATCGGCTGCAAGCGTTGGGCTATTGCCGAAGGATACATCCCTTCGCAAAGCTCGTTTTCCGATCGCCCCCTGATCTCTCACGAGACTGCATGCATCCTCAACGCCGGCGACCAGGCAGCGCACGTCGATATCACCATCTTCTTCGCCGATCGTGAGCCGATCGGGCCCTACCGCGTTACGGTCGCGCCGCGGCGGACGCTGCATTTGCGCTTCAACGATCTCAAAGATCCCGCGGCCGTGCCCCGCGACACCGACTATTCATCGGTTTTCGAGTCCAACGTGCCGATCATCGTCCAGCATACCCGACTTGATTCTCGGCACGCGGAAGTCAGCCTGCTTTCGACCACGGCTTACGCGCAAGCCTGAGCAATCTTGGCGCTACCCCGGTCTCCCGAAGCAAATACCGATTCCACGATTTTCAAGCGGTGAATCGTCGTTCGGCTGCGTTACATCGCATTATGAATGAAACGAAATCATGGAACTAAACCATAACCGCAACGGTTGTTGCGGCACGGTACTGGAGGACTATCCGTGACTGTCATCGTCGCTTCCAACCGCGTCGCGCGGGCAAAATCCGATGAGCCGGAAGCCGGAGGATTGGCGACAGCGCTGATCCCCATGGTCAAGGACTCTGGCGCGATCTGGGTTGGTTCGAGCGGTCAGACCGCCGATGCGGCGCACACAAAGGACTCCTTTGCCCGAATCGAGGCGCTCGGCACCGGCGCCCTGGCAACGGTCGATATGCCGGCGAAGCATTATCACGGCTATTATGAGGGTTTCGCCAATTCGGCTTTGTGGCCGGCGCTGCATTCGCGTCCCGATCTCATCCGCGTGACGGCTGAGGAATACGCCTCATATCGTGAGGTCAACGCCTTCATGGCACGGGCACTGTTGCGCTTCAGCGGACCGGAAGCGATCTTTTGGATCCACGATTACCACTTCCTCGCCCTGGGCGCCGAGATGCGCCGGCTGCAGATCGACCGACCGATCGGTTTCTTTTTGCACACGCCGTGGGCCGACCGCCGCACCATGGCCGCAGTTCCTCACCACGCCGAACTCGTGCAGGCGATGCTCTCCTACGATCTCATCGGCTTCCAAACCGATGACGATCGGCAGAATTGCGAAGACTATCTCCAGTTCGAGCTGGGACTGACGGTTTTTGACGGAACAGTCGCCTCATCATCGGGAATGACTCATCTGGCGACTTTCCCGATCGGTATCGATGTCGAGGATTTCACCGCTCGGGCGGTCAAGGCCTCCACTCGCCCCGAAGTTTCGCGTCTGCGAGCGAGCCTGCAAGGCGCCAAGCTGGTTCTCGGCGTTGATCGCCTCGATTATTCGAAGGGCCTGAACAACAGGATGCGGGCATTCGACCGCATGCTCGAGCTCGAGCCGCAATGGAAGTGCGCCGTCTCGCTGTTGCAGGTGGCGGTTCCCACCCGCGGCAACATCCGCGCTTACCGCGAGCTCAAGGCCGAGCTCGCCGCTTTGATCAGTGAGGTCAACGGCCGCCACGGCGAGGTCGATTGGAGCCCCATCCGCTATCTCAACAAGAGCTTCTCGCAGCTGACGCTTGCCGGCTTCTACCGCGCCGCCCGGGTCGGCTTGGTGACGCCGTTGCATGACGGCATGAATCTGGTTGCCAAGGAATACGTCGCGGCGCAGAACCCCTTCGATCCCGGCGTACTGGTGCTGTCCTCGTTCGCCGGCGCGGCGAAACAGCTTGACGCTGCGCTCATGGTCAACCCGCACGATATCGATGGCACCGCGCGGCAAATCGCGACCGCCCTCGCCATGAGCGTCGAGGAGCGGCGCGCACGCTGGCATTCGATGATGGCTACGCTGCGCGCCTCCACGGTTTGGTTCGCCGATTTCCTGCACACACTCGCGGACTTGCGTCGTGCGACGTCGCGGCTCGAGATGCCGCGGCCTGCTGCGTTGCCGGTCATGTTTGACCTTGCCGGCAGGGCGCAGCGCCACTGACGCATCGCCGCCCACGGCGCGGTGTGATGCACGACCGCTAGGCCGCACCCTGGCTCTTTTGGGTCTTGGCCTTCACCGAATGAATTTCCTCGCGCCCGGCTTCCCGCGCCGCCTCCTGCAGGGCCCGCCGAATCTCGTCGCGCTTCTCGTGGATCGAAGCGATCGCTCGCCCGGTGGCAATCCCTAACCCAACCAGAGCCGCCTCCGAGAGCTGGAGGCTCGCCTCGATTGTCTCCGGCACGGCGTCGGTAGCGCCGAGGCCATAGAGATGACGGGCGTGGTCGGCATCGCGCGCGCGCGAGACAATGAGAATGTCCGGCCGCATGGCACGGACGTGTTCGACGACCTCGTCGATGACGCTCGCGGAGTGGATGGTGAGGATCACGCCGGCCGCCTCGGCGAGGCCGCAAGTTTCGAGGAAACGCGGATCGGCGGCGTCGCCATAATAAACATCGTGACCGTTGCGGCGGTCGCGAGTCACGGTCGCGGCATCGGAATCGGCGGCGATATACGGGACGCCATGCTCCCGCAGCAGCGCGCACACGACCTTGCCGACGCGGCCATAGCCGACCACGATCGCGTGCTGCTGCCCGCCCGCAGGCCGGGCGACCAGACCCGGATCGACGGCTTTCCCCGACGTGAACCGCGCCGTGAGGGATCGCGCGGCGAACGACAGCAACGGCGTCAGCGCCATGGTGACCGAGGTCACAGCGAGCGTAAAGCTCGCGAGCGGCGCTTCGACCAGACCCGTAGCCGACGCCATGCCGATGCCGACGAAGGCAAACTCCCCGCCCGGACCGAGCAGCAGGCCGGTCTCGGTCGCGACCGGCCACGACAGACGAAACAGCCGGCCAAGACCGATCGTGAGCAACGACTTGACGGCGATCAGGCTGACAACGCCGCCAATAAGCCAAAGCGGCTCGCGCAACAGCTCGCGGAAGTCCACATTCATTCCAACGGTAAAGAAGAAAATGCCGAGCAATAAGCCCTTGAACGGCGCGACTGTCGTTTCGATCGCCTTGCGGTATTCCGTCTCGGCGAGCAGCAAGCCGGCAAGGAAGGCGCCGAGCGCCATCGACAGGCCGGCCTGACCGGCGATCACGCCCGCCGCCACGATCACGAACAGCACGGCCGCGATGAACAGTTCGCTGGAGCCCGCGGTCGCAACCAGCCGGAACAGCGGTCGCAGCAGCACGCGACCGAAGATAACGATGACGATGACGGCGGCCGCGGCTTGCAACAGCGCACTGGCGAGACTGGCGAGAACCGACCCGCTGGACCTTGCAGCCAGGATGGAGACGAACAACAAAATGGGGATGACCGCGAGATCCTGAGCGAGCAGGATGGAAAAGCTCGCGCGCCCGACGCTGGTTGTCAGGCGCTCTTGATTGGAGAGGAGCCCGAGTACGATCGCAGTCGAGGATAGCGACAAGCTCGCCCCGAGCACGATCGCCTCCGGCGGATTCTTTCCCGCCATCACGGCGGCGCCGGCGATCACCGCACTGGTGAGGAGAACCTGCGAACCGCCGAGGCCAACGACCAGACGGCGCATCGCCGACAGCCTGGGAAACGACAGCTCGAGACCGACTAGAAAAAGCAGAAACACAATCCCCAACTGGGCGATGCCCGCCACGTTCTGGGCGTCGCTGATCGTGAACCACGACAGCCCCGGGAATGCATTGCTGATCGAGCCGAGTCCAAACGGGCCCAAAACGGCGCCGGCCCCGAGGTAGCCCAGGACCGAGCTCAATCCCCATCGCCGTACCATCGGAACCACGACTCCGGCGGTACCGAGGACGACCAGAGCGTTACTGTACGCGGCGACATTGGTGGGCGTGACCACTAAATCCTCCGGTTCCGCGTCGGCACAGCGACTGTTGTAGACGGTCCGCGCGATTCCCGCGACCCAAACGCGCAGAGGAGATTCGCGCCTCCCATCCACGCGACACCGATACGACGCAGCTGGTCGCGGCTTGGCTGACGCTGACATTTGCCGTGAATTCAATCAATCGGAGCATGGGCCTGCACAATTTGTATCCGTTCGTGCTGGGCCCCTTGGCGGTCGCCAAGCTGGATTTTGTTCAGCAACTCATCCGCTCGGTCTCGCGCAGCGCCCCGAAATCCAGGGCGGTACCGCTGCCGACGTTATGAGGAAGGCCTGCGTATTTTACGCTTTGTGACGGCATGGGGCGTTTGAGCGCAGAAAAGCAAAACGCTTCTTGAATTTTAAACGGTTGCGCCCTGTAATGCCGCCGTGCAGGGCGAAACAGATCATTTCATGACCAATTCGACTTCAGGCGGGCAGTCCGCCGACACGGTATCATGGATCACCGCGACGGCAATCGTCGTTGCCGACATGGTGGGCGTCGGCGTCTTCACCAGCCTCGGATTTCAGGTCAATGACATAAGGTCCGGATTTTCGCTGCTTTTGCTGTGGGTCGTCGGCGGGATCGTGGCGATATGCGGAGCGTTCTGCTATGCGGAACTGGCCACGATGTTTCCGCGCTCGAGCGGGGAATACAACTTTCTGCGGCGGATCTATCATCCGGCGTTCGGCTTCGTGGCCGGCTGGCTTTCGGCGACTGTCGGTTTCGCGGCGCCGGTCGCCCTTGCCGCCATGGCGTTCGGCGTTTATTTCAAATCAATCATTCCGGCAGCGCCGCCACTGGCGCTCGGACTGGGCGTGATCTGGCTTGCCGCGCTCGTGCATCTGTGCGGTTTGTGGTTTCGCGGCGCCTACCATAATGCCTGGACCGCTCTGAAGCTCGTTCTGATCGTCGTGTTCATCGTCGCCGGCTTTGGCTACGGCGATTGGCAAGCGATTTCGTTCGCGCCGAGCGCCGCCGACCTCGGCTACATCGCCGGTGCGCCGTTCGCCATCAGCTTTGTGTTCGTGATGTACTCCTATTCCGGCTGGAACGCGGCGACCTATATCGTCGGCGAATTGCGCGATCCCACCCGCAACCTGCCGCGCGCGCTGTTCGTGGGAACCGCGATCGTCATCGCGCTCTATGTCAGCCTCAATGCCGTGTTTCTGGTCACCACGCCGATGCACGAATTGGCCGGCCAGCTCGACGTTGCCATCGTCGCCGGCAAGCACCTTTTCGGCGAGATCGGCGGGCGCATCGTCGGCGCGCTGATCTGTCTTGGGCTCGTATCCTCCATCAGCGCCATGACTTGGATCGGCCCGCGGGTGACCATGACAATGGGCGAAGACATGTCGCTGCTGCGCATCTTCGCGCGCAAGTCGAAGCAAGACGTGCCCGCTGTCGCCATCATTTTCCAGCTCCTGGTCTCCAACCTGCTGCTGTTGACCCAGAGCTTCGAAGCGGTGCTGGATTTCATCCAGTTCAGCCTCACTTTCTGTTCGTTTTTCGCTGTGCTGGGCGTCATCAAGATGCGAATCACTCACCCCAAGCTGGCGCGGCCCTATCGCGCCTGGGGCTACCCGGTGACGCCGCTCATTTTTCTCAGCGTCACGCTTTTCATGATGTATTATCTTGTGGTCAACCGGCCGCTGCAGTCCCTCGCCGGCTTCGCCATGACGTCGGCCGGGCTTATCATCTATTTTACGTCCCGTCTGCTATCGGATGTTCCCTCCTCGGATGCCTCGCAAACCGTGGCCTGACAGCGATGACCCTGCCTAAGATGATGGCGGCTGCCCTTGTGGCCGCCCTGCTGGCCCTGGCGGCGGCGCCCGCGCAGAGCGCGGAGACAGCGACAGCCGACGATACCGCGCGATTTCTCGCCGGGCTACCGCCGGCGCCGGATTCTCCTCTCGCGGAGCTGGCCAAGGGTCCGCTCTGGCAGCGGCACGCGCGCTATTTCGATACCATTTTTGAACGCGAGGACAGCGCCAATCTTTCCAAGATCCACGCATTTTCCCGGGAGCGGCTGACCGATAAGCACGAGACAATGCTGTACATGTTCAGCGGTCCGGATTTTCTCTACGCCACTTCGTTTTTCCCGACCGCCTCGACCTACGTCTTGGCCGGTCTCGAGCCGGTGGGCGAGATTCCGCCATTGACCACACTGTCGCACCCGACCGTCGAGTGGACGCTGCGAAATCTCGAGAGTTCGCTGGGATCGCTGCTCAGCTTCAGCTTCTTCATCACCAAGAACATGAAGACGCAATTGCACGAGGGGCCGGTCTACGGGACGCTGCCGATCCTCTATGTGTTTCTGGCGCGGACCGGTAAGACCATCCACGACGTGAGTTTCGTGAGCCTCGACGAGGAAGGAAATTTCCAGGCCCCGGCCGAAGCGGCCGCGCCGGACGACGGGAAGAACTCCGCTAAGGGCGCTCGCGCCAAAGCTGCCGAGCGCACCGTGCGAAGCGCCGCCAAAGGCGTAAAAATCGTTTTTTCGGACGGCGCGAGCCCCAACCAGACGCTCTACTATTTCAGCACCAATCTCGCCGACGATAGCGTGCGGAGAAGCGGTTTTCTGGCGTTCTGCGCCAAGCTCGGCGACGCCGACAGTTTACTCAAAAGCGCGTCCTACCTGATGCACCGCGGCGGCTTCACCAAGGTGCGCGATTTCCTGCTCGACCACAGCGCCACGATCCTGCAGGACGACAGCGGTATTCCGCTTGTCTATTTCGATCCGAAAAAATGGCGACTGCAGCCGTTCGGCCGGTACATCGGTCCGATCGCCCTCTTCGAATACGCCTATCAATCCCGCTTGGGGCAACTGTACCACCAGAGCAATGCGATCCCGATCGACTTCGGAGTTGGATATCGGTGGCGGAAAAACGAATCCAACCTGCTGCTGGCGCAGAGGATCGCGGCCAAAACCAGCGAAACCGAATTAGCACCGCATTTACCAACGGATCGCTATCTTCCCAGCACAGATACCCGAGCCGCGAACAAGGTGCGAGGAGCTGGATCGCCGAAATCATATCGAAAGCGGGTGGAGAGAGAGACAACGGGGTGGTTGGGCTGCCGAATAAGGGGAATTTTCTCGTTTTGTTCGACTCCGGAGACCAAGGCGAGCCGCTAGACGTCAAAATGGGGACATAGTCGTCGCCGAAGCTGTCCACTCGTGGGGTGGGGGAACAGTGGCAAATACGGGCCGAGGACCAGCACCGCAGGCGTTTCGCAGACCGGCACCAGTTGCGGCGGCCGGTCAGCGCGCGCGTTATTCCTATCTAGATCCGAAGCTCCGCCGTCGATCCGAACCGGTTACGCGCATGGCTCCGGCGCGCGGCCACATCGAAGGCGGCCGCGGTCGCGTTGAACCCGGCCGGCGGGCGGCACAGCAAACCGGTGTGCTCGCAAGCATACTGGAGCACCGTCTGTTCTCAATTTCCGCTGCGCTGTTTCTTGTCGGCTCGGCAGGCTGGTGCTGGCTCATCTACAGTAAATTCCGCTCCTCCGTTTTAGCCGCTCCCGCTGCGGCCGCCGCATCCACGGTGACGACTGCGGTCGATTCCGGTCGCGGCATCGCAAAATCGGACCCGATCGGCGCCTCAAACTACGTGCGCCTCGACCCTCAGCAAGGTTCGGACACGACGGGCAGAAATCTTGCTCGCGCCGTCGACCGGCCGAGTGCGCCCGGCTCCGCCAAAAAAACGCCCAAAGCCGAAGTCGCCGAGACCGCCGCCAGTGTCGTCGCCCGCGAATGGAAATTCTTCGAAGCGACGCGGGTGGCCGACCGGGGCCAGATGCCCACGAAACCCTCGGCCGCCGAAACGAATTTGAAGCCGCCGGTTCGTTTGGCCTCGCTCGAAAGCGATGCGCCGGAAATTGCGACCTTCCATTCGGCCACCGAGACCATGCCGTCGCGCGTCCCATCCAACATCGGGGCTAAGACGAGCCTGGTCGACTTCCAAACGGCGCCGTTTCCCTATCACGGTCGCGTACCCGGATCGAACCGACCGTTCCTGAGTGCGGGCGAACCGGGCCATCGCGGTCACGTCAATTTCCGCGGTCGCATCTTCTGGGAATCGGAGACGTTCAGCGACAACCGCGTATTGCTTCACGTTCCTCCGGACTTCGACCCCAAACGCCCGGCCGTCATCGTCGTGTACTTTCACGGTCACGGCGCCAATCTGGCCCGCGACGTGCGTGACCGCCAGCAGGTGCCGGCGCAGATCACGGCGGCGGGAATTAATGCGGTGCTGGTGGCGCCGCAATTTGCCGTCAATGCCGCCGATTCGAGCGCCGGCAAGTTCTGGGAGCCCAACGGATTTAAACACTTCCTCGACGAAGCAGCCGTCAAGCTCGCGCGCCTCTATGGCGACCCGCGCAGCGCGGCGGCATTTGCCAACATGCCGATCGTGATCGTCGCCTATAGCGGCGGCTTTGGGCCGACCTTGTCCGTATTGGATCGGGGCGGCGTCAGGTCGCGCATCCGCGGCCTAGTCCTGCTCGACGCGCTCTACGCCGGGATCGACAGGTTCGCAGACTGGATCGCCGACAACAGATCGACCTTCTTTGTGAGCTCTTACACGCCGCACACGGCACACCACAATGCCGATCTCGAGCGCCTGCTGCGCGAACGATCGGTACCGTATGGTTCGGAGCTCAGGCACAATCATCTTCAGGGCATGGTCTCGTTCCTGCCCGCCGGCGACGTCTCGCATCGCGATTTTGTGACCCATGCCTGGGCCGATAATCCGATCAAGGATATTTTGGCGAGAATGAACGACATCGGTCCGAGAATCGGGACCGCTGGAGCGCCAGCTTCCTCAGACGCCTTCGCGGCGGCACGCAACTAAAGCGCAGGACAGCGCCGGCTTGATGCGGCCTGCTCCTCTAGCTTGCGCCACCCTGCCTTTTGACCAAGATCAACGCCCAGCGACCCCATTGGATCAAATTCTATTCATTGGAGTTCAGCTGTGCTCATTGCGATGTTCGCAGACATCCACGCCAATCGACAGGCGTTCAGCGCATGTCTTGCGCAGGCGTCCGATCTTGGCGCAGAGCAAATTGTGTTGCTCGGCGACTATGTTGGCTATGGCGCCGACCCGGAGTGGACGGTCACTACCGTCATGGACCTTGTCGAAAAAGGTGCAAGGGCCGTGCTCGGCAATCACGACAGTGCGGTCAACAACCCGCGCGACCAGCTTAATGTCGAGGCTAAGATTGTCATGGAGTGGACGCGCGGCGAACTGGGGGCCACGGAGCGACGATTTCTGGAAAAGTTGCCGCTCACGCTCAACGACGATGACCGCCTTTACGTCCATGCCGAAGCAAGCAGTCCGAAAAGCTGGCGATATGTGACAAGCGTTGACGCTGCCGCCCAAAGCATCATTGCCACTACGGCACAAATCACCATTTGCGGTCACGTTCACCGGCCGGCGCTCTACAGCATGTCGGCAACCGGGAAAATTACGGCGTTCACGCCCAACACGGGCGCGACCATCCAATTGCTCGCCGGCCCCGGACGGCGGTGGCTGGCGGTGCTCGGCTCGGTGGGGCAGCCCCGCGACGGAAATCCGGCCGCTTCCTATGCCATGCTGGATACAGAAAAGCGCGAACTGACCTACTGCCGCGCGCCGTACGATGTGGAAGAAGCGGCTACGAGAATTCGGAAAAACGGCCTACCGACCTGGTTCGCCGACCGGTTGTTGGTGGGCGCGTAAGCATGGTCAAACCGTTTCTCGATCTTGGCGCGACGATCGACGGCTTTCGGATCGAAGAATGCCTCCATCAGGGAGGCATGGCAACGCTTTGGCGCGTCTCGCGGCCGGGCACGACGATGCCCATGCTGATGAAGGTGCCGAGGATCGCGGAAGGCGAGGACCCGGCGGCGATTGTCAGCTTCGAGATGGAGCAGATGATCCTGCCGCGCTTGTCCGGCGTCCACGTGCCGAAGTTCATTGCCGCCGGCGATTTTGCGGTGCAGCCCTACATCGTTGTGGAGCGCGTCCCCGGACCGACGCTATTCCAGCGGCTCCCCCAGCTCCCATTGCCCTATGCGGACGTTGCCGACATCGGCTTGAAAATCGCCGCCGCATTGGACGACTTGCATCGGCAGCATGTGATTCACCTCGACGTCAAACCAAGCAACATCATGTTTCGGCCTACCGGCGAGGGAGCCCTACTCGATTTCGGGTTGTCGCATCACGACGAGCTTCCCGATCTGATGCAGGAGGAATTTCGCGTGCCGTTCGGCACCGCTCCGTACATGTCACCCGAGCAATTGCTCGGCATTCGCAACGATCCGAGAAGCGACCTGTTCGCTCTAGGTGTGCTGCTGTATTTCTTTTCGACGGGTGTACGTCCCTTCGGCCAAAGCGAGACCATGTATGGGATGCGCCGTCGCCTCTGGCGCGATCCGGTTCCTCCGCGCCGATTGAAGTCCGACTATCCGCCGTGGCTGCAAGAGGTGGTTCTGCGTTGCATCGAGATCGAACCGGCATGGCGTTATCCGACCGCGGCGCAACTTGCCTTCGACTTGAGCCATCCCGACCAAGTCAAACTCACCAAGAGATCCGAGCGGCTGGAACGCGATCCACTGGGCACCGTCCTGCGGCGGCGCTTCAACAAGGACATCACGAGATCGATCACTTTGCCGGCGCTGGCGCGGCAAATCTCTTCCGCCCCGATTGTCGCGGTCGCCGTCGATCTGACGGAAGGATCGCCGGAGCTCAACGATGCGCTCCGCGTTGCCGCGGAACGCATTCTCACGACGCTGCCTTCCGCGCGACTGGCTTGCCTCAACGTCTTCAAGCTCGGCAGGATTACGCTGGATTTCACACTGGACGAAGAGGGCCACAACAAGCGAGTCGATCGTCTCGTTGCCCTGAAGCACTGGGCCGAGCCTCTGAAGCTCGAAGATCACCGTCTGACGGTGCACGTCCTCGAAGCGGTCGATCCGGCAAATGCGATCCTCGAATTCGTCCAAGCCAACCCGATCGATCAGGTATTGATCGGGGCGCGGCAAAACTCCCTGCTGCGCAATCTGCTCGGGAGTGTTTCCGCCAAAGTGGCCGCCGAGGCGCCGTGTACGGTTACAATCGTTCGCTCTGGTCGAACGGCCGAGGCCGACAAATTGTAAGCCTGCCTGCACGGCGAGCGTCGTTTGATTCCGACTCGCGGCTACGAACCGTCGAAGACGGTGGCGCAATTTCGTTCCGGATTGTCCAATCGCTGTTTTTCTGGGATGGTCCGCGGATATAAAGTGGTCCTCCAGGCACCGTAGCGGCAGGAGCGAAGGATGGCAAAGTTTCAAAATATCCTCGAAACGGTCGGCAATACTCCTGTGGTGAGGATCAATCGGCTGGCGCCCCCGGATGTGAATCTCTACGTCAAAATCGAGGCATTCAATCCGCTCGGCTCGGTCAAGGACCGCTTGGCGCTTGGCGTCATCGAGGCAGCCGAGCGCTCCGGCGAGCTCAAGCCGGGGCAGACGGTCATCGAGGCAACGAGCGGCAACACCGGTATCGGGCTGGCGATGGTGTGCGCCCAGAAGGGCTATCCGCTGGTGCTGACGATGGCCGAGACGTTCAGCGTCGAGCGGCGCAAGCTGATGCGGTTTCTCGGCGCCAAGGTGGTGCTTACTCCGGCAGCGCAACGGGCCGTGGGCATGGTGGTGAAGGCCGCGGAGCTTGCCAAAACCCATGGCTGGTTCCTGACCCGCCAGTTCGAAAACGAAGCCAATCCCGACATACACTCGCGCACCACCGCGCGCGAAATCATAGCGGATTTTGCCGGCGAGCGGCTGGATTACTGGGTCACCGGCTACGGCACCGGCGGCACGCTCAAGGGCGTCGCCCGCGTGTTGGCGAAGGAGAGGCCTGACACCAAGATCGTCGTCTGCGAGCCGCAGGACGCGCCATTGCTTGAAAGCGGCATCCCCCAGCAACGCAACCCCGACGGTTCAGCCGCGGCAGCCCATCCGGCCTTCAAACCCCACCCGATGCAAGGCTGGACTCCCGATTTCATTCCGAAGCTGACTGCGGACGCCGTGGACATGAAGGTCATCCACCGCATCCTCCCGGTCGCAAATGCCGACGCGCTGCGCTGCAGTCGCGACCTGGCGCAGGAGGAAGGGATTTTTGTCGGCATTACCGCGGGCGGGACCTTTGCCGGCGCCTTGCGCGTTTGCGCCGAGGCGCCGAAGGGTGCGACCGTGCTTTGCATGCTGCCGGATACCGGCGAACGCTATCTGAGCACGCCGTTGTTTGCCGATGTTCCGGTCGATATGAACGAAGAGGAAATTGCCATTTCACGTTCAACGCC
>Ga0187863_10003204_pt1 | contig 12180 bp, 9 predicted proteins | sample June2016WEW_11_1_FD_132975 | JGI IMG/M metagenome (GOLD analysis project Ga0187863, IMG submission 132975) | Peatland microbial communities from SPRUCE experiment site at the Marcell Experimental Forest, Minnesota, USA - June2016WEW_11_10 | ecosystem: Environmental > Terrestrial > Soil >...
AGCAGACGGCGGATGCCGTCGCCGGGCGACTGCACAGTCCTGAGTATCTGACGTCGCGCGCGCTCGATGGGGGGCTTTACCCAAAGAACGACCCGGCGCTGCGTGAGGCGACGCCGGTGAGTGTGAAGTCGCTGACAGTTCAGAATGTGAGCGGGTATTACCAGCACGTTTTCCGGCCGGATCTCACGACGATTGTAGTGATCGGCGACGTGACGCCGGAAAAGGCCAGGGAAGCGGCTGAGAAATATTTCGGGGACTGGAAGGCCTCGGGGCCAGCACCGCAAACCGAACTTCCGCCTGTACCGGCGAATCCACCCGGCGTTACCGCCGTTCCGGACAAAAGCCGGGTGCAAGTGAAGACCATCCTGGCCGAAACGCTGGGATTAAATCGTTTCAATCCCGATTACTATGCGCTCGAGCTGGGGAATCACGTTCTCGGAGGCGGATTCTATGCGACGCGCCTCTATCAGGACCTGCGTGAGAATGCCGGGCTGGTCTATTTTGTCGATTCCTCGTTTGGCATCGGCAAGACGCGAGCGGTGTATCGAGTGTCGTATGCGTGTGACCCGCAGAACGTCTCCAGGGCGCGCGCGGTGATCGAGCGCGACCTGAAAGCGATGCAGACAACTCTGGTGGGCGCAGACGACTTACGACAGGCCAAGGCTATGCTCCTGCGGCAGATTCCGCTGGGGGAAGCGAGCGTCGAGGAAATCGCGGGAGGTCTAATGTCGCGCGCGACGATTGGACTGCCGCTCGATGAGCCTAGTGTGGCCGCGCATCACTATGTCGATCTGACGGCCAATGAGGTGAAAGTGGCCTTCGCGAAATGGGTTCGCCCGGCAGATTTGGTACAGGTGACGCAGGGCCCGAACCCGCAATAGCTATACCTAAACAAAAACTTACGCTCCCATATAACAACTGTTACTAGAGGTTTTTCGCCTGCTTGTTGTGTAGCGAACGGTTCTAGATTAACCTACAACCTTCCGGAATATTCAACCATTACGTAACGGCCTGTTGCTGGGCGTTCTTGAGGGCTACCGCGGGGCTGTAAACGTGCCAAAAATCGCCCTCGGAATTGGCAAATTCCACGGCGACCTGCTTTCGGCCCTTTCTTCTTGCGTCGATGTACACAACGCGGCATTCCCGTTCCTCTTCGGTAAAGGTGTTGACGACCAGAATCCTTTGTCCCAATTTCACGCGCGGGGCCATGTCGAGAAGTCCGCCGTAAAGGCTCACGGCCATTGTTGCGGTGACGTCTCGAAATGGGCGATTTTGGGGGGTCCTGCCGTAGACTTTTACGGGAATCGTCAGTGGGAAGCGTTTGCAGCGGCGGCGCTCAACCATGGATGCCTCCTGGACAGCCTGGGAATTAAGCCATCCGACCAGACCCAAACTACGTCCTCTAGAAGTTCCTGATCAATAGTACTCGGTTAATTAAAGAGATAACAGGCGCGAGGGGTTTACCGTTCCAAAGCGGAAACCCAACCATTGGCTTTTAAGACGGATCTGCCTTGTGATTTAACGATGCTTGACCGACAACAGGGCCGTGGGGTCTGCGGTTGAGATGCTGGGCGATCCGGAAATCTCAACGAAAACATGAAGCTCTACGCGGCCCGCGGCGAAGCCTATTCCCGAATAGTATCTGATGTTTTTCTCAAGCTGTCGGCACGTCGACCGATTCTTTCTTGTAGGTAGTACGCTGTATTTACAAGGTTGCATTTTCAGTGAGACCATCGACCGGCCCCTCGGACCTAAATAGGAGGATCACGTATGGCGAACCTTGAAGATCTTACAGAGAAGGATTCAGGAATCTATGGGTACAGTGCGGCCGAGGATGATGTGAGTCATCCAAGTCTCCCTGAACCAACCCATGAAGAAATTGCCGTCGCGGCGTATCAGATCTATCTCAGCCGCGGGACTGGGGAAGGCGGTGAGGTCAAAGACTGGCTGCAGGCAGAGAGGGAGCTGCTAGAACGGGCGGAAGCTCAGAGACCCAAAGCCAAGTCAACCACAGCTTGAAGGGGGCCACAGGGGGGGCTCGGTTGGTATTCTCTCAGGCTGCATGCCCGTCTTTAGTCCTTTTTAACGGCGGGATCGGCCTGATTAATGCTTCCAGTGAGCAGTTTGGTCTTGACCGTGAATTTCTGCTTGGGAAGCAGGTTCACTTCGCTTGTAAAGTCGCGGTAGCCGGGCAGGGCGATTTTGATCTCGTGCTTGCCGGGGCTTACCAGCATGGACCTTCCCACTCCGCCAAATTCGTGGACATATCCGACGAAGCTGCCATCCAAGAATACGGCGGCCCGGTCCGGTTCCACGTGGAGTTTGATTTCTGAAGTCACCTGGGAATACTGCACCCGCGGATCTTTGGTGAGCTGAATCATCAATGCGAGCACTTTTCCCGGTTCGACCGTCACCTTTTGCTCGAAGTCCGCGTAGCCGGATTGACGCACATCTACGTCATGCGCGCCCGGGAGCAGCAGGATTTTCTTGTCGCCTTTGAGTTCGCTGACATGCCCCACATATTGGCCGTCAATCCAGACTCCCGCGCTTTTTTCCACCTTGGAGGCGGGAACGAAGTCCACTTGTCCCATGATTTTATTGTCGTCCGCCTGCGTCCTTGGCGGGGCCAGCAGCGTAAATGCTAAAAAAATGCTGAATAGCACCAGTGCTTGCCGAAAACCCATATACCACCCCTCGGAATGAGAGTGACTTCCCTGGCGCGCATGATTGTAATCCTTAACCGAGCGAAGAGGGCGGAAATCTTATGGCTTAGAGCGGTGGCTCCTGTCGCACTGGCCTATTCCGCGCGATTCTCAGATATAGCCGGCTGCCGGTCTGCTGCCGCGCGACCCACGGGCCAGGAAAACACCGATCAGAAACCCTCCGATGTGCGCCCACCATGCGACGCCGCCGGCGCCAGCCTCAGCGGGCGCCCCCAGTGAGCCGATTCCGCTCAGGAATTGCACCAGAAACCATAGTCCTATGAATACGACCGCAGGAATGCGCGCGGTAAAAAATACAATGAACAGCGGCACCAGCGTAAGAATTCGAGAGGCGGGAAACAGGAGGATGTAGGCGCCCAACACACCCGATATTGCTCCACTGGCGCCCAGAGACGGCACTCGCGACCCCCAGGAGAACGCCAGTTGCGCAAGGCCCGACCCAAGTCCGCAGACGAGATAGAACAGCAGGTATGGAACCGGCCCCATCTGATCCTCGACGTTGCCGCCGAAAATCCACAGGAACCACATGTTGCCCAGGATATGAAGCAATCCGGCATGAAGAAACATGCAGGTAAACAGGGGAAGCAGCGCTTGTCCGAGGGAGTAGTGGCGTCCTTCGAGCGCCATTTGAATTTTCGAGGGCGTCAAAGCGTAGACGCGGATGAATGCTTCTGCAGCCGCAGGTGAAAGAGAAATCTGATGTATGAATACCGCGATATTCGCGACAATCAAGAGAATCGTCGCGACGGGCAAGGACCGCCGGGGGGTCATGTCTTTCAGCGGAATCAATGCGTGCCCCCGGCTCGGACAGCGGGGCAATGATGGCCGTCGGTCAGGTGGTTAGATTCCGCGGGGATATTAAGTAATACTTGATGTGGCTGACCAAGGCCGGTATGCCCGTGAAAATCTAGACGGGACCCCCTGGGTGGTCCGCTATCACGCTTATTCAAATTAAAGTAATACATAAATGGACGGATCGGGATCGTCCGGTCCGTCTGACGCCAGAGCCTCGAGATTGCGATACGTCGAGCGGGGCATTTTCCCTTGGAATAAAGTCTTTCTTGAAGTGCTGACCTAAGCGGATATAGGGAGTGCGCCCCAAAAATCATTGGCCCATCCGTCTGCCCATCAGTCCGAACGATTTCGGAGGGCAATACTTCGGTTCGGGAATCGCAGGCGGGGAAGCGCGGCGCTCGGATCATCGTGTCGGCCGCCCCCCATCTTGTGCCGACGAGCTCAGCTGCGACGCCGGTTTCGTTGCCCTGGGGCGAATTGGGTGTGGCGTGCATTCACAGCACTGTAGCTGAGCATTCGCGGGATGCGCAACCCGGCGAGAAATAAAAAACGTGTTGGCCAGTGTTATCAATTGCGCCACATCGGTGGCTGTGATAGAAAATTTCATTCCGACGCGTGCGGCTCTATCGGCTGTTGAATCGTCCCGGCACAGATGTGTTCAGTCGAGCGGTCGGCGCGCCGACACGCCATGCCACTTCACGAATCCGAGGCCATCGTATTGCGGAGTTATCCGTTGGCCGAGGCTGACCGGCTTGTTAGTTTTCTGTCTCGCACGATGGGGCGTGTGCGCGGGGTGGCGGCAGGGGCGCGCAAGACCAAAAGCCGGTTCGGTTCGACACTGCAAAACCTCTCGCACGTGCGTATCTGGTATTACGAACGGGAAACGCGCGATCTGGTGCGCATTAATCAGTGCGAGATAATCGAATCGTTTCTCGATGTATTTGGGGATTATACCTCGAGCGTGGCACTTGCGCTGTTTAGCGAGATCACCGAAGCGGTGCTGCCTGAGCGGGAGGTGGCGGATGCAAATTTTCGGCTCTTGCTGCTTTCCGCCCAGACGGTCAAGCGCACGAGGAAACCGGAAGTTCCGCTGGCCTATTTCGCGGTCTGGACGGTGAAGCTCGGCGGCTGGCTTCCGGCGCTCGATGTTTGCGTGAAATGCGGTAGCATGCTGGCGGGGAAGGCCCCGCGCTTTTTCTCGGCGAGCGCGCTGGCAGCGTTTTGCGCCAACTGCCGGAGGAGCGGAATGCGCACCCTGTCGCCTGGAGCCTTTTCGGGAATACGGAGAATTCTGTCGGAACGACTGGACCGCATTGGGGAACAAGTTATCCTGCCGGTTGCGGCGCGGGAGATAACCGACGCGATGCTTGATATCGTAGAGCAGCAAATTGATCGCAAACTCACGTCGAGAAGACAATTGGAGCTGCCAGAGTGAAGACGCGGTTATCTAAAGCAGAACATCATAAGCATACAAAGGCCGGGGCATTGAAGTCTGAGGCGAAGGCTATCGGAATGAATTTTCAAGATCTTATATTAAGACTTGAAGAATATTGGATGCGACGGAATTGTATTCTCCAACAACCGTATGACATCGAGGTCGGCGCCGGGACCATGCACCCGGAGACGTTTCTCCGCGTTTTGGGTCCGACACCCTATCGCGTAGTCTACATACAGCCGAGTCGACGGCCAACCGACGGGCGCTATGGCGAAAATCCGAACCGCCTCTACAAGCACACCCAACTTCAAGTAATACTTAAGCCATCGCCGGACAACGTTCAGGACCTCTATCTTGAGAGCCTTAGCGCGGTGGGGATCAACCTGAAGGAACATGACATCAAGTTTGAAGAAGACAACTGGGAATCGCCCACGCTCGGGGCGTGGGGGATCGGCTGGCAGGTGATGCTCGACGGGCTCGAGATCACGCAGTTCACCTATTTTCAGCAATGCGGCGGAATCGATCTCGATCCCATTTCTGTCGAACTCACCTATGGGCTCGACCGGATTGCGGCGTATCTGCAAGGCGTGGACAACGTTTACGATGTGCGTTGGTCGGACATGATGACCTACGGCCAAGTGCGCCTTGCCGAGGAGCAGCAGTTTTCCGCTTACAGCTTCGATTATGCGGATGTGGTGTCAACGCGAAAGCAGTTTGACTTAATCGAGGCGGAGGCTAGCCGGTTGCTCGCGGAATACGACAGCCTGAAGGGAAAGGCAGGAAAGCGGTTTCCGGTCTTGCAAGTTTACGATTTGTGCCTGAAGTGCTCGCACCTCTTTAATGTTCTTGACGCGCGCGGCGCCATCTCCGTGACGGAGCGGGCTGCCATGATTGGGAGGATACGCAAGCTCGCAACCCATGTGGCTCGTGCATGGCTCGTCCAGCAGTCGGGAAGCTCTCAAGAACCCCTTGAGGTGAGTGCATGACACCTGCGGCGGCGAAAAAACGGAGGGTCGGGGCGAACGCAAATATTCTGCGTGGGAAAGCAGGCGCCGAGAAACTGTTTGGTGCGTTCCTTTTTGAAATTGGATGTGAGGAAATTCCCGCGGGGATGATTGCCAAGGCCTCGCGGGATATGAAAGAACTACTTTCAAGGCATCTGTCTGTCAGCGGGCTCTTCGTGAATGGCTCAAGTAATACTTCCATTGAGTGCTTTGGCACTCCCCGCCGATTGGTGGCGATTGCCAGCGCCGTACGGTTGCGGCAGGAAGATGCAAAGCGGAAGATTATCGGCCCGCCGAAATCGGTGGCTTTTGATACAGTCGGCCAGCCGACCAGAGCCGCGACGAGCTTTGCTCAGAAAAATGGAATCCCCATTTCTGAGATTGCCCTTGTGAACACCCCAAAGGGCGAGTGCCTTGCCGTAGAGCAAACGGTGATTGGCCAGCCCGCAACGCAAGTGCTTGAGAGAATTCTGCCCGACCTGATCCGGGAGATTTCCTGGTCACGCTCCATGTACTGGACGGGTGTCAAAGGCGCGCGCTTTATTCGTCCGATTCGCTGGATTGTGGCCCTGCTGGATGGAAAAGTGATCCCCGTTTCCTTCGCGGATGTGCGGTCGGGAAATCGCACGGAGGGGCACAGGTCACTGGGAAAAGGGGCGATCCTTGTCGCGAGTCCCGCAGACTACGAGGCGAAACTGAAGAATAATTTTGTCTTGTTCCGGGAGGACGAGCGCCGGAAGAAAATCGAGGCTGAAATTCGGGCCCAGACCTCGCGCAAGGGCCTGCGAGCCCATGAAGACTCCGGTCTTCTGGAAATGGTTACCTATCTAAATGAATATCCCTCGGTAATCATGGGGAATTTCGATCGCGGCTATTTGGATCTGCCCGAGGAAATTCTAATCACGGTGATGCGGGGACATCAGAAATATTTTGCGGTGGAAAGTCCCGACGGCGAGCTCGTGCCCAACTTCTTGGCTGTGATCAACTTGCCGGGCGACCCCAAAGGGTTCATAAGGGCAGGGCACGAGCGAGTGATTCGCGCACGGTTTGCCGATGCACAGTTTTTCTGGAAGGCGGATCAGAGGATTCCTCTCGGCGATTATTTGCCCAAGCTGTCGACGGTAACCTACGAGCGACGTCTGGGGACCTATGGCGACAAGGTGGAGCGCTTGCGATCGCTCGCGCGGTGGCTGGCGGAGCAATGGTTCAGCGCCGGAGTCGCACAGGCCGATGTGACCGGCTCCGATCGCGCCGCCGAACTCGCGAAGTGCGACCTGGTGACCGAGATGGTCCGCGAGTTTCCCGAGCTACAGGGAGTCGTAGGGGGGCTTTACGCCCGGGCGCAGGGCGAGCCGGAGGAAATCGCCCGGGCCGTCTATGATCAATATAAACCTGCTGGTCTGGACGATCCGCTGCCGAGGGGTCTTACGGGTTGCGCGATCGCGCTGGCTGACAAGCTGGATTCGCTGGTGGCATGCTTTGCGGTAGGGGCGATACCGACAGGTTCAAGTGATCCATTCGCATTGCGAAGAGCGGCGCTGGGAATCGTCAAGATCGTACTTGAATATAAACTGCCACTTTCGATTTCGGCGGCGATATCGGCGGCGGCAAAATCTTTAAGGGATCAGCGTCCCCCGATCCAAGTATCCGAACAGACGCAGAAGCTGGTGCTTGAATTTCTGCTGGAGCGTGCACGGTACATTTTGAAAGAGCGAGCTGGCTTCGCCTATGACGAAATCAACGCGGCTTTCGCGGCGGGGTCAGATGACCTTGTCGATGCGGTTGAACGCCTGAGCGCCCTGCGGTCTATTCGCAGTACGAAGAATTTCGCTCCGCTTGCCGCGTCGTTCAAGCGAATTCGCAACATATTGGAAAAGTCGGCCGGGAAGGGAGATAGGCTGCAAGGGGCCGTGAATCCGGATCTGCTGCGCGAGCCGGCGGAGCTCGAGTTACAGATGGCCGCCCAGCGAGTAGGAGCACAGGCGGCGCAGCGGAAAAAGGAAAAGAAATATCGAGCGGCGCTAAAAGAGATCTCCGAGTTGCGTCCGGCAGTGGACTCTTTCTTCGACAAGGTTCTAGTGATGGCTGAAGATGAGGATTTAAGGAGAAATCGGCTTGCTCTTCTAGGGGGGCTATTGAAGGAGTTCTCTACCATTGCCGATTTCTCAGAGCTTGGCGCCGAAGAAGCTCCCGTAGAGAAATAGAGCGAGTCATGGGCTGGCATTTGGCAGGTTTTGCTTTAGCTGTGGGCGCGCCGACAGGATTTGCCATGCAGAATTTAAACTGAAACTTCAAGGAGAGAAATGAAAACCGTTTACTTTTTTGGAGCAGGGAAAGCCGACGGCAACGGTGAGATGAAGGATCTATTGGGCGGCAAGGGCGCGGGCCTTGCGGAAATGACGCGCATCGGTTTGCCGGTGCCGGCCGGATTCACGATCACGACGGAAACCTGCGACTACTATCTGAAGCATGGGAAGAAATACCCGAAGGAATTGCGCGTTGAAGTCGCCAAGAACATCTCCCGGCTGGAGAAGCTGACCAAGAAGAAACTGGGCGATGCGAGCGATCCTCTTCTTGTGAGCGTGCGTTCGGGTTCGGCGAAGTCGATGCCGGGGATGATGGAGACAATTCTGAATCTCGGGTTGAACGATAAGTCGGTGGAAGGGTTGGCCAAGGCGACCGATAATCCGCGATTTGCCTATGACGCTTACCGGCGATTCGTTCAAATGTACTCGAGCGTTGTGATTGGCCTGCCGAAGGAAGACCTTGAAACCCGCTTGCGCAGCATGAAGAAATATCTGGGTGTTACCGACGACACGCAGGTGACCGCGGAGGGCTGGCGGCAGCTGGTCGGCGAGTACAAGGCCTATTTCAAGGAGAAAACCGGCGCGAATTTCCCGGAAGATCCCGAAGAGCAGCTTTGGGGGGCTATCGGCGCGGTCTTTGAGTCCTGGATGGGCGAAAAGGCGGTCACCTACCGACGGGTGGAGAAGATCACCGGACTGCTGGGCACGGCTGTGAACGTGGTGCAGATGGTGTTCGGTAATACCGGGGAGGAATCAGGCACCGGGGTCTGCTTCACGCGCGACCCGTCTACGGGAGAGAAGAAATTCTTCGGAGACTTTTTGCTCAACGCCCAGGGGGAGGACGTCGTGGCGGGGATTCGCACGCCTCTACACTTAAGCGAACTGAAGAACGTGATGCCCAAGGCTTACAAGCAGCTGGAGCGCGTGCGTGAAAAGCTCGAGAAGCATTATCGCGATATGCAGGACATGGAGTTTACCGTCGAGAGCGGGACGCTTTATATGCTGCAGACGCGCAATGGGAAACGGTCGCCCGCCGCGGCGTTTCAGATCGCAGTCGACATGGCAAACGAGGGGCTTATCAAAGTTGAAGAAGCACTTGAGAGAATCAAGGCGGAGGATGTCGAGCGGCTTTTCTATCCGGTGCTCGACTCCAATCTCGCGCGGAACGAATTGGCGAGCAGGAAGATTGCGAGCGGGATCAATGCCGTGCCGGGAGCGGCTGTCGGGAAGGCGGTGTTTACAGCCGAGGATGCGGAGCACTGGGCTGCCGACGGCGAGAAGGTGATTCTCGTGCGGCGTGAGACCAGTCCGGAGGACGTGGGAGGGATGTATGTGGCGCAGGGAATTCTTACCGCGACCGGTGGAAAGACGAGCCACGCGGCGGTGGTCGCGCGCGGCTGGGGGAAGTGCTGCATCGTGGGCGCAGAGAGAATCGATATTGAGGCCGAAGCCAAGAAGATGAGCGTCGACGGGCATGTGATTCGAGAAGGAGAGTGGATCACACTTGACGGAGGAGATGGGACGGTCTACAGCGGGCAGTTCGATCTGGTACGCCCTGAACCGCCGAAGTCTTATGCGACTTTGATGAAATGGGCTGATAAACACAGAAAAATTGGTGTTCGCACCAATGCGGATACGCCGCAGGATGCGCGCTTGGCGCGCGAGATGGGGGCCGAAGGGATCGGGCTGTGCCGCACCGAGCACATGTTCTTCAAGGACTTCGAGCATCCTGAAAACAGCGCCGATCGCCAGCTGGCGATTCAGGAGATGATCTTAGCGGACACCTCGGAGGCGCGGCGCAAGTCGCTCGATAAGTTGCTGCCGTTCCAACGACGGGACTTCATCGGCATTTTCGAGGCGATGGCGGGGCTGCCAGTGACGATCCGGCTGATTGATCCGCCGCTGCACGAGTTTGTGCCGCACGACCAGGCAAAGCAGGCTGAGCTCGCCAAGAAAATCGGGATATCACCAGAGGCGGTGGCGCGGCGCGTTGAGCAGTTGCACGAGGCGAATCCGATGCTGGGGCATCGCGGATGCAGACTGGCGATCACCTATCCGGAAATACTCGAGATGCAGGTAAGGGCCATCATCGAAGCGGCCATCGACTGCCAGAAACGTAAGATTAAAGTAATACCTGAAATAATGATTCCTCTTACCCTCGACAAGAAAGAATTGAAAATACTTGTAACAGCCACGAGAAGGGTTGCTGACGAGATTATCAAAAAGTCTCACGTAAAACTTGAATATCTCGTGGGAACCATGATTGAGTTGCCGCGGGCGGCCTTGCTTGCCGACCAGATTGCTGAGGTGGCCGAATTCTTCTCGTTCGGTACGAACGACCTCACGCAGACGACGATGGGGCTCTCCCGCGACGATGCCGGGCGATTCCTACCGGAGTACGTGGATCAGAGCAAAGCGGCCATCTTCAAAGACGACCCGTTCCAGTCGATCGACGTCGAGGGAGTAGGCATGCTGATCAAGTGGGCGATCGAAAAGGGACGGAAGACACGGCCCAAGCTCAAGATTGGAATCTGCGGCGAGCATGGCGGCGATGCCGAAAGCGTGAAGTTCTGCCACAAAGTGGGGATGAACTACGTGAGCGCATCGCCGTTCCGCGTGCCGATCGCGCGGCTGGCAGCGGCGCAGGCGGTGATTGAGGGGAAGAAGCGGAAGTAAGGGAAGCAGACCAGTACGCATAAACGTCCTTTTGCGGCGGGAACGCCTGCCGTGTGGACTTCCTGGTTGTCCCTTGTTGGTGTACACACCGAGGCCAGTTCTTGCGGCGTGTGGAGGACCGCTGATGCTTGGCAGACTCGCCGATGCGGCCAGATTTTTCCTAAAGACAACCGCCATTGGGGGTGTTTTGATCTTTGCGGGGCTCGCGACCGCTTCGTTCCTAAGGCTGCACGCACAGAATGTGACGATCGGTCCGCCATTTTCGGCGGAGCGGCTGATGGCGCATATTCGCACGCTTTCATCGAATGAATTTCAGGGGCGCGGGCCCGGGACCAAGGGCGAAGAGTTGACGATTGCGTATTTGCAAAAGGAGTTTCGCGACGCGGGGCTCGAGCCGGGAAATCCCGACGGCACCTACCTGCAGGCGGTGCCGCTTATCGGCATGCGGCCTGATCCGAAGATGACGCTGACGTTTTCCGGGCGCGGCAAGACGATGCAACTGGCGTTCGAGAAGGACTTCGTCGCGCAGACGCGGCGCACAGTAGGATCGGTGCACCTCGACGCAGATATGATTTTCTTGGGGTACGGCGTGCAGGCGCCGGAATACAACTGGGACGACTTTAAGGGCGTGGACGTGAGGGGCAAAGTGAACGTGGTGCTGATCAACGATCCGCCGGTGCCGGACGAGCGAATGTTTGGCGGCAAGGCGATGACCTATTACGGCCGGTGGACTTACAAATACGAGAAGGCAGCAGAGCTGGGCGCGAGCGGCTGCCTGATCGTGCATGAGACCGAGCGGGCGGGATACCCGTGGGACGTGGTGCGCGACAGCTGGAGCGGCGAGGCGTTCAATTTAGTGGGGCCGGGAAAGAACATGCCTCGCGTGGCGGTGGAGGGATGGATCACGCACGAGCGAGCGCAGGAGTTGTTCCGCGCGGCGGGACTCGATTATGAGACCGAGAAGAAAAAAGCGGTGAGCGCGAATTTTCATCCGGTGCCGCTCGGGATGAGGGCGCAGCTTGACATTCACAATACGCTGCGCACGATTCGATCGCACAACGCGATCGCAAAGTTCACCGGGAGCGATCCGGTGCTGAAGAATCAGTATGTGATCTACTCTGCGCACTGGGACCATTTCGGCATCGGTCCGGAGGTAAATGGGGACAAGATCTACCATGGTGCGCTCGAAAACGCCTCGGGAAGCGCGGCGCTGCTAGAGATTGCACGGGCTTACGCGCGAC
>Ga0187863_10003205_pt1 | contig 12180 bp, 7 predicted proteins | sample June2016WEW_11_1_FD_132975 | JGI IMG/M metagenome (GOLD analysis project Ga0187863, IMG submission 132975) | Peatland microbial communities from SPRUCE experiment site at the Marcell Experimental Forest, Minnesota, USA - June2016WEW_11_10 | ecosystem: Environmental > Terrestrial > Soil >...
ACGGCAGCCTGGTAGCGTGCGTCCACATCGGGCCGCTCATCGCGGTCGACCTTCACGGCGACATAGTGCTCGTTGATGATGCGAGCCAGTTCCGGATCTTCGTAGGACTCGCGATCCATGACGTGGCACCAATGGCACCACACCGCGCCAATGTCGAGCAGAATGGGCTTGTTTTCGGCCTGGGCTCGGGCAAACGCAGCTTCGCCCCACGGATGCCACTGGACCGGCTGATGGCGCGCCGAGCGCAGGTAAGAGGAGGAGGCGTGCTCAAGCTGGTTGGCTGTCCCGATGGTGGTAGCAGGTTCCTGCATGCGGTGAGGATACATCCGACCATGGCACCCATGCAGTTTTCGGGGAATGTACCGGTCATCGAACGGGTAATTGGTTGGGAAAATACAACTTAGAAACGCCGCCTTGCATCGAACTAGATCGGTACTCTCCGATACAAAGAGTCTCTCTGCTCTTCGACGTGCAACAGATTTGCAAGAATCGACCCGGATAGAAATCAATTCCGCAGGTCGCGGACCTCGCTGTGATTGGGAGCGAAGCGTCAATGGAACAAATGAACGCGGGAACCATTGGCCCTGACATGACAAAGCCGGACGCGCTTCTATCTCCGCGAATGTCCGATCTCGTCCGCAGCTTTGATTGGGCGACGACCCCTCTGGGACGCATGGAAGAATGGCCCGACGGACTCAAGAACACTGTCCGCATCCTGCTTACCTCCCGATTCTCGATGTGGATGGCCTGGGGTCCGGAGCTGACGTTCCTCTATAACGATTCCTACGCCAGGACGACGTTGGGCAAAAAGCATCCCTGGGCTTTAGGGAAGCCTGCGTCGGAGGTATGGAGCGAGATCTGGAAAGATATCGGGCCGCGCATCCATCGGGTGATGGAAACCGGCGAAGCCTCCTGGGAGGAAACGCTGATGCTGATTCTTGAGCGCAGCGGCTTTCCGGAAGAGACCTATCACACGTTTTCATATAGCCCTCTCGATGGCCCCGACGGCAAGATTGCGGGCATGCTTTGTGTGGTGATTGAGAACACCACTCGAGTGATTGGCGAGCGACAGCTTGCAGGTCTGAGCGCGTTGGCAGCCGAGTTGGCGAGTGCGATTTCGAAGCAGGACGTATTTGCGGCCGTTGAAGGCGGGCTCTCGAACCAGAAGGACATGCCGTGGACGCTCACTTATCTTCTCAATGAAGAGGGAACGCATCTCCACCTGGTTGCGCGGACTGGCATGGACGCCGATCACCCAGCCACGGCGACCACGATCGACCTGGGGATGGAACCGGCAGCCTGGCCGATTTATGACGCTCTCGAGACCGATCGGGCAATCACCGTCGAAAACCTGTTCGAGCAGTTCCCCGACTTACCCACGGGATGCTGGGACAGGCCACCCTCGCGCGCGAGGCTGGTTCCGATCGCGCGACAGGGTCAAGAGAAGCCTGTCGGCGTTTTCATCGCTGCGCTCAATCCCTATCGGGATTTCGATTCGTTCTACAGCGAGTTCGTGGATCTTGTTGCCGGCCAGATTGCCGCGAGCATCACCAACGCCCAGGCCTACGAAGAAGAGCGAAAGCGCGCGGAGAGCCTGGCGGCGCTCGATCGCGCAAAAACGGCTTTTTTCAGTAATGTGAGCCACGAACTGCGCACGCCTCTCACGCTGATTCTTGGCCCAATCGAGGACGCATTGACTTCGCGGACGCAGCCATCTCTCACTGCGGTTGAGATGATGCAGCGGAACGCGCAGCGGCTGCTCAAGCTGGTAAACGGTCTGCTCGACTTTGTTCGCATCGAAGTGGGCCGGGCACACGCATCGTTTGAACCGACCGATCTTTCCCTGTTGACCGCGAACATTGCGAGCGTTTTCCGCTCCGCGGTGGAACGCGCCGGGCTACGACTCATCGTGGAATGTTCGCCGCTGCAAGAGCCCGTTTTCGTCGACCGCGAGATGTGGGAGAAGATCGAGCTCAACCTGCTATCGAATGCGCTGAAATCGACGTTCGAAGGCGAGATTCGTGTTGGCCTTGCCGAGTTCGATGGCGAGGTGCACTTCACGGTGACCGACACGGGGACCGGAATCTCGGAAAGCGACCAGGCGCACCTGTTCGAGCGATTTCAGCGAATTGAAGGAGCACGCCGCCGGAGCCATGAAGGCAGTGGCATCGGCCTGGCGCTGGTGCGTGAACTGGTGGAAATGCACGGCGGCACCATCCGCGTGGACAGCGAGCTGGGACGGGGAACGACATTCACCGTAGTGCTTCCTCAGGGGCACGAACACTTGCCACAAAATCAACTGGGCACCCCGACTCCGAAGCCGGCGGCTGTTCAGGGCTCTACGATGGCCCACGTACAGGAGGCGCTTGGATGGCTGCCGAGGCAGGAGCCACTCGATAAGCTCAAGCGCAATGTCACGGGCGAAGCGAGTGGAGAGCCAGCGGAAGCTTCCGATACGGCGGAGCAAAAGCCGCTGATCGTATTTGCCGATGACAACCCTGACATGCGCGAGTATGTCATGAGTCTGCTTGGCTGGCGTTATCACGTTGTGACCACGGGCACCGGGAAGCTGGCGCTGGAAGAGGCTACTCGGCGACGCCCTGACCTGGTGCTGACAGACGTGATGATGCCCGATATGGACGGATTCGCATTGCTCGAGGCCTTGCGAAAGAATCCGGCAACGCGAACAGTGCCTGTCATCATGTTGTCGGCGAGAGCCGGCGAGGAGGCGAGCATTGAAGGCCTCGACGCCGGCGCCGATGATTATCTGACGAAGCCGTTTTCCTCCCGCGAGCTGATTGCACGCGTCGAAGCGCAATTGAAGATGGCGCATCTGCGCCAGCAAGCGCACGAACAGGAGATAGCGCTCACACGCGAAATCAATAAGGCGAAGCAGTTCGCCTGGGAAGCGCTGGAATATATTCCGGACGCCTTCTGCACATTCGACCGGGAATTCCGTGTGACCTTTATGAACCGCGCGGCGAACGAGATTGCGGAGCGCTCGGGAATGCCGCATCTCGGCAAGACTCTGTGGGAACTGTATCCGATGCTGCTTGGAACCGTGGTGGAAACGAATTTCCGCAAGGCGATGGACGAGCGGGTACCAGTCGAATTTGAGCAGTATTTTTCCGGCGATGGAGCCGAGGCATGGTTCAAATTCTGCATCTACCCGCAGCCTGGCGAAGGGGTGATTCTCTATCTGCGCGAAACAACGAGCACGCAAAGAACGGAGCAGGCGCTTCGGGGCTCAGAGCAGTTAGCTGCAGTAGGACGGCTGGCCGCAAGCATTGCCCACGAGATCAACAATCCGCTCGAGGCGGTGACGAACCTGCTATTCCTGGCGAAGATGGACGATACAGTGGGCGGCAGCACGCGAAGCCTTTTGGAAGTGGCCGATCGCGAGTTGCAGCGCTTGTCGCACATTGCGGCGCGCAGCCTGAAGTTTTACCGGCAACGCACCGCTCCAGCCCTGACATCGCTCGAAGAACTGATCGAGTCCGTACTCTTCTTTAACGAACCGGATCTGAAGGTGCGGAACATCCGACTGGAGCGACGGCACAGGCAGGCGCCGCCGATACTTTGCCTCCCCGGCGAGATACAGCAGGTGATGACCAACCTTGTCAGTAATGCGCTGGATGCACTGCCGCAAAATGGCCGGATGATTGTGGCTGTCCGTCCGGCAACCGACAGCAGCGGCCGTAAAGGCGTGAGCGTGACGGTGGCCGACAGCGGACAAGGGATCGACCGCGCCACGCTGGACCGCCTTTTCCACCCCTTTGTGACGACAAAAGGAGAAGCGGGGACGGGATTGGGCTTGTGGGTTTCGAAAGGAATCCTCGACAAGCACCAATCGAAAATCATGATCCGGAGCAAGGTCGGATACGGTACGGTGTTTCGGCTATTTCTTCCTTTAGACACGACGGTCGGGCCAATCGGGTCGCAGAATCTCTGAGCGAATCGGTATATCTATTCTTTCGCAAGTTCAGCTTTGATGGCCTCCACGAATTCGGGGGCGTCCGGAGGTGTGTCGGGCGAGAAGCGTTTTACGACTTCGCCGGACCGGCTGACGAGAAACTTCTCGAAGTTCCAGAGAATCTCGGGCTCCTGATTCGTCTCGATTCCATACCCGTTCAGCTTCTTGGCAAACGGAACCTCGCTGAGGCTGATCGCTTTCGGCTGGGCAGCAATCAAGGTTGCGTAGAGCGGGTGTTTGTCCGGACCGACGACATTGATCTTGCTAAACATGGGGAACTTGACGCCGAAGTTGGCGGTGCAGAAGGTCTGAATCTCCTCGTCGGTGCCGGGCTCCTGGCTTTTGAAGTTGTTGGCGGGGAATCCGGCGATTACGAACCCCTGGCCTTTGTATTGCTCGTAGAGATTCTCGAGGCCCTCGTACTGCGGCGTGAGCCCGCACTTGGAAGCCACGTTCACGACCAGGAGAACTTTTCCTTTGAATTCGGCGAGGGAAGCCTCGTCGCCTGAGATTTTGCGAACCGGGATGTCATAGATAGAAGCGGTCATGAAGTCTCCTTGGTTGGGGATGAGAATGGGTTTTTTACGGAAGCCGATCGATCAAGCCAACAACTGCATGGCTACTTTGATGTAAAGTTCGACGGCTTGTCGTAGTTCAGATTTCGCAAGTTTTTCAAACGGGGTGTGGGCTACATGGATGGAGCCGGGACCGAGCAGCAGAGGCTCACCCCAGTTGGAAAGTTGAGGAATGTCGGTGGTGAACTTAGCAATCATGGTGGGCAGGCCATCGACCGCGCGCAGGCGAACGAAGGGAATTTCCAGGGTGAAATCCACTTCCGCGAGACCGGCAGCAGCATTGAGGACCGCGGCTCGAACCGGCCCCGAATCGCCAACCAGGCGAATAAGCACCTGAGCTTCGGCCTTGTCGGCGATGACGTTGGGAGCGTGGCCTCCTTGAATCTGACCGATGTTCAGGGTGCTGGGCCCTACGTCTTCCGTGACGGGCAGTTCCATGGACAGCAGCTTCCCCAGCACCTCGACCAGCTTGTGCACCGCGCTCTCTCCGAGCTCGGGATAGGCGGAATGGGCCATCTTGCCCGTCGATTTGAGGACCGCACGGAGCGCCCCCTTTGAGGCCAACGCAAGACGATTGTCGGTTGGTTCCCCATTGATAAGGAAGCGGCTCCCTTTGGGCGCCTCGTTTGCGACTTTCGCTCCGGCTGAATCCCGTTCTTCACCGGAAACGAAGAGGAGGCCGATTCGAAACCCGGCTGCCCGCAGCGATTCAGCGGCGGCAATTTGTGCAGCAATTATGCCCTTTGCGTCGGAAACGCCACGACCGTACATGAAGTCCGCATCTTCAGTGAAAGGGATGTAGGGGGGGACGGTGTCCAGATGGGTTGAGAAAACCAGGTCGGGGGAAACGCCTGAAGGACCCGCGTAGACGTTCCATCGCGGACCCACGGTAGCGCTCTCAGACGGCTGCGGAACGGGCGTTTTTTCCACACTCCATCCGCACTCGGCAAGAAACCCCGCCAAAAAATCCCCCACTCGTCCCTCGTTGTAGGTCGTCGATTCGATCTCGACTAATGCGCGGGTAAGCCGTATTGGATCAACCTGGTCTGGCACGGACATGTTGCTGCAAGAATACCTTACGGGTGAAGTCCGTAACCTAGATGTGAACCTTTTCGGGGCCCGAGCCTCATGCCCTTTACGCAATCACTAGAACGATTTACTCCTCAATTAAAGCGAGATGTATAGAAGATCAATCTGCGCGTAGAATGGTGTGTGGAATGACCTCCACATCCACCCCCGCGGCCCCGGCCAAAACAGCCGGGAATGCGACAGTGCGGAGCTTCACGATCAAGGGCCCTGCCGGCAGGCTGGAGGCGCTTCTGAACCAGGGAGCCGCCGACGCGCCTTATGGTGCCGTGGTCTGCCATCCCCATCCCAAGGGCGGCGGCAATCTGCATAACAAGGTGGTCTATCACGCTATGAAGGCGCTTAACGCGCCGGAGTTTGGACTGGAGTGGCCGGTGTTGCGATTCAACTTTCGCGGCACTGGGATCAGCGAAGGTTTGCACGATGGCGAGGTAGAAACTGGAGATGTTCAGGCGGCGATCGAGTGGATTGAAAACGAATTCAAACGACCCATCGTCGTGGTCGGTTTCAGTTTTGGAGCGGCCATGGCGCTGCTTGCTTGTTGCAATACCGCCAGCTCGAAAGCGCGCACGAACCTCCGCGCTTTAGTAGCTCTCGGCCTTCCGATGCGTGCAGAAGGCCGGACCTACAGCTATTCATTCTTATCCGATTGTTCCCTTCCCAAATTGTTTCTGAGCGGTGACCGCGACCAGTTCGCCCCTGCCGCAGATTTACAACGTGTGGCCGCCACCACGGTCGAACCCAAAAAGTTGGTGCTCTTACCGGGCGCTGATCACTTTTTTGCAGGCCAGCTTGAAGCGATGCAAAACGAACTCGCCGGCTGGCTCAAGGAGCAATTGCAGTGACTCCTGTGAGTGACACCGCGCTTGATTCATTACATGCTGAGGCCGCAGAAATCTTTACCGGAGCATTGGAGGCTTGCAATATCGAATCAGCCTTCGACCGGCGGCTTCGGTTCGAAGGGAAAACGGTCAGACGCCTGATTCCCGATGGCAGCGGTCCCGAGACGATTAATCTTTCCGATTACAAGCGTGTGTTCGTGATCGCGCTGGGCAAAGCCGCGGCCCCCATGCTTGAGGTCCTGATGGACCGGATGAAACGGCGCAACGGATTGCGTGGCATTTGTTGTTCGAAGTACTTGCCGAAGAAGCGCAACTGGCGCTTTCGCTACTTCGAAGGTGGGCATCCGGTGCCGAATGAAGAGTCGTTTGACGCGGCGCGTGCGACCCTGGCAATGGTGAAGAAGGCGAAGAAAGACACGTTGATTTTCTTTCTGATCTCCGGCGGCGGTTCAGCAATGTTCGACCTTCCGCTTGATCCGCAGATCGGCCTGAATGACACCATCGCGTTTAACGAGGCCCTCCTGGCCTCCGGAGCACCGATCAACGAAATCAACACGCTGCGTAAGCATTTTTCCGCGGTCAAAGGCGGGCGGCTGGCGATTGCCGCACCGGAGGCAACGAAGGTTTCTCTGCTCCTGCCGGACGTACCATTGCGAACGCTCGATGCGTTGTCTTCGGGGCCAACATCGCCTGATCACTCGACGGTTTCAGATGTCCGCGAGGTTTTGACCAAGTATGACCTGGCGCGAAAATTTCCCGCTCCGGTAAGGGCATTTTTTGAACGCGGAGACTTGCCTGAATCGCCCGGAGATAAAGGCTGGCGCCAGAACTTTCTCCCCAAGCTACCGCGCCTGATCGCATCCAACTCGCGCACATTTACGGGTGCGGCAGCGATGTCAAGCGAACTGGAAGCATTTCGCGATTCAGTTTTCGAACTCCTGCTCTCGAGCCACGATTTGGTTGAGTCGGCGCGAATGCTCGCCGAGAGAGCCGGTTTCCTAGTGGCAGTAGATAACTCCTGCGACGATTGGGATTATGCCGATGCGGCCCGTTACCTGTTGCAGCGATTTCATGAGATGCGTTCGGCCCACAAGCGCTTTTGTCTCGTTTCGGTCGGCGAGGTGACCGTCACGATGGACCGCACGCCGGGAGCGGGGGGCCGGAATCAGCAGTTTGCCCTGCAGTGCGCGTTGGAATTGGCGAAACACCCTGGCGAGTTGCTCACAGTTTTGAGTGCGGGGTCTGATGGCATCGATGGAAACACACAGAGCGCGGGAGCCATCGCCGACACCACGACGGTCGAGAGGGCGCGCGCTTTCGGTTTCGATCCGGAACAGTCGCTGCGCACATTCAATGCATGCCCCTTGTTCACCTCCCTAGGGGATGCGATCGTCACCGGGCCGACGGGCCAAAATCTGCGCGATCTGCGGCTCCTGATGGCAGATGGGTCATGAATCCCAGGAAGTTGAATGTGAGGTAGATTTGTGCCTTGATGGGAATGACTCATTCGCGGTATAGCCGAAGTCAATCCCGATAATTTAACCTTCCCTTGATTTCTGCTTTAGGATTGGCACGTGGCAAGAAAAGGGACGCGGAAGCCCGTAGATAAGACCCCGGATATTCGCGCCGTGGCTGCGATGGCCAAGGTATCGATAGCAACGGTCTCTAGAACGATCAATGGTTCTCCGTTAGTCAGCGACAGGCTCACCAAGCGTGTATGGCAGGCCATCGAACAGCTGAATTATTTTCCCAATACCCATGCGCGCAGCCTCGTGTCGGGTCGAAGCCGTATCTTCGGGATCATCGTCGAGAACATCACGAATCCCTTTTTCCCGGAGTTGATACAGAACTTCGAAGAGATCGCAGTCGCCCATGGCTACGAGATTCTCGTCAGTTCATCGAACAGCGACCCCGCGGTGCTGACAACCTGCGTGCGGCGCATGATCGAGCGCAAGGTCGAGGGAGTGGCGATGCTGACCTTCGGCGAAGAGGAGCCGGTTCTCGATCAGCTCTCATTTCACGACATCCCGCTGGTGCTGGCTGAGTTTCACCTCGAGGACCCAAAGACAAGCACCATTCTGCTTGATTACGCCACGGGCATTCGTGCCGCAATCGACCACCTGTTGGAGTTGGGCCACAGCAAGATCGCCTTTCTCGCCGGACCGCACAAAATCCATTCAGCCATGACTCGTGAGAATGATTTCCGGACAGCCATGGAGGCGGTCGGTCTGCCAATTCAGAAGAAATGGGTCATCGAATGCGACCACACCCTGAAAGGTGGCGTGGCCGGCTTTGATCGCCTGCAGGCACTCGCCGCAGGTCCTACAGCGATTCTCTGTTCGAATGATATGACGGCCATCGGCGTGTTGCGTGCAGCCTACTTGAAGGGTCTGCGCGTGCCACAGGATCTGTCGGTCATTGGCCTGGACGATATCGATTTTGCGGAATTCACGCTGCCGCCGTTGACCACCATTCGGCTTTCACGCGGGGACCTGGCGCGCGCCGCGTTTGAAGCACTCCGCCAGCAGGCCGAGGAGGCTGGGAAGTCCCGCATACAGCGGGAATTCCTGGTTTCGACCAGCCTTGTGCTGCGCGGCTCTACCGCAGCCCCGCCCGCGGGCGCATAGTTTCCCTCAATTTCCGACCAGACAAACTAGCACGGTGGGCGAATTTCGCTGGAGGTGCCTCCCGCCGCGGGAATGTAGCACTTCTGCGTGTAATCCATCACCATTCTGTCTGCGTTAAAGCGCCAACCCAAGGTGCGAATGGTGCGCTTCATGCGCTTGATCCAGCCTCGCGGGAGGCCGTCGCGATCGCGCTGGTAGAAGAGCGGAATCAGTTCGTCCCTCAGCACGCGATACAAATCCTCGCCATCGCGGGTGTCATGTACATCCATGTTGGAGTGGGTTCTTCCCGTGCCAATCGCAAATCCGTTGAGGCCATCGAAGGCTTCTGCCCACCAGCCGTCCAGCACTGACAAATTCAAGCCGCCATTGAGTACGACCTTTTGTCCGCTGGTGCCGGAAGCTTCGAGCGGGCGGCGTGGATTGTTGAGCCACACATCGACGCCCTGGACAAGGAAGCGGCCAACGTTGATGTCGTAGTCCTCGACGAAGACAAACTTTTCAGAGAACTCGGAGTTGCGCATCAACTCCGCAATTTGTTGCAGGACCTTCTTGCCGGGCTCGTCGTGCGGATGGGCTTTTCCGGCAAATACAAATTGCACCGGACGCTTGGGGTCGTTGACCATCAACGCCAGCCGCTGAATGTCCGCCAGAATGAGGTTGGCGCGCTTGTAGGTTGCAAAGCGACGCGCGAATCCGATGGTGAGCGCATCCGGTGAAAGCAGTTTGCTCAGCGTCTGCAGCGTCTCTTGAGGTTCGCCGCGTCGTTCCGCCTGCTCACAGGCCCGGCGGCGGACGAACTCAATCATTCGGGATTTCAGCGACAAGTGCGTCTCCCACAGCTCGCCATCGTCGACGGTTTCAATGCCTTCCCAAGTGCGCGCTGCGCTGCTCTTCCCTTGCCAGCCGACGCCGAGATGACGATCGTAGAGGCGGCACATTTGCGGAGCAAGCCACGAGGGTACATGAACGCCATTTGTGATGTGGCCAATCGGCACGGAGTCCTGCGGCTTCTCAGGGTAAAGAGACCACCACATCGCCCTCGAAACCTCGCCGTGCAGCGAAGACACCGCGTTGGCGCGGCGGGAAAGTTTGAGCCCCAGGACCGTCATGCAGAATTGTTCCTGGTAGTCGTTGGAGCTCACGCGTCCGAAGCCCATCAGATTATCGTGCGAGAGGCCAAGCTCATCACGCAGAGGCCCTAGGTGCTCTTCGATGAGATCGGCATTGAAGCGGTCGTGGCCCGCAGGGACCGGGGTGTGCGTCGTGAAGATGACTTCGCGCGGAATCTGGCTCGCGGCGGTCACAAAATCCATGCCCTCTTCCTGCATGCGACTGCGAATCGCCTCGAGAACTGCGAAGCCGCTGTGGCCTTCGTTCAAATGAAGCACTCCAGGTGAGATGCCCATGGCTCTGAGCGCTCGGAAGCCGCCCACGCCCAACAGAAGCTCCTGGCGAATGCGCGTGCGGCCATCGCCGCCATAGAGCCGCGAGGTGAGATCGCGATCTTCCGGCGCATTGCCCTCCACGTTCGAGTCCAGGAGAAGAAGATCGCACCGTCCGACCTTCGCACGCCAGACCTTGGCGCGGATCGAGCCGCTTCTTGTTTGGATTTCGACCACGACCGGTTCGCCATTCTGGCCAATCGCGGGCTGTATGGGGCATTGGTTCACATCCGTGTGAACATACTCTTCCTGCTGCCAGCCGCTGCGGTTGAGACGTTGCAGGAAGTAGCCTTGGCCGTAGAACAAACCTATGCCGACGAGTGGAATGTCGAGATCGGATGCGCTCTTGATGTGGTCGCCGGCCAGCACGCCGAGTCCGCCGGAATAGATGGGCAACGATTCGTGCAGTCCGAATTCAGCCGAGAAATACGCAACTGGGCGTGTCCGCAACACCGCTGCATGTTCCGCGCCCCAGGTGTTGTCAGCCTTCAAATACTCCTGATGGCGGCGGTAGACATAGTTGATGCGGCTGTGCAGCGACAACTCAGCGGCACGGCGCTCGATTTCGCTCAGCGGAAGTTCATTCAGCAAAGCGATGGGATTTTGATTTAGTTCGCGCCAGCGCGCGGGGTTGAGATCGCGAAAAAGCGCGACGCATTCGTGGTCCCAGCACCACCAAAGGTTGCGCGCCAGCGCCCAAAGCCGCTCCTGCGCCGGCGCGATGAATCGATCAAGAGTGCGCGCCTCGCTGACCACGGGAGCGACCTGGCTGGCTGCCTCTGAGAGCATGCGAATCTCATCTTCGCGAAAAACCCGCGCTTCCTTGGTTTGAACAATCAGCACGCCCTGCAGAATTCCGCGATCGACGAGCGGAACTCCCAGGAAGGAGTGGTATTCCTCTTCGCCCGATTCCTTGAAGTATTTGAAGCGGGGATGATTGCGGACATCGGCAACGGCGACGGGAACAAGCTGTTCCGCGACCAGGCCCGTGAGGCCCTCGCTGAGCGGCATGCGCAGGGTCCCGATCGCGCGCGGATGCAAGCCAAGCGTCGCAGCCAGCACGAGGTTCGAACGGTCCGGCTCCAGCAAATAGGCGGAGCAGACGTCCGTATGGAAACGCGTAGCGATCAGCGCCACAACGTTCATCAGGGTATCGGCTGGCTTGCCGCCCTCTTCGGTGAGGCTCGTAATCTCTTCTCTGGTCAAGACTCGACTGGCTTCGGTCGCTTCGTAGAACTGAGTCATACGCATTCCCTCGCGCTTCAATCGAATTCAGAATCCGTGCTTCGAAACCGCTCAAGTCCCTGGAAGGGATACGGATGCGCAACCAGTCAGGGGACCGGTATGGCATTTGGTTGAGGTAGCTTTCCTGGTGGAATGGCGCGCCCGCTATTCACTTTTGCGAGATAAACTAGACAATACCATTGCGCCGCTCACGGCGGCCAAAGAATTCTTCAGCGGGCGGAGACCCGGAATGGGCTAGGCCGGCTCTTCCATTTTGGCTGCACGCCTTCGCCTGCCGCTCAGCAGATAGATGGCTGCGCGCAATTCGAGTAGCGGATCGGCAGATGGCTCGATGCCGTCCACCCTGGGTATTGGGTCGAAGATGATGTGCTGCTGCTGGGCTAGATTGTC
>Ga0187863_10003209_pt1 | contig 12171 bp, 13 predicted proteins | sample June2016WEW_11_1_FD_132975 | JGI IMG/M metagenome (GOLD analysis project Ga0187863, IMG submission 132975) | Peatland microbial communities from SPRUCE experiment site at the Marcell Experimental Forest, Minnesota, USA - June2016WEW_11_10 | ecosystem: Environmental > Terrestrial > Soil >...
GAATCGCCGCAGTCGGGGCGGTGGAAAAACTGGGAATCCTGCCGTCACTGCAGGATTTCCAAGCGTAGTGGGAAAGTCCTGCTTCTGGACTTTCCCAGGGAGCGGGTTTTTCCACCGCCCTTTACCCACAAATACTGCTATAGAGCCGATTTGAATTGCTAGTCAATGGTGCCATGTACTCGCTGTATTACGAGGACGTAAAGGGACCGGACGGGTCTCCAAAATCTAGGCGAGTGCGGCACTTCATCGGCAACCTTAACAGCATGTCCGAACGTGCGGGACGCCGCGAGCATGACCGGATTATGCACGAAGTTAACGAGAAACGAGGAAGCGTTGCTCCAGCCGTAAAAGGCCGGACTTTCGACGACGCGGTTTCAGCATGGCGTTCTGCTGTAGCTCCCCACCTGTCACCTAGCACGGTTCGTCAGCGGGAAAGCTATCTCAGAGCGCATATCCTGCCACGATTCAAAGATGAGGCTCCGCACGCGCTTGACTTAGCAACGCTCCAACAATTCGCAACCGATCTACGGAAAACACTCTCAAGGAAGACAACCGTTAACATCCTGAGCGCGGTTTTCGTGATCTTGGACTATGCCAAGCGATGCGGCACACTCGTTGGAGACGTTTCGTTGGGTGATCTGGAGCTAGGCGAGACAACGAGTCCACCTGAACCCGCCTACTTCACTCGCGATCAAGCCTCACGCATCATCTCGGAAGCATCGGAACCGTATCACACGATGTTTGCCGTGGCATGGTTGACAGGCTTGCGTGCGGGTGAGCTGCTGGCGTTAAGCGTGGATGACTTGGACTTCGACCGTCGAACCATTCGCGTACGAAAGTCGGCAGACGATCAAACACGGGTGATTCACCAAACCAAAACGAAAAAATCTACAGCGACTTTGCCCCATGCCGTCCGCATTGGAAGGGCCGTTGCGGAACTACCTAACCCATCACTGGAAGCCGAATACACCCGGCCTGTTATTTCCGAACCGTGAAGGAACCAGATCGCGGCTCAGGGATAACGTCGTTAAGTACGGTCTCCGGCCTGTTCTGAAAAAGTTGGGAATGCCGACGTACAAAGTTGGCCTTCATGCCTTCCGACATGGCTTGGCAACAGAACTGGTCGAAAACTGCGTGCCGATGACTGTCCTACAGCAGCAGATGAGGCATGCGGACGTACAAACGACCTTAAGAGTCTATTCGCACGCAATCCCGGCAACACAGCGGGATGCGATGGATAAACTTTCAATTGGAACAACTGCTCCGATTGGAACAAACAGGGAAGGTCAAGTCGTTCAAAAATAAGAACATTGGCGGAGAGGGTGGGATTTGAACCCACGAGCCCGGTTTTGCCAGGCTACCCGCTTTCGAGGCGGGCTCTTTCAACCGCTCAGACACCTCTCCACGCGACAGACGTTTAGCTTAGCAAACGCAGCGTTGCGCCACAACTTGGCTCTATGAATACTATGAATACCACTCAGACGTTGCCAGGATGTATTGGGCGCGCCCGGCATCGAGGAGGGTCAACTCTTCACGCGCTCTTTCAAAATCGACGGAAGATTGATCTTCCGGAATGCCGCCGTATTGTCGATCTCCTGTACTTCGAGTGAAATCCCGATGGGCGTTGCCTCGTAAACCTGTTCTAGATATTTGCACGCAGCATCGAAGATTTCCTGTCCCAGGCGCTTGCGCCTTTCGGGAGGCCGTCCGGGAGCGATGCGCACCCAAATCGCGACAAAAGCATTGTCGCGGTGCCGGTCGGCTATGGCGTAATACTCGCGGCGCGAGGCGCGCGTGCGCACGGCGGCCACTTCGAATTCGCCGGTATGCAGCGCAGCTTGATGGACCTCCTCCACCAGCCTGAGAACGTCGATTTGGTTTTCGAGATTTGCGGAATATTCGACAACAATATGCGGCATAGTCACCTTTCGAAGTACGCTGTATCAAGTGTCAGCAGATAACAGGATGCCGCCTTCATCCCAACAAATCCAGTCCCTCGAGGCCATTTTCGTCTCCGTTCTACAGATTCGTGCTCAGGGTATTGGGGGGGCCGACGCGCAAAATCGCGTCGTTGCCGCCGCGCTTCGGCTTAACCGTTTCCTATACTATATTGCAGGCCGTAAATTCGCTTTTCATTACAAGCTGACAAGACACGGGAAGGCCAATGGTCAAACGAGTGGCGGTCCTGGATGACTATCAAGGCGCTGCTATTTCACAGCCGCACTGGCAAAGGCTGCGCGGCCGCATCGAAATCCAAGGCTATCGCGATACGCTGCATAGCGAGCGCGAACTGGCCGAACGCTTGCGCCCCTACCAAATCCTGGTTGCAATTCGCGAGCGGACGCATTTCTCGCCGAGTCTTCTCCAGCAGCTGCCGGAACTTGAACTTCTCTCGCTTACGGGGCGTAATTCGGGACAAGTGGACGTCGCGGCTGCCACTTCCCAGGGCATTTTGGTCACTCAGACCGATGGCGGAGGGCCGTCGGCGATCGAGATGACGATGGCCCTGATGCTGGCCCTGGCACACCGCGTCACTCAAGAAGACCGCGCCATCCGGCACGGCCTGTGGCAAACAGGAATGGGCTTTGACCTGTCCGGCAAAGTGCTTGGCATTGTGGGTTTGGGACGAATCGGTTCGCACATTGCCGCATTTGGCAATCAACTCGGGATGCGCGTGGTAGCGTGGAGCGCCAACCTGACTGAGCAAAAGGCTGCGGCCGCAGGGGCGGCCTATACGCTGCTCGATGATTTGTTCAAGCAGAGCGACATTGTCACCCTGCACTTGAAGCTCTCCGCACGTACTAAGGGCATCATCACCGCCCGCCACATATCAATGATGAAGTCCACGGCGTGCTTGGTGAATACGGCGCGTGGCTACCTGTTAGATGAAGCAGCACTGGTCAACGCCCTGCAGGAGAACCGCATCCGGGGTGCGGCGCTCGATGTCTTTCAAACGGAACCATTGCCAGCCGATCATCCGCTGCGCACCATGGAGAATGTTGTGCTGTCCCCGCACATGGGTTACGTCACTGCAGAATCATACGATCAGTTTTTCCGGCAGACAGTCGAGAATATGGAGGCATATCTGGATGGGAGCATCCCACCAAGAGCCATGAATCCGGAAGTTCTGGGAGAGAACGGCGTTCGCTCGGTGCGCAGGCGGAAGGGCTAACGGGAGTCGCTGATCCGTTCGATGAGGGCGCCGACAGCGCTGAGTTTTTGCTCGATGCGCTCGTAACCGCGGTCGATGTGGTAGACGCGGTCGATCATAGTGGTGTTGCTCGCGACCAGAGCAGCGAGCACGAGTCCGGCGCTGGCGCGCAGGTCGGACGCTGTGACGGGAGCGCCGCTGAGCGGCGTGGGTCCGGTGATGATAGCGTTGTGGCCCTCGATCGCGATGTTGGCGCCCATGCGCACCATTTCGCTCGCGTGGAGGTAGCGGTTCTCGAAGATGGTTTCGCGGATGTGCGAGACGCCCTTGGCTTGCGTTGCAAGCGCCATGAATTGGGCCTGCATGTCAGTGGCGAAGCCGGGATACTCCTCGGTAGTCACGTCGGCGGCAACGAGACTGTGCCGGGCTTTCACGCGAACCGCGTTTTTCCCTTCGCAACGAATGCCCACCCCGCATTCCTCCAACTTGCTCATCGGGGCCGCAAGATGCTGTGGCTCGCAATGGGTGAGAAGCAAGTCCCCGCCCGTGATCCCACCCGCGACGAGAAATGTGCCGGCTTCGATGCGGTCCGGAATCACGGAGTGGGTTGCGCCATGAAGCTTTGCAACCCCCTGCACGCGGATGGTGGGCGTGCCCGCGCCGGTGATCTTCGCGCCCATTTTGACGAGAAGCTCCGCGAGATCGGGAACTTCGGGCTCAAGCGCGCAGTTTTCAAGGACGGTTTCCCCTTCGGCAAGGACCGCGGCGGTGAGAAGATTCTCGGTGCCCGTAACCGTGATTTTCGGGAAGCGAAACGTAGTCCCGCGCAAGCGCTTTGTGCGGGCCTCGACGTAGCCATGGTCGACCGAAATCTCGGCGCCCAGCTTTTCGAGCGCCTGGATGTGCAAATCGATCGGCCGTGCGCCGATGGCGCAGCCGCCGGGCAATGAGACCCGCGCGTATCCGAAACGCGCGACCAGCGGCCCGAGCGTCAGCACGGAGGCGCGCATTGTTTTCACGAGCTCGTAGGGGGCTTCGGCATGGGAAACGTTTTCCGCCTGGATCAAGAATTCGCTCGGCGGGAGGTCTGGGCTTTGTACAAGGCATCGCATGTGCGCCAGCAGCTTGGCCATGGTGATGATGTCACGCACGTGCGGGATGTTCTTGAGGTGGACTGTATCGGAGGTGAGCAGTGTGGCGGCCATTGCAGGCAGCGCCGCGTTCTTCGCGCCGCTGATTTGCACCGTGCCTTCGAGCCTGCGTCCGCCTTGAATCTTAAACTTGTCCATCTTGTTATTCTGGGCCTGAGGAGAGCGTCTTCAGGGGGTCTCGCCTATCCTTCGCCGAGCGTGACTGGGACATTCATTTTCTTTCCGTCGCGAATGATGGTCAGTGTTACCGACTCCCCGGGCTGCGAACGGTTCAGCATGAGATTCAAATCCGTTTGAGTCGAAATCTCCTTGCCGTTTACCGAGACCAGCACATCTCCGCCGACGCGCAACTCCTGCAATCCGGCCAGCACCGACCGGTTTCCTCCCCGGATTCCAGCCCGCGCAGCCGGTCCTGCTGACAGCACCGTCTCAATGAGCAACCCATGCTGCACGGGCAGACTCAGCGCCTCCGCCAGGTCGGGCCAGATCTCGCGGCCTTGAATTCCCAGCACGGCGCGCCGCACGCGGCCCTTCGTGATCAGTTCTTCCGCGACGCGTTTCGCCGTGTTGATGGGAATCGCGAAGCCGATGCCCGCCGTCGTTCCGCTCGGCGAAAAGATCGCGCTGTTGATCCCAATCACCTCGCCATGTGAATCCAGCAGCGGGCCACCGGAATTTCCTCGATTGATGGCGGCATCGGTCTGAATCGCATCGTCGATAAAGGTCGTGTCGCTCGTTTGTACGGTGCGGCCAAGCGAACTCACGATTCCGGTGGTGAGCGTGCTCTGAAATCCGAACGGATTGCCAATTGCCAGCACGCGCTGACCCACCAACAAATTCCGCGAATCTCCCAGCGGCAGCGGCGTGATCTTACGGCCGCGGGGATCGATCTGAATCAATGCGATGTCGTTGCGCGTGTCCGCGCCGATCAGCTTGGCCTTGTAGCGCGACTGGTCACCCAGGGTGACCTCAATCGTCTGGGCGCCCTCGATCACGTGATTGTTCGTCAGGATGTGGCCGGCCGTGTCGATCAGAAAGCCCGATCCCGCGCCTTCGACGGGCACGGCGTTGTAAAAGAAGTCGTATTCGACCGTGCGTGTCACGATGTTGGCCACGGCCGGGGACGATTGGCGGTAAATCCGCACGTTCTCGGCTTCGGTTGGGTCCAACTTGACGCTGGCAGTAGGGGCCACCTGCAAATCCGTGACGGAGGAGCGCAGCGCATCCACCGAATTGGGATCTCGCTGCCCATACCGCGAGCCGAGCCAATAGGCGCCCAGCCCGATGATCAGGCCAACGGTCAGCAGCCGAATCGAACGTCTCAAGTTTCGCGATCGCGACATAACGGGGGATTTCCTTCTATGATTGCCGGCGGCCGTTAAGAAGCGGAGCCTTCTCGATGTAGATACGCTTTTGCCCGGGCAAACATTTCATTTGTCGGCCGACGACGCCTTCAATTTGTCGATCAACTGCACCACTTGGCGCTCGGTTTCTTCAGGCGATCCCGAGCAGTCAATCACGTCATCGGCAAGACGCCTCTTTTCATCTACCGGCATTTGCGCGGCGATGCGCCCTCGAGCCTGCTCGGGCGTCAGTCCGCGCGCCCTGAGGCGCTCCAGTTGCTGTTCGGGAGTGCACCAGCAAACAATCACCCGATCAAGTTCCTTATGGACCGCGGCCTCGTAAATCAAAGCCGCTTCGAGCACCGCGAATTCCGGGCCTCCCGGGCGATCGAGGGCCTTGAACCATTGCCGGATCACATCCAGAATCTTGGGGTGCAGGATCCAATTTAACTTGGCGCGCTTCACCGGGTCGGCGAACACGATTGTGCCAAGCTTTTTCCGATCGACCTTGCCACCCTCTCCCAAGACTTCTTTCCCGAACTCGCGCACCACTTCGTCGTAAGCCGCCTGCCCTGGTTCAAGCAGTTCGTGACCGAGCGGATCGGCCGCGAGTACCTGGCAATCGTGATCTCGCAGCACCTCCGAGACAGTCGATTTTCCGCATGCGATCCCACCGGTAAGACCCACGCGCAGCATTACGGCCTCCCGCCGGCTGCAGCCGGCACCTGCACGGCGCGCCGCATGCGGGCCGCTTTCACCGTATTGCTCATCAGCAGCGCAATCGTCAGCGGTCCAACTCCGCCCGGCACGGGAGTAAACGCTCCTGCCACGGTTACCACATCCGGGTGCACATCGCCCACGAGCACCGATCCTTTCGCGCGAAACGCTTCAATCCTTTCAGGGAAATTCGCGAAAATCCGTTCCGCGTCAGACTTGTTGGTAATCACGTTCTGTCCTACGTCGATCACGATCGCTCCCGGCCGGATATAATCCGGGGTAATCATGGCGGCGCGTCCCATCGCGGCCACCACGATGTCTGCTTGCCGTGAAACATCCTTCATGTTCCGCGTCTTCGAATGGCAGATCGTTACCGTGGCGCTTGCATGGAGCAACAGCAGCGCCATCGGCTTGCCGACAATATCGCTTCGTCCCATTACCACCGCATTCGCACCTTCGAGCGCAATGTTGCTGCGCCGGAAAATCTCCATCACTCCCGCCGGCGTGCAAGCCACCAGGTTGGGACGCCCGGCTACGAGCCGCCCCACATTGATCGGATGGAATCCGTCGACATCCTTGGCCGGATCAATCGCGTCGAGGATCTTCTTTGCGTCCACCTGCGGTGGCAGCGGCATCTGCACCAGAATCCCGTCGACATCGTCGCGCCGGTTCAGACCATCCACGACGGCCAGCAGTTCATCGGTCGTGATCGAGGCAGGTGGCGTAAGCATAAAACTCGCGAGCCCGAGCTTCCCGCAAGCGGCGATCTTGCTGTTCACATAGAGCTTCGACGCCGGATTGTCGCCCACAAGCACCGCCGCGAGGCCCGGCCGAATCCCCACCGCCCCGAGCGAAGCAATGTCGCCCGCCAGCTCCCTATAAATCTGATCGCGAATCGCGTTACCACTAAGAATGCGCGCAGCCAATGAAGACTCCTCGCAAAATCGTATGGTCCGAATCAGTGATGATAACGGTTCTCGCCCCCCGAGGCTAGTGGCACTGATGCCTGAGATGCCTAAGTTGCGCGAGATCCCGAGATAACTGGTTCGCCATTTGGACAGAGAGGCCCCGATTAGGATCGGAGAATGGCAGTGGCGTATCGAGAAAACGGCGATTCTGGGCCGGCGCTTGATTCTAAACAACGCCCTCGAGCATCGTGGCTGGGGGAAAGTGTGGCCGGAAACGGATTTCCAATTTCTACAGTGACCGATCCAACGACGGTGCACTACTGCGCTAGCACTTGACTGGGCGTCCTCTTTGCTGTATTTAACCTATAGGTTAAATACGATGACGCCGGATCGACTGAGCTGCACCTTTGCCGCCCTCGCCGATCCCACCCGCCGCGCCATCCTAGCTCGCCTGACTTCGGGCGAAGCTTCGGTGACTCAGTTGGCCGCGCCGTTCGACATGAGCATGCCGGCCATCTCCAAACACCTCAAGGTGCTGGAACGCGCGGGACTGGTCGCTCGCGGCCGCGAGGCGCAATGGCGGCCCTGCCGGCTGGAAGCGGCGCCGCTCCAGGAGGTCGCCGATTGGATGGCGCACTACCAGCGGTTCTGGGTCGGCAGCTTCGATCGTCTAGAGGAGTACCTGCACGACGTTCAGAAAAAGGAGAAGAGGTATGGCCGACGGAAGAAACAGTCCCGCTGAAAGTATCTCCGAGCGGGAGATCGTCATTACGCGCGTGTTCGACGTGCCTCGCGAACTGCTGTGGAATGCTTGGACCGACCCCCAGCACCTGGTCCACGGGTGGGGCCCCAGAGGATTTACGAACACATTTCAAGAGATCTGCGTGAGGCCGGAGGGAGTCTGGCGCTTCATCACGCACGGCTCCGACGGCCGCAATTATCAAAACAAGATTGTCTTTGATGAGGTTGCGAAACCTCTGCGCCTGGTCTACTCACATAACGGCGACGAGGGCGAGCCCGTGCGATTTCAGACTACGGTGACCTTTGCGGAGCGGGGCGGGAAAACCGAACTTACCATGCGCTGCATCGAGGCGCAGCTTCCTAGAAGCTCGTGCTCCAACCGAATTCCTCTGGTGCGCCCAGCTCTCTCACGCCGCCCGTTGTGATCCTGCCGGAAAAGATGTATTTTGGTGTGCGGCTGCCAGCTCTCGGAAGCCACCTCGTCGTCGGCAACTCCAGGATCCACGCCGTCGCACAGTTTGCATCCATCGGGGTTTAAGCTTTCAGAACTAAATCGGTGTGGCCCGCTTTCCGCGATTGCGAGTGGACCAAGGTGTCTTAGTTCGAGCCTCGGATTCCACTGGTCGCCCGGACCAAAACCGCTCGGTTTATGCAGGGATGAGGCTCAAAATAGTCGAAATCGCCGACCGGGGTGTGCCCGGCAAGGAATGCTTGCACCTTGCCGTGCAAACGTCCGTGAACCTTAACTTTTATGCAGTTTTCGACACCGTGCGGATTGGGGGAGGCCTGATTTCCCAGTTTCCCCGGCGCGCCTACTGGTTTCAGCAACAAGAGGTGAGCGCGGGGGATCGCGTGATCCTCCATACCGGGCCGGGCGTGAATTCGTTTGTAAAGGGGGAATACGGCGGAACGACCTTTTTCTTCTATTGGGGGCTGGCGAGCACGCTCTGGGACGAACCCTCGTCGTGCGCCGTGTTGCTAGAGGTCTGCCAGTGGCAAACATCTCCGAACGCCGATGGCCTCTGCGAGGAAACCTAGGGACCTTTCTAGGCTGTCGGCTCCAGTCCTAGTCTAAGTCTAGGCGGCGGGCTTTTTAACGATAAAGCCGAACGAGGTACAAACGAAGCCGTCAATACTCAGCTTCAAGTGCGCGTGGCTGTTCTGGAGCGGGTATTGCGGCTCAAAGTACGGTGGCAGGTCGACGAAGCCGTCCAAAATCCCCTGACCGGTATCGAAGTCAAAGTCGTAAACGCCGAACCCGCGCGCCTTCAGGCGCTCGGCGAGCTCGATCAGATTGCGCTTCTGAAAGAGCACGGTAGGCCAGTTGTCGACGGTATCGCCATCGTGGATATTGAATTCCGTGGTATGCACGGATATGCCGCCGGGCTTCAGAGTGAGCAGAGAATTCTCAATGAAACTCAGGCCATTGGCGATGCTGCCAAGGTGCTCAAGAGAGCAGATCGACCAGCAAAAATCAAATTTGCCATGCAGATCGTTGGGAATGGCATTCATGTCCACGTACCGGCCTTCGATCTTCGCCAGGCGTGATTCATCACTGCAAATGTCCCTCCGGCGCAGCTTTGCAAAGCTGCTCAAGTGCTGATTGGTTTTCACCCAGCCCTGCGCCTCGGCGCGCGTCGGCTCCAGATCGGTAGCCAGCACCTCCACTCCGTACTTGGCGAATAGGCTCGGCAGCGGCTCTTCGCCGCATGCAAAACCCAGCCCGCGGCTGCCTTCATGCAGCTTTCCTTCGCTGTAGAGGATCTGCGGGACATAGGAAAGCTCCCAGCACTTGCGATGATAAGTGACCGGCATCCGCAGCTCTCGCGTCCAAAACGCGACCCATTGCGAGCGCATATCGTCCTCGGTGCAGGCTTTGGCTTTCAGCTGGTGGAAGGTCGGCCCGGCAACGGCGGGAGCCGGGTGCTGCTTGTAATACTCCGCGTCCCGGGAAGCCGCCAGGTTCCGTATGTCCCGCAAAGCGGTCTCAAAATCGCGGAACCGTTGATTCATATAAGTGAAGTTCGGATTTGCTTCGCAGACTTTCTTCGAGAGTTCCTGGACCGCGCGGTCGAGCCATTGCGGGTTTGATTCCATCGCACCTTGCGTCTGCTCGGCGACCGAACCTCGCAACGTCGAACAGTAGCCTTCCAGCGCCAGAAGACGCTTGGTCATCTCGGCAAGGATCGTATCCACCGTGGCGAGAGCGTTGGCAACGGCCGTTGTCGAGTCGGCGGACCGCGGGGGGGAGGGCAGTTTTGCTTGCAGCTCGGCTAGCCGGGCCTCCAGGTCGCATAGCCTCTGCTCATAGGTTGCTTCGGTCAGAACTTCCGTAGCGCTGTCGTGTGGCGAATTGGACATGCCGGAATTATCCCCGAAAGCCAGACCGAAGCGCCGGGCGAATTGGCGCCCAGGTGCTCTTCTGTCTACTCCCTGGGGCTGGCCAAAATGCGGTTCCGCGGCCCGTTCGCCGGCTCAAGGACCCTTTGCGGAAATGAAAAAGGACACCGTTGGAACGATCTTGTAGGTTGCCGCAAAATCACCCTGGTTCAGCGCAACGCTGACCCGTCCTCGAGAATCGATATAGAGCAAGGGGCGGCCGACCGGCACACTCGCAAACGTCTTTACGTAGGGGAGCGTATAGAGTTTTCCCCCAATTTTGACGGTGACCTTCTCGCCCAGCGCGTATCCAAGTTTCTTGAAGTCGTCGCCCGGCACGTTGGTGATCAAGTTACCGAAAGGGTCATCGAGGCCGATGATTTCTCCCTGGATGTTTGTATCGCCGATCACCGTTGCCGAGGGGCTCAGCCGCACGAGTTCTTCTACCTCCGGCCCGGCGAGCCGCCAGTCCTCTCCGGCTGCTAAATGAGCTGCGACGGGGGAGAAAATATCGCGGCCGTGAAATGTGGACGACACTTGATCGCCGATCATCCAGGCCGGGTTGGTGATTTCCCGGATGCCCTCGATTCCATCGCGGTCCTCGACCGGTGTGATCAAGCCGTTATCGGGAAGCACAAAGAACTGGCCCTTTTTCGATTTCACCACAACTGCTTTGCGTGACGATCCAACGCCTGGATCGATCACCGCGAGAAACACAGTGCCCGGCGGATAGTAGGGCGAAACGCCGGCAAGAAACCGCGCGCCCTCCGTGATCGAGAAGGGACTAACCTGGTGCGTGATGTCCATTATTTGCGCGTCGGGTTCGATTCGCAGGATGACGGCCTTGCAGATTGCCACGGCGTCGTTGGCCGTGCCGAAGTCTGTCATGAAGACAATTGCCGGATGCGCCGCAGTCTTTTTGCCTTCCGCCGGAGGATTTTCATGCAGGCCACAACCGACCGAATGCGCGATGGCTACCAAAATCAGGAGGCAAGTTCCAAGCCATCCGCCCGGAAGAGGTAAGCTCCTTTTTTCAGGAAATTGGCTCACGTTTGGCTTCCACGGATCATGTTCATCGAAGCATTTCTACCATCCACGCCGAAGAATCGGGAATGACGGCCAACAACGGGAACCCCTTTCTTCTGGCGCGACCTGAGCGGCGCAATCAGGGTACAATAGAATATGGCTCAGGACCCCATTGAGCCATCGTCGATCCAAAATGGGGAGCTTGACTAAAACAGGAGAAATCTGAACATGGCATACGGCAGACGCGACAAACCAGAAAAGAGCAAATCAGGACGAGCCGGATTTGTGGACGCCCGCCTCGAAGAGCTGCGGCGCCGGTGGGAGTCAACAACCGACGAACGCGTGAAGGCTGAGGTTTCCGAGCAAATCCGCGAGTGGCAATCCTTTAAGCCGGAGCGGTCTTCCGGCGGCGGTAGGCGCTAAAGGTTTTCCTGAGCACTTCGTGTGGGCGTGGGAATTCGCGTGAGTCAATTTGCATCTCGGGGACTCTGCGCTAGCGCCCGCTACAACCCCCTGAATCCTCTGCATCGGCGACCCCGCGCAAGACCTGGCCCTCCACGAGCGAGTTCTGTCGCGGAATCCTTACGGTTTTAGAGGTCGAGGCCAAGCTGCAGCTTGGCCGCTTCGGACATGCGCGCGGGACCCCAGGGCGGGTCGAGCACGACCTCGACGTGGACTTCCCGAACCGTGGGCAGTTTCGCGAGCTTTGTCTCCACATCCCCTTTCAGTACATTACCCATCCCGCACCCGGGGGC
>Ga0187863_10003210_pt1 | contig 12169 bp, 8 predicted proteins | sample June2016WEW_11_1_FD_132975 | JGI IMG/M metagenome (GOLD analysis project Ga0187863, IMG submission 132975) | Peatland microbial communities from SPRUCE experiment site at the Marcell Experimental Forest, Minnesota, USA - June2016WEW_11_10 | ecosystem: Environmental > Terrestrial > Soil >...
GATGGCAGCACAGACTGGGCCGATCTCGCACAGCAGCGGCTTGCAAACCAACAGAAGGAGCAATCGCTCGCCAACCAGATCGCCGCGACACGCATCTGGAGAATTGACCGCGAGACCGGCGACGTGTCCTACGCACTCAACGGGCAAGTTTCCGTCATCGACCGCGGACGCGTCGTCACCGTGCTCAACCAGGATAAAGCCGCCGTCCTCTTCGGATTGGAGATGGCCGTCCAGAAATACGGATCGCGCATCGCGTGTGACGGCAGCGTGGAGTGGAAGCGGATGGTCACCAAGGTTGCGGCGCAACAAGGCATCTCCGTCCAATTCACTGACCCGGAGATGCAACACGCCCTGCACCTTCTTCAACGTCTGGCAAAGCCGCGCCAACGCCAGCAGGAAAGAGGCGGCAGGTAGCCCGTGATCGCGGATATCCGTTCGCCGTCCGCAAAATGTATTGACGAGACTATGCGAATGTGGGTTGAACCGGAGTCTTGAGTTTGTGGACTGCTGCAAAATAGGCCACCATCACGCGGAATGTTTTGGACCGATTCACTCCGCCGAGGATCTCTCCGCCGACTCGATCCAGTTCATCGGCTATCTCGTGTGTCAATGGGAATACGAACGCGGTGTCTATGCTCTGAAATGGAATGTTCAGCCACGGTCCGTTATAGAACGCAACAAGCTGCGCCTGCGCGGCCTTGGTTTTGAAATTCATGATGATGTGTTCCGCGAGGGCGTCCTTTCTGCGGATTTTGAGCACAGCGAAAAGCTGGCCGAAATGGCTCTTGGTGAATTTGGAATCGACGGTGAGCCGGAGTTGAGTGCGCGTCTCCATGGGAGAAACGACTCTGCGCTTCGGTTGGGCGGTGGCCTTTTTCGCGGCGGGCATGTGGTTTCCTCTTTCAGATATATCTTACAGCATATGTATATTCGTCTGGAAGATCATGCGCTAACCAGCAGTAACCAAAGGAGTTCGCGTGGAGGAACGCCGGGGGGTAGTAGTGGAATCATTGCAGAAGAGGCGCGGGATTCAAGCCGAATACACCAACAAATCGAACCGTGAAGGGGATGGAGAAAACAGAACTGGCTAAAGACCGCGTAGTGCGCCAGAGGAAGCATTAGGCATGGAGGATGCCTGTGTTTCTGCTCAGCTCATTGAGAAGTTCTGAGGAATTCGAGCGGGACCAGGCCGCGCTGAATTGCCGATGTGGCAGCCTGAGTACGGTCCGTCACGCCCAGCTTGCCCAGCAGCCTGTTGATGTGCGTCTTGACCGTGGTCTCTGAAATAACGAGCTCGGCCGCAATCTCCTTGTTGTTCTTACCATGCACGATCTGTTCCAGCACTTCGATTTCACGTAGCGTCAGCTCCTTTGTACCCACGCGCCCGGCTAGCTTTCCGGCAATCGCCGATGGAATGTACGATCTGCCCGCATGAACTGTGCGTATCGTCGCGATCAACTCCTCGGAGGTCATCCCCTTGAGCAGATAGGCGCGCGCGCCGGCTTGCAAGGCGCGATAGATGTCCTCATCGCCGTCGTAGGTGGTAAGCACGATGAAGCGTGCGTTTGGCGTCTCCATGCGGATGCGCTCAATGACCTCGACGCCGCTCAGCCGCGGAAGTCGAAGGTCAATCAGCGTAACGGCTGGCTGGTGCTTGCGGAATTGAGTGATGGCTTCCGCGCCGTCCTCGGCCTCGCCCACAACCTCAAGGCCATCGGCAACATTGAGCAAGGCCACCAGCCCCTGTCGCACCATGTGGTGGTCTTCCACAACCAGCACGCGAATCGATTCTTTTCCCAGTGACCCTGCGGACAAATCGCTCATGGACGTCCTGTCTTGATTCGAATGAGTATGAGTTGCAAAACAGTATCGTGGAAGCAGAAAGAATCTTCGACGGCCAAAGGGTTGAGGCGAGACTCCATCGAAAGTAGGTAATAAAACTCAACACAAGGGATGAGCGACTCCGTACATCCCAAGTTGTAGCCCCTTCTCCATCTACGGATTGTTGCGTCCACGGCCCGCACGGTTGATGCTCATTCACAGTCCAATGAACATACGAACTGTAAGCCTTCTTGCTCTCTTTGTCGTACCCGCGACGATTTATGCGCAGGGCTCGATTTTCAGCCAGTGGCAGGCCCGTGCCTCACAAACCCAGTCCAAACAGCCTGGATGGAGCGTTCCTCTTATCACGCAATATCCTTCATTGATTCAGGTGGCGCGCACAGACTTTGTGAGGCAGATCACCGCCGCCCGCACCACAACCTGGATTTACGACAACAGCAAAGGCCTTAACCTGATTCCTTTTGCCAATACTGAAATCGACTTCAATCTTCCACCCTACATTCAGCACAATGTAGCCACCGCGAAAGACGGCGCCGGAGACACTTCCTTCGCGCTCAAGTACCGCCCCTTCGCGGGCAACGAGCAGCATGGCAGCTATGTAGCCAGTATCGCCGCAGTTGCTACGATCCCCACAGGCAGCTACTCGAACGGCAGCACCGACGCCACTATCGCGCCGACCATCGGAGTGGGCAAAGGCATTGGCCATTTCGATGTGCAGTCGTGCGCAAACATCGTCCTACCTACCGGCGACACTTCCAAGCTGGGCCGCCCGGTCACATGGAACGCGGTGTTGCAGTACCACCTGGGCAAGTATGCATGGCCGGAGATCGAACAGAACTCCACTTTCTATCGCGGCGGCAAGAACGACGGCAAGATTCAGACATTCGTGACGCCGGGCTTCATGTTCGGCAAGTTCAAATTCCGTCCTGAAGACAAGACGAGCCGCATCGGTCTGGCCTTTGGCGCTGGTATGCAGATAGCCACCAGCACCTATCACGCCACCAATCACAACCTGGTTTTTACGGCGCGCTATCTGTTCTAGTGCCGCTAGCACGTGGTTCGCAGTTTATCGGGGCCATAGTGTGTCGTTGCTGGCCATGGAGACAGTTGGATGAGAGACCTTGCAAGGATTATGACGATTGCCGCTCCGTTTGCGCTGGTGCTGGTTTGCGGTTTTACAGCCGATCCGGCACAAAGACCCGCAGCAGATATTCTTGTCACTGCCGCGCCAGTCTATGAACCGTTGGCGGCATTGCGCGGAGAAGAGCGCTTTCCAAAGGGCGCGCAATTGCTCGTGATTCATGCGAACAAGCCGGAATCCAAGCCGGAGCCGCTGGTGACGGGCTTTGCTGCTACCGCGGACGCCAACGTTTCCTTCGACGCCAAGACGGTGCTATTCGCTGGTAAGAAGACTGCAGACGACCCATGGCAGGTATGGGAACTAGCCCTTGCAGACCATTCGTTGCGTAAGATTGTCGCGGATGCAAACGACGCCATCCGTCCGCTCTATTTGCCTGGCGGACGCCTAGTCTATGCGCACCGCACTGAAAAGGGCTATCGACTTGAAGCAGCACAATTGGATGGCACCGCAGTCCAGGTACTCAGCTACCTGCCCGCCAGCGCAATACCCGCATATGTGCTGAGGGATGGACGCATTCTCTTTGAAGCCGGCTTTCCCTTAGGCTCCGGAGCGACGCCGGAACTGTTTCTGGTTTACTCGGACGGAAGTGGAGTTGAATCCTACCGCTGCGATCACGGCACGGCTCGCTGGGGGGGAACACAGTTAGCCTCTGGCGATGTGGTGTTCACGCACGGCGCAACATTGGCGAGATTCACTTCGCCTCTGGCGCACGAGTTACCCATTGTTGCGCCGCGCGTGGAGTATGCGGGCGCGATTGAAGAGACGGATTCCGGCGCATGGCTGGTGAGCGTGCGAATCGGCGCTGGAACGCACTACGCATTGAAGCAGTGGAAACCGGGCGCGGCGGCGCTGCAAACATTGCTGGCACAGAGCGGCGACGAGATTGTCGAGCCGGTTCTTGTTGCAGCGCGCACAACTCCCAAGCGACATCCCTCTGGGCTGCACGACTGGAGCTATGCCAATCTGCTTGCCCTCGACACGCGCCTCTCGCGCGAAGGCGATCTTCGCGTTGCGCCTGCATCGGTGCGGCTGGAAATGCAGGACGCTCAAGGCCGCGCCGTCGTCACAGGCACAGCCCCGGTGGAGGCGGATGGTTCCTTCTTTGTGCAAACTCCTGCCGATAAGCCAATTCGCTTTGCGTTGCTTAATGAAAAGGGCGCAGTACTGCGGCAGGAGCACGGATGGTTCTGGCTTCGTCGCGGAGAACAGCGCTACTGCACGGGCTGCCACACGGGGCCGGAACGCTCGTCGGAGAATCGCTTGCCGACCGTGCTGCAACGCACCACAACGCCCATCGATCTTACCGGCGTGAAGGAACCGCGCGATGCGCAACACGGAACGCCAGGAGGCAACTAAATGTACTATCGCTTTCTAGTCCTATTTGGCGTCGCTTCCATGGCGATCGCGCAGACGGCTCTAACGGCTCAAACCGCTCCGCCGATTAAGTCCGCTGCAACACGGCCGGTTTCTGCGCCGAAGGCGCCTTCGGCCGCATCACAGCCGCCGGTGATTCGCTTTGAAGATGCGAGCGATAAGGCTGGCATTAACTTCACGCACAGTTATGGGTCGCGTCAGATGGGTTCATTGCTCGAAGATACTGGCGCAGGATGCGTTTGGTTCGACTACAACAACTCCGGTCTGGAGTCGCTCTATGTGTTGAACGGACGGCCGCTGGACGATTCGGTGCATCCGTTTCCTCTCAAGGTCAAGCCAAATCCTCTGCCACACAATCATCTCTACCGCAACAACGGCGACGGAACATTTACCGACGTGACAGAGAGCGCCGGACTCGACCCGGACATATATGGAATGGCCGTAACGGCAGCCGACTATGACAACGACGGCTTTGTCGATCTGCTGGTCACCGGATACGGCAAAACGATTCTCTATCACAACGACGGCAATGGGCACTTTACCGACGTGACCAAGAAGGCCGGCATCAATGTGGACGGCTGGGCGATCAGTTCGACCTGGCTGGATTACGACAAGGACGGTTGCGTCGATCTGTTCGTGGGCCGTTACGTCAAGTTCGATCCAACCTATCGCGCATTTTATGCGCCGACCAATTATCCGGGACCGCTGGATTACGAGGGCGAGACCAACAAGCTCTTCCACAACAACTGCGACGGCACGTTCACGGACGTAACCGACAAGTCGGGCATTGGCGCTTATGTGGGCCGAACGATGGGTGTGACGGCTGCGGATTTCGATAACGATGGGTGGGACGACATTTATGTCTCCAACGACCGCACGGAGAACTTTCTCTTTCACAACAAGCATGATGGAACCTTTGAAGAGATTGGCAGCGATACGAACACGGCCTACGGACAGAATGGCGAGTCCACTTCGTCGATGGGGCCGGTCTTTGCCGATCTCGAAGGCCGAGGATTGCTTGATCTTTGGGTGACTGACGGGCGCTACAACCGGCTGCTGCACAACACGGGAAAGATGAGTTTTGAGGACATTGGCGCATCCAACGGCGTCTCGCAAGCGAATGCGCAATACGCGAGTTGGGGCACGGGCGTATACGACTTCGACAACGACGGCCAGCTCGACATTCTTATTTTTCACGGCGGGCTGATTCACCTGATCCCGGAGGAGCACACGCTGTTTCGCGGGCTGGGCGGCGGCAAGTTTCAAGATGTCTCGCGCGAGGCCGGCCCGGTGCTGAGCGTGCGCACCACGGCACGCGGCGCATGTTTCGCCGATTACGATACCAACGGGAAAGTGGATGCTTTCGTGGTGAATCTGGGATCGAAGGGAACGCTGCTGCACAACGTTTCGACGAATACTGGCCATTGGATCGCGATCAAACTGAAGGGAACCAAGAGCAATCGCGACGGTATTGGCGCAAAGGTGGAAGTCATTGCGGCAGGTAAGCGCCAAACGGCGGAGCGCGTGGCTGGATCGGGCTATATGTCGCAGAACGACGAGCGCCTGCACTTCGGTTTGGGCGCGGCGTCGGCGGTGGAGAAGCTGATCGTTCATTGGCCAAGCGGACGCGAACAGACGCTCGAAAACCTGACCGTGGATCGTGTGCTTACTGTGGAGGAGCCTAAATGAGCCGGCAAGCGCAAAATGGATTTCGCTTTGGCGTATGTGCGGGTTTTGTCGCCTTGGGCGCGGCGTTGCTTTCGGCCGCACTGTGGACCGGCGGGTATGTTCGCGCAGCCGCGCAGATAGAGACGAGCACGTCGGAAGACTACGCTTCGCCGCTTGAGGTCATGCTTTCGCCGGACGGCGCGCGGCTCTATGTGCTCTGCCAGCAAAGCAACGAGGTGCGCGTACTGAATGCGACCAGCTTCGCGTTGATCAAGAACATTGCAGTGGGCCGTGTACCGCGTGGATTCTCGCTGTCTCCCAAGGGAGACAGGTTGTTTGTGACCAACACCTGGGACGACACGCTCTCGGTAATCGATACAAAGACGCTGGAAGTCATCCATACATGGCCGGTTGGAGCAGAGCCGTCGAGCGTGGTTGAGAATATGTCGGGAAAGCGCCTGTTTGTGGCCAATCGAATCAGCAGCGACATCGCCGTTCTGGATGCCCAAACCGGCGTGGAGGAGAAGCGCCTGCTGGCTGGGCGCGGCGCCAGCTATCTTGCACTCTCGCCAGATGGAAGCCGCATCTATGTGACTCATGTTTACCCGAAGATAATTCCGCGTCAGACCGGATTGGAAAATCGGCTCCCGCCTGAGTCGGAGTTCACGGTGATCGATGCGGGGCGCGCGGTGGTTGTGGATCGCGTTCAACTGCACGGGATTGCAGGCGTCTTTCACGTGGCGCTCTCCGCCGATGGACGGCTGGGCGTTGCGGCCGAATATCACCCCAAGAACCTTGTGCCGCTGGCGCACGTGGAACACGGTGGAGCTTTCACCTATTCGCTCGAACTGTTTGGCGCGGATGTGGGCAAGACGCCTGTCGAAGTTCCGCTGGATGAACTGGAGCGCTATGCCTCGCAGCCTTTCGGCGTCGCTGTAGCGCCGGACAAGTCGCGTATTTACGTCTCCTGCGGCGGTTCGGAGATAGTGACCGTGGTCAACGTGCCGCGCCTACTCCGCTTCATTCACACGCACAATGGTCCCTTCGCGCAGGATCTATCTGCCAGCGCCAATTATGTTGTGACACGCATTCCCGTGGGACTGAATCCGAGGGGCCTTGCACTTTCTCGTGATGGGCGCAGGCTGTTTGTTGCCAACCGTCTGGATGACACCGTAAGCGTAATCGACACGCGCACCAATCGCGTTGCCTCCACCATCACCCTGGCCGGATCAATAACAACCCCGTCGCCACATCTAAGAAAGAGCGATCTCAACATAGCCAGTAGCGTCGCCGATGGAAAGATCACCTGCTCAAAATGCCACGTCGATGGCCGTACGCAAAGTCAATATGCCTCCACTTCTGAGGATTTGCAGAACCTGATTGGCAAGCACAAGAATTTATCGGTTTCCGATCTCGCGACAAATGGATCGAAAACAATCTCGCCTCAGCGCCGTGGCGAACAGATATTTTATACCTCGCGCTACTCATTTCATGGCCAAATCGGTTGTGCCAGTTGCCACATCGATTCCACCTTCGACGGAATCCAATGGAACTTGGAACCTGATGGATTTGGCCGCAACACTGTGGACAATAAATTACTTGAAGACATCACGGACACGGAGCCATATAAGTGGACCGGAACCAACCCTAACATTCCCACCGAATGCGGACCCAGGACTGAAAAATACTTCTGGCGTTCTGAGAACTACGATAATCGAATGCTTACCGATTTGGCCGTCTATGTTCGGAGTCTGGCTCCGCGTCCTAATCGCTGGCGGCAGGCAAACGGCGAGTTGACGCCAGCCCAGGAACGAGGCAAGGCGATCTTCGAGCGCACGGTGGATAAGTTCAAGAAACCGATCACGGAAAGCAATCGTTGCTCCTATTGCCACAGCGGACCCAAAGGCACGAATCAGAGAATCTTCGACGTGGGGACGCGTAAGTCCAACGACAATACAGGACTGCTGAAGGCGCCAATGCTGACCAACATTGCGCTCACAGCCCCTTACCTGCACGATGGGTCGGCGCGCTCGCTGGAAGAGATATGGACGGTTTACAACCCGGACGACAAACATGGCCGGACCAACGACCTAACCAAGGATGAACTCAACGATCTGATCGAGTACCTCAAGACTCGATAAGGAGGACGTGATGAAAAAGCTCTGTATGATCGCAATGCTATTGGTAGTCAGCGCAGTTGCTTTTGTCTCGCTGGCGCTTGCCGCGCCGCCGAGGATGCCGCTATACCGCTTTGAAAACTTTACTACCGCCAATGGCTTGCCCAACGATCACGTCTTTGCGGTGCTTGTGGATGGAGACCGCATCTGGGCGGGGACCGACAACGGATTGGCGGTCTACGAGAACCATGCCTGGAAGGTGTACACGACCGCCGACGGGTTGGCGCATCGGGCCGTGCTCTCGCTGGCGCTGGACAAGCGCACCGGCGATGTGTGGGCTGGAACAATGGGCGGGCTGAGCCGCATCTCCGGCGGACACATCGACAGCTTCACGCAGTTGAACTCGGGGCTGAGCAACGATGTGGTCTACAGCGTCTCCATCGAAGGCGAGAACGTGTGGATCGCCACGGCCGCTGGCGCTTGCCGGCTGAACCTGCACACGAATCAGTGGTCGCTCTATAACGAGCGCAACACGCCTATGTTCGAGATCTGGTCCTATTCGGTCTCCGCCACGCCGACCAAGGTCTACTACGGAATCTGGGGCAGCGGCGTTCTGGAGTACGACCAGAAGACCGGGAAGTGGGACAGGTACGACGATCCCGACGGAGAGACAGAGACGGTGCTATTCAAGGATCAGGGCCTGATCCACGAGATCGTCACATCGGTCAGCTATATCGAGAAGGACAATGTTTTATGGGCGGCCACATATTTTGGCGACAGTCACTATGACGGACGCTACTGGCACAACTTTCTCGTCAAGGACAGCGGGCTGCCCTCTAACTTTACCAATCAGGTCAAAGGCGTGGACGGCACGCGTGCATGGTTCTGCACCGACAAGGGACTTGCTTATTACGACGGCGTGAACTGGGCCGTCTATCGCCCTTCGCTCACCGACGGCAAGCCGGAGATGACGGTGCGCGATGCAAAGGGCATCGTGACGCCCGTCGCCGTCACCACCGCGCCGGCGCATAACTACATGCTTGGCATCGACTTTCAAGGGAATGATATCTGGGTTGCCACGGCGCAAGGATTGAGTCACGGGATTCGTCAACCGTAAGGGCACAGAATCGCGATAACGGCATGGGCTCGGGTTTTCGAAGTTAATGGACGTTCTGGATGGATAAACAGGCTGAAATCAACAAGGAGTTGTTGTGATGCGCAAGGGATGGTTGTTGGTTATGTCAGGCATCTTGGCTACTGGTGCAGCGGTTCGTTGCGGTGCCCAGGATGCGGCCATGAATATGGACACGAACACAGGAAAGAAAGTGTGCGAGTGTGGCGCGCATCCGCCAGGCCCTCCGCGTGATCGCGAAGTTGTGCCCTATGCAGGAGAGCCGGCCGACATGCGACCCTATGCCAAGTTTACGGCGCCCTACGACACCAACTACACGCGTCCCAACATCTATATGGGCGCAGCAAGAAATATCCCCGAGCCCAAGGATCTGACCGAGGTGCGCATTGGCTTCTTCGGGCCAATCGAGAACAATTCGGAATCGGTTCTTGGATTGCGAATGCTGCATGGCGCGCAGTTGGCGGTGGAAGAGGCCAATGCCCGCGGCGGTTACGGGGGCAAGCCCTTCAAGCTGATGCTGCATAACGACTACAACAACTGGCAGGCGAAGGCGGTCTATGGCGATGTCCGGCCCACCGACGCGGCCATCTGGGGCTCGGCCTCGGATGAAGCGGTGAAGATGGCCTACGACGAACAGGTCTGGGCGATATTCGGCTCGATCAGCTCCGAGTCAACGCACATTGCGCTGCGCGTGGCCCTGCGCGCGGAGCTTCCGGTCGTCAGCTCGGCCAACAGCGATCCCACCGTTCCCGAGACTACCATTCCGTGGTACCTCGGGACCATGCAGGATGACCGGCAACAGTATCTGACGCTGGCTCGGCACATCTATACCGAGCTTGGCTTGAAGCGCGTGGCGGTTCTCAGGGCGAGCAGTCGATACGGCCGCTTTGGACTTGGCAAGTTTTTCGATGTCTCGCGCCGTCTGGGCCATCCGGTGGTGATGGAGCAGATCTTCCAGCCCGGCGACACGGATTACGCCAAGCAACTGAGGGTGATCCGCAGCTCGCGCCCGGACGCCGTTTTCATCGTCGGAGACGAGTTGGAGGCGGCGGCGATTCTAAAGCAGATGCGGGCGGCAGGGATGAAGCAGCGCGCCTTTGGCGCATTTCGCACCTTGGGCGACACGCTGTTGAAAGAGGCTGGCGATGCCGCCGAAGGCTTCGAGGCCGTCTATCCCTACGATCCCACCCGCAACGACCAGCGCTGGCTGGACTTCAACCGCCGATTCGAGAACCGGTTCCACGAAAAGCCGGAGCAGTTTGCCTCGATGGCCTATGACACGATGAATTTGCTGCTGGATTCGATCTGCAAGGCCGGCCTGAATCGCGCCCGCATTCACGATGCGCTGGCCGATATCGAGGAATACGATGGCGTAACCGGGCACATGGTCTTCGATCCCAACCAGAAGAACACGGCGCCGTTGTACCTGGGCACGGTACACAATGGCGCGATCACTTACAAGGTTGCCACGATGGAAGCGCCTGCGGCGCGGCCAGTGTCTTCCGCTTCGCCGCAACCATCTTCCGCCGCATCACAGACGCCGCAGGCGCCCTATGCACGGGTGGGTGAGGATGGCGTTGACTACGCGGGGCCGCATCAAAAGGATCTTCCGGCAGGGCCGGTAAGTATCGTGCTGTTCGGGCCGAAGGCGGCTGTGGTAGCCGCTTCGCCGGAGATGCAGGCGGAGCTTGCGTCGAGCGCAATCAAGGGACATGAGTTCAAGCTGCTACCGGTAGAGAGCGATCAGAACTGGGGTGCGGCATCTACAGAACTGGTTCAGGCCTTGATGGACGGCCACGCGCTGGCAATACTCGCTCTCGATAGAGACTCAAGCCACCTGGCAGAGCAACTTGCTCTGAAGAGCTTTGTGCCGGTGGTGGCGCTGGCCGCCGACAAAACACTAACTTCAATAAACATTCCTTGGATATTCCGGTTGCAGCCGGATACTACTCCAGCCACTGCGCTGCGGATGCTCGTGGCAGCAGAATGCCGCAGCGGCGCAAATTCGGAGCGGCTCAGGAATGTACTGGCTTCGGAAGAAGGCATCTCCGGCGTTGCGTTTCTGCCCACGGGCGAGCCGCGCAAACCTTAACGCTCACTCCCCGCAACAGATCGCAGCCGGAGCAGCACGACAGACATGGCTTTTTCGATTGAATTAAAGTTGATAATCGGCTCAGCGGGAGAGAACCTTCAAAGCAAGAATGGCGGGGGTTCCCTCAATGGATAGTGCTCTTCCCGATGCCCGGCTTTCATTCCGCGCCTATATCATCCGCCTTCATGGGCCTGAGAACGACCCTACGGTGAGAGTGCTGTTAGTCGAGACCTCAAAAGCACAATCTATTTATGAGGGGTTCGGATCGTTGTCGCAATGCGAGCGATGGATCGTTCAACTCACAGGTTGGATTATCCCCAGAGAAGTGTTGTCTATTCTTCGCAAACGCCTGAGACAGAGACGAATGTCTACCATAAAAGGCGTGCAGGTCTCTCGACGCGAAATCGAATCTATCGGATTGCAGCGTTTAGACCGATAGTTAAGAGATGCCTGGTCCTTCTCAGATTGTCCTTTGGCTCCTATCCGTCTCTGCTCTAAATTTCAGCGTTGCACCAGCGCAGCCGCAACTTCGGTGACCCCGGAATATCCATGTTCAACGATTTCGGCTGCTCGCGTACTATAGATCGCGGGGTCTTCGAGCGCTCAGGTTCCCAAGCCCTACAAGAGCGGGAAGCGCGGGCCGAGAAAGACTATGAGGCGATTGAAAGAGGCTTTTCCGCGCTCTAAATGCGCTCTGTTTATCGGATTACGACTGCTTTTCATGGTCTAAGGTGTCATCCGCTGACCTGCATATTGTTGAAAATACGTTTGATTGATGATTCGAGTCCTACCTGAGGAGCCAA
>Ga0187863_10003211_pt1 | contig 12160 bp, 9 predicted proteins | sample June2016WEW_11_1_FD_132975 | JGI IMG/M metagenome (GOLD analysis project Ga0187863, IMG submission 132975) | Peatland microbial communities from SPRUCE experiment site at the Marcell Experimental Forest, Minnesota, USA - June2016WEW_11_10 | ecosystem: Environmental > Terrestrial > Soil >...
GCCTCTGGAAACGTCGCGGGATGGTGGCCCTTGCGGTGATCGGCCCATGCGGCCTCGATCCGGCGGCGGTCGACCGCGGTGGCCGCATGCACGAGACGGTGGAAATCCTGCGCGTGCTTGCGAGGGACGGGCGCGCCATCTGCCAGATTCATCAGCAATGAGGCTTCCCGGGCGGCGAGATCCTCCAGGGCCAAAAGTGCCAGCGAGGCAAAGGGGAAATCCGTCTGCAGGCTACGCGCCAGTGTGGCTCCGGATGCCCGGAAAATGTCGATGCGCAGCCACTCACCCGGATCCACCAGTTGTACCAGCGTTTTTCCCGTAGGCACGCCTGGATGGATGTGCCGGAAAAGAAAGCCGTCCGCAAGCGCAGGCGGCAGCACGGCAAAGGACTCGACCACGATGTCTACGTCGTTCAGGGGTCGCATGTGCGGGGCTTGCCCATTTCCGGCCAGGGCCAGGCTGGCCTCCACGGCCAGGCCGCCCGTTAAGGCGAAATCGCGAAGACCGTGGCGCACCAGTTTAGCGAGAACACGGGTGGCGCGTTGCGCATCGGCGTGGGACAGAAAAAGATCGAACGTCATGCGCCGGGCTGCCGGACCGCGGCCGCCAGCGCGCGGGCGAACGCATTTCGCTTTTCGACGGTCACCGTATCGAGGTCCAGCCATCCTGCCCAAGTGGCCAGTTCGGCGGCCAGGGCCGGGGCCGCCGTGCCGGAATCGGCGCCCGGCTCCAGGTAGGCGGACAGCACGCGCAGCCTGTGGCCGGCACGATCGGCCTTCAGATCGACGCGCGCCACCAGGCGGTCGCCCAACAGAAAAGGAAGCACGTAATAACCCCAGCGGCGCTGCGGTTGCGGCACGAAGATCTCGATGCGGTATTCGAATTGAAAGAGGCGCGCCGCGCGGGGGCGGTACCAGACCACCGGATCGAAGGGGGAGAGCAGGCTCGCGGCGTCGATCGACCGCGGTGCGCGCGCCTGTGGATCGAGATAGGCCGGTGCGTCCCATCGCTCCACCTGCACCTTGCGCAGGTCGCCGGCTTCCACCAATTCGGCCAGGCGCGGGCGCGCTTCGCCGATCGGCATGCGGTAATAATCGGCCAGATCGGCGGCGGCGGCGACACCCATTGCCCGTCCCGCCAGGCGCAGCAATTCGCGCTGCGCCTCGTGGCGATCCACCTTGCGCGCGTGATGCTCGCGCGGGAGGATGCGCTCCGCCGTATCGTACACGCGCGCGAAGTTGGGAAGCCGGTTGGCGATGGCCAGCAGGCCGCGGCCGAAGTGCGCTTCGAGTGCGGCCCGGGGCACGGAGTCGTTCCAGGCGCCCGGAATGCGGCGCACGGCGCCATCCGGCTCGGGCACGTCGTTGGCCAGCAGGGGACCGCGCGCGCGCACCTGGTCGAGCACCCAATCGATGTAGGCCGGATTTTCTTCCATCATCTTCTCGAAGGCCCAGGGGCGCACGCGGTGCCGCTCCATGCGGTGGCGGAGCAGGGGCCAGGTTTCGACCGGCACGATGGAGGCTTCGTGAGCCCATTGCTCGGTGAATCGTGGGGCAGGCGGTTTCGCCTGTCTTCCCGAATAGACCAGATCGTCGAGGAGCGCGCGTTTGTACGGCCCCAGCCGCGAGAAGGGGACCTGGTAATGCGCGGGGGCCAGCACGTTCACGAAATCGATCTGCAACAGGCCAAGCTGGCGGATGACGCGGGCGAGATCGCGCGGGCCGGGCGGGCGCTTCGGCCGGGGGCGATCGAAACCCTGCGCGGCCAGCGCCACGCGGCGCGCTGCGCTTAACGAGAGGTCCGTCTTGGCCATGATGGGCCGGGTGGGCACTCAGCAATTCTATCGCGGAGAGCTATTATAAGGTCAACATGCTTACCCGCCGGGAAGGAATCCAAGCGGCCGCGTTGACGGCCCTCTCATACTCCCGAGTGTTGGGCGCGAACGATCGCATCCAGCTCGGACTGATCGGATGCGGAGAACGCGGTCTCTACGTTGCCGACATCTTCCAGAAGACCGCGGACGTGGACCTGCGCGCCGTGTGCGATGTATTTGGCGAACGCATCGACAAAGGCGTGGCGCAGGCGGCGGGCGCGCAACCTTTCACCGACCACCGCCGGCTGCTCGAAATGAAGGGCCTGGAGGCGGTGCTGATCGCCACGCCGGACCACTGGCACAAGGCCATCGCCATCGACGCGCTGAACGCCGGCAAGGATGTGTACGTGGAAAAGCCTTTGACCCGTTCGCGGGAAGAAGGGCCGGAGATCGTGCGGGCCGCGCGCATCGACAATCGCGTGTGCCAGGTGGGCATGCAGCAACGCTCCGGCGAGGTCTACCTGGAAGCGCGCGAGCGTTTCGTGCGCTCCGGCATGCTGGGCAAGATCTCGCATGTGGATTGCGTCTGGCACGGCGGCGCCAACCGGGCCTTGCCCACGGAACCTGCGCAGAAGCCCGCCAATCTGGATTGGGTGCGGTTTCTGGGGCCGTTGAGATACCGTGACTGGAATCCCGCGCAGTATCTCGATTTCCGCGCGTTTCTGGATTTCGGCGGCGGCAAACTCACCGATTTTGGCGCGCACTGGATCGACGTGGTCCACATGTTCATGGGCACCGAGGCCATGCCCAACGACGGGCCGCTTTCGGCGGTGGCGGCGGGCGGCGTTTACTACGATTTTCACGATGGCCGCACCGCGCCCGACACCATCAGTGCGCTGTTTGAATATCCGGGCGGCTTCACGGTGAGCTTCATTTCGCTGGCGGTCGATAACGGCCCCGAGTACCACGTGGAGTTCCTGGGATCGGGCGGGCGCTTATTCATTAATCGCAACCGGTACGAGTTTCGCGCCGCCGAAAAGGGCGCGCAGCCGGTGATCCAACGCTTTCCAGGCGATATCACCGGCCAGCATGTGCGTAATTTTCTGGAGTGCTGCCGTTCGCGCAAGCAGCCAAACGCGGATGTGTACATCGGGCATCGCGCCGCGCAGGCCGCGCTGCTGGCCAACCAAAGCTATCTGGAGAGGCGGCGCATACGGTTCGACCCGCAGCGGGAAGAGGTGCTGCCGTTTTCCGCGTGAAACAGGCTGCGGGAAAATGTCAAGGACCGCTTGCTAACGCGCGCGGCTCAGAATCGTGCGCACGGAATCGTGCGCACGTGTTGGCGGCAACTTACCGAGCCGCGACCGTGAGGGAGCGGTCTGGCGGACCCCTTTTTCCGCACCCTGTTAGTTTAGGGGGATTGACGTGGACAGGAAAATCCGGGACTGGATCGGCACGCCGAGTCCGTCCAGGTGAGATATGTTCCCACGAAGATCACTGGAGGGCAGCTCTTGAAAATCTTTTTTTGCGGTGGCGCACGATCCCACGCAAAAGAGCCGGCAAGGCCCGGACAGGGGATTCCCCTTCACGAGTTGCTTGATATAAGCGCCGGCGATGCGATGCTGAAAGTTACACGCTGAACTCGATGCCCTGCGCCAGCGGCAGTTGCGAGGACCAGTTGATGGTATTGGTCTGACGCCGCATGTAGGCCTTCCACGAATCGCTGCCGGATTCGCGGCCGCCGCCGGTATCCTTCTCGCCGCCGAATGCGCCGCCGATCTCCGCGCCACTGGTGCCGATGTTGATATTGGCGATACCGCAATCGCTGCCGGCGTGGCTGAGGAAGCGCTCGGCGGCAATCAGGTTGGCCGTGAACATGGCCGAAGATAGACCCTGCGGCACGTCGTTATGCCACTGAATCGCCTGGTCGAGATCGTCGAATTCCACTAGGTAAAGAATCGGCGCGAAAATCTCCTCGCGCAGGATGGGCATGTCCGGCTTGGCTTTCACCAGCGCCGGTTCCACGAAGCAGCCGCCCAGGCGTCCGCCGCCGTAGATCACTTCGCCGCCCTGCCGGCGGATGGTGACGATACCTTCCATCATGTCCTCGACGGCGCGCAGGTTCACGAGCGGGCCCATGAGCGTGTGCGAGTCGAGCGGGTTGCCGATGGCGACCTGTTTGTAGGCGCTGACGAGCGCATCGGTCATGCGGCCGGCGATGCCTTTCTGCAGGAAGAGGCGGCGGGTGGTGGTGCAGCGTTGTCCGGCGGTGCCGACCGCGCCGAACAGGACCGCGCGCAGGGCCAGGTCGAAGTTGGCGTCGTCCATCACCACAATGCCATTGTTGCCGCCCAGCTCCAGAATCGTGCGGCCCATGCGATGGGACACGGTCTGGGCTACGCGGCGGCCCACCTGAGTGGAGCCGGTGAAGCTGATTAGCGGGACGCGGGCATCGTTCAGCATGGCTTCGCCGACCGGGTCGCCTCGTCCGATGACCAGGTTGAAGACGCCTTTCAGGCCGTGGCGGTCGAGCACGCGGTTTGTAATCTTTTGAACGGCGATGGCGGTGAGCGGGGTATCGGACGACGGTTTCCAAAGGGTGCAATCGCCACAGACGGCGGCGATCATGGCGTTCCAGGACCACACGGCAACGGGGAAATTGAACGCGCTGATGACGCCGACGACGCCTAGCGGATGCCATTGCTCGTACATGCGATGGCCGGGGCGTTCGCTGTGCATGGTCAAGCCGTACAACTGGCGGGAGAGACCCACGGCGAAGTCCGCCACGTCGATCATTTCCTGCACTTCGCCCTGGCCTTCGGCGCGGATCTTGCCCATTTCCATGGTGACCAGGGCGCCCAGGTCGGCTTTCGAGCGGCGCAGCTCGTCGGCCAACTCGCGCACGATTTCGCCGCGTTTGGGGGCGGGGATCATGCGCCATTCGTGAAAAGCGCGGGCGGCTTGCGCGGTGACACGCTCATAGTCGTTGCGTCCCGCCATGCGTACCCGGGCGATGACGGAGCCGTCCGCGGGGTTGATGGAGGCCAGTTCGCCGCCCGAGGGATTGGGAATCCAGTCACCGTCGCAGGCGCCGGAATTGATGGGTTCGATTTCGAGTCGTTCCAGGACTTCGTTTGAGGTTGTGGTTGATGTCATAGTCTGTCTCCAAGAGGCGAGTTGTAGGGCGGGCAATTCTGCCCGCAGCCGGCTTTCAGCCGGCTCTGGCCGCCTGAAAAGGCGGCTGCGGCCATGATTGGCCGCCCTCCGGTGCATTGGGTTGTTGCGCAAGCCAGGCAAAGGCGTCCGGGCCGGTGGCGAATCGCCGCCCGGCGGCCGCCGCCTTTTGCCGCATCCTTTCCACCACCGCCGCCTGAAAAGCGGGATCGTGCCATTCCGCAAAACCTTGCGCGCGGCTGATGCGTTCGCCCGCATCGCGCGTGGTGGCGCCGCACTTCTTCACCGCGCGCACATGGAACGGATCGCCAATAATATCGCGGTCCGTAGCGTCGAGAGCCAGCCCGATGAGCGCTTCCGGATCGCAGGGCAGCAGCGGCGCCAGCGTGGCGTATACTGCGATGCCCGCGGCGCGCAGACGGCGCACGGTTTCCAGGCGCTCGGCGATGGGTGCACAGTCCGGCTCATACAGGCGGCGCACGCGATCGTTATCCGTGGTGATCGAAAAGCTGACGCGCAATGTGGTGCGTTCGGCCAGGCGCTGCAACCGCGCCAGATCCCGCAGGATCAGCGGACCGCGCGTCTGTATGGCGAAGACCCGCGGCGGGCGCGCGATCAACTCGTCGAGCAGGCGCGGCATCATGCATTCGGACTCTTCGGCGGGCTGGTAAGGGTCCACCAGGGGCGAGCAATAGACGATCTGATTGGGGCGCAGCGCGGCGCGCAGCAGGGTGGGTGCGTTGCTCTTGAAGGTGGTGAAGCGGCCCCAGTTGTTCCAATCGTCCGGTTTCAGGCCGCCGTAGATGCGCATGGTGGGCACGTAACAATATGTACAGGCGAACGTGCAGTTGCGCGCGGGCGTGAGCGAGTGCGTGAAGCCCGCCTGGGCGATAAAGCCCGACGTGGCGGAGAGAATACTGGCGGACTCGGCCCGGTAGATCTCGAAACGCACAAATACCATTGTAGAGGGTGGGCGCACGTTGCACTTTCCGCCCGTACGCTAGAATAACCGCATGCCGTCGAAAACCGCGCGGGCCGCGATAGATGGCCTCCTCTCCGCAATGCACGACTACGATGTTGAAGCCGCACTGGCGGTTTACGAGGAGGATGCCACGGTGGTTGTCTATCCGGGCATGTTAGGCAAGGGAACGGCCGCCATCCGCGCTTTTTTCCAAGGGATCTTCCGGCTGAAGGGGGAGATCGAGCACGGGGTGGAGGTCTTCACCGAAGCCGGAGATCTCACTCTCTTTGTGGCGAAGTGGACCATCTTAAGCGCCATCTCACCGGGTCTTCCAGTGCACAGGACCAACTATCAGGTTGCCATCTTGCGAAAACAGCCGGACGGGAGCTGGCTGATCGCCGTGGACAATCCATGGGGACCCGAACCGCCGCCCGCGGGCGCGGCTTAGTTTCGCAGGCGGGGAGCAGCGGCCTTTTTTCGCAGCCTGTCATATTAGGCGCTATGATGAGCGTTGATCTACACCTGCTATGAGATGATCCGGGATTGCCGCGCGGGCGTTTCCGAGGGCTGGTCCTATTTCCTGACGCAGTATGTGCCGGTGATTCGCGGATTTCTGGCGCATTACTTTCCGCAGCGTGCGGGGGATGGGACGCTGATCGAGCGCGTGCTGATGAAGCTGCGGGCGCCGGAATCGAGCTTATTCCAATCGCTCGATCCCGCGCCGGAACGGGCTTTTGTGGCCGAATTGCGGCAACATGTGCTGGGCACGGTGGAAGCAGACCGTGCCAGCGCGGCGCCCGAGGTTTCGATCGGGATCGAGGCGCTGGGCGCGGCGTTGGAGCCGCTGACGCTGACCGAGAAACTGGTGGTGTGGTTCGAGACGATGCGCTACGGCGACGCGGATACGGGGCGCATGCTGCGCATGTCGGCGGAGACGGCGGAGAAGATCCGGGCGCGCGGGGCCGAGTTGGTGCGCGGCGGTGTGGATGCTTGGCGGAGTACGCTGCTGGCGGATAACGGTTCGCTGCTGGGACGCGCGGCCGGGGCGCTGGCTACCAAGGATTGCCTGCCGGCGAAGGCCTTCTTCGATGTAATCGACGGGCGGGCGACGTGGCGCGGGCGCGATGAGATGGAGCGGCACGTGAAGAGCTGCTGGCACTGCCTGGATCATTATTGCCGGCTGCTGGAGGTGGTGGATGTGCTGCGGGGAGCTAAGCCGCTGGGGGAGGCGGAGGTTGCGGGCTACAAGCGGCTCCTGAGCATCGAGGCGCGGAAGCGGTCGTTTTGGAAGCGATGAGCCACGATGGCGTTGCGTCTCCCTTCGCGCCTACTGCGGCTTCAGCTCAAACACCACACCGAATCCGTAAGTCCCGCCGCCGGCGGTCCCATAGAGGTCGCCATCTGTACCGGCGATCACGCCTCCGTTGGGGTTGGCCCCGTCTGCCGCAAAACTGTAAAGCACCGTCTCCTGGCCGGACATATCCAGCTTGAATACGACGCCATACCCTCCCCACTGCGGACCACCCCAGAGCGTGGTCCCGAACAGATTGCCGGCCTGATCGCGGATCACGCCCGCGATCGGGTAATACCCGCTGGATCCGCCTCCGAAGCTGAGCAGTACCGTCTGTTGCCCGGCCGCGTCCACCTTGTACACTACGCCACGGCCGCCATTGGTGCCGCCTTTGTTCGTGGTGCCGTACAGGTTGCCGTCCGGGTCGCGGATCACGCCCGCGATCGGATCGCCGCCATCGGCCCCGCCCGTGAAGTTGTGCAGAACTTTCTCCCGCCCGGCCGTATCCAGCTTGTACACCACCCCATGGCCCCCGGCGCCACCCCACTCGGCTGTCCCGTATAGATTGCCCGCCGGGTCGCGCACCACGCCAGCCGCTGGCCTACCCCCGTCGGCGCCGCCAGTAAACGTGTGCAGCACCGTTTCCAGGCCGCTCGGATCCACCTTGAAGACCACGCCCGCGTTCGAATGGCTGCCGCCGCCAAAGAAGGTAGTTCCGTAGAGGTTGCCTGCCGCGTCCCGGATCACACCCGCGCTCGGGGATCCCCCGTCGGCCCCTCCGGTGAAATTGTAGAGTACGGTCTCATTGCCGGACGTATCCAGCTTGAACACTGTGCCCCCGCCCGCCGTGCCGCCGCTCGAGGTTGTGCCATAGAGGTTGGCGGCCGCATCGCGAATTACGCCCGCCTGGGGCTCGCCGCCATCCGCTCCGCCGGTGAAGGTGTGCAGCACCGTGTAGTTTCCCGCCGTGTCCAGCTCGTACACCACACCTTGGCCGTGCGTGCCGCCTTCGAGCGCGGTGCCGTAAAGGTTGCCGGCCGGGTCGCGCAGTAGGCTCCCGTAGGGTTCGCCGCCTGTCGTCATGTCGAAGTTGTAAAGCACGGTCTCGATGTCCGTCTGGGCGAGCGCGGGCGCGGTGCCTATGGCGGCCAGCAGCCACACCAACCCCACCCGCAAGCTACCGCAGGCCGCCCGCGGGCGGGAGGCACCATGAAAACCGCAAAGTCGTAATGTCATTGTCATAATTCGCGCCTGGAAGGCGAGCGCTCGATCAGCCCCTCAGTATACACCGGCTTCGCGGATCCCAGGCGGCGATCGTGTTCCCGCCCACACCACTTCCACCAGTGCTTGATAAAACCCGGAAAAAATGCTTCCCTGCGATCCGGTTGGATGTACAATGGGAAAAAATTGGTCGAACAGCGTAGCACAAACTCTCTGTCGGAGGCGGGACCATGAGTGCAAGCAGGGATGCAAGCCGTAGAGACTTTCTGAAAGTCGCCGCGCTGGGCGGCGCCGCCGCCTCCTGGCTGGGATTCGATTTGCAGCCAGCCTACGCCCAACTCAGCCAGCTCAAGATCGCGCGCGCCACCGAAACGCGCTCCACCTGCCCCTATTGTTCCGTAAGCTGCGGGGTCATTATCTACACGATTGGCGACAAAGCCAAGAATGTCACGCCGCAGGTCATCCACGTGGAGGGCGATCCGGACCACCCCATCAATCGCGGCACGCTGTGTCCCAAGGGCGCTTCCCTGCAGCAGGATATTCTGAACCCGCGCCGGCTGCTGAAGCCGCAGGTGCGGCGGCCCGGCTCGGACCATTGGGACGACATCGCCTGGGACCAGGCCATAGACGAAATCGGCCACTGGGTGAAGAAGACCCGCGACGCCACTTTCATCGAGCAGGACGCGCAAGGCCGCACCGTGAACCGCTGCGAAAGCATCGGCTGGATCGGCGGTTGTACGGATACGAACGAATTCAATTATCTGGCCGGGAAAGCCATGCGCAGCCTGGGGGTCTGCTACCTGGAAACCCAGGCCCGTGTTTGACACGGACCCACGGTCTCCAGTTTGGGGCCCACGTTCGGACGCGGTGCGATGACCAACGGTTATGTCGATATCAAGAATACCGACATGATGTTGATCATGGGCGGCAACCCCGCCGAGAATCATCCTTGCGGTTTCAAGTGGGCCATTGAGGCCAAGCGGAATCGGAACGCCAAGATGATCGTGGTGGATCCGCGCTTCACGCGCACGGCCGCCACGGCGGATCTTTTCCTGCAGATTCGCGCCGGCGCGGATATCGCGTTTCTGGGCGGCGTGATCCGGTACTTGATCGAAAACAACCGCATCGCCGCCGACTACCTCGCCAACTACACCAACGCGGCATTCATCGTGAAGGACGGGTTCAAGCTGCCGGACGACGGGCTGTATTCGGGCTTCGATGCGGCCACCCAGACTTACGATAAGTCAACGTGGAATTACGAAGCCGCGGGCGGCGGGGGCGGGGAAGCCAAGCCCGGGCTGCCTCCGAATGTGAATTCCGACATCACGCTGCAGCATCCGCGCTGTGTTTTTCAATTGTTGAAGACGCAGTATTCGCGATACACGCCGGAGATGGTGGAGCGCATCACCGGCATTCCTAAGGATCAGTTCCTGAAGGCCGCGGATTTGTTCACCTCCATCCGCAAGGACGGCGACATGCAGAAGGTCGCCACCATTATGTATGCGGTGGGTTGGACGCAGCACACCTTCGGCACGCAGATTATCCGGACCGCAGCGATGCTGCAGTTGCTGTTGGGCAACGTGGGACGCGTCGGCGGTGGCGTGAACGCGCTGCGCGGCCATTCCAACATTCAAGGCGCTACCGATATGGGCGGCGTGTTCGATATCTGGCCGGGCTATCTGAAAGTGCCTACGCCGGCCGATACGAGCTTGCAGGCCTACCTGGATCGCACCACGCCCACGGTGTCGAAACCGGCTGACTGGGAGTCTTTCAACTATTGGTCGAATACGCCGCGCTTCGCGGTTTCGTTGCTGAAGGCCATGTACGGAGACGCCGCCACCAAGGAAAACGATTTCGCCTTCAATTACATGCCGAAAGTGGATCGCAACTATTCGTGGACCCAGCTCTGGGACCAGATGTACCGCGGTTCGGTGAAGGGATTGTTCGCGTTCGGCATGAACGGCGTGGCCATCGGGCCGGATTCACAGAAGAATATCGAAGCGCTGAAGAAGGCCGATTGGCTGGTGGTGGGCGAGATCTACCCGGACGAGACCAGCGAGTTCTGGAACTCGCCGGGGATTACGAAAGAAGAGATGAAGGGCATCCAGACCACCGTCTACCGCCTGGCCTGCGCCGGATTCGCCGAAAAGGACGGGTCGATGACCAACTCGGCGCGCTGGCTGCAGTGGAAGAATATCGCTGTGCCGCCGCCGGGCCAGGCGCGCCTGGACCAGGACATTGTCGCTCAAATCTTCCTGAAAGTGCGCGAGCTTTACGCTAAAGAGGGGGGCAAGTTTCCCGATCCTATCTCGCATCTGACCTGGGCGTACACCGATCCCCAGCATCCGTCTCTCGCAGAGGTCGCCAAAGAAATCAACGGCAAGGCGCTGGGCGATGTGACCGATCCGAAGACGCAGCAGGCGATGAAGGCCGGCCAGCAACTGCCGGGCTTTGCCTGGCTGCGGGACGACGGCACCACATCGTGCGGCAATTGGATCTATTGCGGATCGTGGCCTGAGGCCGGCAACCTGCTCGCCCGCCGCGGCACCGACGATCCTTCGGGCCTGGGCGTTTATCCGAACTGGGCCTGGTCGTGGCCGGCGAACCGGCGCGTGCTATACAACCGCGCGTCGTGCGATCCGGCGGGCAAGCCTTGGGATCCCACGCGCAAACAGATCTGGTGGAACGAGAAGACCCAACTTTGGGCGGGCGTGGATGTGCCCGACTTCAAAGTCGATTCACCACCCAAAGACCACATGGGGCCGTTCATCATGACCGCGGAAGGCGTGGGCCGCATCTTCGCGCCGCTGGCGGCTTTCGCCGACGGGCCTTTCCCCGAGCATTACGAACCATTCGAAAGTCCTGTGCAAAATGCGTTGCATCCGGCGCAGTCGAACAACCCTGTGGTTAAGAAGCTGACCACGGCGGCCGATAAGTTGGGAACAACCGGCCAAGGCTTCAATATCGTCTGCACCACTTACAGGCTCACAGAACATTACCACTACTGGACCAAGAACAATCCGGTCAGCGTTCAGCTCATTCCGGAGGCGTTCATCGAGATGCCCGTCGAGCTGGCGGACGAGTTAGGCATACGCGGCGGCGAGTTGGTAAAGGTCACGAGCGCGCGCAGTTACTACGTCGCGAAGGCCTTCGTCACGAAGCGCATCAAGCCCATGACGATCGAAGGCAAGAGGGTGTACCAGATCGGCATACCCATCCACCAGGGCTTCCGCGGCATCCAGGAAGACCAGGACAAGAACGCACGCACCCTGGTGAACCGGCTCTCGCCTACGGTGGTGGACCCCAACGCATATACCCCCGAATTCAAGGGCTTTCTGGTGAAGGTGGAAAAGGTATGAGCCAGGCCACGCTGAACATTCGCCGGATCTCCGGGCATGCCGGGCCCGCTCCCGGCGCGGGCGTCGAGCGCGAAGAGCAGGTTTGCAAGCTGGTCGATACCACGACATGCATCGGTTGCAAAGCCTGCGAAGTGGCTTGTCTCGAATGGAACGGTTATAGCTTCCGCGACACGGTCTTTCAGAATAGCTATCAGACCATGCCGGAGACGGCCTGGAATTATTGGAATTTGATCAAGTTCAACGAGCACGAACGTGAAGACGGCAGCATGATGCTGCTGATGCGCAAGGACCAGTGCATGCACTGCGCCGAGCCTGGGTGCCTCGCCGCCTGCCCCGCCGAC
>Ga0187863_10003214_pt1 | contig 12155 bp, 10 predicted proteins | sample June2016WEW_11_1_FD_132975 | JGI IMG/M metagenome (GOLD analysis project Ga0187863, IMG submission 132975) | Peatland microbial communities from SPRUCE experiment site at the Marcell Experimental Forest, Minnesota, USA - June2016WEW_11_10 | ecosystem: Environmental > Terrestrial > Soil >...
AAGAAGCTAGGCATGATTGGATCCCCTGTTTAGAGTTATGCGGTTGATCCGCTCGTTCTTCCGCGAGTAAAAAAATAGCACTTGAGAACTTTGCGTGCCATAACTAAATGGCCGGCAAATGCTTCACCTGAGCGCGAGGGGCCCGCCGTGCGGCGGCACAGCGAAAGCGGTCGCCGTGGTTTAACTATTCGTTACACGATTTGACAAAACCCGAACATCGTTCCGGGGGTGTTAGACTTTGTTGATAGATTTGTTGGGATCGCGCTCTTCAACCTGAGGGGTGTCTCGCATGTCAACAGAGAGCCATGCAGCGGTGTTTCCGCGGAAACTTCGCAAGCTCATTTTTGCGCCGGAATGTAGCTAAGATGTCGGAGCGGGCTCCCCGTCTACCTCACCCCTCGAAATTTTGACAGACAATGCGATATGCGAAGTTGCGGTGCAGCAGGAGTTGGCAGTAAGTACAAATCGGGGGACCGCTATTCGAGTTATCGACAGCGCGGGTCGGCTCAATCCGAACGTCACATTTAGCTATTCGAACCGCCAACCGCAGGTATGGATGTCGCCGGAGTAATTTTACGCTATCCGCCTTGGATAACGTGTCGACCTGAAAGTGAACGTGATATTTGAGTGCGATCCACAACAAGAGATCGGGGTCCTGCTGGCAAATTCCGAAGCAGCCGTGACCCAGATCATTGCGCTCGCTCTCAAGTGATTTGTATACCACCATCAATGCATCGAACGTCCGCTTGTCCTCTCCAACAAGCTTGAACGGCGCTGCTGCTTTGGATCGGCCTTCCAGGACAAATTATTGCCTCCAAGTAGGAATGTCCGCATCGGATCATCGTACCGCGCTTCAGCGTTCGCCACGCCAGCGACATATCGATCGCGAATGAAATCCAAGACTATTATGGATGTCATTAAACAATGTGCAAAATGCCACGCATTAATGTCCACGGGCGGCAGCACGAAAAGGCCCTAGGTTATAGGCTCCAGGGCACCTCGCAGCATCCCACTTGTGGATTACTGAATTGCACCCGGAATGGACCACTCTCACTCGCGCCGAGGCTCCCGAAGAAGGTCGGCGACATTCACGGACGTTGCCTTCTGATAGATTCCCATCGGTGTCCGGGACAGCACCTGGTTGTCGACGAACTGCAGGCTCACGCTATCGTACGAGATCATTGTCCCCGACGAGGGTGGAGTGCCTAAGTACTGCGACCAGCCGGTGCGGTTGGCAGCGACCCAGCCCGCGATGCGCACATAAGGCGCGTCCCCTGGCGCAAAATTGCGGACAGAGTGCGTACTGATGTCCGACACCGTCATCGGCTCGGCGGACGGCGGCTGCGGCGAGAAATTCTCGCTGCAGGCCACCGATCCGAAGAGAGCGAGCAGCGCCACGCCGGCGCGCAGACCCCGCCAAATGCGCCGAGACGCCGACGCCTCGCCACGTCGATTGCACGTTCCAGTCACATTGTTGCTTCCCGCGAACACCGCTCCCACCCCTCTTCAGAGACCGCTTCGTCGCGGCCAGTCGCTGCCGCAGCTCTTGCCATCGCCGATCTTGCGGCATTGATCTTTTCCGCATATTGCAGCGGCATGCGCGTCGACTTCCAGCCTCTCGCCTGCGTAATCGCGCCCAAGTCAATATCCAATGCGGCCAGATCTTGAGTCGCACCCACTCGCGTCGAATGGCCACTCACCGGTTTCTGGCTCATATATGGTAGCCCTTCGAGCCGAGATGATTCGGATACGATCCTCCCGCTCGGTGTAAACGACGCTCAACGATCAAGATAGCGGCGGAGCACATTAGCGGTGACTCGTTCCACCATCGCGTCGCGCCGCAAGAGCGCAGCCACCCATTCGCAGCTGCCGGCATGGAATACTTCGCCCCGGCCGCGATGAAAGTGGACGATCATGCCGGCGCCGCGCTTGACTCGCTCGACGGCGACGTCGCTGTCGTCTCCCACCCGGATCTCCGCCACGAATTTCGCATCGTCGTCGGAGAGAAATCGATCGTCGAAGGCGAGGTCGGTCGGCTCCTCCTTCAGTGACGACACGCCGAGCGCGAGAATGCTGAGCCCGGCCGGTGCTCCGCTCGTCGCGCTGGGTTCCGGCAGGCCGTCGCGGATGAGGTAGTCGAGTCCGTCGACCTCGTATCCGAACGCATGCCCATCCGCTCCGAGCAGATCCCCGTAGTAGAGACCGGTCCCGTCAAACGCCCAATGTTCGGGCCTGTAGACGGGGAAACCCCGGACGCCGCGCGGTGCACAGCCGCCCCAGCCCGCATACAGCCCATTGGTCGCGTTGAGACCGAAGGTCATGGCGCCCGGCCTCCCGGTCTCGCGGGCTTCCCACGACCCGGACGTGCGCGAGGGATCGACAGAGCGGTAGACGGGATCCTCCGCGCGGGCGCGGTACTTGTAGCAGACCTGTGATTTTCCGCCGCGTTCCAAGCGCGTTTGCCACATGAAATTGCCGGCAAACCGGGCGACGCGCCCGCCGCGCTCGACGTAAGCGTCGACGGCGTCGCGCATCTCCCACGTCCAGTATTCGTCGTGTCCGACGAAAACGATGCAGTCGTAGCCTTCGAGAATTTCCGGGCTGTACTGAAGTTCGTGTTGGCTCGCCAAATCGACGGCAAAGCCCGTTCGCTCGGCCCATTGAAAGAAGTGTCGGTCGTAGCTCGCCCAGCCCGAGGAGCTGTACTTGTTGGAATAGCCGTTGGCGAACGCCCATTCCAGGTGAGGGTAGCGCGGCGCCGTGGCGGCCGGGGTGGAGATCTCCAGCGGAACCCGCGGCGCGCCCTCGGGCAGGACGACGAAGCCGCGGCACCAGGGACGCTCGATACTGACGGACGTCGCGAATTGGTTGCGCTTCGGTCCGGTGATTCCCTGGTAGTGATTCGAGCCGCCCCAGCTGTTGTAGGCGATCCACGATCCCGTCGCCGCCACTTGGAGGATGCGATTCGGCTTTCGGCCGGCGGTTGGCCGGACGATGAAGAGGTGATGCGCGTGAATCGGCGCGCTGTCGCGGCCCTCCGCCGTCAACGTGACGCGATACGCGCCGGAGGGCCAGTCTTCGCCGATCGGAAACTCCAGAGAGGTTTCCCAGCCGCAGCCCAGGACCGAGCATTGCTCGGGCGTATCCTGCCACCGCGCACCGACGATTGCGCGCTCCAACACCGGTGAGGCGGTCGCCCCGTCACGGAGTACGGTGAGCCGATAGCGATCGAAGCTCGAACTCACGTGCAGGCGCACCGCGCCGCCCGGCGGATAGGAAAAGGCGTCGGTGTAGCACCAGATCTCTCCCCGCGCGCCGTACATGCCGGGATGTTCGTAGCGATGCCCGAAAACGGCTTCGCGACGTTGCTCCGGAGTCAAACCGAAATCAGGAAAATTGATGGCCATGTTTTTTTGTGACTATACTGCCCGACGATGATTGAGGCCAATGATTTCCCGTCACGATGAATTCACGCGTACCGCACAGCCGGGAACGACCGGCACAAATCGAAAAGCACACGATTTACCAGATTCCGCTCGACCAGCGGCATGGCAAGGCACGGCACCTGTTCACGCTCTGGTTGGGCGCCAACATCAACGTACTGACCGTCGTCACGGGTGCGCTCGCGACCACGCTCTTCGGCCAGTCCTTCCTCTCGGGCAGCATTGCCATCATCGTCGGGAACCTCGTCGGCGCCATTTTTATGGCACTGCATGCCGCGCAGGGGCCGCGGCTGGGCGTGCCGCAGATGGTGCAAAGCCGTGGGCAGTTCGGCGCACGGGGAGCCGCGTTCGTCGTCGCGCTCGTCGTATTCATGTACATGGGGTATGCCGCGACAGCCTTGGTGACCGGAGGGCAATCATTGCATGCCATTCTGCCTGCCGTCGGCGAACCCTGGTGCATCGTGGCGATCGGCCTCATCAGTCTCGCTGCCGCGATCTACGGGCATGATCTGATCCACGTCTGCACGCGTTTGATGGCCTACGTCGCCGGCGGCGCCGTGTTGCTGTGCTACGTGTGCGTGCTGATAGTCTATCCCGTGCCCGAGACATACCTTACCCAGGGACATTTCTCACCCATCGGCTTTTGCGAAATGGTCTCCATCGGCGCCTTCTGGCAGCTCTCGTACGCACCCTATGTGTCCGACTATTCGCGCTATTTGCCGCCCGATACCGGGCCGCGCCGGGCATTCTGGTCCAGCTATTGGGGCTCGGCCATCGGGGCGGTTCTGCCGATGATTCTGGGCGCACTGATCGGGCCGGCCGTCGTCGGCGGTGATGTGGTCGAAGCGATCACACGGCTCGCGGGCGGCGCGAGCAAGGTGATCGTGCTGCTCTTCGCACCGGGCGTCGCGGTCGCGGGCGCCATCTGCCTTTACGGCGGCGCGTTGTCGGTGATCACGCTAATACAGACCTTTGCGACGGATTGGCGAGCGAGCTCGCGGGCGCGGGCACTGATCGCCACCGTCATTTTCATCGCCGCACTCCTCATCAGTCTGGTCGGCGCGACGAATTTCCTGCCTCTGTACGGACGCTTCAACGAGATTCTTCTCTATGTAATGGTGCCTTGGTCCGCGGTCAACCTGGTGGACTATTACCTGATTCGCCGTGGTCATTACGACGTGCCGTCGTTTTTCGCGGCCGATGGCGGCGTCTATGGCAGGTACAACGTCGCGGCCCTCGTCTGTTACCTGCTGGGAATACTGGTGCAAGTCCCGTTCATCGCCAGCGATGTCTATACCGGCCCGATTGCCCGGGCGATGGGTGGCATAGACTTTTCCTGGATGGTGGGCCTAGTCTTTGTGAGCACGGCGTACTTTCTCGCTGTTCGGTCTCGCCCCGTAGCCGTCATCGTGCCCGGTTAATCGGAAGTTACCCGGCAATTTTAGTGGCTGATTAGTCAGCAGATCGTTGTTTTTCCCGTGTTGGCGCGAGGTTGAGCGGATTGCACGGGTACATTGTACCCACTGCGACGCGCCCTGCCCGCTCAGTCTCTATGCTTGGCCGACTCGTAAGTATCGGACTCATAGAGCGCTTCCTCAATGAGTCTGATCCGTTCGACGGCGCTATGCCCCGCATGCGCAAGCATTACGGCGGCGAGACTCTCCACGATCGCCACCGCCGGCATGATGGAAGGGAAAAAAGACGGGCTGTCGACGCCGAACAGCAGGACGGAACGCGCCACGGGCGACAAGGGCGTTACACGGCTGTCGGCAATCGAGACCAGCGCTGCGCCCGATCGCTGCACGGCGCGGACCACGGAGTGAATGTTCTGCGCGTACGGCCGGAAATTGATCGCCAAGATGGCATCGTCGGAGCGGACATCTTCCAAATCCGCGACGACCGAGGATCCCTCCGCGCCGATCATGGTCACGTTCGAGCGAAACAAGCGGCAAATGTAGGTGAACGCAAGTCCGGGAGTGCGGCAGCTCAAGAATGCGGCAACCAGGATGCGGGGCGCACGATTGAGAATTTTCGCTGCCTGGTCGACGGTATCGGCCGAATTGGTGGTGGCCACATAGCCCAGCGCTGCGCGTTGAGCCGACGTCAACTCATCCAGCAGGCCGGCAATCCCATTGCGTCGGACGACGGTGTCCGCCTTCTCCGCGTAGAGCGGCGGCGACGATCGAAATTGATCGACATACCTCTCGCGAAGTCGAGACCAGTCTTTAAAGCCGAGAGCCCGCGCCAAGCGCAGTAGCGTCGTCGGTGCGACGCCTATTCGTCCCGCGATCTCGCGCATGGAACAGGCAACGACCGAGTCCGGGTGATCCACCAAGAACTTGGCGCTCACAGCCAGCTGAGATGTCATATTCGGGATTGCGGCGATTATTCGTTCGGCAAGAATCCCCTGCTTCGCACCGGTCTTCACAACATTCTTCTGCAAAGTCCACCTCCCTGCTCGGACTCGAATCTACTCTCTAGCTCGAAAACCCATTCGACGGTTTTTCAGGAAACGCATGCGCATTGGCGCCTGCGTCAGGGGTGCGTTATTCCGACTATTCCAAGCCTATCCAAGCCGTTATCGCTGAGCAATATGCTACCATTAAAGTCCCCGTGCTCGATCAGCGCGGGCAGTGGAGTTTTGACACCTAGGGCTCAACACCCTATCTCGTGGGCCGGCGTCGCCGCCGGTCCATGCCACCGGGTCTTCTTCAAGCACGACCGATGTCTCGCAATGCGGCGATGGTGCAATCGGCAAATATCCGGACTATCTCCGTGAGTTCGGCACGGGTGGCGATGTACGGAGGCGCCAATATGACCGCGTCCCCGTTGGTGCCATCGACATTTCCAGACACCGAGTAACACAACAGACCTCGCGACAGCGCGTGATTGTTGATGCGTGCGCTCAACTGCACGTCGTGATCGAACGGCACTTTGCTCGAGCGGTCGGCGACGAATTCCACACCGACGAAAAAACCTCGGCCGCGAATCTCGCCCACCGCTTCGAGGTCGCCGAGCGCGTCGCACAGCAGCCCTTTGAATAGTTCTCCTTCTGTTCTGACTCGCTCCACGAGGCCATCTCGTTTGACGATGGTCTGAACCGCGGCGCCGGCGGCACATGCCGCCGTATGAGCCGTAAACGTGTGCCCCGTGAGGGGACCCCCATCGACTTGCACGAGCACGTCCAGAACCGAGCGGTGGTAGATGGCTGCGCCGAGCGGCACATAGCCCGCGCCCAAGCCTTTGGCCACCGCCATGATGTCCGGGACAACGCCATCATGCTCCAGTGCGCGCCAAGTTCCGCAGCGTGCCGAACCGCACATGACCTCGTCGGCAATCATGAGGACGCCATGTCGCGTGCACACATCGCGAATTTTCCTGGCGTAGCCGGCTGGCGCAGGAACCACTCCGCCCGCGGCGCCAACGATCGGCTCAAAGATAAAGCCCGCGATGCGGTTCGCACCGCGTCGCAAGATCTCTTCTTCCAGTTCAGTGGCGAGGTAGTCGGCAAGATCCTCCGAGTCGATGCCCGCCGGCGGGCGATACGCATTCGCGGAGGAGACGAACGACGCATCGATCAGTGCCCCCTCGAAGGGCTGTCGTCGACTCGAAAAGTCGGAGACCGACAAGGCACCCAGGGTGTTTCCATGCCAGGAGCGGCGCCGCGATATGAATCGCCGACGTGTCTGTTCGCCGCGAGCTGAATGATACTGCAGCGCAATTTTGAGGGCGGACTCCACGGCCTCCGAGCCGCCGGACACATAGACGATGCCGGAAAGCCCGTTGCCACAGAACCCTTCGATCAGCGCGCTGAGCTCGTCTTGGGCATCGCTCGTGAAGCTATACCGATAGGCATGTGCGATTTTGCCGAGTTGTCGGTTGATTGCCTCATTGACTTCGGGATGGTTATGACCCAGACAATAGACGGCCGGCCCGCCCGACGCATCAATGTAGCGTTTGCCTGCCGAATCATAGATGTAGATACCTTCACCGCGCTCCGCCCGCGGCAGTCCTCCCTTACTGAGAACCGCGGCTGCCCAATTGTTGCTTTCTACTTGTTTCATGTCTCTATCTCTCTATCTTCGCATTCCTAGACGCTCGCGAGTTTCCGATGAGGTGAGTACACGCACGCCCAGAAGCCCGATGATGGCACGGGCGCGCTCGACCAATTGCCAATTCGTTGCCGGTGTTCCCTTGTCGAGATAGAGATTGTCTTCCAACCCCACTCGCACGTTGCCACCCAGGAGAACCGCCTGTGCCACCATGGGCATCTGCATGCGGCCGATTCCAAAGCCGGACCAGAGGCAGCCTGCCGGAAGGGCATCACGCATCGCCTTCATGGCCTCCGCAGTCGCCGGTGCGCCGTACTTGATCCCGAGGCATAGTTGAAACAACGCCGGTTGAGCGATCAACTCCTCCGCGAGCAGCTGCTTGGCGAGTTCTATGTGTCCGAGTTCAAATACCTCCAATTCGGGTCGGACATTCTTCTGCCGGTAGGCGCTTGCCATACTGCGCAAGTAGTTGGGCGTGGTTCCGTAGATCGATTCATCGAAATTCAGGGAACCGCAGTCCAAGCTGCCGATCTCCGGCTGCAATTCGAGGACATGTGCGATCCGCTCCAGGGGACCGACAAAATCGGTCCCGGCCTTGAAGTCCAACGGGGCGTGGTCCGAACCCAATAGGAGATCACCGCCCATCCCGCCGGTCAGATTCAGAATCACCTCTGTGTTCTTGGATCGAATGCGCTCAACCACCTCTCTAAACAGTGAGGGGTCGCGGCTGGCCAACCCGGTCGCCGGGTCGCGCACATGCAAATGGACGATGGCGGCACCCGCCGCATGAGCCTCCAGTGCGGACTCGGCAATTTGAGCCGGCGTCACAGGGACATTCGGATTCTTTCTGACGGAATCCGCCGCGCCCGTGACGGCACAGGTGATGAATACTTCAAGCGTTATCATGTCTTCCTCTCGATCGCTCTATTGCGGTAGCTCGCGCGGCAGCTCGCCTTCCGGCGGCTCATCTATTCCACGCGCCCATTTGTGACCCGAATACACCGCCGCTTGAATAGTGCTCGGAGCGTAGCAATCGCCAATTCGCGTGACGCTGACGATGCCCGACTCGGACCATCGATCCTGCAGGGACACAAGCTCGGTATAGAGACCGTCCACCGGCAGCCGCGACGTGACCGAGACGATTGCCGCCCGCCGTTCAGTGACCGCGTCGGTGATCGTGTTGACGAGCGTCACGACACCGTGGCAATGACGGCGCACGCTGGTGTGGGTCAACATTTCGATACCCAGTCCGGCAAGCCGCCGAGCAATGGGGAGCGCCTCAAGCGTGTTAGCGGTCCACGCCGAGACAGTGGCCGCCGGAGTCGCCAAGGTGACGGTAAGACCGGCCGCGCGGCATCGCTCGGCCAGCACGCCGCCCATGTAGTAGTGATCGTCGTCAAAGATCACGACCGGGTCGCTCGGTAGGCGTCCCGCCATAATATCGTCAGGCGTGAAGATGCCCGGTTCGTCGAAACCCTGCAGCGCAAAGCCACTGTCGCGCCCGACTCCGTCACGCCGCCAGACCGCGCCGGTGGCGATGACGATGTGCTGAGCCGTGAAGTCCAGCACGTCATGCGCCTCCAATCGGCTGTCGCGATAAATGGTGGCATTGCCGAGGCGGCTTAACTGCCCTACCCGCCAATCCCTCACGCGTATCCATTCGGATAGGCCGGGTAACGATGCTTCGAGCGTGACGCGACCTCCGAGCTCCGTCGTCGCCTCCGCCAAATGCACTTCGTAGCCGCGCCGCGCGGCGGACAGCGCCGCTTCGAGCCCCGCCGGGCCGGCGCCGATCACGAGCACCGAGCCCTCGGATTTTCGAGGCGCGATGCGTTCAGGGTGCCAGCCGCGCCGCCATTCCTCCCCCATGGTCGGGTTCTGCGTGCAACGCAGATTGGTCGAGGTGTAATCGCTGGATACGCAGATGTTGCATCCGATGCATTCGCGAATGTCTTCGGTTCGACCTTCCGCCACCTTGTTCGGCAGGAAGGGATCCGCAATCGATGGTCTGGCCGCGCCGATAAAATCCATGATGCCACGCCTGATCTGGCTCACCATGGTGTCGGGTGAGGTGAAGCGGCCGACGCCCACCACCGGTTTCGACGTGAGCGTCTTCACGAAGCGCGCATATCCTTCTTGATAGCCTTCCTGCGCGAAACGCGAAGTTTGGCTGTCGTTGCTCCACGCGGAAATATTGATGTCCCACAAATCGGGAAGCTCGGCGAGCATCGAGATCACGTCACGCGCTTCGCCGTCATGGGTGATCCCCGCGGTTCCGAGCAGCTCATCGACTCCCAGCCGGACGGCAACGGCGCACCGGTCGCCCACCGCGTCCTTGGTGTCCTCGATCAATTCGCGCAGGAGCCGTACGCGATTCTCCAGACTGCCGCCATATTCGTCGGTACGGTCGTTTCTCCGTGCCGCGAGAAAATGCATGGGGAGGCTCAGATCGTGCGTCGCATAGACATAGACGATATCGAAGCCCGCGCGCCGCGCTCGCAGCGCCGCGTCACGATGCCAGCGCCGATAGTGACGTATATCGCGCTTGTCCATCGCGCGGGCCTGAACCGGTCCGTAGGAGGTAATCGGTCGATGGGACGGCGCGATCGGCACCTCGCGTGTGCCCCAGTTCGCGCAGGAACCGCCATGGTGCTGCAATTCGATCGCGGCGAGGGCATCGTGCTTGTGGACGGCCTCGGCCATCAGCGCCAGCGCCGCAATATCGGCGTCGGACCAGAGCCGGCCTTCGTGAAACGGCTCGCAGTCGCTGGTGGGATGGATTTCCACCTCCTCGGTAGCCACCACCGCCCAGCCGCCTTCGGCCTTCATTCCCCGCATCGCGGCCAGGGCGCGCGGCTGCGTCCAGCCCATGCCATTGCAATGGGGTACCTGGAAGAAGCGATTCTTCGCTACCACCGGCCCGATGGCCAGCGGTTGAAATAAAATGTCGTAGCGAGGATCTCGGATCACTTCGGTTCCAAATTTCTCAAACGATGAACTTCCCGACTCGGCAGGCCGCGGCCCAGCTCGCGCAGTCCGAGTTGGTATCCACACGGCGGCGCGGAAGGCGCAATTGGTTCTCCGTACAATTTAATGGCCAAATTGTTTTTTTCCAACCTCCCCGCGGTCTCTCGCTGTGAATGACGGGTGCAAGGCTCGCCTCGCCGCTCGGTTCATTTGATGAAAGCGCGAATTTTCGAGTTGAGAAAGACCAGGTCGACCGGACTGACACCGATCCCGGCGGGGTGTCCCCAGAGTGAAGGGATCGGCACCAACGAGACGCCTGGAATGAACTTGGCCTCGGCGCGCGCATCGGTCAGTGGAAAGTACAGATCGGTCTGGGATGGCATGTACAGGATCGGCGTGGTGATCGACCTGAGAGCCTTTTGGGTATCGCCGTCGAATCCCTTGGTACCGCCGACATCATGGGTCTGCCAAGTGCGCATCTGCAGGATGAGATCATTGGCATCGGCACCGGCAAAAAATTCCTTGATCTGCTGGTCGACGAACTGCGGTAGCGTGACCCCGGTCGGCGGTTGCGACTTCCACAGATCTTGTCGCCACCATTCTTGGGAGTACAGCCAGGCCAGCCAGACGGCGCTGGTCGCCTCGATGCCCGCTTCGGGTTCAGTGGTGTAATCGCCATTTTTGAAGTTTTCATCGGCCGTGATCGCCCGAATTTGACTTTCGAGGCGCACGTATCCGTGGGGCCACGTCTTCGCGGTTCCCGATGTGGCGACGATGCGATCCGCGAACCGCGGATGGCTCACGGCCCATTGGAACGCCTGCTGCGCACCCATGGAAAACCCGATGATGGCACGCAGGTGATGAATGCCAAGATCGTCTTCCAGGACACGGCGCGATGCCTCGACATCGTCGCGAATGGAAATCGCCGGGAAACGCGGGCCGTGCAGGGGTTCCGGAGTATTGCTCGGGCTGGAGCTTCGCCCGTTGCCGAACATTTCGGTTATCACCAAAAACACTTTCGTCGTATCCAGCGCACCCCCTTTGCCGATGAGCCAATCGTACCCACCGTTGGTCGCCATGAAATGCGATGGCAGAAGAATGGCATTGTCCTTGGCGGCGTTCAACTTGCCGTAGGTGCCGTATACCACGATCGCCCGGGGCAACGTGACGCCACTTTCGAGTTGAAAGTTCTGGATCACGAATTGGTGCTGCGCCGGTTCCGCTCGAGCCGTAAACGGCAGTGCCGCCAAGAACACGAGGCTCAAGCCGATCAGTCGCGAACACACTGCGCTGGCGTTCCGACACAATTTGACGCCGAAATTCATGGCTTTCATCGGCTGCTCCCGATTAATCCGTCCAATCCGTTGCGCAACGATTCAGGTTTTGCCCGAGTGTTCCGCGCCCATCACACCAAGATCGAATATAAACCATCTGGTTTATCTTGACTCATAATAGTCAATATGTTCTATTTCTGCCGCCAACTTTTGTTGGCCAACGATTTGCCACGACCGAATTCGATCGACCGCGGGAATATGACGTCGTCTACCCACCCCATGCTGCTGACCCGGTGTATTTCCGACAATCGGTTTTAGATTCAGTTTGACGTGGCGACCGCACCCTCAGAGATCGAGCCGCCACGCAATCGCGCATACGCCCAAGAGGCCATGCCGGGCATTTCATTTAAGCCAACACG
>Ga0187863_10003217_pt1 | contig 12147 bp, 8 predicted proteins | sample June2016WEW_11_1_FD_132975 | JGI IMG/M metagenome (GOLD analysis project Ga0187863, IMG submission 132975) | Peatland microbial communities from SPRUCE experiment site at the Marcell Experimental Forest, Minnesota, USA - June2016WEW_11_10 | ecosystem: Environmental > Terrestrial > Soil >...
ATCGTGCCAATGATACAATAAGCGCCGAAATGATTGAAACATAATTGACAAAAAAGGGCGACCCTTGGCCACATCCACCACCAAAAAGGCTGTGATCCGTCGATTTCAGCGGGAAAGTCTCGCTGGTTACGTGAATCCCCTTTCTTATCTTCAACCTACTGGCGTCGAACTGCTTTCGGCGGAGGGTCAGGTGGTCAACGTGCCCTATTCCGAGATCAAGAGTGTCTCGTTCGTGCGCGACTTTGACGCCGCGGCGGAGATTGAACGGCCGGTTTTCCTCAATCGCCCGAAGATGGAAGGTCTGTGGATGCGATTCACCTTTCGCGATGGGGAGGTTCTGGAAGGCATCCTGCCCAACAACCTGCTAGCGGTGGAACCATACGGATTCAGCATGATTCCGCCCCACCCCTACAGTGCGCAACAGCGGGTGTTCCTGCCGCGGCCGGCCTTGCGCTCGGTGGAGGTGCTGGGGGTGGTGGGCAGTCCGCTCAAACGCCGCAAGGAAAAGGCGGCGCCCGAGGCGCAGATCGGTCTGTTCGGCGAATGAGAATCCGGGGCATTGGGACGCCGCGGGAGGTGTGGGACATCGAGATTAGGGAGCCGGGCGGCTGGCTTTGTATCAGGGCACGGATTCGTCCGTGCCGCAACATATCCGTAGCCAAAGGCTTTAGCCGCTGAGACGTTTCTAGGCCCGCAGGGGCTGAAGCCCACATTTTTCTCCCAATCCTTCGGCACGGCTAAAGCCGGTGCCCTGATACAGAGCCTCCTGAGAGACCAGAGCCTTGTGTGCGGCTTTCGATCAGATTCATGCGTCTTCACTAGCACTGGAGAGTTTCACCACTTTCGTGTCTTCACACCCCCGCCGCGGACACTCTCAACCTGGCACGGTGTATTCTGTTCCAAGGGAGGGCTGAATGTCTCGTCTGCTGTGTTCGCTCGCGGTGGCGGTCGCGGCCCACGCCGCGACGCCGCTATTCCAGAGCTCGTTCGATAAACCCAACCAGGGATGGACCGCCCTCAGCGGCACTGCAACACTTGACCCGAAGGTTCCGCACGGTAAGAGCAAGTCATTGCGGCTGGAGGCGGCGGATTCGGGTGCTGGACCGGTGGTTCGTCTGGCGCCGGTCGCGCTGACCATCGGCAAACGATACGAACTGAGCGGCTGGGTGCTCACCGAAGGCCTTACGGTCGAAGATCCCGGCCGTTCCCCGATCGCGGTGGGCGCCGCGCTGGGCATGGCTTCCATGCCGTGGGACGTCCATTCGGTCTCGGTGGGCGGAACGCAAGCGTGGACGCGGCTCTCGCTCGAATTCGTGGCCAGCCGCGCGCAGGACGCGATTCTGCTCACTGCCGGCGCGGGCGGGAACATGCGCGGCAAAGCGTGGTTTGAGGGCGTGTGTCTGGAGGAAGCATCCGGCGAAGGCGAATGGCCGGTGCGCGAGGCCGTCCAGACCTTCGGCCCCGCCTACCGCTATCCGTCCGCGGGCTGGATCTACCTGCATATCGAAGGCGCTCCGTACGAACGCGGCTACCAGCACGGCCACCTGATGGCGCGCGAAATTCCCGAATACCTGGACCGCTGCGCCGCCGAACTCGGCTCCAGCCAGCAGTGGGACCAATATCGAACTACCGCCAACGCGCTTTTTCTGCGCGGTTTCGACCGGGAGATTCTGGAGGAGATGCGCGGCATCGCGGACGGCGCTTCCGACGCCGGCGCCAAATGGCTCGGCCGCCGCATCGACCTGATGGACATTGTGGTGGCTAACGTCACGGTGGAATTGGGCACGCTCGAAGCCGCGGTGGACACCACCGCTACGGGCCTAGAGGGGCTTAGCTTCGACAAACCTGTATACGGCGGCAAACGCGATTCGGTGACGGACCATTGCAGCGCCTTCGCCGCCACCGGCCCCGCCACGCGCGACGGCAAGATGGTGATCGGCCATGTGACGTGGTGGCCGCTGACACTGGCCGAGCAGACCAACGTGATGCTGGATATCCAGCCCGCCGCTGGCCATCGCATGCTCCTGCAGAGCTATCCCGGCGGCATCGAAAGCGGAACGGACTGGTATCAGAACGACGCCGGCGTGGTCCTCACCGAAACCACAATCAACCAGACGCCGTTCAACGCGCAAGGAACTCCGGTCGCCTTCCGCGCCCGCCTGGCCATCCAGTACGGAGGCAACATCGACGAAGTCGTAAAGTATTTGGGCACGCGCAACAACGGCCTCTACACCAACGAGTGGCTGATCGGCGACGCGAAGAACGATGAGGTCGCCATGTACGAGCTGGGCACCAATAAGACCAGACTGTGGCGCAGCTCGAAGAACGAATGGTTCGGCGGCACGCCCGGTTTCTACTGGGGCGACAACAACCCGAAGGACCTCGACATCCGGCTGGAGAATTTCCCCGATCCGGAAGGCGTGGCGGAATACATTCCCTATGTCCCCTACGGCCGCGATCTCACGTGGCTGAATCTGTACCAGGAGCACCGGGGCGAGATCGACGAGGAGTTCGCATTTCTGGCCTTTCGGACGGCGCCTTTGGTCGCCTCGAGCACCATGGACGCCAAGGTCGCCACTTCGGACATGGCGAACCGCATGATGTTGTGGGCGGAAATCGGCAGGCCGAACCAGCGCGAATGGACGCCTCCGCGCTCCGGCTACGGCAAGAACGACGGGCTGTACCCTGCGGGCTACGCGCTGTTCCACGCCGAAGAGCCGGAAAGCCTGCGCACCGCCATTCGGGAAAATGAAAGCGCGCGTCTCGCCGGCAATGCGGAAGCCGATCGAAAACCGCCCGCCAAGGCGGCGTCGCTGAAGGACCGGCTGTGGAAGGGTTGGGTGCTGCCGGCTTCCGGCGCCGACACCTGGTTTGTCGCAGGCTCGGCCGGTTATTACCGGATTCTGGAATCGGACGACGTGGAGGACCGCTTGAACGCGCAGCGCGCCACCTACCGCAGGCTGAAGCTCGGCGCGCAGGATGCCCGGACCCGGTTTCAGCTCGATCAGGCGAGGGGCGTTTTGTTTCTCGATTCCCTGCGGCGCAAGATGGGAGACGACGCTTTCCTGAAGTTGATGCGGGAGTACTTCGCGGCCAATGCGACGAAGGCCGTGACCGCGCAATCGTTCCTCGACAAGGCCGGCGCGAAATTCGAGTTTACCGAGCCCGCGGACGGCCCGGCCTATCTGGTTAGCGACATCTCTTATCGGCTGGCTTCCGCCGCGATCGTGTACGGCACGGTACGCGAGGCCGGCGCCAACCGCTACGCGGCCGAGCAGATGCGGGATCGCTTCCTGAATCAGTATGAAAGCCAGGTGCCGATCTACAAGGACTTCGAAGTGTCCGACGATCTGCTGCGACATCGCGACGTGGTCTTCATCGGCCGGCCGGAGGCGAACTCGGCCCTCGCGGCCTGGGCCGCAAGACTCGGTCTGACCAGCCGGGGCGCGAGCTTCCGGATCGATGGCGAGACTCACGCGTCGGAGCGGGAAGCGCTGGTGTACGCGGCGAGTAACCCTCTCGACGCTTCGCACATGGCGCTCACGGTGGCCGGTAACGACGCGCTGCGCACGGTGAAGGCCGCGCGCCTGGATGCGCCGGCCGAGTACGTTTTGCTGGATGATGGAAACCCGCAGCGCAGCGGATTCATCGAACATAAAGCCGACGCGGCCGGACATCCAAGCCAATGAAGGCGGGGCCTGGTTCAGGCCCGGCCGAGCGCCTGACATCATCCCGCGCGCGCGCCGCTGGTCATTCGGCCGGTGCTGCTGTCAGATTCAATAGCTTTCGCTCGCCCTCGGCGAACTTCACCGCCTGGCCGTACTTCTCGAACGGCTTCAGCGCATCCGGGTCGCGGCGATCGATCTCCGTGCCCGCCGGAAATGCGTAAATGTGATACTCGCCGGGAGTGATTCCTACGACCTTGCACGTCCCATCCGGCCGTGTGCGGCATTCGCCAAATAGCGCCGCCTGCCGCTGCCGCGGCGCGTCCGGCGCGACCAGGACGCTGGCACTGGGGACTGGATCGCCCTTGTCATCGGTCACGGTGCATTCCGCGGCGCCGCCGTTCGCCTTGAGAACGATCTCGAGCGGCAGTGGCTGTCCCTCGCCAATGTGCACGCCTTCCGCCAGCGCGTCCGCGTCGCCCATGCGAATCGCCTGGATGTACGCGTCGTCCTCCGCATCCGTCGTGGAACCTACGGCCACATCGTACTCGCCGGGTGCGACACGCGGTATGGTGAACGCGCCATCGGCGCCCACTGGCGCCACCCCGCCGGCTTGCGTATCTCCTGCGTCGCGCGACTCCAGCTCCACCATCAATCCCGGCTGCAGCTTGCGGCCCTCCGGCGCGATGATCCGCCCGCTCAGGCTCCGCGATTGGCCTGGAGTCAACTCAATGCCCTCGATGTCCGAGTCACCCACCTCGAGCGTGCGCCGGGCCGAAATCCGGTTCGACTCGTTGAAGCCTCCGCCGTCAACCTGCAAGCGATACGTGCCCGGCAATACATCGTGGAATTCGAACTCGCCCTGGGGACCTCGAATCAGGACACTATTGGATGGCCCTGGCGTATCAGGCTGGCCGATTGGAACTAGCGTAACCACTTGGAATAGCGCCGGACTACCGGAAGTGGCCGCGATGTGGCCGCGCACGCGAACCGCGTGTGCGCGGACCAACTGCAGGTCGAAGCCTTGTAATTCCGCCCCCGGTTCAACCTTCACCATGGCCGCCTGCCGGGCGTCTATCGTGCCCGGATAGAAGATAGTCGGATAAGCCTCGCTTCCGGTCGCCGCGCCGGTCTTTGCAGCAGGCCGCTCGATGCGGACTCCGTCTAGCTGATTTCTCGGCGTGGATGTTGCCGACACCCGGTACTCGCCCGGCGCGATCTGAAAGACCCGGTACTCGCCACGGTCGTTCGTGGTCGCATAGCCCTTCACCGACCGGGTGTCCTTTTTCGCTCGCGAAGCCGACACAACTATGCCCACCCCGGAAATCGGATCGCCGTCCGCGTCGAGGATCCGTCCCGAGATGGCGCCGGTGCGCAGCAGCTTCACCTTCACGTCCGATGTAGTCTGTCCCACTTGCACATTCACGGTCTGAGATTGTGCGCGCGCGGCCACATATCCGTCCCGCTCGACCGCAAGTAGGTAGGTTCCCGGATCCACATCGTGCAGCGTGAATTTGCCCTCCGAGTCTGTGATCGCGCCGATGCCGCCCGCCTGATCGTGCCGGAGGATGACAACAGCCTTCGCGACGCCGTCGCCCGATTTCCCGTCAACGACGACTCCCGCGACGGATCCAGTCTTGGCTGGCTCGGCCGGAGTCACTTGACCCGCCATCGGCCCAGCAACACAAAGCAGGGCTGACGCGGTCAACAGCCGGACGCACATGATGGAGAGGCCTCGAATGCTATTATGCAACCCCCGGAGCCTCGGCGCTACCTCTGACTGGCCGCTAGACGCCTTACCCGCGGATGCGGCCGAGCGTCCGACTCGGCCGGGCTGCCGGCAGCCCCGGCGCCTGCGCGCCTCGCGGGCGTTTGGCTCCTCACACGCAAGCCAGGAAGTGTTCTGTTTTCTGCAACGCGAAAAATGCGCAAGCCGATTCTTGTATTTGCACTTTTTATTCGCGTATAGCATTTCCACGCCAAAGGAGGAGGGTATCGTGCGTTGCCGAACGACCGTGAGTTTATGTTTGCTCGTCATGGCGGGGGTGCACCTAGCGCCTCGAAAACGCCTCAGCCTGAACTGCGCGACTTTTCCGGAGGCACATGTAGGAAATGCCCAAGAGGCCAATTGCGAAAAAATGCGCGCAGTTCAGGCTGACCGGTTTTCGCCCAAGCAGCCAATTGCGAAAAAATGCGCGCAGTTCAGGAGCCTGTCGGAGAGAAAATATCTTGTGGGCGACTCTTCGTTCGGCGCGGGCCCTGCGCAGAGAGTGTTCAGTTGCGTCGAACATGGAAGAGACATTTTGCGGGTGTCGAACTGGCCCTATCCGGCGGTAACTGGATTCCAGTTTGGCATAAGTGCGATTCGGTGGCGGAAGAGCTTCAGTAAGTTGTGAGTCGCACAGATCAGCTTCCACTCACACGCCACTTTCTTCAGACTTCGTAGTCGGAATCTGCGAATGTTGCGTGCCTCTTTGATTTGACCGAACACGGGTTCGACGGTCGCCTTTCGTTTCGCATAAAGAGCCTTGCCGGCGTCGCTGGCGAGCCGCTCTCGCATGTGCAGCGCCTCTTCGTTTTGCGGCGCGTTGGGGGGCAGCGGCGCACCGGGCGGTTGCGGCTGGGAGTCGGGAGAAACCAACACCTGAATGTCTCGCATCGCCGGATCGCGCAAACTGACGGTGTCCCAGTAGCCGGCATCGGCAGTGACTGTATCCGGGGCGCTGCCGGTTGCCTGGCGCACCGCCTGCACCATAGGGAGCAACTGTTGGCGATCCGTGGTTTGTTGGGTAAGTTCAGCCGCCACGATCACCTGCGCGTGCGAGTCCGTCGCGATCTGCGCATTGTAGGCTTGGACGAAGCACTTGTGCGCGTTGTCCTTCATGACGCGCGAATCCGGGTCCACGAAATTGTATTGCCGACTGGGTTCGGCCGCACGGCTTTTCGCGCGGCGTAACCGCCCTCTGGCTTTCTGCCGCTGCTGCGGATCTTCCGGCGGCTGCTTGGCCGCCTCCTCTTTGGTGGGGCGGCCGTGCTTGCGAGGTTGCCGATTCTGCTCGGCGGCTTCCAACTCCTGTTTCGCTTCGCGCTCCAGTTCGGCCTTGGCCTGCCGGAGACGTTCCAGTCGGCTCTGCGCGTCGGCCAGCTCGGCAGGCAGGGGGTCGGAGGGCTGTCCCTTCCCCCAGCGCTGATCTTCTTCTTCGTCGGTGTGTTGCGCCTCGGCCAGCAGCCGCGCCACTGTTTCCTTCCAGTATTGTTCCCGCTCCGTCAGCTTCCGATACGGCACCGAGCGACGGGTGCTGGCGTTGGCCATGATCTTGGTGCCATCAATGGCCACGTTGCCGAGCTTCACCAATCCCGCCTTCTGACAAAGCCGCAGGGCCTGCACGAAGAGGCCCGCGAGCGCCTCCAGATGCTGCTGCCGAAACGCCGCGACCGTATCGTGGTCGGGGTGCTGGTCGGCTGCCAGATACCGGAATGCCACGTCATCGTGCGTGGCGCGTTCGATGCGCCGGGAACTCGTCACCCCGACGCAATAGCCGTACAGCAACAAGCGCGTCAACAGTAACGGGTGATAGGCCGAAAGGCCGCGGCCATCCTGGCGCCCGTACTCCGCATAGATCGCCGACAGGTCCAGTTCGTTGGTGACATCGGCGATGAAGCGAGCCAGATGGTTTTCCGGCAGCCAGTCCTGCAAAGAAGGCGGAAGAAGAAACTGCTGATCGAGATCGCAAACCCGAAAGCGTTTGTCCACGCCCTTATAGTACGGATTTGCTTCTTGCTGTCAAGTACTTTGTGATGCTTCTATCTCCGACAGGCTCTCAGGCTGACCGGTTTTCGCGGCTTTCGACCTCTGTTAGAGACAACCTTCGTCTGGTTGAAATATTTCGATCCTCTCCAGCACGTCCGAATCGTTTTGCTTATGCCTCTCCACGCCCGAGAACTCAAAAGCTACGTAAACGTATTCCTCTTCGCAGTACCATGGGGCAGTTTCTTCTCCGATCTTGACGAGATCAGCATACTGACTCTCAGTCCTTTCACCAAAAGCGGTGTACATCCACGTGAAATCGGTGTTTCTTGAGCGCAGAGAGTCTTCCAATTCCCTGCGCGCTATACCTGGGTGGAACGCCTCTGAATATGTCCGGAGTGCAACTTTGTAGCCGATTTCCCGCTTTCTCCTCGCCGTGGTTTGAACGCTACGCCGAACAGCGAGCGCGGACAGCACGATGACCAAGACGGTCAATATCACTAGCCAGCGCTTCATTCGCTGAAATTGTAACGCCTCATGCACGCTCCTCGCAGCTACGCGATCTCGACTTGACAGCCCTTGTGACTACTTGGTCAACGGGCCAAAGCCCGATATGTGGCGTCAGCAGAAACTGGCGGTTCAGAGGAATTGGCGACTGGCAAGTTGACGGGAAAGGTGCGGCCCGCGGATGTGGCCTCGCCCGATTCGGCCGGGTTCCCGGCTGCCACGGCGCGCACGTGCCTCGCCCTGCCACGACGTCCGTCTGTCTCCCGTGCGGGCATCGTCGAAGCCGCGCGCGTTCAGCCTCGCAACAGCTTTTCCCAATCTCCGATCGCTCCCGCCCCGCCGGCGCCGCCGCTACCGCTTCATCTTGGCCACGTGCACGTCGAACGTCATGCCGGGCAGCAGGCTCGAGAGCACGAACACGGTGAAGTCCGCGCCGGTGAGTTCCGCGTTGCGGTACACCCCCGGCTCGCGCTCCACCACCTCCTTGTTCGCGTTGAGGTCGTCGAGGAACGCCTGCGCGGTTTGGACGCTCGGCGCCTCGCCGCCCGACCGGCGCCAGCGTCCGCCTGCGATCGCCTCCGCGGCGTACGACCGGATCAGCTTCGGCCAGTACTTCTCGAGCAGCGCCTGGCTCGCGAACGCATCGGCCCAGATCAGTTCGCCGTTCACGGCGACGACCGCCCCCACCGCATGTTGCGACCGCAGCTCATGCGCCAGCTTCTCATACGTGCGTTCAATCGGGAGCGCCATGGCGCCGACCTTCTCCGCGACGAGCGTGCTTTCGATCGTGCCCGCGAGAGACGACGTCGGAGGGGGCGCCGGTGCGGCGGCGGCTGAAGCCATTACCTCCACATTTGCGCGGGTGCGATTCACCTCGTCCCACACCTCCTGCTGGCTTTTCGCCGCCATCGCCCTCAGCCGCACGCTCGGCTGCGCCATCAGCCCGTTCATCGGCCGGAAGTACTCCGAATCGCCCGTCCACCGGTGCGGCTCCACGCAGAACACGCCCAGCGCGATCGGCTCGCCGTGCGGCGCCACAATCCGGTCTTTGCCGATCACGCGGTCCTGCTTGCCGCCCGTCACGATCTCTCCGGCCAGCAACAGCAGCGGCCGGTCCGAGTGGTTCTCCAGCACCAGTTGATTGACCTGCGCCTGCGGCTGCGGAACCGGCCGCGGCCACTCCTGCGGGCGCGGCCGCACCAGCCCGCGCGCCGATCCCTGCTCGGTGACCACCACTTCGCCGGAACGAATTCCCTCGTCCAGCGTCAAAAAGCCATGGGTGTCCCAGGTGCGCTCCGCAACCACCGGGAAGACGGTGAGGTTGTTCTCGGTGACCGGAGCGAGCACCTTATACGGCCCCGCTGGTTTCATCTCCCCGGCGCCAGCGCGCAGCACAATCATCGACGCCGCCAGGGCGCCCAACGCCAGCAGCGCCGCTTGGCACAGCCGCCGGCTCGGCAAGTTCTCGAATGGATGCCAGTTCATGACGTTTCCTCCTAGATATCGGTTGCGACGGACCGGACCGCTCGGCGGCCCTTGCCCGTTCATCCCCTGGAACGCCGCCGCACGCCGTTCTTGCAGGAAGTTTTTCTTTTTTTTCGAAACCCCGCGCGCCGGACCGCGAGCCTGGCTCGTTGCCCGCACCCCGCCGGGGATGTGGATTGAGGTGTGCGACATGGAGTGGGAACTCGGCGGCTGGCTTTGTATCGGGGCACCGGCTTGAGCCGTTCCACAACACATCGGTAGCCGAAGGCTTTTGCCGCTGGGGCTTTCCTGCGGGCGCGGGGGCTGAAGCCCAACCGTTTCTTGCGATCCTTCGGCTCGGCTGAAGCCGTGCCCTCTCTCGAAAATGGCCGCGCTGGTCGTTGGTTTTGCTTGACCTTGGCAGGTCGGGGACCTGCCCCACTTTCCTCATAACGCGACTGATACAAAGCCCCTGAAAGAAAGAAGCCTTGCGTACCTCTACGGCCAGGTCCGCCGGAATTCATTAGCAATGGAGTTTCGCATTCCTGTGTGGCACGCCCCGAGGATTGCGCCAGGCCGTGTCGCGTGGCAACATCGAGTAGGATTGGAAGAACCGTGGATCGCGCCGGCATTTCGCTGAACGAAGCTCCCGCTTCGCCGGGCACAGCGTTGACCGTCGAACCTGCCCTGCTGGCGCGCCTCTACGAACGCTCCGGCGCGGACCGCTTCGGTCTCTCTCCGCACGATCTGGCGGCGATCCTGGAGGATGTCTGCGCCCGTTGCCTGCGCGCATCCACGCCCGCGGACGTTCGCGCTCTGCTGGAATCGCTGCGCATCGAAGAACTCGTGCTGGCGCGCGCCTGCGCCGCGGGCCACGACGCCGCTTGGGAGCTTTTCTTGACGCGCTATCGCGCCAAGCTGTACGACGCGGGCGTGGCTATCGCCCGCGACGAATCCATCGGCCACGAGCTCGCCGGCTCGCTCTACGCCGATCTCTACGGCACCCGCGTCGACGCCAGCGGCCGGCGCGTCTCGAAGCTCCTCTCGTATTCCGCGCGCGGCTCGCTCGAGGGTTGGTTGCGCACGCTCCTCGCGCAGGAATACGTCAACCGCTATCGCGCCGGCCGCCGCGCCGTCAGCCTCGATGCGCTGGAGCAGGCCGGCCAGCAGTTCGCCTCGACCGCCGCAGCCGATCCCGCTGTCGCGCCGGAAGCCGGGCCGGTGCGCGAGGCGCTCGAAGCCGCCGCCGGCGAAACCCTCCGCGAGTTGCGCGCCGAGGACCGCCTGATCCTGGCGTCCTATTACTTGGATGGCGCCACGCTCGCCCGCATCGGCCGCATGCTCGGCGTCCATGAATCCACCATCAGCCGCCGCCTCGACCGCGCCGTCGCCGACTTGCGCAAGCGCCTCCTGCAGCGGCTCCGGGAAAAAGGGTTGAGCGCGCGCCAGGCCGAGGAAGCTCTCGAAGCCGACGTCCGCGACCTACAGGTGGATGTTCGAATAGCCCTGCAAGAAAGGAGTGGATGATGCGTTCTTTGTATGCGGTGCTGGCCACGCGCCTGGTTGGTGTGGGTCTTGCCGCCACTGACCTCCCGTCGTCTACTGTGAAAAGGAGAGGAGATCCCGATTCGAGGTGAGCGCACAACGGATGCCTAAGCTGCCCAATTCGTTGCTCTCCCGCCTGCGCGCGCAGACGCCGGCTACGCTGGACGCTGCGTCCGCGCCACACCCGGACGCCGACACGCTCGCCGCCTTCGCCGAGCGCGCCCTCCCCGCGCCCGAGCGCGCCTCCGTGACGCTGCATCTCGCCGCCTGTGCCGATTGCCGCGCCACGCTGGAGCTGGCCTTCGGCGTCGAGGCGCTCCCGGTTCCAGACGAGCGTCCGGCCGCGGCAGGCCCGTGGCTTAGTGCCCATCTCTGGCGCTTCTTGCTTCCCGCGCTCGCAGCCTCGCTCGCCCTCGTCCTTTTCCTGCCCTCCTTGCACCGGAGCGAGCCGGTTCGCATCGCAGCCGTGAGGGCGCTTCCACATCCGGAGCTGCTGCCGGGCCCCGCCACCGCCGTCCCCACTCCCGCGGCGCCCGCCGCCGCCGTTCCCGAGCCCGCGCGCGCTCGCGCAGCTTCCGCACCGGTAGCGGTCGCCGCCAACCCCCAGCCCCTTCCCAGCCCGGCCTCCTTTGGCGCGCTCACCCAGCAACCGGGCCTCATGGCTTCGGGGCGGATGACGTCGCGGATGCTGGCCGCCGCGCCACCTCCGCCCCCACCCAGCCTCGTCGACTCCCTCCCCCAGTCGGTTGAAGCTGTCGAGACGGCCAAATCGAGCGTGCCGGTCCAGCAGGCTTCCACGCCATCTCAGCAAGGCGCGCACGCACCCGCGCCAGGCGGCCAACCCGATCTGGCGCCAGTGAATGCCGAGGTCGTGGCGGGCAAGTCCCAGGTTTCGCCCAACGCCGCCTACCTCGCACACTCTGCCGACGCCGCGCAGGACCTGATCGTGCCGCAGGTCACCTTGCTCCAGTCGCAGTCGTCGGCAGCCTCTACCGCCGAGGTCACGCAGAAATTTTCGCCGTTGCGCGCACAAGGCTTGAACGCCGCTCTTCCTCAGCCGGCCGCACGCTGGGAGATCTGCCGCCTGTTCGACGATCGACAACGCGTCCAGGGCCACCTTTGCCAAGTGTCCGCAGACGGCACTCGGCGCGCGGTCACCATCGATCCCTCCGCGGAACTCCTCGCCGTCGCCTCGCGCGGAGCCGAGGTCTGGGCCGG
>Ga0187863_10003220_pt1 | contig 12147 bp, 2 predicted proteins | sample June2016WEW_11_1_FD_132975 | JGI IMG/M metagenome (GOLD analysis project Ga0187863, IMG submission 132975) | Peatland microbial communities from SPRUCE experiment site at the Marcell Experimental Forest, Minnesota, USA - June2016WEW_11_10 | ecosystem: Environmental > Terrestrial > Soil >...
CGGGAGCACGCGGCGCGTGAGTGCAAATTGCGGTGCCGGTCTTCACCAATACATTGGGAACGAGTAACGCGCGATCGACCTCGGCCCCGGTCCCGTTGCGGGCGGACTGCGCCATGCCGTCGAGAATTTGTTGTACGCCGGACATCCGACGCTGACGCGCAAGTTCGACGTATGCGCGAGCCATGCGCAACGGAGAAATCTGCCAGCGAGAACCGAGTCCAGCGAGTTCGGCTCCGGATATTTCATGCGTCGGGACCTCGACGTTGAAGCGACCTGCAGTCTCCCACATATCGGCGGCGGTCAGGTCAGCGGTAAGCATGCGGAAATAGGAGTTGCATGAATAGGCAATGGCCGAGGTGAGGTCAACAGTGCCGTGCCCGCGAAGACGCCAACAACCAGTCTGCGCACCGCGACATGTATGCACTGGATAACGAAAGTCATGTTGCTTTCCATAAGCGAGCGCGGCAAAAGGCTTCGCCAAGGAACCGAGTGGGATGGGCACATCCGGATTTTCCCATCGCGAAGCTAGTAGCTGACCGGTACGGGCGTCGAGCAGCAAATAAGAAATCTTGCGGTCGGAGAATTGGCGATCCAGCGCCTGAGCCGAAGACTGCGCGAACAGCGATGCCTTGGCTGACTCTCTGTTCTGGTCAGCGGGCCGACTGCTGGCGGACTGGGACACGCAAGCTACCAGCGTTACGAGGAGCACGATGGGTTTCATTGAGACCATTCGTATGTGACGGTTTGCCGCACCCTGCTCCCATCACTGTGAATTTCGATGTGCTCGGACGATACATCGGCCAGCGTTGCGCTTAAGCTCACCATGTTTCCGGAAAAGAATTGAGGTTGGCGGTCGGCACTGGCTCCGATTCCAACGCCATTCGGACGGTCGATGAGACTGGCAAGCCGCTCAAAGTTGGCGCGCTCGTGTTGATGATTGAACCCAGCGAGGAAATCCGCCGGCTTGCGATTGGACTTGCGGCCGAAATTTGCCAGCACAGCCTCCATCAAGTTGGCATCGTCGCTCACAACTAAGTACTTCCCGCGAACTGCGAGGGAGAGAGGCCATAGTCCGTCGAGTTGCAGGAATCCGGATCTCGGCTGCCACCCGACGCCGAATTGGCTGGCCGTTAGACCGGGTCTGATAAAATCCGCGATCGCTGACTGAACGTCAGACTGATTCCAGTCCGTCGCTGCGGTCAAGACTATGACGTTATGCAGTCGCACGAAGACTCCTGCCTTATCTCGCTTGGTCGACTGAACTTGAAGGGAAGCAAGAATGGGAATCTTTCCCAGCAACACCTTCAGCTCCGAACCAGATAGACGGGCGGCCGTATTTTCGGCGCGAGCCTGATCGATGCGGGTCTCAAGGTCGGAACCAGAGCCCTGCTCGCCGGACGTAAGTTGCGCTTGGGGCGCGAACTGAGAGAGAGGAGCAGGCCCCAGATGCGGCGCCAGAAGCTCCGTTTCGAGCAAAGCAAAGCAGGCATCCGCCATAGGACTCGCAGAGGTGACATAGAGACCTGCATCGTCCGGAACGAGATTCGATAGATCCGCGACCGCAGCCAAGGCTTCCGGGGAAGGGGTATGCGCGGGTTCCTTCTTTTGGATGAGTATACGTTCCTCGCGATATTGATTGCCGGAACGAAATAAATCGGAAACCGCCGCTGAATACTTCGACAGGTCCGTGATATTTTGCTGCACCCAATACGTTCGGAAATAGCCGTTGGGCACGAGGGTCTGTAGGTCGAGAACCATGCGGAGATCGCCGGCCTGCCCGGCTGCACCGATCGATTGTGCCCACCACTGCTCACTCTCCACGGTCCGGTCCGGCTTGCCCGACATCAGTTGCAGTGCGTCCGCAATCGAATCCTCTCGTGTGGCGAGCAACAGATAGTCGCCGGCAACGGCAAAGGCAACTTCACGTTGCGATTCGGAATCGCGTCGCAGATAAAAATCTACGCCGCCCGCACTGCGAGGTTCGAACTTGGCGCGGGTTTGCCATAACTTCGTCTGCATGGACCGGGCTGACGGCAGATAGGCGATGTAGAGGAATTGCAGCTTGCCGATGTCGTACACGGCCAGAACACTATGCTTCCCAGCAACCTGAGATAGAAAATCCATGTCTGGGGGAAGACCGGCTGCCGCGGCGAATTGATCTCCAGCGCCCTTCAGGCGCAAGAATAGGCGCGAACGTGAGAACACTTCGTAACTATCAGATTGAACCCATTCCTTTTTCTGCTTCGAGGAATTCCAATCGTCGAGCAGCGAAGAAAAGTCCTTCGCCTCGAGATAGAGCAAGGCGCCTACAGGAACAAACTTCGAGAGCACTGCGTCGCGAGGGGCCACGGCGCGGTATGCGGCGCGGCCGATTCCAGCACAGATGAGAGCGATACATACGAACATGGCGATCCGCTTCATGGTTTCACGCCTCCTTTTGCGGCTGCCGATCGGGATGCAGGGCCGACGCGGGGCAGCAGTCGCGGACGAACCACGCGATCTTGCTCGAGGGCTTCATGCAGCAGCGGTCGGCGGGATGCATTTTCCCGTTCGATCGATAATGTCGATTTCATTTCGACGATTTTCACGGCCAATCTCTTACGAACTGCCGGCGAAGTCTCGACGCTGCGAGCGGTTTGGTAGTAGGACAACGCCTCGGCGAGCCGACCCTGGCGGCTCATCGTGTCCGCGATCATCTGGGCAAGTTGTGCCTGCGGGTTTCGGGGGAGCTGCGCACCAATGGCGCCCAGCGAGTTCGCCTCGTCTCCACTGTCTTCTTCGTCTCCAGCGCCGGCGATCTGTTCTTCCTCAGTCCCGAATGCTGGTTTCGGACTCCGCAGGAACTGCGTCAGTAAGAGCGGTTCGAGAATTCCCATAGCAAAGCGGTCCCACTGCGTTCTAGTGGCAGCCTCGAATAGGGGAACACGCGCAGGATTGCGGCGCGGGAAGTCTGCAATGCAATGACTCAGAAGTTGGATCTTCGTTTGCGCGTCAGTGGTCTGATCGGCAGCCCTCAGGCGGGCTTCGTAGAAATACAATTTGTCGGCGGCCGCGGAGCTGATTGGACTGCCATCGGCAAGAAGATCCAGTTCATCGCTCCCGAGAGTTGGATGAATCCGTCCGCCGAGTGCGGGGGCAGCCTTGAGGCGCAGATCGTATGAGGTATTCGGCGAAGCCGCGATGGACAGGAGCGATTCAAGAGCTGAAGCTTGATCCTGGCCTGCAGTGCGTCTTGCCTTCGCAAGGCGTAGACGGTATGACACATCCCAGGGAGCCGACTTGACGAGTTGGTCGAGAAATTCGACGGCCTCAGCGTTGTGCCCCGTCTTTTCCAGTAATGCAGCTGCGGGATCGAGATTTTCAAACGGACTCCCGACAGCCACGACCAGGCGGCGCAGAAGATCGAGAGCGCCGGCAGTGTCTCCCGACGCCAGCCGGATCTCTGCGAGGCCCAAGAAGTTTGCGGCGACCAGTTGGTGCTCTTCAATCTCCCGCGAAAACACCATTTCGAGGATCTTTCGAGCGGACTGCTTATCGCCGGCTTCGAATAGCTGGTGAGCCGCAGTTCGCAGAACTTCCGGGGCTGGAGTTTTCTGTGGGTCCGTCCTGTATGTAGCGAGAATCGAGTCCAGGCTCCCGAGTTGCGCCGCCGCCCGCAGATCGAGAGGAACCAGCGCGCTACTCTGCGCCTCCTTCGTCTCCTCCGGAAAAGAGGCAATCGCTGCGGCGGCTTCGGCATATTGCCTTGACCGGATGAGATACTGAACCCACCGTACCCGCCATGATCTGAGTTCCTGCTGGGCATTCTGGCGCTCGATGCCATCCAGTTTTCCGACGGCGCTCTCCTTCAGTTCAAGGATGCGCTGGTAGATCGGAGCGCGTTGTGGCATCGCAATCCATGAAATATCGGCGACGTCGCCCAGCACCTGCGCCGGATCGGGGGCCGATGACGACACATCCAAGAGCCAGGCGGTTTCGGCGGCGGGATCTCCCTGTGCGGCATAGGCTGGATGCAGCACGGCGTTCAAAAGCCAGGTGCCGTTGTGTCGAAGGTAAGAGCGCACGATTGAGTCGGCGTCGGGCTTGACTTCTGAAAAGAGATGGCGGAAACGAAGCTGGTCGCAGGTGCGGCCGAAATCTCGCCAAAAACTTTCGGGAACCTGTCGGCTGTCGAGTTGCTTCGCCAGGACGGCGAAAGCCTGCTTCCACTGCGCCAAAGCCGCTCCACGATCTCCTTGCTGGTAGTAGGCAACAGCGAGTTTGTCGTAAATGTCCGGCCGGTCGGAGACGAGATCGAGCACGTGATCATAATCGGCAATCGAGAGTTTCGTGTCGCCAGCGCCAGCGTAGTAGTCGGCAAGTGTAAGGTAGCCCGACGCGCTCACGGGACTCTCCTCAAGAATCGCAGGTAGAAAGTCTTCGGTATTGCCAAATTTTGTAGCTCCCAAATATTCGCCGTAGCGCGAGCCGTAGTAGAACCATGTGTCACCCGCCAACTGCTGTGTGCGATCCACGGGCTTACCGAGACGTTCGCCGATTGAGTCATCCCCGAGGGCCGTAACGAATGCTTGGTTGACAGCCGACGTCGGCTCCGCGAAGTAGAGTCCCACGAGCGCGTTGTAAGCCTCACTCCACACCGGCGGCCGCGGCTTGCTGCGAGCCAGAACCACCGTATGAGCAAGTGCCGCACTTCCGTGAGCGACCGCGTAATCGGCTGCCCGTTCGCCCACTGGAGCAGGCCAGAGGGAAGCGATACGAACGAGTTCCTCCGGCTTAATCTTTAGCAACAGCTCGAAGAAGCGTTCCTGCCGGTTGGTATCGAGACTATTCTGAGAAAAGCTGGCGGAGAGAGCGCGCAATTCGCTTTGTTCATCGCCGGCCGAGTGATACGCTTCGACTGCTGCGATCGAGGGTGATGTCCTCTGTTGGCCAGGGACGGCGGCGGCAATCTGCTCCATTTGCATGCCAAGTTCAGCGAAGCGCCCTCGACGCCGCTGCAGTTCAACTAACGGCTGCACGTTTGCGTAACGATTGGGCAGACCAGCCTGACGCATCAATGCTTCGAAGCGCCAATGGGCTTCCTGGTCGGCGAACTCGGCGCTTACAGCGAGCGGAATCGCGAATCTTTCGGAGTCATCCTGACTCATCCCATTACGCTTGGACTCTGCAAAGTGCACGAACGCCAGCCGCTCCTCGGGCGTGAAGTATGCGTTCACGGCGCTGCCCATTTCTCCGAGAGACGACTCCATTCCCTGGCGTGCGGTTTCGATCCGGTTACGGCGGACGTTCTCGCGCCACTGCGCATCGGTGATCCCTGCGAAGCCCTGCCTCTGTACCTGCTCCTTAAACACCGCACTGGAGGTTGCCGAGCCGTCGAGTGTTTTCTGCAGAGTGGCAAACGCCTGTTCTGGCTGCCGCAGGCGAGTCATGATGCGGACGTACATCCGCGCTCCGACATGATTCTCAGCGCTAGCCAGAAGTTCAAGATCGGCTTTGGAGACCCCCGTTTCGGCGAAATTGCGCGCCTGATCGAGCATGCCCCACGCTTCCAGCCGCCGGGCAACTTCAAAGTAATTGGCGGCGCTTTCCGGACGGCCATCGATTAACGCGGCCTGCAGGGCTGCCACGACCTCCTTCACCTTGCCCTGGCGAGCGCGAACTGTCGCGACTTTCTCCATCCACCGCGGATCTTTGTAGCTGAGCTGATAAATACGCTCGTAGTCGGATGCCGCTTCATCGAAGCGCATGAGACGCTCTTCGAGTTCGGCACGGGCAGTGTAAAGATCGGCACGATCGGGGCGAATTGCGATCGATTTCGCGTACGTGTCGATTGCCGCTGGATAATTCTCGAGATTGGTTTGCACGTGAGCCAGCACCTGCGACCAGCGATAGTCGCGCGGAGACTGGGTTACGGTCTTGGCATAGAAATCGACGAGTTGCTGCTGCCGGTGGAACCGAAGGGCATAAAGGGCGGCTTCTGTAACCAGCGAATCGTCCTCGGGAAAGTTGTTGATCAACTCAATGTACTGATCAACCGCGCCTGCATAGTTATTCATCCGCGTGAGAGCCGGGATGAGGCCGCGGCGAAGCGTCGCGATCTGGGTCTTACGCTCTTCTGCGGGGAGCGGGGCGCTGCGAAACGCGGCAATCCTGTCGAGGTAAAACTGTTGCAGCTCGCGGTCGTCGCCAGATTGCGCGTAAGTATCGGCCATAGCCGCAAGGTATTCGCCGTTGTAGGGTGAGGCATTCATCAATCCGGAGAGCAGGTCGCGCGCTTGCTGGAACTGTTTTGCCTGGGTCGACTTGCGAGCTGCTTCATAGAGAAGTTGGACGCTCAGCGCAGGGTAGGCATCCTTTGAGGCCTGCAGGAGGACGGAGATCGCCTGCGGCTGCATCTTCATGCGCCAGTAGAAATCCACCGTGGAGCGGACCACGCCGAGGATTTTTGGGTTCTCGCGATAGAGCGTCTCGACATTCTTCTGCGCTGAGACGAAGTCTTTGCGTCCTTCATAGAGCCGAATTAACGCGTAGCGCAGGCGGAGACGCGCTACTGGATCGGTGGTCAGGGAGGCCTGCTTTTCGATCGCATGCTGGCGGACGGTTTCGAGTGATTTCTGCTCGGCGAGCGTCTCGATCTCCTCCGCTTGTTCGATGGAAGTTGTACCGGTCGCGATGGTGTCGAGCAGAGACTCCATTTCAGCCTTACGATTCTGCGCCTCAAGTACTTTGACCCTTAAATAGACAGATGGCATCTGAGGATTTGGCAGGATGGCAATATTCGCCGTGCTCTGGTCCACAAGGTCGCGGAGCTTGGGCCGGCGCGCTAATTGCAGAAGACGAAACTCGGCGGGCGATTCGGGCGCCGCGATGGCTCCTTTTGCATATTCAGCGACTGCCCGTGGATAGTCTCGCTGGTTCTCGTAAATCGCTCCCTCCTCATACGCATATAAGGATGGATTCGAAAGCCGTTCGCGTCCTTTGGTGAGCAAGCGCAGCGCGTTGTCGAAATCAAAATAATCCCAATAGATGGTGGCGGCTTCCAGATAACCGCTAGGTTGGCCCGGCGAGACTTGCGGAATGCGCTCCCAGTAAGGAGACGCTTGCGCGAACCGTTCGCGGTCGGCGTAGATGTCGCCAATCCGCGCCATGGTTTCGGTATCTCCTGGATTCGCTTGCAGAAAATTGTCTTCGATCTTCGCGGCGATCGCCGTGTCTGCAGGTTCAAAATATGCGAGCGAGCGATGGACGGAGGATGCGGTGTGCGCGATTTCACCCTCCGCTGGATATTGCGCGGCTAGCGACTTCAACACCGGTGCGCTTTCTTCGAAATGCGAGCGCCACAAATTTGCGTACGCGAGAAAGTCGGCGGCGGCAGGATTCTTCTCCCATGCAGTTGCGTCCGGGGCGGTTTCCCGTATGGCACTCAACTCCGATTCCAGCCTCTTGGTACTGGAAAGAAATTCGAAGAAGCGGTTGCGCAGCGAGGCGTCTTCAAACCAATGCTGGCGCAATAGTGCCTCCCACGCGGCAGGATCGTGCGTGGCCGGCGATTGATAGGCCGCGAGCAGGTTATGGACGAACACCGGGTTGTGCGGAAAACGCTGATTGGCGTAGAGGTTCAGACGTAAATACAGGCCGGGACCACCTCCAACGACGTTGTTGAAATATTGTTCCAGCTCACTGCCCTTGAAGGTGGAGACAGCATCGCGGGTCAGTTGTTCGAACTCCGCGTCTCGCTTGTGTCGAAGATAGAAGCGAGCGAGTTTGTCATACCAGGACTTATCCGAAAAGTGGGACATGGCGAGCCGGTACACTTCTTCCTGCTGCGAGCCTAAGCGGTTCTGATCGAGAAAGACCGCAAGGCGTTCATAGAGGCCAGGATCTTGTGGATTGCGGTCAATTTCGCGGCGCAGCACTCCCAGCGCCGCCGGGATTTGCTTCATCTCCGAGAGTCGTGCCAGATAGCGATCGAGCACTTGCGCGTACTCCGGCGAACGTGGACCGGCCGATTGCTCGGGAGAATTGTTTAGCCCCAGCTGAAACGATTGACCTGCCCGATGACGGGCGCCTGCATTGTCTGAAGCTCCGTTGCCCGGGTCATATTCTTCTTCACCGTTCGAACTCACAGTGGATGGAGTCGCGTAGGAAAGTTGAGTGTAACGATAGCTCGATTCGTAGGCCCCGTCGGCGGTCCCCAGCGGGATGTTATCGGCCTTGGCAGCCAATTCCAGGAGCACAGTGTCGTAGATAGCGAACTCGTCCTTGGTGTCATTCTTACGAGCGTAAGCATCGGCCATGAGCAGAGAAATGGAAGTGCGCTCCGGAGCACCAGGAAAGGCAGCAAGAAACCCGTGGCCTTGGGCAATGACTGCGTCGCTCTCTCCAAAATTCGCGTAGAACTCGAGCAGCTGCGCGCGCAGCTCTGCCCGACGCGGAGACATTGGATACTTTTCGTCAAGCAGTGCCAACAGCTCTGCTGCGCGGGATCGATGAAAGTACGGAACGGCCCGCTGTTCCTCCTCGGAATATTGAGAAGCAGGCTGAGTGGTATTCAGGATCAGCGAGATGATCCCGTTGAGGTAGCCTGGGCCTTGATCCAGGGTCGCGATGTCGCGATACAACGACAGTTCGCCCGACCCGAGACGAATCGGCGTCTCGGGAGCGGTCAGCAGAATGCTGGTCAGGCTGGCAATCGCCGTCTCCTGCGCGTTGGGCAGATCCTTGCTGTTATACAGAGCGAAATAGTAACGCGCGGATTCTGGATAGGAGTGAATCTGTTCCAGTAAGCGCGCGCAAATGTGGAACTGCTGCGACGTCCACGCTGACTTGCTCGCCTCCTTGTGCAGCCGGAAATCGGAGATCGCCTGCTGCGCTGCTTCGATGTTGCCCTGCTGCTGGTAGTAATAGAAGATGCGCGCGGTCGCATTGAGATCCTCTGGGTTGGCTCCGAGTGTGGCGCGCGCGTCATCGCGAAACTTGCGCAGATTCTGCGTGTCGCGCAGCAGATCGAAATAGCTTTTCACGAGCTGTGGATCCCAGAGCGGCTGGAAGTTCTGCTCATAGACCGACAATCCTTCCCGCACCGAGCCGCGGCGGTACTCAACCATGGCTTTCGCCTTCAGGGGGAATATGGAATCATCCGGAAACTGTTTGCGGTAGTCATCAATAAGACTTGCCGCGGCAGGATATTCCTTCTGAGCTACGAGAAACTCAATGAACCGACCATAGAGCGATGGCTCCCCGGGATAACGTTTGATCCACGCCTGGTATTGACTAATCGAAACGTCTTTCGGCAAGCCCTGCGATTGAACGATTCCAAAGATGCGCTCAAATGCCTGCCAGGAACACTGCTCTGCAGGGGGAGTGAGCTCTTTCACGGCAGGAGGCGGCGCCGTGGCGACGAGCGACAGAATCTTGATCTCGTCGGAAGGCCGCAGGCGGCGATGGTAGAAGTCGGCAAGCGCGAGTTGCGCGTCGATCTTGTCGGAGGAATTCTCGACGTAGGCTTTCCAGTCGGACTCGGCCGAAGCAAAATCGAGTTGCTGTTCATCTTCGAGAGCCTGCAGCGAGTAGAGATCCACTCGGTGCGGCTGCGCTTTGATCAACTCCCCGAGTACGGGACGAGTCTCGCGCGGTGGACGGCGAAATGCGACGGCGCCGTTCGGCAGCGACATCATGCGGAAGAAGGCTGCTTCGAGAACGGAGTTAGCTTCAACGTTACGAATCCACGAAGGCAGTTCGCCGACTGCGGCAATGGCACCTCCGATCGCCACGACGGCAACTGCCAGCATGGCCAGACGAGCGTGTCTAATCTGCGAATCCAGTGTCCGAAGATCAAGGAAGGATTTCAATCTGCACCTCCCCGGTACCGATATTGTGCGCAATATCCTCGGCTGTAACAGTCAGCTTGTATATGCCCGGAACCGCTTCCTCGGGAATCGTTAGCGTGCCTGCGCTGGCAGAGACGAGAGGATCCCAGCGAAGAGAGACCGGGACAGCTCCATCCATCCGGGCAACCAAGGTGCGCGTACTCTCCGATGCGTTGACTTTCAGGCTAATGGTCTCGCCGCGCTGAAAGCGTTTGCGGTCGAGTTTCACCTGAACGATGGGCGGCTTGCTGGCGATGACGAATGTCTTGGACTCACGATACGTGTGCCCCGCCTGATCACGGAGAATGAGGCGCACCGTATAAGTTCCGTCCTGCATATCCGTGGGCGCGAGAAAGCGGGTCTGCCAAATGTCTTCCGATGAAAGATGACGAAGCGACTGCACGAGTCCGAAGGGAAAGAGGGCGACAACGGAAACAATTGATACATCGGTCTTCACGCGAAGAATCGGGTCGCCCGGCCGGATGACTCTCGGACGCAGCAATGAGCGCGGCACCGCCAGGAAGGATGTGTACGGAGTGACGAACTTATACTGGCGAGCGAGGCGAATGATCTCGTCGACGGAGGCCTGATCTTCACCATCGCGCTCAATGTTGGCCAACAACGCGTCTACGCGCGCCCGCGCCCAAAGGCGCGGCAGTTGCGGATGCTCGAATGATTCTCGCGGCAGGTTTGTCCTACCGGATACCTCTGCGCCCGCGCCATCGCGAACTCCACGTACGGTAAAGCTGACGTTCTCTTGCGGTTTCTGGTAACGACCTACCCAGGAGGCGAGCGAACCGGAGAACGTGGCGGCTTGAAGGGGATAGACAGTGTCGACCGCCCCTCCGGGCTCGATCGAGAGAGCAAGTTCTCCGACAGGGCTGCGGCCGATCTTCGAGAGAAATGAATTCAGCTTGAACTCGATCGGTTCGGTCGAGAGAACTTGTTCGAGCACGCCATCCTGCTGCGCCAGCATGCGAAAAAGTGGGAGATTGGCGTCGTCGCCGACAGCGAAGATGTAAGTTCGGGGACGTTGCGCTTCGGGAATCTGCTTCCAGGTAGACGCGTACCAAGCCGCCAGCTTTCTGTTCACGATGGGGCCACGGGTTGCGCCGCCGTCGCTGAGAATCACAAGATAAGGGTTGCCCGCTCCCGGTGTCGTCGCCTGTGATAATCCAGCCTGAAGCGCGCGTTGCAGGTCGGTTCCTCCCCGGAGGCGACTGAAGCGAACTGAATCAATCGCGCGCCGAACATTGTCGGGATTTGCCGGGCTCACAGGCGTGACTTGTGTTTCGCTGTTGAACAGAACCAATCCGAAGTGATCCTCGGGTCGCAACGTATGCAGCAAGGTTTCGAGCGCCTGGTAGCTCCGCTCGAGTTTCTCCCACTGCATCGACAAAGATGTGTCGAAGAGAACAATGACAGTCTTGGGCGCGCCGCTCGCGGGACTGGCGGAGTTCGCCGCTCCAAGGCCGAGCAGCGCTTCAGCCTCAAAGAAGCCGGGTTCGTTGGTGCTGCGGACCGGCGCCATTTCTGTTGGAGAGGGTTGTCCGCTGACTGGATTTCGATACGTCAGCAGCTGCAGTGTGTCGGACGCGGCGAGATCGAGATCGTATGTCGCGATGAAGTCCTCGCCTAAATGGACGTTCTGCCCTTCGAAATGCCCCTGCACGAGATGAGGCGTGTTCTGATCGAACTGCAGAGGAAACGTCTTCGCGCCAGCTTGAAAATTGCGAATGGCATGTGCGGAGTTCAACTCGAAATTAATGCGGAGATGTGCTGCCGCCTGCGCTGCGTAAGCATCGGGTCGCAATGGAATTGCGAAATGGGATTTCAAATTCTCGACGGGAATCGATTCGTGATACTCGATCTCCAACCGCTTCGTTCCCCACGCCGGAATGGGAGTAATGCGCGCGCTGAAGACGGAGCTGCGCTTGGCTTCCTCGGCGCCTCGTTCGCCCATCTGTAGAAGTCCGGGATCGACTGACTGTCTTTTAAGCTGGTTGTAAATCTCTTCGGCGCGTTTGCGTTCGAGAATTACCGCGGGCAGGCGCACGGGACCATCCCACGTTGCAAAGTCGGAGATAGTGGCATGACTGGGCAGGGCGAAGACGTAATTTCCTTCCTCTATCCCGGCGGTGTGATTCGCAAAGACCTGACGCACGAAGACCCGAGCGTCTCCGTTGTCGATGCGCACCGTGATTTCCATTTCTTCGAGCGACAAAATCGCCGGATTCGGTCGCTGCTTATCCCGAGGGATCAGGACTCCCGCGTCCGC
>Ga0187863_10003221_pt1 | contig 12143 bp, 5 predicted proteins | sample June2016WEW_11_1_FD_132975 | JGI IMG/M metagenome (GOLD analysis project Ga0187863, IMG submission 132975) | Peatland microbial communities from SPRUCE experiment site at the Marcell Experimental Forest, Minnesota, USA - June2016WEW_11_10 | ecosystem: Environmental > Terrestrial > Soil >...
GAACGCAGCGGGCTCCGTCCGCCGAACGTTGAGGTTTCTTTCAGCTTCTTGCAGTTAAATAGATCTAGTCAGGGGCGAGGTCGCACTCCCGCCTTGTCCCACAATTTTTCCACAGTGGTCCCATTCTGGAATCTCGCCGGAAACCGCGTCAACACTGCCAATTACCAAAGCGTAGAAAGAGATCATGCTCATTCGTAACCGATTTTAGGGCGTTCGCCTTATTCCATCTTCGGCCTTCATCCGCTATGCTCCTCTCATCGCTGCTGCTTCGTCTGATTCGTTCTGGTCTGCTTCGCGCCCGACTTCGTCGAACCTGAGTTGTAACATTCGGTTCGTAACATCTGGTTCGTAACATTCTGGCCTTGTTCGCACCATCCCAGTGCTTGCCGCAATTTGCAAGCTCGGTGTGAATGAGACCGCCTTTCTTAATCTCTGGCCATGACTTGCGGTAATCCGAGTCCTACCGTCGTGGGGAGGTTTTGTCTAAAATGCGAAGGCTTAATTCCGCTCTTTTCGGTTTGGTCGCACTCCTGTTCGCGCCTCACTTCTGCCTTGGCCAGGCAAATGTCGACGAGGGTTTGGAAACGGCATTCATTTACGTAAACGGGACCACGGGATCGGACTCGAATCCGGGCACGCAATCGAGTCCCCTGCAAACCATAGGCGCCGCCGCAACCATGGCGGAGACCAACAATTACAGCAGCATCGGCTCGCGCGTCATCATTAGCCCGGGAACCTACCGCGAGAGCATCTCGCTCAGCTACAGCCCCAAAGACACGAGCCTTCCTATTACTTTTGAGGCCGAAACCAACGGCACGGTCATCGTGAGCGGCGGCACGCTCTACACCGGATGGACGAAATACGCGTCAAACCCGAGCATCTACACCAACACCTGGCTGAACGACTGGGGGACCTGCGCGCAACTCACGACCTGCCCCTTTCAGCAGGAGATTATGATGCGGCAGGAATTGGTCGCCGTGAATGGCACCGTCCTGACCCAGGTGCTCTCGCTTACGCAGATGCAGCCCGGCACTTTTTATGTCGATGAACTAGCCGCACAGATCTATGTGTGGCCGCCGCTGGGAACGATTATGAGCACGGCGACCGTCGAAGCTGCCACCTCGCCCACCATCTTCCAGATTTCGCACAAATCAAACATCGTCGTCCGCGGGCTGACGTTCCAGTATGCCAATAGCTGCAGCGGTTCGGCCGCGGTGTTTGTCCTGAGCACTTCCAGCAACATTCTTTTCGACAGCGACACTTTCCAGTGGAATAACGGACAGGGTTTGAAGATCGTCTATCCAACCAGTTATTTCACGGTCGAGAACAGCGTGGCCCTGCACAACGGGGACACCGGCCTGCAGGAGACGCAAACCCTGTACGGGTTGTGGCGATCGGACACGGCCTCCTACAACAACTGGCGCGGCGCTCAGGCGGGTTACTACGGCTGCAACACCGCTGGATTCCACGCCTCGCTGGTGCATGACGACACCGTCAACGGCATGACGTCCACTTTCAATCAAACCTTCGGCATCCACTGGGATACCGACAACGCGAACATCTCTGCCACCAACGTCAACGGCACCGGCAATCTGTTGAGCGGAGCTTTCTTCGAAAAGGATGAAGGACCGATTACGATTTCCGAAAGCTACTTCTGCAATGAGGCTGGCATTCTCGGCGCCGGTGGCGTCATGCTGCGCAACTCGGAACAAATTTCTCTGAACAAGAGCGTGGTGATGAACAACGCCCCTGCCGAGATCATGGTGATGGGACAAGCCGGCGGCATCGAGGTGACCAACTGGCAAACCGGAGTCACCACCAACCTAGTCACGCAAAACTTCACCAACAAGTTGAATGTTATTCAGGGAAACTCCAGCAGCCAACTGGTATTCAAAGACAGTTACCTGAACGGTTCGGACTGGACGTCGTTTCAAAGCACCCTGCAGTCGTCCCACAACACCTGGTGGAACGCGTCGAATACCACCACGCCATTCGTCATACCGACGCCGAACCTGAACACTGAGGACGATTTCTCCGCATGGCAGAGCGCGACGCTCGCCGATTCTAGCTCCAGTTTCGAGGCGCCCTCGGGCACTCCCGGTGCAGCCTGCAGCCTGACCCCGGTCGGCACCGACTTCTGGTTCACAATCAGCAGCGCTTTGTTAACGGTCAGCCCCGGAGGCTCGGCGAGCTATACTCTAACCCTGACTCCGCTGAACTTCACTGGGACCGTCAATCTCACCCTCGATGGCGTGTCGGAAGTGCCAGGCCTCTCAGCGACGTTAACCCCGAGTTCGTTGACCACCAGCGGAACCTCGGTCCTCACGGTCACAGCCGGAACCAGCACAACGCCGGGGACCTATTCGATCACGGTCATCGCCAACAGCGGCAGCCTGACTCGTACGGTGACCACGCAACTGACCGTCAATTAAGGGCAACCTCCGGCGGTGGTGCAGTTTGAAAAAGATTCGTATCAGGGCATGCCTTCAGGGCATGCCGACCCGGCGCACGGTTCGAAACCGGCTTCAGCCTCTGGGGTTTGCCCCACGACACCACGCAGCCGCTAAAGCGGGCGTGCGCTGCTTGCCCCAATATGGCATGCCTGAAGGCATGCCCTGATACGGATCGCTCCAAACGGTGCCCATTCTCACAACATCGCACTCCGGCGAAGTCGGATAGAATCATCAGCGTTCGCGGTTTCTAAACTCAGTTCCCGAACTCAGCCGGAGACTTCGTTGCATCGTGACTCGCGCAAAGCGGTCGTTTTTTGGCTCGCCTTGCTATGGCTCGCCCTGGCGTGCGCTGCCGCGTCGCAAAATGCCGTCCCTGGCAAGCCTGTGATTGCGAGGCCTGGCTTGCCGCCCGGCAAACTCGTTGCCGCGCGCGACATGACCACGGCGCGCGGCGGCCATACGGCAAGCGCTTTGCCCGATTTCAAAGTGCTGATCGCAGGAGGCAGGCAGGAACACGGCGTCGTCCTGGCCACGACGGAGGTCTACGATCCGACCACGGAAACTTTTTCACCCGCGGCCAAAATGCTGGTTCCACGCGAGGGCCACGTTGCCGCTACCCTGGGCGATGGCAAGATACTGATCGCAGGCGGCGCAACCAGAGGTGGAATTCCGCTCTCCAGTTCCGAGGATTACGATTTCGAAAGCGGCACATTTACTGCCCGGGGAAACATGCATGCGCGCCGCGTCCATGCGGCAGCCACGGTGCTGCGCGATGGCCGGGTTCTCGTGACCGGCGGCGAAGACGGGAACCTTCCCCTCGCTTCCGCTGAACTCTATGACCTGCTCACCGGCAAATGGAAGCTAGCCCCGAAAATGTCCACGCCGCGCGCCAATCACAGCGCTACGCTGCTCTCCGATGGACGCGTGCTGATCGCAGGCGGAAGCGGAAACCATCGTGCCGCGCTCGCCAGCGCAGAAATCTTTGACCCGAAAACCAATACATTCACTCCCGCTGGAAGTCTGCACGAAGCCCGCTCCAGCCACACCTCCGCTCTTCTTCCCAATGGCTCAGTTCTGATCGCGGGAGGAACCGGCGGTACTAATGGCGTCCCGCTAGCCTCGGCGGAGATTTATTCGCCGGCAACGAATTCGTTCACCACGACCGGAAAACTGGCCGAGCCGCGCTGGAAGCTTCCTCAATCCACTGCCCTGCTCGATGGCCGCGTTCTGATCGTGGGCGGAGCGACGTCAGCTGAAGTCTATGTACCCAGAACCGGCTCGTTCCGCAGCGTGGATGGAACTCTCGATACCGCCCGCTACTATCCTGTGGTCCTGCAACTCATGGATGGCACGACTCGCATTTTCGGAGGATACGATTCAAAGGGAATCAGCACGGCGAAAACCTGGATCTACCGCCCCTGACAACTCAGCATACGTCACCGCGGCCTCACTCAGGCGAGTGCTCGCAGTAGTTGTCCCCCCGCAAAAATAACGGGCCCTGGAATCTACCCAGGGCCCGTTGTTGCACTTATCTCAGTTGGAGCTACTTGCGATTCGGGCTTACTGCGGCAGCCTGTCCCACACCACCCACCGTAACCGTCGGCGCCGGGGCAGGATCGGCATCTCCGATAGTGAAGGTTGCGCTCTCGGTTCCAACCACAGTCGGAGTAAAGGCCAGCGTGAATGTACAGGTCGTGTTGGCCGGAACGCTGCCGCCAACACCCGCCACGAAGTTGCAGGTGTTGCTCTGGATAGTGAATACATTCGCGGTGCCGTTGGCGAAATACGCGCTGCTGATTTCCATCGGGGTCGACCCAGCGTTCTGGAAAGTAACCACCCCCGTGCTGGTGCTGCCGATCGGCGTGTTCGCGAAGGTCAACGTGGCGGGCGTCACCTTCACCGCGGTTGCCTGTCCGCTGATCAGCAGTCCCTCCTTGTTCTCCGTGTAGGTACCGTAATAGACCTGAGTGACGTGTGCAGGGCCGCTGGTATTCGGAGTGAAATAGACAGTCGAAGCACACTCGGCTTGCGGGCCGAGTGGAACCGAGTAATCGTTCCCTCCGCCGGCGCAGGTGGTGGTAAAGCTGAACTCGTTCTCATTCTGCCCGGTTAACTCGATGAGCGTGAAGTAAAGGTCCACGCCGCTCTCGTTGGTAAACGTATCCACCATTCCCGTGGTCGTGGTGCCAATCAACTGCCATCCGGGGAAGGTCATGTTACGCGGGGTCAGATTAATCGGAATGTTGCCGACTCCCATCGCCTGCAGCGCGTAAATGCTGCCGTCCGGCGCAGTGATCGTCATTTGAGCATTGGCGGTTTCCGATGCCTGGGGCGAGAAAGTGACGGTAAAGGTACAAGTCTTGCCCGCCGGCACCGTAGTGCCAGCGTTGCAGGTATTGCTGGTCGTAGTGAAATCGGCTGCGTCGGTCCCGATCCAACCAATGCTTCCCACCGTGTAGGCCGAAGTGCCGCTGTTTTTCAATGTGAAGGGTTTGGATGCATACGAGTAGCCCGAAGTATTTGTCCCGAAGCCCACGATAGTGGGAGTAATCGAGATCACGCTGTCGGTCAACACTGAAACCGTGTTGGCGGTAAAGTTCGCGGTCGCAATATCCAGCTTGCCGTCGTTGTTGAAATCGCCGATCGCAAGTCCGGAGGGGCCGGCGCTGGTCGGGTAAATCGACTCCGCCTTGAACGTACCATTGCCATTGCCGAGCAGAACCGAAACCGTGTCGTCGTTGTAGTTGGCGGAGATCAGATCCAGCTTGCCATCCGCATTCACGTCCGCCGTGGCCAAGGCGATCGCATCGGCCCCAATCGGGTACACCACGAAGCTCTGGAAGGTGCCATTTCCATTGCCCAGCAGGACGGCAACCTCCTTGTTCGACGTGCCCACGGCAAGACCCAGGACGTTGGTGCTGGTGAAGTCGCCAACAACTATGCTATTGGCGCCGGTAGCTGCGGGATACGCGACCGCACCCCCGAACGTGCCCTTGTCACTGGTGCTCCCCAACAAAATGGATACGGAGTTGTCTATGTTGTTGACTACCGCCAGGTCGAGTGCGCCGTCGCCATTGAAATCACCAATCGCCAGGCCGGTAGGACCGTTCCCGGTCGCGTAATCCACGTGGGGCTTGAAGGTACCGTCACCATTGCCCAGCAGCACCGACACGGTATCGGCTTTCAGGTTAACCACAACAATGTCGAGCTTGCCATCGCCGTTCACATCCGCAGTGGCCAGAGCCACAGGCTCAGTGCCAGTCGCATATTCCTGATGAGTCTGGAACGTGCCGTCGCCGTTGCCCAGCAGTACCGAGATCTCATTCGTATATGGGTCGGCGGTGGCTAAGTCCACTTTTCCGTCGCCGTTGAAATCGCCGTGGATAATCGCGCTGGGATGACCCGGAACTGGATATTCCGCATGGGCCTGAAAGGTTCCGTTCCCGTTGCCCAACAGCACGGAAATGGTATTGTCGCCGGTGGCGACAGCCAGATCGTTGTCTCCGTTATTACGAAAGCTCGCCGCGGTTACATCACTCGGTGTGAGATCGGTGGCATCATCCAGCTTGCTGTAACCCACCGTGTATCCGCCCTTCACCACCTGAAAGTAGTCGACGTTGGAGGCGACGCCGCCGTTGGAAACGGTCACTAATCCGGTTTCCGCTGTCGTCAGATCGGCGGCCGTGACGGTCGCGGTCAACTCCGAACTCTTCACAAATGTCGTGGCCAGCGCTGCGCCGTTCCAGCTCACTACGGCGTCCGAAGCAAACCCGGTGCCATATACGGTCAAGGTAAATGAAGCGGAACCAGGCAGCTTGACTCCAGGCACTAGCGGTGCGTAGAGAAATGGAATCGCGCTTTGCGCCAGCGCCGCCGAAGCCGACAGTGCCAAAGCCGTCATCACGATCAAGCTTAGGGTCAAACCACGGTTGCGGCGATGTGAGATGTTTCCCTCACGCAGAGTTCCAAAAACGCGCGATTGGCAGCTATTCACAGGGTGTCTCCCTCATTTGGGGCCGTTTTAACTTAGGTTAAGGCTGAACCCTCAAAGATCGCTCGGCGGGCGGGGGGAGAAGGACGGAAACCGAGTCGAGCGTTCAGTTTCGCTGCCTTCATCTGTGCTGTCAAGATGAAGGAACTTGCATATAGAGCCTTTGGTTTGGAAGAACCCAGCGGAACTGTTTGGAGCCTCGACTCAGGGTCCAAGGTCACGGATCTGGTCCTTGGTCAATGCCCCGCAGTACTTCGCGGCCGCTCCTCCTAAGCTGCGGTATGCCAATTTCAGGGCGCTCTATTCGCCCGAATCGGGCCAAGTACCAGCTTAGGGTCATGTCTAATCTGCCCGTTAGGACATGGCCCAGTCGCTGCAACTTTCTCGCGACATTCGGGTTATGATCCCATGGTCGGCCGGGTAGCCGTTGAAATCCCGACCGTCAGTTACTTGGAAGCAGATCGAGATCAAGGAAGAATAACGATGCCCAACAGACCCTCCCCCGGATCGAACGGCAACCCATTCCTGAAGTTTCTCCGCACCGTCTTCCCGCTGCTCACGCTGGCCGCCCTGATGTCTTGCGGCGGTGCGAGCAAGGGCGGCAACGTCATTGTCGGCGGCGGAGGGGGTGGTGGCGGCGGGGGCGGCGGCGGAGCCAGGGGAGCTTCCTCTCTGTTGTTCGCCTCGGATTTCAATTCGCTGAATCCCCCCCCGGGGGGCTGGTGCCCGACGGATTCCCTCGGCAATGTTGCCTCCATCACAACGTTGAGAATCTGGGATAGCACGATGAAGTGGTCCGACAACGAACCCTCGGCTGGTACGTTCGATTGGACCAAGATGGATAGCGTCGTCGGCTATACTGGCATTACTGGCCTGGTCGCATACCCCGCCTGCACCATGGGAGTGATTTACACGATGGGCGCGACCCCGGAATGGGCTTCCGTCTGCGCCGGTCAGCCGGATCCCAGCCCCTGCCTGCCCGGGCTGACGACATCAGGCTTTGGCGGTGGCACAGAATGCGGGGATCCGGGCGACTATTCCTGTACCCCACCTTCAGACGTAAACGCCGACGGTACCGGAACCGACCTCCAGTTCCAGACCTACATCAACGCGCTCGCCACGCGCTACGGCAGTCAGATCGCTTACTACGAAGCCTGGAACGAGGCGGATTCCCCTGCTTTCTGGTGTCCCTCCTCCGGCGGCACTACTACGCCATTATCTTGTGGGACCGGAAATGCCAGCATCGCGATCATGGTGCGCATGGCATGGGACCTCTATAACATTGTCCATTGCGCCAACCCCAGCGTGAAAGTGCTTAGCCCTTCCTTTCACGCGAGCACGGCCTTGTCGTGGATGCACTCCTATGTGACCACCTCGGTTGATGCCCCTGCCGGCTCGATTGGAACATGTTCCTGGCCCGCGGCCACCGTGACCGGCCTCCAGACCTTTGACATCACCAATTTCCACGGCAGGCCAGGACCAAACCTGAACTCCGACCCCACACAATTCTTGCCTGTCTACGACACAATCGTTCAGGAAGTAAACCAGGACAGTCTGCCCATCGGCGGTGGCCTGTTCGACGATGAAAACGGCTACATTGGAACGGTTGAAGCGGCCAATCCAGACATTCAGGCAGCGTACGTGGCCATCGCCTACATTCTGCGGGGATCGGTCGGACCGCCCTCGATTCAGCTTTCCGCCTGGTACGCCTGGGACGCTCCGCAAGGGCCATTAACGGGAACTATCGTGGGGACGTCTTATGATGTTGTGGCCGGATGGCTGAGCGGAGCGAGCCTGAGCAATTGCACGGTTGCAGGCACAATCTACTCCTGTTTGGGTACGAGTAAAGCCGGCACAGCGTTCGACATCACGTGGGACATGGGCCAGAACTGCAATAGCGGATGCACAACTCAGAACCTGACCGTGTCATCCACGTTTTCAACCTATACCGACCTTACGGGTACGCAACATTCGATTTCCGGAGCGACGGCTCCGGTCGGCTACAAACCGATTATCCTGGAGTGATCTGGCGTACAGAGCGAGCTCTTGGCCGGCGAACTTCAGCATAGCGGACAAAGAAGCGGCCCACTCGGGCTGCTTCTTTGTCCGACACTTTGCACACGGTCAAGATGAAGGAATTTGCATCTTGACGCTAGGCACGCCACGTCCTATGCTGCCTATGCATTACGGGTAGAGCCAGAAGTAACCCCCACAATGCCCTACCCTCCAACATCCCCGGAGCCAGCCCTGCTGTGCCCGAATCGGAGTCCTCACTTGAGCCGGTCTAATTCTCTTGCCTCTTCTCTTGCCTGCGCAGCGCTGCTTTTTTCTCTAACCATGTTCATGGTTCGCCCCGCTTCGGCAGAAAGTTGGAACCGGTACGGCCCCGGCACCCGCACTCAGGCAACATCGATCTATGATCCGACGACCGACCAGATGATTATGTTTGGCGGCCAGCACGCGCCCACCATCGTCGACTTCCACGATGCTTGGGCCGTGAAGAATGTGATTGCTTCTTCCGCGTCGGCTTCCGAGAACCTGAACTGGGTTGCGCTTCTTCCCACCGGCACACCGCCCAGCGGCCGGTTCGGCCACACGGCCGTTTACAATCCCACCTCCAATCGCATGCTTGTTTTTGGCGGAGGCACTGGTTTTCCGGGCCCCTGTGTCAACGATCTCTGGATCCTCCAGAACCCCAATTCGGTGGGCACACCTTCCTGGTCAGAGCTCACCCCAACCGGAAGCTTGCCCCCGGTCCGTGAGGGCCATGTCGTGATCTATGATTCCAAAGCCAACACCATGATTGTGTTCGGCGGAACCGACTGCAACGGAAACTACTACAACGACCTCTGGATCCTGAACAACGCCGACGGATCAACCGGCACACCCAAATGGACGGAAGCGAAGCCCACCGGCACTCTGCCGGCCGCTCGCTCGCAAAGCACTGCGACCTATGACCCGGTCAATCGCATCGTGACAATTTTCGGTGGCACAGCCGGCACGACCGTGTACAACGATGTCTGGACCCTCAACAGTTCGAGCAAAATCCCGAGCTGGAAAGAACTCACCCCCACCGGGACTGCCCCAACGGCGCGCTACGCCCACACCGCCATCTATGACTCGACCAATAACCGCATGGTCATCGAGGGAGGAATCACCAGCAAAGACGTGGTATTGAACGACACCTGGATTCTCACCGACGCGAACGGCGTCGGAGCCGATCCAGCATGGACGCAACTACTGCCCACCGACACTGCGCCTTATCGCGGGAGCCACACTGCCATCTACGATCCGGTTTCGGATGAAATGGTCATCTTTGGTGGCGTCAGCCAGATAGCCCAGACTTTTACCGATGATCACGTTTTTGTACTGACCGAAGCCAATGGATTGAAATCTGGATCGACCTGGTCGCAGGACGGTCCCGCTCCACGCTTCCATCTCAGTGGGGTTTACGATGCGGTCACCGATCAGCTGATCGTGTTTGGCGGGGAGCAATCCGCGACCGTCGGCCCGTTCAATGATGTTTGGTCGGAGGTTTCCATTGCGGCTGACGAACTTGACGACCAGCCGACCACCGATTGGGTGCAGATCGTTCCGTCGGGAACGCCTCCGGCCGCGCGTTTTGGACACACCGGGGTCTACGACTCGGCCTCGAATCGGATGATCATTTTTGCCGGCGCCACCAATCCGACCAGTTGCCGGAACGATTTGTGGAGTCTCGACGACGCCAACTCCGCGGACGGCACGCCGAGTTGGATCAGTCTGACGGCCTCGGGAACGCCGCCTCCGGTGCGCATGAACCACATCGCGGTTTACGATTCCACGGAAAACACCATGATCGTTTTTGGTGGAACGAACTGCGATTCCGGCTATCTTTCCGATGTGTGGACCCTGACCAATGCCAACGGCGAAGGTGGCACGCCCACCTGGAAGCAGCTGTCTCCATCCGGCACCGGCCCAGGCGGCCGCGAGAACATGAGCTCGATTTATGACTCGGTAAATAACATTCTGACTATTTACGCTGGCGATACTGGAGGACAGGGTCTGACCGATGTCTGGACTCTCTCCAATGCTAACGGACAGGGCGGAACACCGGTCTGGACGCTGCTCACCCCAACCGGGACTGCTCCGGAGGGCAGAACCGGGCAGAGTACTGTTTATGATTCGGTCAATAACCGGATGATTATGTTCGGCGGCATTAATGAGATCAACGGCACCCGCTTCCTGGATGACACCTGGATTCTCACCAGCCCCAACGGCCTCGGCGGCACTCCGGCATGGACGGCCGAAAAAGTGAGCGGCACCGCGCCCCGGCGCTGGTATGACGTCTCTTTCTACAGCTCGGTCTACAACAGTTTGATTGTTTTTGGCGGGGAGAGCGAGATCATCCCCTCGCCACCGGACGATCACATCTTCGTTCTCTCCGAAGCCAACGGAATCAAATAGACGAATGCTCAGCGGCGCCAGCTCTCTATTGGGATTGTTGGCGGATAGTGGCTTAGTTTCGCCCTTGCGTCATCCCGAACCGCGGCGTAGTTCAGCCGCGGGAGGGATCTCCCAAGGGACAATTCTCAGGGAGATCCCTCCCTCCGCCTGAAAAGCGGCTCCGCTCGGGATGACGCCACGCTCAAAAGTTCAAACTGGGGCCACTACCTGCTGCGCTGAATCGCGGCTGCTGGTCGCGGCTACTGTATAGTTTATGATTCCCGAGTCGCGCGGAAGCCGGACTGCGTCCCGGCCGGCTCACCTCGCATGTCCTGGGGATGTTTTGCCGGGATTACTCCCTGCCGAATGGCCACTCCTTCACCTGAGACCAGCACCCGATCCCAGCCAGCATCCCGCTACAACCTCGTGCGACTTTCCAGCGCGGTTCTGGCAACGGTCGCAGTCTGCTATGCGCTGCTCGCAGGCTTGCACACTTTGCAGGACTTCGATTTAGGCTGGCAGCTGGCCACGGGCCGTTGGGTGGTGCAGCATCGCCATCTATTCTCTGCCGATGTCTTCTCCTACACGGCAGTCGGCCAGCCCTGGATCTATCCCATTTTATCCGGGATCGCTTTCTACCTGGCCTATCTTGCCGGAGGCTACGCGCTACTCTCGTGGACGGGCGCGGTGGCCGGCGCAGGAACCATCGTGCTGCTCGTTCGCCGCCAGAGCCTTATCACCTGCGCTCTCGCCGTGGTTGCCGTACCTCTCATTGCGAACCGCACCCAGCCCCGCGCCGAAATGTTCACCACGATTTTGTTTGCCGCATTCCTGACTCTGTTGTGGCGGCATTATCGCAGCGGCCGAGCCCGGCTCTGGCTCCTTCCGGTCTTCATGGTCGGCTGGGTCAACCTGCACCCGGGATTCGTCGCTGGCCTGGCGATCTGTGGGGCTTATGTTGTCCTGGAAGTTCTCGATATCCCGTTTGCGAAAGAGCGCCAGTCCGCGCGCGCTCGCCTGCGGCACGCGTGGCCGTGGCTCACATTAACGGTCGCTGCCACTCTGGTCAATCCCTGGGGTGCCTCGATTTACATGGCGCTCGTCAGACAAGCGCGCGCTCAAAGCCTCCACAGCGCATGGATCGTCGAATGGGGAGACATTCACCCGTCGTGGTCCAGCCTGCGCCAGGCACTCGATTGGCGCGATCCCCAAAGCTGTTTCTGGTGGCTGATGCTGGCCGTTTTCGTGAGCGCCGGCGTAGCCCCGTGGCGGAA
>Ga0187863_10003225_pt1 | contig 12136 bp, 10 predicted proteins | sample June2016WEW_11_1_FD_132975 | JGI IMG/M metagenome (GOLD analysis project Ga0187863, IMG submission 132975) | Peatland microbial communities from SPRUCE experiment site at the Marcell Experimental Forest, Minnesota, USA - June2016WEW_11_10 | ecosystem: Environmental > Terrestrial > Soil >...
CGCCGCTGTGTGGTTCCTGCGGGGACGTCTGCTCATCCGTTCTCCTCTTCACAGCCATCGTAAGGCTGCGAGCGAGCAGAACTTCCACTTAAACCCTTGTCCGAATTTGCGCTACCGGCTCTCACAATGGAAACAGGTCGAGGTAGGCACAGTGGTCGAACATCGGTTCGAGCGTCGAAACAAGCCGAACGGCAACGGGAGAACTTTGGCTCTCCGTCCGGTCTGTTCCGTTGCGTTGTCAGGTTTCTGCCCGGTCCGTACCACCCCCCACCCCCTCCCCCTCCAAAACCCCGCCTCCGACGCTCCAGATTTCAGATAACCGCATTGAAATGAATGTCATACAAATCTGCACGGTTTACTTATTGGGAAACAAAACTCCCCGATTCTCCCTTGTTTTGGAGCCCAAGTGTTCCCCTTTTCCGCCCGCAAACCGCCCATTTCGACCCCGAATGCAAGCTTTTCCCTGCCAATTCCGCTTCGTCGCGCCACCTTTCTTACCTGTTCGAAAGCAAATTGCCGCCCGTGCGCCGGTCGCGACTCAAGCAAGTTAAGATGAACGAGGTCCATTCATCATGAAGATCGTCGTCGCCATCAAACAAGTCCCGGAACGCGATGCGCAGGTTCGCATCGACGCCGCCGGCAAGTGGCCCAACACCTGGATTGTCGAAGCCGATCTCCAGTTCGCGCTGAACGAACCCGATGCCTACGCTCTTGAAGAGGCGCTGCAGCTCAAGGAGAAGTCTGTCGCGGCGGACGGCGAAGTGATTGTAGTCAGCGCCGGACCGGAGCGCGTGGGAGCGGCGATCCGCGAGGCTCTGGCCAAGGGCGCCGACCGCGGCATTCATGTTGTCTGCGACGATCTGGGCGCGCGCGATGCCTTGGGAGTCGCCCGCCTGCTGGCCGCTGCCATCCAGCCGGAAAGCCCCGACCTCATCCTCGCTGGCTTGCAGTCGGAAGACCTGGGCCTGGGCCAGACCGGCGTGATCGTGGCCGAACTGCTCGGCCTGCCCCACGCCACGCTCATTCTCCACGCGGAGAAGACCGAAACCGGCGTGACCGTCAAGCGGGAACTCGAAGAGGGCTGGTTCCAGACCATCGAAATGCCCACGCCCGCCGTGCTGACCATCCAATCCGGCGGCAACAAGCTGCGCTACGCCACTCTGATGGGCATCAAGCGCGCCAAGACCAGGGAGGTGCGCCGGCTGACCGCCGCGGAACTTGACGCGGACTCCGCGCCTGTCGTCGTATTGGAGCGGGTCACGCTGCCGCAAAAACAGAAATCCACGCAGATTCTCTCCGGTACGGCCAAGGAAGCCGCGGCGGCGCTGGTGGAGAAATTGAAGTTCGAGGCGGGCGTGTTATGAGCGGCATTCTGGTAGTAGTGGAAGAGCGCGCGGGCCGTATCGCCCGCATCAGTTGGGAGGCCGTCGCAGCCGGCCAGCGGCTGGGGGCGCACCTGGGGTTGCCTGTGATCGCGGCCATCGTTGGCGCGCAGACGGAAGCCCTGGCCGCCGAATTCGCCGCCCGGCGGCTGGCCAATGGGATGCGCCTCGTCCAGGTGGTCCACCCGCTGCTGGCCCAGTACACCGCCGACGGCTTCACTCTGGCCCTGCGGCAACTCATCGAACAGGAACGCCCCGCGCAAGTGGTCTTTCCGCACACCTACCAGGTCCGCGACTATGCCCCGGCGTTGGCTGCCCGCTTCGGCCAGGTTCTCATCGGCGACGTGATAGCGATCGGCGACGGACCGGTCTTCACGCGCCAACTGCTCCAAGGCCGCTTGAATGGAAATTATCGGCACTTTGGCGGCGGACCCTGCTTCGTCTCTGTGCAAGCCGGAGCCTTCCGCCCAGAGGCGCCTGGCAACGACGCAGACGCGGACCCAGTGCAAACGGAGATCTTTGCACCCACCCTCGATCCAGCCCAGATTCGCACCCGACCCAGCGAGCCCTGGCGCGGCGGGGCGCTGACGGTTGACCTGGCTTCGGCTCAACGGATTGTCAGCGTAGGCCGGGGGATCAAGGAGGCTGAGAACATTCCGATCGTTCAGGAGCTGGCCACGGCGTTGGGCGCGGAACTGGCCGCCTCGCGCCCCATCTGCGACAACGGCTGGCTGCCGTTGGAGCGCCAGGTTGGGAGCTCGGGTCAAACCGTCTCGCCCAAGCTTTATCTGGCAGTTGGCATCTCAGGAGCGATTCAGCACTTGGTGGGCATGAAAGGCTCGCAGTGCGTAGCGGCCATCAACAAGGACCCCGATGCACCCATCTTCGAAGTCGCCGACTACGGCATAGTCGGCGACCTCTTCGAGGTGGTTCCAGCGCTCACCGAGGCGGTGAAAGCGGCCCAGCAGTAACTGTGCTCGCCCGCGCGGCTTACCGCCAGTAGTAAAACCCGCCAACCATGTAATAAGGCCGGTAGTAGACCGGCGGATAGCCGTACCCATAGCCGCCGGCTACATACGGGGAGCCGTAGTATGGGGAACCGTAGGGGTAATAGCCGCGCCGGTAAAGGCTGGGCCCGCCGTTATAAAGCCCCTGCGCCAGCCGGGCTGCTTCCTGCGCGTTAACCGGCGTAACCGTCAGTGGCGCGTTCAAGTGGAAGACCACCAACGCCTCGGCGGGAATCCAGACCCCCGGTCCGGGCGTAGCTGCTGTCGCTGCTGTGCCCGCGGCCAAGCCAGCGCCGGCGCCGATGGCGCAGCCCGCGCCGCGGCCCACGGCGCAGCCGATGATGGTTCCCACAATTCCGGCGCCAAGGGCGTTGCCGACCGTCTCACCGGCCTTATTCGGTCCCTTCACCTTGAACTGGTCGGTATCGAGCGGATAGCTCTGCCCGCCAAGGTCCAGCGAAGTGAGTTTGAGCGCCAACTCCGGGCTGCCACCCAACTCGCCGGCCTTCTTGACCTCGGTAACCACACCATGCACGGTCGCGCCGCGCGGAATCGCCAGCACGCCGCCGAAGGCCACGTCGCGGATCACAGTGAACTGAACCGGCTCGCCGTCTTTGGCTCTCTTGCTGTTCAAGGACTCAGCGGTCCGCACCTGGATCAGCGTTCCCTGGGGGATGGTCACCGGACCCTTGGGCGCCTCATAGGCCGGCGGAGGCTGCAAGCGGGTAATGCGCGGATTGGCCGGAACGTACTGCGGGCGCTGCGGCGGATAGGGCGCCTGACCTTGATCCTGGCCCTGGTCCGCACTCTGCCCGGGAGGCGGCAGCGGTCCATCCGTGACAGCGGGTGGAGGAGGAGGAACGGGCGCCATGGACTCGTCCGCCTGGCTGTCCGCCATCTGCTGCGAGCCGGGGGCTGCCGGCTGCGCAGCCTGCGGGTTGCCGACCTTCAGGTTGTTGTGGACCATAGTCACGCCAGCGACACGGCCGGCGATTGACTCCGCCAGTTCGCTGGAGGCCTCGCTCGACACCGTTCCCGACAGCGTCACCTCGCCCTGGATGGTAGCGGCGGTGATCAGGTCACTCTTCAGCGCCTTGGAAGCATCGAGGGCATGCACCACGTCCATCTCGATCTGTCCGTCGGTGCGCTGGCCGATCGGCTCGGCGGTGACCGGGGCGGAGTTCCGGTCCGGAGCCTGGGCAACCGCAATCACGGCGCTCAGGGCAACCAACCCGGTCCAGACCAGAACCTGGGGAACGACTCTCTTCAGCAAGGTGCGATTTATCTTCATCTCTCTCCTCCGCCTGAAGCGTGGTTCCAACGGCCGATCGAGGCTGCGCCGATTGAAAGAACGCTCGAAGGTTTTGCTTCCGGCTCAAACATTTAGACGAGGTTTGGCGAAAGCTGTCATCGGTGAGAACCCGGCCGGCAGGAAAAAGTTCCGCGCCGCGCAACCAAAGCCGCAACGAAAAAGCAGCCCGTGCTGCAGGGGACAATCTCGCATGATCGTATGGTGCAAAAGCGTTCGGCCAAAGAAAGATGCGGGTCAAGTTCCCAGAAAACTCTCCAGCCCCGGCTGCAGTTGGCCGCCGGCGTCACGCGAGCGCCTGTTCGAATGCCGCGGCCAGCGTCTTCAACCCGGCCGCCACATCCGCTCCCAGGTGAACTCGCAAGGCACGCCGCCCACGCGACTCAAGGACGGCCAGGTCTCCGGCGGCCTGGGCGTCGATGACCACGCCGAAGCTGTAAGTCTGCCCCGGAACATCGACATCCGCCTCGACATCATGCTCGGCGGTGACTTGCAGAAAGACGCCGGAATTGGGACCGCCCTTGTAGTCCTGCCCGGTGGAGTGCAGGAAGCGCGGGCCAAAGCCCAGGCAGGTGGCCACGCGCTTGGCGTCGCGCACCTTGTGGCGGAGGCCCTGGATCGCCGCCTCGTGCTCGGGGAACATGGGCAGAAAGGCCAGCACGGCAAAGTAGTCGCCGGCATGAATCTGGTTGAGATGCGCGCGCAGATATCCGGCCAGAGTGGCGGCAGGCGCTGCAAACTTCAACGTGCCGGCGTAGGCCTCGGTCGCGTAGATGCCTATTCCACCGTCCACCAGAACTGGCTCCCGTTCCGGCAGCGTGCCCGTCTTTTCGTAGGCTTCGGTCAGGGCGCGGGTCTCGATCTTGGCCGACTCCACGTCCGGCTGGTTGAAGGGATTGATGCCCATCACCGAGCCGGCGACCGCCGTGGCCACTTCCCAGGTGAAGAATTGCCCAAAGATCTCGTAGAGGTCCGAAATCTCGATGTGGATGACAGGATGGCCCGCGGCCTCGATGGCGGCAACCTTGGCATCCAGGCTCGAATCGGCCGTGCCGGCCAGCTTCACGTAAACGAAGATGCGGTCGTTACCGTAGATCTGTGGCGCGCCGATCGCCTCGCGGTCCACGGGCGTGATTCCCTTGCCCAGTTTGCCGGTCGATTCGGCAATCAGTTGCTCCAGCCACGCGCCCAGGTCGTAGATCTCCGGCGAGGTGAAGATGGTGAGCTTGTCGCGGCCAGCGTTTACCGCGGTACCCAGAATCAGGCCCAATTCCACCGCCGGATTGTCTCCTGGGGCCTGCTTGGCCGCGGCCACAGCCTTGGCTGCCTCGTCCAGCAGCCTGCCGGTATGCAGACCGGCCGCAGTGGCCGGCACGAGGCCAAAGTTCGACAGCGCCGAGTAGCGGCCGCCGATCCGCGGATCGCCATAGAAGATGTACCGAAAGCCGTCGGCTTTGGCCACCTGCTCCATCTTCGAGCCGGGGTCGGTAATGGCCACAAAATGGCTGCCGGCCTGACCCGCGCCAACAGCATCCTGCATCTGCTCAAAGAAGTACTGCTTGAGAATGTTCGGTTCCAGCGTGGAGCCGGATTTGCTGGCCACGATGACCAGTGTCTCCTCGAGATTCAGGCTGTCGCGAACCGCCTTCACCTGCGCCGGATCGGTGGAGTCCAGGATGCGCAGCGCGGGAAACTCCGGCTGCTGACCGAAGGTCTCAGCCAGCACCTCGGGGCAGAGGCTGGAGCCGCCCATACCAAGCAGCAGAACCGTCTTGAAGCCGCCGGTCTCAACGTCCGCGCCCAGTTCGGAAAGGTTCGCCAGATCCTGACGCTGGCGCTCGACAATGTCGATCCAGCCCAGCCAATTCTCCTCGCCGTCCGCAGTCCACAGGCTGGAGTTCTTCTGCCAGAAGCGGTCAACCTTGCTGTTGGCTTGCCAGTCGGCGACGGCCAGGTCAACGACGCCGCGAAGTTCTTGGGGCAGTACGAATCGGAAGCCCATATCGCCTTTCATTCTACTCGGAAATCCGGATTCAGATCGCACGCGGCGCACGGAATTCGGCCGGACAACGACGCGGACCGTTAATGCCGATGGCGGAGATGGACGTTGTAGGAGGCGCCGATGGTTACGCCCTGTGGCTTGAGCACGATCCCAGTAGGATAGGAGACCGCGTGGTTCTGAAAGAGTCTTTGCCAGAGTTGCTGCTCATAGCCGGCGCGAACCCACACATAGCGCGAAACCTGGTAATCGACCCCGAGGCCGCCGGCATACAGATCCCTGGTGTCGTGGCCGTAGTTGGGAATACCGAAATCGAAGTCGATGTTGGCGTGCTCCCATTGAAACTTGGCGTAAGGAGCGAACTTGTGGAAGTGGCGCCAACTGTAGATCGCGCCGCCTCCGCCAGTCTGCTCGGCGAGATTCGAGGGCTGGTTCGCAGGCCGGCCGAAGCAGATATCGCGACCCTCCGCTTCGATGCCGAGTCCGTGCAGAAACGCCGGACCGCGATTCAGGTATAGGTCGAACCAAATAGTGGCGCCTTCCATGAGGTAGTTCCCATAGAAGTCGGCATTGTAACCGGAAACGCCGGCCCCAACGAAGAGTCGCGAAGCACCCTCGCCGCCAGCCGGCGCGGTTTGGGGAGATCCTTGAACTACCGCGGCAAGAAAGAGCGCCACTAGAACGAATCTCGATCTCATCGCGCCTCCATCAGAGCTGCAGGACGCCTCAGGAGGCGAGCCCTTCCGAGGCCAGTGTAAATCCCCGGTTCAGGATTGCAAAGCCAACTTCCCGCAAACAGTTGCGCCTCCGGCTCCGCATCTCGACCCGAATCTTCCTCGCCATCCGCGCTTAGAACAGCGACTCTCCCCCCTCCTCTTCGATGGCGGCAATCAGCGACGTGAGCAGTTGAACCCGCCCCGCGGCCAGGAGTTGCGCACTCCTCAAACGAAGCTTTTCAGGCAAATGCTCCGCCGCTTCGCGCAGCACCGGAAGCACATCGGAAAATGTGGCGTACCTCGTATCCCGTCCAACCTTGACCAGCGCGCGCAAGGCTCCGATAGCGCCCAACTGCTCCAATATATCGGCATCCCGCAGCAAAACTGCTTCCTGTTGGTGCGGCTGGTTCTGGGGCTGGTGGGTGCGAATGGCCTCCGCAACGGCTTCCAGCTTCTCGGCCGGAAACCCCCAGCCTGCCAGCAGCTCCCGCGTCCGCGCAATCGTGTAGGGAATATGATCCCAGCTTTCCAGTTGCGCCGGGTCCTGCGGCCTGTGCCCCAAAAAGACGCCCAGATCGTGCATCCATGCGGCGGCAAAGAGAATGTCGTCGTCGTACTGCATCCCCTGCCCCAACCGGACCGCCAGCGCATAAAGCCGCGGCTGATGGCCAAACTTGTCCACCGGCAACGCCTCGGCCCGGATGTAGGCCACCACCGAATCCCGCCACGCCGCCGCTGTCATTTCGTTTCTCCCGCTGGAGACCTCAATTCCGGCCAGTTGGGTGTGATGCGGATCAGGTCCAGCCCGCCCTGGTTCTCGATCGTGATCTCAGGCGAAGCGGCGGGAACGGCCACTATCCCGCGCGCCGGCAAATCGACCGGCTCGAAGCTCTCGCAGGGGCTGCAAATCCTCCCCGACCCGGCGGCTGCAAACAGAAACGCCAACCCGCGAAGCGGCTCACCATCGTCCGCCACGCTGGTGCCCGTCCGGCTCCCGTCCACGGGGATTCGCTCCACGCGAAAATAATCCTCATCCACCAGAATCGTGCGATCTGCTAGCGCCCGAGCCGGCACCTTGCCAGCGCCGGTGGTGAGCCGCGTGGCCTCAAGAGCCTTCTCGATGTGCAACTCGCGCCCGCGCCCGTAGTCGTACATCCTGTAGGTCAGGTCGCAGTTCTGCTGAGTTTCCAGCAGAATCGATCCTGGCCAGATGGCGTGAACCGTCCCGGCATCGACAAATACGACCTCTCCCGCCGCCACCCGCAGCAGGTTGAGGCTTTCTTCCAGCGTGCCCGCCTGAATCCCTTCCTTGACCTGGTCCAGCGTGACTCCGGGCTTGAGTCCGGCGGCCACCTGCGCACCCGGCTCGGCCGCCAGCACGTACCAGCATTCTGTCTTGCCGCGAGGCTGGCCATACTTCTGTGCCAGTTTGTCGTCCGGATGCACCTGTACGCTCAGCTTCTCCCTGGCAAAGATGACCTTGATCAGCAAGGGCGAGCCACCGCTTGGGACGGCCTTGCCCAGTATGCTTTCCGGCTCCGCGGCGAAGAGGCCGCCCAGCGTCTTTCCCGCATGGGGACCGGTCGCCACGAGGCACTCATCGCCGGTAAGCCAGACTTCTCCGATCGGCTCTCCACCTTCGGCAACCCGGTCATACCAGGGCCGAAGATCCCGGTAACCCCACACGCGACCCACAAACCTGGGCGCAATGCGAAAAGGAGCGATTTCAGAAAGCGGGAATTGCCCAGAAGAAGACATGAGAGTTGTCCCTATCCACCACAGAAATAATTGGCACCCGGCCTGTCGGCAGGCCATCGCTCAGCTGCAACGGCGGGGTCTCTTCGACCGCAATCTCACTCTACCAGACCGCCAATCCAGCCTCGGCAAACCGGCCCAGTTCGAAGCGGGACCATCCCAATCATCCCGCAACCGCATCAATCCATGAAGAGATTCACGAGGAACGTTTGCCCGACCCCGTGCCCAGCGGATAGCCTAGAAGAAGTTGACCTTGGACCGATGGGTTGCGCGGTTTCGTTTCCTCGTCCCATCTGGATCGAATGCATTCCGGCCGGTCCTCGATTCGATCCTTATTTGCCTCGAGCCTTGCTGAAGAGCCTCACCGGCCGGAGTTCTCCCGGCCGCCAACTGCGACGGAAAGCAGCGAAGGAGTAAGCCCAAGCTTATGCAAGATCCAGTTTCCATATGTGTGATCGGGTCCGGATACGTGGGACTCGTGGCAGCCGCTTGTTTTGCCGAAATGGGCCATCGCGTGCTCTGCGTCGACAATGACGAAGCCCGAGTCAAGACCCTGCGTGACGGTGGCGTGCCCATCTTCGAAGACCACCTGCCGGAGTTGCTGGCCAAGCACCGGGGCAGCGCCGTGGAGTTCACAACAGATTTGGGCGGAGCCGTGGAAAGAAGCGAGGCTATCTTCATTGCCGTCGGTACTCCCCAGGGCGATACCGGCGCAGCCGACCTTTCGTTCGTCGAGGCCGTAGTCTCTGAGATTGCCCGCCACATCAAGGACTACAAAGTGATCGTGGAAAAGAGCACGGTTCCGGTTTACACCAACGAGTGGATTAGGCGCGTGCTGCGCCGTCATGGCGTCGATCCCGAGAACTTCGACGTGGTCTCGAATCCAGAATTCCTGCGCGAGGGCACGGCGGTCATCGACTTCCTGCATCCCGACCGCATCGTGGTGGGCGCCAGCACCGAGCGCTCCGCCAATCTGCTGCGGCGCATCTATGAGCCGCTTGCCGGGGGCAGCTACTACTCCCAACCCGGCGCTCTCCCAGGCGCCTTGAGCGCCGCGAATCCGGCGAAGCTGCTCATCACCTCGGCGCAGAGCTCCGAGCTTATCAAGCACGCCTCCAATGCCTTCCTGGCCTTGAAGATATCCTTCATCAATGCGGTGGCCAACCTGGCCGAAGCCGTAGACGCCGACATCGAGGACATTGCCGCCGGCCTGGGCCTGGACAGGCGCATCGGTCCGGGGTTTCTGCGCGCCGGCCTGGGCTACGGCGGCTCCTGTTTCCCGAAGGACGTGGCCGCGTTCCACTGGGTGGCCCAGCAGCGCGGCGTGAACTTCGAACTGCTCCAGGAAGTCCGCAAGATCAACGAAGCGCAAAAGGATATCTTCTTCAACAAGGTGCTCTCGGCGTTGTGGACCCTGCCCGGCAAGCGGCTGGCGGCGCTGGGTTTGGCCTTCAAGGGCGATACCGACGACATTCGCGAGTCTCCGGCCATCGAGATTGTCAGGAGACTGCTGGAAGCGGGCGCCACGGTCGCGGCTTACGATCCGGCGGCCATGGAGCGCGCCAAGGCTGTGCTGCCGCCCTCGGCGAAGCTGCGCTATGCCGCCGGCCTTTACGAAGCTGCCAAGGACGCCGATGCGGTGCTGATTTTGACCGACTGGAAGGAGTTTGCGCAGATCGACCTAGCGCGGCTCAACGATGCTGTGCGCTTTCCCATCGTGATCGACGGTCGCAACCTGTACAAGCCCCAGGATATGCTGGACCATGGATTCACCTATGTCAGCGTGGGCAGGCCGGCAAGTTATCAGGCGCAGCAGGGAAAACCGCGGAGCGTGGCGTTGTAACTGCTGCGTGGCGCGGTAGAGTAACGGTCAGTTCCCCCTGTGCCGCTCACTGGGCCGATGAGAAGTATTGTCAGCCGGGCCCCATCCCTGAGTTGCGGAGTTAGAAAGTCGACCATGCGCATATTGGTAACCGGCGCCGCCGGATTTCTGGGTTCTCATCTCACCGACCGGCTGTTGGCGGAGGGCCATACCGTTGCCGGTGTGGACAACCTCTCCACCGGCGATCGCGAAAACATTGCTCACCTGGCCGCCGAGCCGCGCTTTCAGTTTGAAGAGCGCGACATCTGCGTGCCCTTCGATTTGGGCCCGGTGGACTACGTCTTCAACTTTGCTTCTCCGGCCAGCCCGCCGGAGTATCTCCGCCTGGCCATCGAGACTCTGCGCGTGGGTTCAGTCGGCGTCGAGAACACTCTCGAAATAGCAGCCAGATACGGCGCCGGCTTTCTCCACGCTTCTACCTCGGAGTGCTACGGCGACCCGCTCGAACATCCGCAGGCAGAGGAGTACTGGGGCCATGTGAACCCGGTCGGCCCGCGCTCGGTCTACGACGAAGCCAAGCGCTACGCCGAGGCGCTGGTGATGGCCTACCACCGCTATCGCGGCGTGAACACCCACCTGGTTCGCATCTTCAACACCTATGGACCGCGCCTGCATCCCAGCGACGGCCGGGTCGTCTCCAACTTCATGATGCAGGCCCTGCGCGGCGAGCCGATCACGATTTACGGCGACGGCAGCCAGACGCGCAGCTTCTGCTATGTGGACGACTTGATCGAAGGCATCCTGCGCCTGTCGCGCTCCAGCGAACATCTGCCGGTGAACATCGGCAACCCGGACGAGTTCACCATCCTCGAAGTGGCGCAAGCAATCCTGGAAGTTACCGGTTCCCAGAGCAAGATGTGCCTCGAAGCCTTGCCTGAGGACGACCCCACGCGCCGTTGCCCCGACATTGCGAAAGCCCGCGCCCAGCTGGGCTGGGAGCCGCGCATCTCGCTCAAGGAAGGGCTGGCATTGTCGCTCGACTTCTTCAAGAGCAAGGTTGCGGCCGGCGCCTGAGGCTGCTTCGGAAATGCTGTTGAGCTGAGACCGCGAGCTATCGCGGCTGCCATCTTTGTTTCGATTGCCGTTCCATGCTCCCTGTTTTACCCTCGTTCCATGCCTCACTCGCTGATCTTCGACAACATGTTTCACCTGCCGCTTCCCATCCTGGAGAAGCTGGCGCGTCCGGTGATCGTCTACCTGGTGCTGGTGGTGCTGCTGCGCCTCTTCGGCAAGCGCGAGCTGGCCCAGCTCAACCCCTTCGACCTGGTGGTTCTGCTCTCGCTCTCCAACACCGTGCAGAACGCCATCATCGGCGACGACAACTCGGTCACCGGCGGCGTGATCGGCGCCTTCGGACTGCTGGCCATCAACTGGCTGGTGGTGCGCGTGCTCTTCCGCTCGCAGCGCCTCACACGCGCGCTCGAAGGCCGCTCCGCCGTCCTGGTTGTGGATGGCCAGCTCGACCGGCGCGCCATGCAGCGCGAGTCGCTGACCCAAGAGGAACTGCTGTCCGTCATTCACCGCCAGGGGTTTGAAGACTTCCACCAGGTGCGCAGGTGCCAGCTTGAGCCCAACGGCACCTTTTATGTGGAGGCCTTCGACCCCTCCGCCGCCGACAAGCGCCACGCCGAACTGCTCGCCCGCATCGACGCGCTCTCACGGGAGATTGCCGCCATGCACATTCAGCCCGCTCTGAATCCTGAGGGGAAATGACCGAAGATGAGTATCAATTCTGGCTCCGGCAAGCGGAATTGAGGCCCGAATTCACCGGAAAAGAGGGATAAATTCGCCGGTTTTGTTTACCGATCGGTTAACGGGTTGAATTCCTATCCTGCTGATTCGTAGAGACTTACAAGCAAACGCGGGTCGAAAAGGGGCCTTCCGGAGGGGGAGGGGGGTGGGGTCAACGGGGGGTACGGACCGAGGACATGCCTGACAGACTGAACCGGGGCTGCACATGTTCTTCTCCTTCGAAAATGATTCTTCAGGCTGCGATGGCCGGAGTAACGGTCACGTTGAGCCCGAGTCGTTGTAGTCGTTTCACGAAGTACCGCTGGAGCTGGTCTTTGTTGATCTGCTCCAGATA
>Ga0187863_10003227_pt1 | contig 12134 bp, 13 predicted proteins | sample June2016WEW_11_1_FD_132975 | JGI IMG/M metagenome (GOLD analysis project Ga0187863, IMG submission 132975) | Peatland microbial communities from SPRUCE experiment site at the Marcell Experimental Forest, Minnesota, USA - June2016WEW_11_10 | ecosystem: Environmental > Terrestrial > Soil >...
AGCACGGCAGGAAGAAACACAGCGAGCACAGGGTGATGCTTGACCCAAGCGACGATCCGCTTCAGAACGCGAGCCGGGACATGGCGACGCAAAGCCGCCTCCCCACCTCTGCGTCCGACGTCCCATGTCGTGTAGCCGCCCACGAGGCTGCCGGCGATGGCCATTGTTGCAAGCAACCATGGATTTCCAGCATGCGCCACCAGCCACAAGAGCACGAGATCCGTGCTGCCTGGCAGAGGCAAAGGAATCACAGAGGAATCGACCACCGCAACGAAGAGCAGACCCAGAGCGCCTATGTGCACGAGCCATTGCGGCAACAGCGAATGATGCGAGCGCGGCGCAAGAAACTGGGCCTGTTGTCGAATAACACTTCTCATGCAGACTCGGCCTTGCAACGGGATGCTTTTAGTTTCGGAACAACGAATCGCTCGAAGCGGGGTGTTATAGGGCGAGATACATCGTGCGCTGCTTCCGGCGGCAAGCGTTTTTCGTGATCATAACTCCGCCAGGGTCGCCAAGCCGGTGGACACGCCAGTCTGGGGAATCTTAAATTCGCCCAATAAGTAAAAGTACAACGACAACGATGAGGACCAATCCTGCTCCGCCGGTTGGATAGTAGCCCCAGCTTCTGCTGTGCGGCCAACGTGGCAGGGCGCCTAGAAGCGCTAACAGAAGAATGATCACCAATACGGTTCCAAGCATGTTTGTTTCTCACTTTGCTGAGAGTTCAGCATCCTCTGCGTCTCTCCACGAGCCCGCAGAGGATATGCCTTCAAGTGTTACTGCACGCTTCCGATCGTTGCATTCGCCGGACTTCCAATCGCGTCGCCGGATACAACAAGTTCCACTCTCCGGTTCTCTTGCCGGCCAGAGGAGTTGTCGTTCGAAGCCACCGGCTGAGTGTTGCCGAAGCCCTGTGCCGTGACGGTATTGGTCGCTACACCCGATTGAACGAGGTAGTCGCGAACTGCACCGGCGCGATTCTCAGACAGTTTTTGGTTCATCGCATCGCCGCCAACATTGTCGGTGTACCCGCCGACTGCAATGTTGAGTCCCGGGTATGCGATCAGGATCCCGGCCACCTTTGCCAGCTTCTCCCGTGCACCCGGCTTCAGCGAGTATTGCCCGGTATCGAACAACACATCGGACATGCTGACGATGAGACCTCGTGCGCTGTCACGCGTCTCAAGAATCTTGTTCAGTTGCTCTGACAACTGCGCACGCATAACCGCCTTGTCGCTTTCCGCCTGGTGCGCATTCTGTTCAGACAGTTGCGCATTCCGGCGAGATTGGTCGGCGTCCGCCTGTGCTGCGGTGATTGCCGCTGCGGATGCGGCTTGATTCGTGGCCATGTCGGCGCGCGCCTGTAACGCCGCGGCATTCGCGCCTGCCGCATCGGACTGCGCTTGCGCGGTCAAGAGATTGGCGCTGTCAGCCTGCGCCTGCGATCTGGCCTGCGCGTCCTTCGATGCCTGGCGTTCGTCCGCCCTGCGCACCTCGTCAATTTTCTTGACCGCGATCGAGCGCGCGTCTTCTGCTGTCTGGACGGTTTCGCGGGAAGTCGCAATCAGCTGCTTCTTCGTGGAATGGTTTTGCGTTGCATCCGCATCCGCAGCGTTCATCAATTGGACCGCGTGCTGATAGCTATCGGCGGCGTATGTCTCGGCTCCCTCAGATTTCGCGATTCGCACTGCGTTCCGTGCCTCCAGAAACTCCAGCGGCAACTTGGCATCCAGGACCACAGGGTCGAACTTGTAGCCCGTAGGGATATACCCCCCACGCTCCATGAGCTCATACTTTGCGTCCACGGCTTCCGAAGTTCCCTTGGTATCGGACCGTACAACATTTTCGAGTACGACAACATTGCTCGGCTGATGAACGGCATAATACGGCTCCGCTGTAACAATCAGCGCAAATGCCTGAAGATTGACCGTGGCTTTCAGCTTGCTTCGATCGTTGTCGCCAACCAGAACCTCGCCCAGATTGGCCGCGCGGCCATCCGGTGAAATCGCCCACAAGACATAGGTGAGATATTCAGTGCCAAAGGTCGTTGGGTTTTGCAGGTTTCCGAATTCCGCCTCCACTTCCATTGTGCCGCGTTTGCTGCGCACCTTGGCAGTTCCGTTGGCAGAAGGCAGTAATGCGGTGCCCGCGAAATCCACGCTGGAAGCTCCACTGCGATGCTGATAGTTGACTGCTACAACCGTACGACTCACTTCGTTCACAACAAAGATGGGTGTTGATCCAGCAGGTACGACAACCATCGACTGTTGCTGGACGGTTTGAGCGAACGCGCTCAAGCCGAAGGCGCTTCCGATCACGAACATAAGCGGGTATTTCAAGATATCTCCTACCGGCAGAACACTGCCGTACTGCGTTGTTGTCTCAAGTTAGTGGACCAATCGATGAAGACTGCCGCGTTGCGCCCTTTCAATGCCCGACGCGGAATTGCCTGAGGTGATCAAACAGCCCATAGAGATTTCCGAGCCAAATAACCAAAACGATGACGACAACGCCATTCAGGATAGATTTGATTTGTCCCTGCATCGGGATGAACCGGTTTACAAGCCACAGCACAACTCCCGCTGCGACAATTGTGATGAGAACGGTGGTAAGTGGCATTCGAGTCTCTCCAATCTTGTTCTCGGCCCCGGTTCACTCGCACGGCGCACAAGAGGTTCCAGGCATTCAGGCCAAATTGCCTTCCTGCTTCTTACATGGCTTCCTTGCGCCATCCCCTGTGCGTGAAGGGTACTCGAGTTGACCATTAAGAGAAGGCAGCTAAACAGTCAGACGGTACCACTTAGCCTGGGAAGCCGAACGGAGAGAAGAACGATGACTCCTACTCCGCTTCATCGTCATTCTTCCAGTGCCACACAGAAATAGCTGAGCTACTCTGCTCACCTCGAAGAGACGAAGCGGCTGGGCGTCACATATTAGGGCGCAAGGTAATCGCCCCGACAGCACCGGTTGCTATTGCTTTTGAGCCACCGCAGGGGCAGCAGCCAGGGGACGGTTGGCATTGGCGATCGGCACGCTTCCGGCAGGCAGTGGCTGGTCGGCTGGGATCCCCGTGCCTACCGCGAAAATGAGGATCTGAATCGATCCCCAATCGGCATCGACGTTCGTGTCGGCTCGCTTGCCCATGCCCAGCGTCTTCAGCAGAGAGTTATCGAACCCGAAATTCTCAGCCAGATAGGCGCGCACAATCATGGCCCTGGCTTCGGTGAGCACCATGTCCTTTTGAGTGTCACCTTCCATGCCGGTGGAAGCCACAATTACTGCAACTCCAAATTGATTTTGTGCCAGGAAGTTACCGGCATCGTTGAGAGATTTCTGATTCTTCAGCTTGGCCGAATCGCGTCCGTCGAACAGCTGTTTGACCGTAAACGTAAACGCCTTCGCCGGCGTGCCCTGCGGCAGCCCGCCAATCGCATTCGCTCCCAGATCGGCAGAGTCTTCATAGCCGCGTTTCTTGAAGTATCCGCTCAGCAGGAAGTTATGTTTCAGTGCCTCCATATTCTCCTGGAAGTCCGTCACGCCGGTCTGCGCCTGGAGCATCGTCGCGTGCAGGGTGGTCGTTGTCTGTTCGAGATCGCTGTAAAGTTGCTTGTCGTTCACCAGTGCTCCCACAGTTCCTTGCCCCGCGTCGATCTTGGTGCTCACTGAGTTTAGATGCGCGGTGGCCATTGTTACGTTTTGGATTGCTGCCTGGCTGCTATCGAGAATGCCGTTTGTCTTTCTGAGCAGATCCGCCATTTCCAGCGGCGCCTCACTCTGGATGGTCTCCCCGTCGCTGACCTCGGCTTGCCCTGCAGATCCAAACGAAATGGCCAGGTACTGATTGCCCAACAGACCCTCCGTTTGGATTGAAGCCACGGAGTTCCGCTTGATGATTTCGTGCGTGGACTTGGCAAGTTCCATGACCACCGTCACCTCGTCTCCCGGCTTCCGTGGTAACTCGATGCCGGTGACGGTTCCGCTATGGACGCCGCCGACCTGTACGTCCGCGCCTTCAGCCAAGCCCACCACATCCTTGAACTGCGCCTTGAGCCGATAGGTAGAGCGAAACAGATACTCCTTACTCCCGATAATGAAGACTCCGGTAGCCAGAATTGCCAACGTCACAACGATGAATGCACCTAACCGCGCGACTCTCGACATAGGTCCCCCCTACGACTGCTTTAGGAATTCCTTCACGAACTCGATCTCGCTGTGCTGAAGATCTGCAAAGGTGCCCTCGATCACGACATTGCCCTCGTCCAAAATGGCCAACCGGTTCGCAATTGTTTTGGCACTGTGCAAATTGTGTGTCACCACAACGGAGGCCATCTGTCGCTCGTGCTGGAGCTTCAGAATCAATTGGTTGATCTCCGCCGAGCTGATGGGGTCAAGGCCGGCTGTCGGCTCGTCGAGCAGCAGAATCTCAGGCTCCAATGCGAGCGCGCGTGCCAGGCCCACGCGCTTTTGCATTCCGCCTGAAATATCGGAAGGCATCTTCTCGACGTTGCCTTCCATCCCCACTTCTGCCAGCAGCTGATCCACGCAATCGGCCCGCTCCGACTTCGACATCTCCCCCCGATGGTGTCGCAAGGGAAACGCAACATTCTCCCCGACAGTGAGCGAGTCGTAGAGCGCTGCATGCTGGAACAGCAAACCCATCTTCTTTCGGATCGCTCCCAATTGATCGAGAGTCATGTCCGCAATATCCTGGCCGTCGATGCGAACCGAACCGGAGTCGGGTTTCTCGAGACCTATGATGAGTCTCAGCAACACGCTCTTGCCTGTTCCGCTACGTCCAAGCACCGCGAGGGTTTCCCCACGGCCTACACCCATGCTGATCCCGTTGAGAACCGTGTGCCTGCCAAAGGTCTTCCGCACGCTTTCGACGACGACAGGCGCAGCACGGTCTTCCCTGAGATTGACTTGCTTCACCGCATTGTCGTAAGTGGTAGCCATATCGATTTCACAAACAGTTTGAAGCGCCGGTTAAGGAAAGACAACGAGGATGAATTTCACCAGCACAACATCTGCCAGGATGAGGAAGAGCGAGGCAAGTACGACCGAGTTAGTCGCTGCTCGGCCCACTCCCGCGGCGCCCCCGCTTGTCCGCATTCCCTGAAAGCAGGCAATTAGTCCGATAATCAGCCCGTACACGGTGGTCTTGAATGTTGGCGGCAGGAAGGAGTTGAAAGTGGCGCCGTGAAAACCGCTCTCAACGAACTGATGAAATGAGAGCGGCTCAACCAGAGCTTGGGCGAACCAACCCGTCAGCAAGCCGCAGGCGTCGGCGGCAAGGGTCAACAACGGCAGCATCAAGATGCAGGCCAGGATCCGTGTAGCCGCCAGGAATCGGTAGGGGTTGATCGCCGAGGCTTCGATGGCGTCAATCTGTTCGGTCACTTTCATCGACGCAAGTTCCGCGCCGATCCCGGCGCCAACGCGGCCGCTCACCACCAAGCCCGTAATGATCGGTCCCATCACCTGGATCACCGAGTAAACAAGAGTGGCGGGAAACATCGACTTCGCGCCAAATCGACTTAGACTGTACCGTGCCTCCAGCGAGATGACAACGCCGATCGCGGCGCCGGCCAATGCGACCAGCGGCAATGACTTCGATCCAACCTCGTCGAGTTGACGAAGAAACTCGCGACCTTCATAAGGCGGCGTAAGCCCTGCCTTCAGAACCTGCCAGGAAAAGATGCCGAGGCTGCCGAACCACTCAAAGAAACCGGTGAACAATCCACCGGCGAAACTTGCAGCAGAAGGCATCCCCACCACCCGCCCCTCGGAAAGAGGAGGGTCTATGCCCGCAGTTGCCGTGGATCCAAGGCTGCTCAATGGTTTGGGCCTGGATCCGGGGAGCCGTGCGCATTATTCAGGTGCATACGGGAAAGGAACGAGTGAGGACCGCTATAGAAGAATTCCAGACTAATATTGCCGGCCACTTCCAAAAGAAGACTGTAGTTACCCATGCGGAACGCGTCCTTCGCTCCAAAACGGTTCGGGTACCAACCATAGATTGCGATTATTGAGCCCGCGTAGGGTGCCACAAGGGCTGGGACAGAGAAGATACGATGGCCGTCTTCGCCTTGTCGTCCCGTTAATGTCGAAATCGCGGCATGGCGAAGTCGCGGCAAGATGCCATTGCAGTCGCAGCGATAGTACAACGTATCTTGCCTGAAGGCTTGTGCCAGCCCATAACGCGTAGTGGTGCTGATGCCCGCAATTCCAAAGTCGGAAGCGAATCGCTTGCTGAAGCCCTCAACCCCCCGGTTCCATTCTGGCGGCGAATTGGTCCATTGACTGACACCCGCGGCGAGGGTGGCACCCGCAATTGGGTACGGACCGAATGCGTCGAAGACGAAGTTAATCACTTTTGTTCGCTCCATCGGCCGCACGTAAGTCAGATCCATCTGCCCTAGAGTCGTGCTTTCGGCGCTGCCCGAGGAGTCTTCCGCGGAACTTAGAGCTTGCGAACTTGCTTGCTCGGGAGTTATGACCAATACCAAAGTGGCCAACAGGAGGACTATCGACTGCTGGAGGCTTATCCCAAAACCGACCATAGTCGCATGGCTCCATCGCAACCCGGCAAGGTGACCTATCCGGACGTGCGTGGATTGCTGCTCCGAATTCTTGGTAGATGACATCAACTGTACTCCTCGAATTGCCATCGCTTTTCGAACCCAGGGCTGGCGCCTGTCAATCACGTGCCGGCATATAGGCACGCCCTTCCAAAGCATGTCAGAATGGAGTTGCCGAGAATGGTCAAATCTGCTCGTGATCGCAAGTGATGCTCTTGAATCGACCATGGGGCTCCTTTCGTGGTTCTTCGCGCCCAACCTTCGGATGATGGTCAGAATTGATCAGACAGCCGCAATTCAGAAACTGCGCAACAACGGTCGTTGGAGTGTCTTCTTCGTCCACAACACGATGCGCACAATTGCTCAGACTCCGGCGATGGCGCTGCTTACAGTAAGAAACGTAGGGATAGGTAGATAGACAAGAGCCCCCAACATTGTGAGGGCGCACCATGAACGGTTTCGAAATCCTTATGGTGGCTGATGTTGCTGGTATGTTCCTCACGGCAACAGAACATCCCACGCAACAACATGAACCGCAGGCACCTCAAAGGGGTCACATATGCGCGGACTCAAAACTCTAGTTTCGACCACGGCGTTGCTTGCCGGCCTGGCCCTGGCGCCAGCGGCCCATGCGCAGATCTCGATCAACATCGGCGTTCAACCTGTCTGCTCGTACGGTTATTACGGCTATGCGCCGTACGCCTGCGCACCGATGGGGTACTACGGCTCAGGCTATTTCTACAACGGCATCTTCGTGGGCATGGGCCCATGGGCTGGTTGGGGATATGGCCACGGTTGGGGAAGCCACCGCTTCAATGGCGATGGGGGAGGACGCTATCACGGCGGAATGGGCCGCGTCGCCTACAGTGGACATTCAAACGAAGGAGGCCGCTCAAACGGTGGGGCTTCCAATTTCGGTGGACAGCGTCCGGATGCAGGTCATCGTGCATCGCCCCCTTCGGCACCGCGCGGCGGCGCTGTGAATCGCGAAGCCTCGCATGCCGGTGGAGCGCGTCCTGGCGAAGGTCATGCCGAATCGCACGCCTCGGCACCGCGCGGCGGCGCATCGCATGAAGGCGGAGGACAAGCTCACGGCGGTGGCGGACATCCCGGCGGCGAAAACCACAAGTAATCGATCGCTGCGTCGTCAGGCAGAGGATCGTGCAATCCACGGCGGAGCCTACCAGCTCCGCCGCTTTGCATTTGCAGAAGACTCGGGCAGGCCATTGACTTGTCCGGCGATGTGCTTTCAAAGGGGCGACGCTGGCAGGCTGCTTCGATGATATGGCAGGACGACATCACACTCATTGTCATCGACGTCACCAGGTCGTCAACAGTCTCGCTGAATCGAAGATTCCAAGAGCGGAACTCCAATCCGGATTGGTTGCGACGGCCTCGATCAGAAGGAAAAATTGATGGCTTTGGGCGAGTACCAGTGTCTGGCAGATGCAGTGCTAGAAATTGAAGCGAAACTATGTAGCGCTTATTTGGCTGCCCCCCAGGGATTCGAACCCCGATATGCTGATCCGGCATCAGCCACCCCGAGCCGCCTGGCTAAGAATGTTCGCGATGTCGTGAGCTGGTCGCTGTGCCGGAAGTGTGCCGAGACAGGGCCGCAATGCAGTACGGCTTAGGTTGAAACGGTGATCCGCGCACGTCACGTCGCATAATGCCTCTTTCTCCGACGGAATGTGAACGAGATCACAAGCGTCACCTGCCGCTGCAGGACGAAGGGCCTGTAGGCGAGAGCAGCTCCTTCCGCATATCTATATTGATGAACCAGCTGGCTTCTTTGCGCGAGAGGGCAGGGAACCGCTGCACTCCACAGTCGCCTCCGCAACAATTGTGCCGTCAATCCAACTGAAGACGGTGCTGTTGGCGCAGATAGCCACTGCCAGCATCGCCGTCGCGGTGATCATAGGAGCAAGAAGCCCCCTGTCAGCATCTGCCCCCCAATTGGGTGTGGACTGATGGGGGACAAGCATCGCCAATTCCGCCCACTTTTCAAAAAGTGTCCACAGCCGTCTGGCCCCCCTTAGACACGCTCGCTATCGAAGTACTGAAGGCCTTTTAGCTCTGAAAACCGCGGACTTATGGCGAACAAAACTCGCCGGCCTGTTGTAAGGGGTCCCATCCGGGAATTCTCTGGGCGTATAGTATCCAACGGTCAACCGACCGCCTGGTGATTATCGCCTTCCACCTCACCGCATCGCCTCCAAAAGTAGATCGCCATCGCAATGGAGATTGAAGCTCGACAGAATCATTCGGCTCTGTTAACGAGTTCGAGTCCAAGACAAGTGCTCGAAGCGCCGTCGGGAAGAGCCCACGCGTACCAGACACAAATTGCTCTTTCAGATCATTTCCAGGACAAGAAGATTCCAGTCCATGAATCCCCTGTAACTCAGTGCTGTCCCGGTATCGGGATGGTAGTACTCATTCAATGAGCCGTTTGTTTCAAGGTCTCTCGCCAGGAGAAGGAGAGTCTTGTCGGACAGCGCGTCTGCTTCTCTCTTGTAGCCATATCGCTGCAGAGCTTTCCATACGAAGTAGTTCACGATGATCCAGATTGGCCCAAGCCAGTTGCTCGGATTGGAACTAAACTCCAGAGAGTACATGGTCTCGCGTGATGAAAGCGACCTCGCACCCCATTGCGCGCAGAGGCGATCGTCCGCGAGGTAGTTTGTGCCAACGAGTTTCTCCGCGTTCTGCTGAGACGCAATGCCGCACCAGAGCGGCAGGAAGCCGGTAAACATCTGGATCCTCATCGGGAGGCATCTCCACGACATGTCCATGCCCCGAGGCACTGTAGGAATCAGCTGGGCGCGTTTGTCGACACATTGGACGTCGACCGAATAGTAGTAGCTGTCTCTGGGATCCCAGCAGTACATCTGGATTCGTTGAGCCAGAGTCTCGGCCTGCACGGAGAGGCGATGGTGATCCTTCGATCGTCCAATGCGCCGGGCTAGTTCAGCTGACGCAAAAAGATCCTGATAGAACAGGCAATTCAGAAGCAAGTTCGCCGAAGAAAAGAGAGGCCGGCCGAATGTGGTTGGGTCATTGTCATCGCCGATCGCAACATCATCGCCCCACACCAGCAGGCCGAGTGGAGAAGAGTTGTGCGTAATCCAGGATTCGTAGAAATGCAGAATCGAATCGAAGTGTGGCGCCAACCACTTCGCATCTCCGCGCTGATCGCACGCGAGTAGGCCAAGCTGACCGAAAACAGGCTTTGCCTGGTTTTTCGTTGAGTTCTTGCCCACAATTCGAAATGGGTCCGGGTCATCGGCGGTCATCACGATGGGAATCTGCCCATCCGGTGAAGCGTGATCGAAAAAGTTCAAAAGACTTCCGGAGACGTGCTCGCAGAGATTTTGCTTGAGCAACTCATCGTGTTGCAGTGCGGCAAGGCGAAAGAGTCCCTGGCTCGTCCAAAATGTGTCCCAGTCCCAGAGACTCGTTGAATAGGCTTTGCCGGGTAGGCTGGGCGCGACGCTGGGGTACTTCAGCACTCCGTCGGGAGCCCGCAAGAGCTGCGGCGCATTCTCTGCGAAGTAGTGTAGTAGTGCATCCGCGTGTTGACGGCGCTCGGCGCCGGAGAGGATCGCTGCGTTGCTCGCGCCGAAGCTTTGACGCTGTTCGCTGGGAGCCTTCACGATAGAGGCAGCACTTGAAGCGGCCAGTCCAGTTAAAACATCACGTCTGGAAATAGGGGTCATTCCGTTTTCTCTGCCTCGTGGACTCTCGTTCCTTTTAGAGTTTTGTGCGCGAATCCCTTCAAGTCGAATGATCGCCCCCGGGGTCCCCCGCGCTGTGAATGGGAACCCGTCGCGGTGACGGGCGGACTCGGTTCCGTCTCGGCTGTGAAAAGGAGGAGCGAATTTGCCAAGTGACGCGCGTGCCTCGCTGAGAGAGTGATGAGCCCGCACTTCTCTGCCGGTGCGAAGGCTGGAGGTTCAATGGCGATTTCGTTCGTGCCCTGATCTCTCCAAACCCTCAGTTCTCCTCCGACAGTTTCGATCGGCCGCGTTTCCTCGCGACGTCTCCGGCCTCCTCGGCGTTTATCTGTCGAACTGGCATCGTGCATATTCAGTCCACCTGTCTGCCTGTTATCCGACGAATGGTTGTCATCATCAACGATTGGGTTCATGCTTCGTCCAATGTGTCCTGATTTGCATTCGCGAATTGGAAAGCTATGAAGAAAAAATTGCTACCCTGGTCGGCTCTTGAACCATTCCGCCTCGGCAACGACCTTCGGCATTTGGCCGGTGCTGCGATAGAGATGGAGCAGGCGAAAGTGCACCGCCCTGCTGGATGGGTACTCCGACTCCGCTTTTGAAAGAACAGAGATTGCCTTACTGGATTCTCCCAACTGCTCAAACGCCTCGGCGAGATCGAGTATTGCCCAAAGCGGCGTTTCATGTTGCACGCGTGGCGCAAGGAAGTCACGAAGTTCGGTCCATCGCATCAATTTGTCCAGCGCCTCACTCACTCGAGCAGCCGCACGCTCATCCTTCGGGTTAGCGGAAAGCTCATCGCGAAAGACGGCCAGCGCTTTCTCCCACTGGCCCTGCTTTCTGAAGAGCATGCCGAGGTCATAGCGCAAGTCCGGCATCTCCGGATGCGAGTGGAGTAACCCCTCGAATCCATCGACCGCCTCCTCTTCCCTTCCATGGTCGGCGAGCATCTCAAACTGGAGTTGTGCGAGGTAGGGAGAATCCGGATACTGCTGACTGCAAAGTTCAATTTGCCGGATGCTCTGTTCTCCGCTGATTACGGCCAATTGATAGAGCAGCGCTGGGTCATCCTGGTGCTGATCCCAGATCGTAAGAACCGCGTCGAATCCTAAATCGGCGCGAAAATTCGGAGATGCGCGATGCGCAATCGCGAAAGCGCTGCGCGGATCGCCCGAAGTGTGCGCCTCGTCAAGCGCCGCGAGATATAGAGCACTGTCGGTGTGTTCCCGCAGCTTCGTGACGAAGTGCTGCGCAGCCGCCAGATACGACTTGGCCAGCCGGATCAGCGCGAGGTCATGTGGATAACCCTCGTCTGGCAGCAGAACTGTGTAGGCCTTCACCGAATCGATAGGTTCATCGAGATCGAGATAGCACGGAGCAACGATAGCGATTGTTTTGGCGTCTCCGAGGTATTCGCGAATGATCCTGTTCAGCATGGGTCGCGCGCCATCCAAATCTCGGAGTTTACATTTCTCTTCGGCAAGCAGTGCATAGGTGCGCGGTAAGTTCTTCAGCTTCAGAGCCTGTTCGAAGGTATGGATGGCCTCGGTGGATAGTCCTTGCAATTGAAGGGCAATACCAAGATCGGTGAGCAATTCCGGAGAGCCAGGGTTTTGACGCAGGGCTTGACGGTATAGCGTCTCGGCGGACAAGTAATCTCCCTGCTGCAGAGCCGTTCGGCCTGGATCTGCCTGTTCTTTCGACTGGCCATTGGCGTAGCAGGCAAGCGAAGAGAGAATGGCCGGAAAGCACAGGACAACGCAGCGGCTCAGGTGTCTTGGCGAAATCATCGAGTGGCTCTCAAAGTCCCGTGTGG
>Ga0187863_10003231_pt1 | contig 12119 bp, 7 predicted proteins | sample June2016WEW_11_1_FD_132975 | JGI IMG/M metagenome (GOLD analysis project Ga0187863, IMG submission 132975) | Peatland microbial communities from SPRUCE experiment site at the Marcell Experimental Forest, Minnesota, USA - June2016WEW_11_10 | ecosystem: Environmental > Terrestrial > Soil >...
CTCGGGTCAGCCGATGAGTGATGCCGACCTTCGAGACGCTCACCCGGTTCGCACGGGACTGGGCGAAACTCACCGCACAGCTGCAGGCGACCTTCCGCGGCGCCCTGACCGAGGCCTTCGTCCCCGACCTGGCCGCTCCTGATCGCCCATTCCGCCGTGGCCTGCACGTCAAAGGCGTGACCGCCCACCCCGACGTATTCGAGATGACCTCGGACAACGACGGGCGCGCGACGTTCAGCTACGGTGACGAACGAATCTCCGGCCAGGCCCACGTCATCTGGCGGCGCCTCGGAACTCACGCGATCTTCACCCCGCCGCCCGGCCCATAGTCTCAGCCACGCGGTGCCACCGCCGGCCTGCGCAGCAGCCCATCGCCCGCCGCGAGGAGAAGTGAGCGGACGCCGGACTACCGGGGCGGAAGGCCGACCGGCGGCGCAGTTCTGCCGAATCGGGCAGGAGACCGGCCTCCTCCCCGGCCTCCAGCTTCCGCTGCCGCCGCCACTCGTAGTCATCGAGAAGAGCCTGGACCCACTCCAGGGCCTCTCCCCGGCGCGCGGAGTCCAGCTCACCGCCGGCGCTGGGTGATGAGCGGTTAGGTGAGCAGCAGAGAACGCAGGTGCCGTACGGCTGGGGAGCCATGGGCCAGTAGCTCGTCGTGCCTCTGGCGCTCACTCCACTCCGGGCGGTGCGCGTGCAGCCGGGCGGCGAGATCAGCGACCTCGGTGTAGCCCACGTAGTACGTGGACAGTTGCGCGGACGTGAGCAGTGCCCGGCGCCACTTACCGGCTGCTTCACCGTCTTCCTGGAAGCCCCGCCCGGTCATCAGGGCCATGGCCTCCGCTTCGGGCAACCCCACGCAATGCACCCGGACATCCAGGATCGTGTTGATGATCATGCGCAACCGCATCTTGAGCTGCTGCATCCGGACCGCATCGGGATTTCCCTCGCCGGGGTAACCGTGCCCGGCCATCAGTTCCTCGGCGTACACCGCCCAGCCTTCGACGAACGAGCCGGACCAGAAAGCGGCGCGGACCGGTGTGCCACCCGCGAACCGGCGGGCGTGCCCCAGCTGCAGCACGTGTCCGGGCATCGCCTCATGCACCATGAGGTTCTGCAGCATGTGCCGGTTGTACTCGCGGTAGAACGACCGGACCCGGTCAGCGGTCCAGTCCCGGGGCGCCGGCGACACCGCGACGAAAGTAGGCATCTCCGCGGTCTCCAGCGGCCCGGGCGGGTCGCAGTAGGCGACCGCCACACCACGGTCGATCTCCGGCATCTCGATCACGTCCACCGGGTCGTTGTGTGCGGTCACGATCGCATGCTCGCGGACAAACGTTAGCTGGACGTCGTATGCGCGGCGGACCAGGCCGAGGATCGTGGTGTCATCGGGCGCGTCGGCAGCCAGCGAGTCAAGCACCTGGCGCACGAGTTCCCCGTGCCCACGACCCTCACCAGCCAGGCGGCCGCCATCCCCTGCCCTCAGTCCCAGCCGGACCGCAGTCTCGGTGATCTGCCCGGTCGCCTCGTCCAGGTCAGCCTGAGCCCTGGCCAGGAGTTCCTCGGGCGAATCACCGGACTCCAGGGTCAGCTGGAGCTTGCGCGCGAACAGCTCCGGCCCGATCCGCGGATCCCGGAAGCCGCCCTGGGAGCCGTCGGCCAGCCGCTGCTCTAGCCAGCGGCGATGAGCCACGATCGCGTCCAGCGCCGCGGCCCGCCCCGCCGCCAGGTCTCCCGGCACCAGCTCGTCTGGTGTCCCGGTGAGCGCGCGGTCGAGTTCCGTCCCGATCAAGCGTTCGGTTCCCGCGAACTGGCTGAGCGCGGTCTCCAGGTGCACCCTGGGCAGCCGGCCGGCCGCCGCGGAACGCGCCGCTGCCAGCGCTTCCGGGACAGCGGCCAGCCGCTCCGCCACGCTGCGCAGCCGGTCCGGCAGCGCCGCGAAGTCCCGGGCCAGCAGCAGGTAGATGGCCCGTCCCGGGTTTGCGAGCATCGGATTCCACTCGTGCTCCCGCAGCTCAGCCGTGGTGAACCGGCAGAGCTCCAGCTGATTAGCCAGGATCCGCGCGTCCACCCGGTACTCCGCCGACAGCCGGTCCAGGTCCATCCGCTGCAAGTCAGCTAGCCGGTCCCCGCACCATCGGGCCAGCTCGTCGTGATACTCAGCGGTGCCGATCGTCAGCCGGCTGTCGTGGGCATGGTCGCCCAGCAGGGTGGCCAGCTCCGGTCGGCGCTCCAGCATGCCATCCACGGCGGACCGGGCCAGCGCGGCGAAACCGTCATCAGCGTCAGGCATGAGCCGACTATAGAGACCCATGGGGACGGGAATCGCCGGCTAAGGACGCTGCACCAGAGTGATCGAGACCGGTTAGGTGAAGAGCGCGCGGATGTCGTCCGCGTCCAGGCTGCCGCTGAATACGCCGCCGTTATCCAGGACGCTGCTGAACAACTCGGCTTTACGCGCCTGCAGCGCCAGGACCTTTTCCTCGATGGTGCCGGCCGCGATCAGGCGGTACACCATCACCTTGCGGGACTGCCCGATCCGGTGGGTCCGGTCCACCGCCTGGGCCTCGGTAGCCGGGTTCCACCATGGGTCGAGCAGGAAGCAGTAGTCAGCCTCGGTGAGGTTCAGCCCGAACCCGCCCGCCTTGAGGCTGATCAGGAAGGCAGGCGCGGCCCCGTCCTTGAACCGCTGCACCTCCGCGGCCCGGTCCCGGGTCTTGCCGTCCAGGTAGCAGTACTCCATCCCGGCCGCGTCCAGCCGTTCCCTGACCTTGCCCAGGAACCGGGTGAACTGGCTGAACACCAGCGCCCGGTGGCCGCCGGCCGCCACGTCCTGGAGTTGGCTGAGCAGCGTGTCGATCTTGGCGCACGGCAGGTCCTGGTGTGCGTCGTCGATGAGCGCCCCGTGCAGGCTGAGCTGACGCAGCAAGGTCAGTGAGCGCAGGATCGTGAACCGGTTGGTGTCCAGGTCATCGATCAGGCTGAGTACCTTCTGCCGCTCCCGTTGCAGCTGGGTCTGGTAGAGCTTGCGATGCCGTGGATGCAGCTCTACCTCCAGGACCTGTATCTGCTTGGCCGGCAGGTCAGCGGCCACCTGGTCCTTGGTGCGCCTCCTGACCAGCGGCCTGATCCGGCGCCGGAGCTGGGCGAGCAATTCGGCCTGGCCATCTTTCTCGATCGGCCGCGCGTAGTACTCGCGGAACCGGCCCGGGTCGGGGAACAGGCCCGGCGCGGTGATCGACAGCAGCGACCACAGCTCCATCAGGTTGTTCTCCATCGGCGTCCCGGTGATGGCGATCTTGACTGGGGCGGGCAGCCGCCGGGCGCACTGGTAGGTCTTCGACTGGTGGTTCTTGACGTTCTGTGCCTCGTCGAGGATCAGCCCGGACCAGGTCAGCGCCGAGTAGGCGGCGAAGTCCATGCGCAGCAGCGTGTACGAGGTGACCACCGCGCCAGCGCCCGCGGCGATCTCGTCGAGGGACTGGTTCCGGCGGGCGGCGGTATCGGAGATGGCCACCACCGGGAGGCCCGGCGCGAACCTTGCGGCTTCGGCGGTCCAGTTGGATACCACGCTGGTCGGGGCGACGATCAGGACCGGCGGCAGATCGGGGTCAGCCTCCCGGGCCTGGCAGATGAGCGCCAGTGACTGGAGCGTCTTGCCAAGTCCCATGTCATCGGCGAGGATCCCGCCGAGCTGGTGCTGCCACAGGAAGGCCAGCCAGCCGAACCCCTCCAGCTGATAGGGCCGCAGCTCGGCGTGGAGGGTGCGGGGCGGTTCCGGGGCGGGCAGAGCCTGCGCCGAGAGCAGCCCGTCGACCTGCTGCTGCCACCTGCGGGCCTGGCGGCTGACGATCCCGAGCTCGGTCAGCTCGGACCAGAATCCGGCCTGGAACCGGCTGATCTTCAGCGCATCGCCGGGCGCGTCGTGCAGTGCCCGGGCCTCCTCGATCAGCCGGGCCAGGGCCTGGAGCTCCGGCTTCTGCAGCGAGAAGTAGGCGCCGTCGGCGAGCAGTAGATAGGGCTCGGCGCGGCTGAGCGCCACGAACACGTCGGCGAACGGAACCTCCCGACCGTCCACGCTGATGGTGATGCCCAGGTCGAACCAGTCCGGGTCGTCCGTCACCTCGTCGGCGGAGACGCTGATGGACAGGGAGTCGCCTGCCTCCCGGTAGTCGGCGGGATCGCCGGTGATCTCGACCGTGACGTCCGGATGATCCGCCAGCAGCGGCAGCAGCTCGGTGCTGAACCGCATGGTGTCCAGGCCGCTGAGCCGGACCAGCGGGGCCAGGGACGGTTGCGGCTCGTCCGACACCGGATCCGTGCGGAGCAGCCCGAAGCGGCCGGGCGTCAGGCCCAGGCTGTCCACGATCGCCCGCTCGGCGGCGGGATCGCGGTACGCGGCTTCGGCGGCAGGTGCTTGGACGGGGACACGGAAAGGCGAGTCCCCCACCTGGTAGTCCCAGGCGAAGCTGATCTCGAGGTCGTGCCGGCCGGCATAGGCGGCGCGCAGCAGCAGCGCCGGGCCGGTGATCTCGGGCGGCGTGAACGCCTCGTCTGAGGAGATCACCGTCGCCGCCATGCGCAGCCTGGGGTAGTAGGCCTCCTGGAACCTGGTCAGCTCCGTGGCCGGGATCTCGACCTGCTGCCCGGCCAGCACTAGCTGCTGCAGCTGCCGCGGGACGGCCTTGACCGTCCTGGCCAGGTGGAATCGCCAGCGTGCGCACTCGCCGCTGCGCTCGGTTTCGGCGCGATCGGCGTACACCAGGCCATGCGCCTCCGTGCCGAGGAAGCAGATCACGGTGATGGGGGCCGGAGCGCCGTCGACGCGGATTTGCGGGGTGAGCACCAGTGGCCCGGCCCGGTCGGCGCGGGTCAGATCCAGGCAGAGTTCCGCGCTGCGGTACCCGTCCAGGAGGCCGAGGTTGCCCCCGCGCACCAGATGCAGGCCCAGCGCGGCCGCCTCGTCCAGCAGCGGCCAGAGCTGGCGGGATTCGAACGCTGACAGCTCGATCGACTTCTCGTCGCCGTAACCGTAGCCGTAGTAGAACGGCTGGGCGCTCCGCGCCCGGTAGACCGCGTACATCTCCTGCAGGAGCTGCACCTGCGGGGCCGGCCAGCCGTCGTAAACGGACAGGGAATCCAGCTTGGACCAGCTCAGTGCGCGGCCGACCCAGCCCTTCCGGCCGGGCTGGACCAGCCGGGCCATCAGCCGGGGCGGTGGGCCGCCTTCGGCCTGCCCACGCAGGTGAGCCGGGCGCGCGGCGGCGGCCAGGGTCAGCTCGATGCCCAGCACCGCGGCGGATGGCCGGCCGCCGCCCGGGGCTGGCTGTGGCGCCAGCCATGACTCCACGGACTGTTCCCATGTCATGGCGGCGGTTCCGGCCCCGCCGCCCCGTCCGGGGCCGGTCCGTTGAGGACCGGTCCGGGCCAGCTGGGCCTGGGCCGCAGCCAGCACGAGCGCGACCACATGCTTGCAGTCGAACCCGACCGGGCAGCTGCAGAGGCCCTGGTCGAACTCCAGCACGGACTCCCGGGCAGGCTGGAAGTAGGCCACGGTCTCGTAGCATGCGTCGGCGCTGCCGAGCACGGTCCCGTGCAGCTCGCTTAGCCCATGATCCCAGCGCATTCGCGTGACGGCGCCCTGCCGCTGGTACTGGACACCGCGCGCGTAGCTGGTCGCCCCGGCGGCAGTGACGAGTGAGGTGGCGTCGATGGCCGGCCACACCTCGTCAGGCAGCACGACATGTTGCATGGCGGAACGCTATCCCCGGCTACTGACACCGGCGCCGACATCGCGCCGCGCCGGGCTGGCCGCGGGGAACGGGAGTGAGCGTAGCGGCCTCTTGCTGGCCGGCACAGCGCTCCGCACGCACGACGCGCGGGTCATGCCGCCAAGGTGTGGGGTTCCGGTGACCATCATGCCTGACCTGCTTCCTCTCCGATCCGCCGGCCGTGCCCCCTCGCCGGCATGGTGGCGGGCGTGCCCTACCCCTGGGGACGCCGGAGCGCCACGGCCGCCGTGACCGGCAGCCTCGGCAGGTGCCCGGCCACCAGCATTGTCCGGCATTGGTCAGGCTCTTCCCCGTATGACACGCCGCGCCGCCGGCCGGCCCGCGGCGCGGCGCGAGGATGGGGCGGGTATCGCCGGTGAGTGTCCGGCTCCGGTGACGTCAGATCTGACATGGACGCAACCAACCTTGCTGACCTCTACAGCTTGCCGGTCCTGGACTGGGCACGCATCCAGGCCAAGCTCGATGCTGGCATTCCCCAGGCGCCGGGCTCCGGCGGCCCAGACCGTCACACGTGCTGGCTGACGACAATCAACCCGGACGGCAGCCCCCACGTAACAGGCATCGGCGCTCTCTGGGTCGACGGAGCCTTCTGGTTCGAGACGGGCGAGCGGACGCGGAAGGCAACCAACCTTGCCCGCGACCCACGTTGCGCGCTGAGTCTCGCCACCCACGACTTCGATCTCGTCGTGGACGGCACGGCACGCCAGATCACCGATCCGCCGACAGTGGCCGCGATGGCGGCACGCTGGGCCGCCGAGGGGTGGCCTGCCCGCGTCGATGATACCGGCAGGGCTCTCACCGCGGAGTTCAGCGCTCCCTCGGCCGGGCCGCCGCCATGGTTCGTGTACCGCCTGACCGCGCGCACGGCAACGGCGCTCGCGACGGTCGCACCGGGTGGCGCTACACGCTGGCGGTTCTGAAGGGGGCCTTCAATTCACGGAGGTGGCACGTTGGCGTTAGCTTTTTCCGCCTGATTCCAGGTGAGTGTCACGGTGAAGTGGACCTGAGCGCTGCCTTTGGCGATAACGGCACCGCCCTCGGCGCTTAATACGAGGCCGAATTCGACGGTTGCCTCATCTGCGGCCATCGCCTTCAGCCGGGCGGCCACAGCGGTGATGGCCGGCTTGATCTGATCGAAGGCAGCTTCCACCGATTCTCTGGCGTAGACGACCACCTGCCCGGGCCTCAGACGCGCGGCGGGCACAAGGCCAGCAGGAAGGTCATCTTCGTCCACCTGGACGAGCAACTGGCCGCCGTCCGTTACCGGGACTTCCATCAGGTACGTCATGGACCTGATCCTCATGAATGAGGTACGGGCTGTGCAACCCCTGGCCGCTCTCACGCACCTGCCCGTCCCCAGTCACCCACGTCTGGTCGCTGACAGGCCCCCGAACTCGGGAGTCCTGCACCAGGCGACGCTGCGCTACGCTATTCATACAATCCGCCGATATACCCGCGCCTATCCGGCGGATGCTCGACACCGAGGGTGGGGGAGGTCGGGTGCCGCTTCAAGCACCGTGGCACGCCAGGATTATGGGACCACGAGGGCCGGTCGGCGCGGGTGTTCTCGTCGACTCGCGGCGGATCGTGACCTGTGCGCATGTCATCGGCGAGGCGCTGGACCTCAGCGATCTGAGCCAAGCGCCCGGCGGGTTGGTGACGATCGACTTCCCTCAATGTGCCGAATCGGAAATCCGCACGGCCACAGTCGTGGCCGAAGGCTGGTTCCCCGGCCGGACTGGATCGGGGGCGGGCGATCTCGCCATGCTCGAAGTGCTCGGCGACGAGGTCCGCTGTACCCGCCCGGCGCCGCTGCGGTACGCCGGGGGCAACGGCAGGAAGGTGTTCGGGGTACTCGGGCATCCGGCTGGGCATGATATGGGCACCTGGGCACGTACGACGCTTACCGGGATCGGCGGGCCCGCACGAGAGTGGATGCAGTTGGACGCCGTCGCCACCATCGGGAGCCGCATTCAGCCGGGGTTCAGCGGAGCGGGCCTGCTGGACGAGGAGGACGGTGCGGTCGTCGGCGTCGTGGTGGTCGCGGAACGCACGCCGCAGGACCGGGTCGCCTGGATGATCCCGGTCGAGGTCATCTGCGGCTACTGGCCGGATCTGCGGCGCCTGGTGCGGCCGGGCCCGCAGGCCCAGCGAGCCTTCGCCGCCAGGGCACCCCTCCTGCCTGCCGCTGATGCCGAGCGGCTCGCCCTCATGATGCTGGCGCTGCGAGGCATTTCGGACCGGCTGAGCCGCGGGCTTTTCGTCACCGCGATAGAGAACAAGTTCGCCGGGCGGCTCGTGGTGCGGCGCGACGAGGATGACGACCTCCGGGACACCGTCGCTCTCATTCAGGCCTGCCTCGAGCATCCGGGCGCGCTGCATGAACTGGTCGAGCGGCTGCGGGTGTATCACACTCGTGACGCCGACGAGCGTCGCCGCGTCGAAGAGATTGCCGCGGTCGCCGAGGGCGCAGATCCGGCTCCGCTGCTCGATGCCACGAACCGCAACCGGCTGTACCGGATGCTTGCCGCGCTGGCGGACCGCATCACGTCGGACATGGTGCGTTCCGCTTACCGCAGCGCGGTAGGACCGCTGAGCTCCGAACCCATCACCGCCTACGATCTGCCGTCGGTGATCCGGGTGCTGGAGTCGGCGACCACGGGCGCGGACGGGCTCCCTCCGCTGCTCGCTTTCCTGGAAGGGCTGTCCCGGCAGCTGCCCGAGGACGCCGCCAGTGACCTGCGCGGCTGGGTCGACGAGTTTGCCCTGCGCGATGACATCCCGCGGCACCTGATCTCCCGGCTGCGCCTGTCCCAACCGCGGGCCGATGAGGAAGAGCCGACGTCCTATCTGCTCGCGGAGCTACTGGACTTTGGCGCCGACGAAGCCCGCTACCTCAGCCAGGTGACGCTGCTTCGAGGCAATCGGCGCGACTGGCCGCCGAACGCGCGGGTCCTCCACGGCGCGACCACGCCATTAGATGTCACCGAGATCCCACGGCTTTTCGATTCAGTCCTTGACGACATGTGGGAACTGCCCGACATCGACATCGACGAGCTGGTCATCGAGTTCCTGCTGCCGCTTGAGCTCCTCAGCCTGGCCGTTGACCAGTGGCAGGTGCAGGCAGAGGAACTGGCCCACCCGCTGTGCGTCGAGCATCATGTCGTCGTGCGGTACCGGGACCGGTCGCGGGTCAAGCGCGGTTACGGGCAGTGGCGGGAGAAAACCAGGCGCCTGCGCGAGGGAAAGGCGACGGTCCGGTGGGCTGACCCGAACGACAATGCGGCAACCGGCCGGCTGTTCAACGAACTGTTCCGGGGCGGCGCGCCGTGCCTTGCACTGGAGCAGCCCCCGGTGCTGAGCCGTTCTCTGGGCGGCGACGCGGTCTCGGCCGGGATCAGGGCGGGGGTCCCGGTCATCATCTGGTGCCGCGACAAGGCCAGCGCCGGGTCCTTCGCGGCGCAACTGGGCGCGCACCTCGGACAGCAAAGCGTCCTTGACGTCCCCGCCCTTGTCCAGCGGATGCGCAGTGACTTCGTCACGTCCAGCTTTCCGCCCGGCGAGCACATCACCCTGGTCTGGGACCTCGCCGATGAGCCCACGTCGCTGGTCACCCTGTACCAGGCGCCCAGTTAGAGCAGGTTAGGAGTTCGCCGTGGATCCCAGCATGGAGAGCAGCACCCCGGGCGGCGCGGACCGGGATGCGGAGGGCGGCACGGCTCCGTGGCCGGTCTACCGCGGCGACGGTATTGCCCATGACGGCATTACCAGGCTGCCGGACCCACCTCCATGGCGGCAGTTCAACGGGGAGCCCGTCGTCACGGCGGACCTCGGGCCTGACGCCGACCTGTCCCGGCGCCTGGGCGGGCTCGGCCACAGCTACCGGCCGGACGACGAGGTAATCGAGGCGGTCAACGCTGCCCTGTACCTGCGCCGCCCGCTTCTGGTCACCGGCAAGCCGGGGACCGGCAAGTCCACCCTCGCCTACAGCGTCGCCCATGAACTGCGGCTGGGGCGTGTGCTGTACTGGCCGATCAGCAGTCGTTCCACGCTGGCTGAGGGCCTGTACTCCTACGATGCGATTGGCCGGCTGCAGGAGGCGGGGCTGCGCCAGGCCATGGCCGCGGCGGGGGAAGCGCCCTACCAGGCCCCCGATGTCGGGCGCTACTTCAGGCTCGGTCCGCTCGGTACCGCGCTGCTGCCCGCGGAGCGGCCCAGGGTGCTGCTCATCGACGAGCTCGACAAGAGCGACATCGACCTGCCCAACGACCTGCTGAACGTCTTCGAGGAAGGCCGCTACGAGATCCCGGAGCTGGCCCGGATCGTGGAGGATCAGCCTGTCGTGGAGGTGGTCACCGCGGACGCGCCGTTGCGGCAGCCGATCCGCCACGGGTCCGTGCTGTGCCGGGCGTTCCCGTTCGTGGTCATTACCAGCAACGGCGAGCGCCAGTTCCCGGCGGCGTTCCTGCGCCGCTGCATGCGACTCGACATCCAGCCGCCGGAAAAGGACGCGCTGGTCAGCATCGTTACCGCACAGTTGGGCGCGGAAGCCGCCGAACGCAGCAACCAGCTGATCGAGGATTTCCTGCAGCGCCGGGTGAAGGGCGACATCGCCACCGATCAGCTGCTGAACGCGATCTACCTCGCTCTGTCCGGCTCCCGCCCCCAGCGCGAGACCCGTGACCGGCTGACCGAGAAGCTGCTGCGCACGCTGGATTCGGTGGCCTACACATGATCGGCCGCCTGCTGCAGATCCTGAAAGCCTCGGAGGAGTCCCCCGACGCGACCGAACTTGCTGATGCGCTCTGGCTCGCCAGCCACATGCCGCAACGCCGCCCCCGTCCGCGCAGCGATGCCGCGACCCAGCCTGCGACCCGCCCGATGCCGGGAACCACCGCAAGCCCCGACCCCAGGAGCCCGCAGATCCCGCTGGCCGGACTGCACCTGACCGAGCCAGAAAAGGCCGCGGAATCTGGCGCGCTGGCGGGCCAGGCTGCGGACATCGCAGGCACCTTAGCCGGTGTGCCCGCCATTCCGGCGATCCCCGCCGTGGCGGACATCATGCGGGCGCTGCGGCCCCTGCGTACCCGGGTGGACGGTAAGACCCGGGGCATCATTGACGAGGACGCGACGGCGCGGAACATCGCCGACAGCGGCCTGTGGCTGCCGGAGCTGCTGCCCGACCCTGAGCGCTGGCTCGATCTCCAGCTGATCGTCGACGACAGCTCGTCGATGAGGATCTGGCGGCGCACCGTCGCCGAGTTCCGGGCGTTGCTCGTCCAACTCGCGGCGTTCCGTGACATCCGCACCGTGACCATCAATACCGACGAGGACACAGTCATCCCACTCACGCGCGCTTCGGCCGGACGCCGGCTGGTGCTGGTGGTGAGCGACTGCGTGGGTCGCGCGTGGGCAAATGGCTCCGCGCTCCGGTCCGTCGAGACCGTTCAGCGCTCCGCCACAGTCGCGATCCTGCAGGTGCTGCCGCAGCGGCTCTGGGGCGGCTGCGGGCTCTCGTTCGTCCCGGTGCGCATCAGCCGGGACTCGTCGTGGACGGCACCGGCGCGAGTCCGTGACCGCAGGGTCGACACCGCCCGCACCAGTGAGGCGGACTGGAAGGGCGTTCCGATCCCCGTGCTGGAGCTCGACGCGCGGTGGCTCGGCCCGTGGGCGGCGATGCTCGCATGCCAGAGCCCGGAGCCCATCGCGTGCATGGCCGTGTTCACCAGGTCCGAGCCCGTCCCAGTCCGGCAGTATGAGCGGCTGACCGCCTACGACCGGGTCATGCTCTTCCGGTCGGCGGCGTCCCCAGCCGCCCTGCGGCTGGCCACCTACCTGGCTGCGGCGCCGCTGAGCCTGCCGGTGATGCGACTGGTCCAGCATGTGATGCTGCCCGATTCTCGTCCAGGCGACCTCGCAGAGGTCTTCCTGTCAGGATTGCTGCGCAGAGTAGCCGATGCCGGACCGGCCACTATGGAGTTCGACTTCCAGCCCGAGGTACGCAAGATCCTGCTGAGCGGTCTGCGGAGAGCCGAAGCCGTCCGGGTATACCGGCTGGTCTCGGCGTACATCGATGAGCGGCTCGGATCTGCGCCCCAGTTTCCTGCCGTTTTCGGGGTCTCCGAGACGGAACCGGCGGGCCGGGCCGCCAGGGCCCGTGCCGCACTCACTGATCCGTTTGGCGCCGTAGCCCTCACCGTGCTCCGCTCTGTCGGCGGTCAGTACAAGGAAATCGCTGACAAGCTCGCGGCTGACCCGCGCAGCTTCCGGGTGCCTGGTGACTCGGGGATACGGGTGCCAAGTGACTCGGGGATACGAGTGCCTAGTGAC
>Ga0187863_10003236_pt1 | contig 12101 bp, 8 predicted proteins | sample June2016WEW_11_1_FD_132975 | JGI IMG/M metagenome (GOLD analysis project Ga0187863, IMG submission 132975) | Peatland microbial communities from SPRUCE experiment site at the Marcell Experimental Forest, Minnesota, USA - June2016WEW_11_10 | ecosystem: Environmental > Terrestrial > Soil >...
GAGCCAGTCGTCAGAACGATGACGCCCGACGAAGGATCGACGCTCGTGACAAGCCCACCGACACCGCTGCGCGCCCACGCCTCGCGATCCTGTTGCTGTTTCTCGGCGACGTCCGCCTGTTTGATGGTGACAATCTGGGCCGCTTGCAGGGTATCGCCCGAAGCAGTCGGATCGAGCCTGACCAGGACACGGTCGCCGGTGGCCAGGTCGCTCAACTGTATCGTCGCTGCGGCGCTCAGGTCCTTCTGCCCCGGTTCCACGCGCTTCAACGCTGCGCTGGATGGGACTTCTACCTGACGGACGTCGCCGGAATCTACCTTTACGGTCAACGTGCTGCCGTTGATCGCGGTGATCGTGCCCACAAATCGTCCAGACGCGGCCTGGGCGTGAGCAATTTGCCCAGCGAATGTGAGCAGGAGGAAGCTGGCTAACCACACCTTCCATGCAGATTGTCGAATGAATGTTTTACCCGTCATACGCCCTATCTCGCTGGACCTTGAACCAATCCGGCCAGGAATGGCTTTCCTTATTTCGGTAGACGAGCCAGCGGGCCAAAAGGTTGAGCTTAAGAGGGCCAATGGCTTTTGTATTGTTGGCTGTCCGGCCGTTCACTTAAAAGGTCTGCGAGGATCCAAGCTTAAAATCCTACTTATGCTGGACCGCAACCTATTTGTTCTATTTGTCGCCGCTGCATTGATCCTTGCCGCCACTCCTGGTCCGGGGATCTTCTACGTGCTGGGACGGGCACTTTCCGGCGGTCGTCGCGAAGGCATTCTCTCATCTCTCGGGACACTTGTCGGGGGCCTTGTCCACGTTGTGGCCGCCGCTCTCGGCCTTTCCGCAGTCCTCGCTGCATCCGCATTGGCATTTTCTGTCGTGAAATATGCGGGTGCGCTCTATCTTGTCTGGATCGGCATCACGATGATTCGTACTCGCAATCAACACTTCGATTCAGCCGCTTCGCCGATCCATGGCGCACATGTCTTTCGCCAGGGAATTCTGACTGAAGTGCTGAACCCCAAAACTGCATTATTCTTTCTCTCCTTCTTGCCGCAATTCGCGAGTCCGCACCTGGGTCATGTCGTTGGGCAATTTCTCGTCCTCGGATGTGTGTCTGTCTCTTTGAATACGCTGGCCGACTTCATCGTCGTCATGTGCGCTTCGCCGCTTGGAACCCTCCTACGGTCGAATCCTCGCTTCCGCCGCAGGCAACGCGTTGCTTCTGGGATAGGCATGATTGGCCTCGGCGCATTCGTGGCCTTTGGCGAGCGAAACTGAGGTTCCTATCGGGACGCTGCGGAAGGACCGGCAATGCTACCCGTAAGCGCAACCAGAGCCGAAAGCGCCAAGAATCTAAGACGCATACGTCACCTGTCCCAGAATCACAGGCCGCTTCGCTCCCGTCGCCGCCGGAACATTTCCGGGAAGGTGATGCCACGTCATCCAAGCGAGAAGCGCGAAAGCCGCCGCTTCCTTTGCTTCTGCAGGCATGCCAAACCTTTCGATCGCCGTCACCCGGCAACCCATCGGCTCCAGCCATCGCGACAGCATCGCCATCAGCGTGGCATTGCGCGCCCCACCGCCCGAAACGATGTAGTCGACAGGAGTCCCTTTCATTTTCGCGCGGACAAACGTCGCATAGCTTTTCGCAATGCTCTCCGCCGTGAGAGCCGTTGCAGTTGCGAGCGCATCTTCGGGATTCTTCGCATGGCGCCGGCACTCGCTCAAAAACCTCGCCGCGTAATCGCGTCCGAACTGCTCGCGTCCCGCAGTGCGGGGCGGCTTTTGCTTGAAGTAAGCGTCTTTCAGCATCTTCTCCAACACCTGTGTCAGTACAGTGCCGCGCGCCGCGATCGCGCCGTTCCGGTCGTACTTCTTGCCGAACAACTCTTGTGCCAAAGCGTCCATCACCATGTTACCCGGACCTGTATCAAAGGAAATCAAGTCATCAATCGTCCCTCCGGCAGGGATTGCGGTGAGGTTTGCGATACCGCCGATGTTCTGTAGGACGCGTCCTCGCTTCTCGCTCGAGAACAGCAAATGGTCCAGCAACGGAACCAATGGGGCGCCCTGTCCGAGAGCAAACATGTCCGCCGGCCGAAAATTCGAAACAACGGGGACACCAGTCGCCGCTGTAATTGCCGCGGCCTCACCCGCCTGCCACGTGCAAGAGAATTTTCGCCCCGCGTACGTTTCTTCGCGTCCCTGGTGATACAGAGTCTGCCCATGGCAGCCGATGATCTCAGGCTTCAGAGAATGTTTTTCCGCGGTCGCACGTACAGCCTCTGCGTACACAATTCCCAGCCGCCAATTCAAACGCGCCAATTCCGCCATCGATATGGAGGATGCGTTCATTGCTGCAAGCACATGTCTCCGTAGGGCCGCAGGGTAGGGAATTGCCTCATGCGCGAGCAGCTTAACCTTCAGCCGCCGCGCGGTTGAAATTCGCACAACAGCTACATCGATTCCATCGGCGGATGTCCCGCTCATCACGCCGGCTACGATCATTCGCTTCGATCTCATGACGTCTCCGCTGGCGAAGTCGCACGTGGCGCGATCGCGTCTGCAGCTGCGACCGTCGCCGTCACTCGTTCGCCGAAGCGCAGTATCCGTTCCCGCAGCGATTGAAGCTGTTTGGCTGTCAATTCGCGCGCGACACCCCGGGCATAGAGACGCTTCTGTTTCCGGGCTGTTTCGCGTGTCCTCGCAAGCAGCAGCGTGCGAAATGCCGCGGAGCGCTCTCCTTCGGCGATCAGCGCCTCATAGCTGCGCAAAATCAGCTCCGCGCTATGACAAATTTCCAGCAGGTCGCTCCCGGCCCGCACCGCCTCTATCGCTGCTTCATCCACCGGAAGGAATTTGAGAATTCCGCCCATTTCCAAATCGTCGGAGAGAATGATGCCGCGATAACCGATGCGCTTACGCAGTACGGTGGTGATCCAAAAAGGCGATGCGCTCGCCGGCACATTCTTGCTGGGTGCGTGGGGATAAGCCGCGTGGTTCATCATCACCATCGGCATCGCTCTGTGCAGTTCGCGGTATGGAACCACGTCCTCGCCCCAGAGTTGCTCCCATGTGCGACCGATCTCCGGCGTGACAAAGTGTGTATCGCCCGAAGCACCGCCTAGCCCTGGAAAATGCTTTCCGCAACCGATGATTCCGTGCTCGGCCAGACCCTCAAGGTATGCTCGCGCATAGGCAATTACATCTGCCGCATCTGCGCCCGGCGGCCGTGATCCCAAGACTTCGGTCGATTCGGGCAATGCCAGGTCGACCACCGGTGCCAGGGTCGTATTGAAGCCGAATGCTTTCACGGCGCGTGCTATCAGTTCTCCGTGTTCTCGCGCCCACGTGGTCTTCTTCGTTTTCTTGACAACCGTTCCCACCGCCTGCGCGGAAGGCAAGGGTGCAAGCGCATCGCGCAGCCGGTTCACGGTTCCGCCTTCTACGTCAACGCACCGCACAGCATGCGGCTCCCCTAGCCCCGTCGCCTCATCGAGGAGAGCTCGCGTTTGCGTGGCATCCACAATGTTGCGCTTGAACAGAATCACGCCGCCGGGCCGCACCAGCCGCAGCCACGCGCGCTCCAACCCTGTTAGTTCAGCGCCGCCCAGTCCCACTACAAGGAGGCTCCCTGCTGCATGGCGCACTGTCATCGTCATCGAGGCTCCCGACCTTCCCACATTGGTCTTCTGTTCTCCCTGATCCCTGACCCCTAATCCCTTGCTTCTTTCAACTCTTGCTGCAACTCTTCCAGTAGGTTCAGCGCCTGCAAAGGCGTCAGCGCATTCACATCCACAGCCTCTATTCGATCGACTATGCGCTGCGAGAGCGGCGTGAAAATCGTCAGCTGCATCGGTTCAGCGACTGTCTCCGCCTGCACGCTTTGTCGTTCCTGCTTCTCGTGCTGCCGCAGAACATGCCTTGCCCGTTCAATCACTGCGGATGGCAGTCCCGCCAGTTTGGCCACTTCGATGCCATAACTCTTGCTCGCTGCGCCCGGCTCAATTGTATGGAGAAAAACGATTCCAGACGCCGCTTCTCTCACGCCGACGCGGAGGTTTCGCACGCGTTTCAGCTTTTCCGCCAACATCGTCAGCTCATGATAGTGCGTCGCAAACAAGGTGCGCGCGCCCGTCTCCGCATGAAGGTACTCAACCGTCGCCCACGCGAGACTTAGTCCGTCAAACGTAGCTGTTCCACGCCCCATTTCGTCTAACAGGATCAGTGACCGTTTCGTCGCGGTATTCAAGATGGTCGCGGTCTCCGTCATCTCTACCATGAACGTCGACCGGCCTCGCGCCACATTATCGCTGGCTCCGATCCGTGTATAAATGCGGTCCACCAAGCCTAACCGCAAGCTTTCCGCGGGCACAAAGCTTCCCATCTGGGCCATCAATACCAGCATTGCGGCCTGGCGCAGATACGTGCTCTTACCGCCCATGTTCGGTCCGGTGATCAGCAGCAGGCTCGGCCCCGCTTCTCCGGAATCCAGATAAATATCGTTGGCGATGAATCGACCCTCACGCGTGACCTCCACCCATTGCTCGATCACAGGATGCCTTGTTGCGACGGCCTCCAGCACCGGTTCGTCGGTCAGACGCGGCCGGACATAGCGGCGCCCCGCAGCGAGATGCGCGAAGTTCGCAAGCAAGTCTGTCTCGGCAACGACAGCCGACGAGCGTCGAATCCTACCCGCCGCGTCGAGGACAAGCTTCCGCAGCTCGGCAAAAAGTCGTTTTTCAATTTCAATCGATCGATCATGCGCCGTCAGAATCTTGCGCTCGTACTCTTTCAGTTCCGGTGTTGTAAACCGCTCCGCATTCACCAGCGTCTGCTTGCGCTCGTAGTCCGCGGGGGCCAGCGCTTGGTTGGCCTTCGTAATTTCGATGTAATAGCCAAAGACCGAGTTATAGCGGACCTTCAGCGAGCCGATTCCAGTTCGTTTGCGTTCGCGCTCTTCGATGGCCGCAATCTGCTGGCGTCCCGTCGTTGAAATCGCGCGCAGCTCATCCAGTTCCGCATCGATGCTCTCCGCAATTGCTCCGCCATCTGCCATCGTCAACGGAGGTTCTTCCACCAGCGTCGCTGATACCCGCACCGTCACATCGTGGAGTGTGTCCAGTCTTGCTGCGAGTTGGCTCCACAAAGGCGCGGTCATCGCATCGAGTGCCGTTTTCAGACTCGGCAGCCGCGCCAGGCTTACCGCCAGGGCCCGCACATCGCGCGGTCCGGCCGAGTCGAGGCTCAACCGTGCCAACAGCCGCTCTAGATCCAGAATTCCGGAAAATGCCCGCCGCACCTCTTCGCGTTTGAGCAGATCCCCATGCGCCTCGGCCACAGCCTCATAGCGCGCCTCAAGAATCTGTGCGTCTACCAACGGCCGCAGAATCGTCGCCCGCAGCAGTCGCTTGCCCATCGGTGTTTTGCATTCGTCCAGCGTGTGAAAGAGGGTCGCACGTGGGTCTTGTCCCATGAACAAAGGTTCGACCAGTTCCAGATTCCGCACCGTCACCTGGTCCAACTCGAGCGCCGTCGAATGTTCCTGGAAGCGCAGCGAATCAATGTGCAACGCTTCGTTCTTCTGCGTCGTCTGCACGTAGTGCAGCACCGCGCCTGCCGCAATCGCGGCAGCCTCGTGCCCAAGCAGCCCAAACCCTTCGAGCGACTTCACCTTCAATTGCCGTTCCACAACGGGGACTGCGAAATCGCGCGTCCACACCCAATCGTCAACGCGGGTGCGCGCCGCAATCCGTTCCAACGCTGCCGGAGACTCGGCGCTTGTCGCCAGCAACACTTCGCTCGCGCCCGACATCAGAATCTCGTCGCTCGCTTGTTGCCGGGCCGCGACACCCTGAAACTCGGCAGTCCGAAAGTCTCCAGTCGACACATCGAGCAGGGCAACCGCACACACGGGTCCGCCGCTGCGTTTGTCTTTTGGCCCGGTCTCAAAGTAGGCCGCCAGGAAATTGTTCTTGTCCTGCCCCAGCCCGGGGTCGAGCGCCGTGCCGGGCGAAAGCACACGCGTCACTTCACGACGGACAATTTTCTTGGTGAGTTTCGGATCCTCCATCTGGTCGCAGATGGCTATGCGGAACCCGTTTCGTAGCAGCCGCGTCAGGTAGCTCTCGACAGAGTGGTAGGGCACGCCGCACATCGGCACCTGCCGCTCACGGTCCCTCGCCGTCAGCGTCAGTTGCAATTCGCGGCTGGCCACCACTGCATCGTCATAGAAAAGCTCGTAGAAATCCCCCATACGAAAGAAGAGCAGCGCATCGGGATTTTGCTGCTTCGCCGCCGACCACTGGCGCATGAAAGGAGTGGGTTCGGCAGTTTTCTCAACGGCGCGGTTCACACGCGCCGGCTCCCCGTCAGTTGAATCCTCCGGCGCACACGGTAAAGGCAATTCCGCCGCGCCCGTAGCGGCAAGGGGAATCAACTCGGGGCCCGTTTTCATGTCTTCTCGAATCACGTTGGATTCCAGATTAACCCCTTGCTCTGGGCCTTTGCGGGTGTCGTTCAGCTCGCCTGTGGAATTGCCGGTACTGCAACTTCGGCGCCGCGCCGGAACGACTCGCCGGTAACCACAAAGCAAACACCCGATTGCGATTTCTGCGCCCGTTCGAACCTTCCGGCGAGTACCCTTTGAACCATGACGGCGGTGACGACGGCGGCGCGCAAAGATGGGTTTTACCTGATGCTGCTGGGAACGGCGGCATTTCTCCTGCTGGGCGTTATCCTGATGAACTTCAACCGTGTGCCGCTTCTCGATTTTCGGACGGCCTATTACAGCGGCGAATGTCTCCTTCAACATTGCGATCCGTACAATCAAGCTGACATCACCCGCCTCTATGCGCAACGAGTGGAGCGCTGGCCTGTTTCCGAACGCAACCTCCCTGTCATCACGCGTAACATCTATCCGCCTTCGGCTTTCGCCTTCACCCTTCCGCTTGCGTTGTTGCCGTTCGATGTGGCGCAGGTACTGTGGTGTCTTCTCATCGCCGGAAGCTTCATTCTCGCGGCGTTTCTTATCGGTTCCATAGCCGCCAACGATGCCCCCCTGGTGGCCGGAGGATTGGTCGGCTTCTGCCTGGCGAACAGCGGTTCGGTGATCTATTTCGGCAATCCGGCGGGATTCGTGGTACCGCTCTGTGTCATTGCCGTCTGGTGTTTTGTCCGCGAAAGATTCATTTTTGCGGGTATCGCCTGCCTCGCTGCAAGTCTCGCCTTCAAGCCTCACGATTCTGGCTTCGTATGGCTCTTCTTCTTACTAGCCGGGGGAGTCTATCGCCGACGCGCCCTGCAAACACTTGCCGTCTTCGCGGCCTTCAGCCTTCCAGCAGCGTTCTGGGTCACGCATATTTCGCCGCATTGGCCGAGCGCGATTGCCTCGGCACTTCACCTCTTTAACGGCCGCGGAGGCATGAACGATCCCAGCGCTGGTCATGGGGCGTTGGTTCTCACAAACCTTCAAACCGTCACGAGTTTCTTCTGGCCTGATCCCCACACATATGACCTGGCCAGCTATCTGATTTGTGCGCCATTTGTTCTGGTCTGGGGATTCATCACGCTCCGGTCGCGGCCTTCTTCCACAACGGCCTGGCTCGGACTGGCTTCCATTGCTGCGTTTTCGATGCTCCCCGTGTATCACCGCCAATACGACGCCAAGCTCATCCTTCTCGCCGTGCCCGCCTGCGCGCAGCTTTGGGCTCGACGTGGCGCAACCGGTTGGATTGCTCTCCTCGTGACGACCGCCGCCTTCGTGTTGAATGGCGATCTTCCCTGGGTCGCCTTTCTTGCGTTCGTGCATCACATGCAGTGGTCCCCGGCGGGCCGCGTATTGACGGCCGTTTGGGACTTTCCCGTCCCTCTCAGCCTCCTTGCCATGGGCGTTTTCTATTTGTGGATCTATGCGCGATATGCGTTTTCAGTGCAACCCCGCGAGGGTGCAGAAGAAGCAAAAACCTCACCGTTCCATTCCGCGGACGTTTGATCCCCTCGGGCCACCTCGGAATAAACGTCCTCACACTTGACATCTCCATGTAGAATCGCTGCGGTCCAACAGACCGACGAAACTGCATTCCTAAATCCCCAATCGAACACTTGAAAAACGGTTTCAACGGAGGAAGTTTCTGATGAATAGGACGACCCGTTCCCTTGTTTGCGCGTTGTTTGTTCTGGCTGTCGTGTGTGTGTCCCAAGGCGCACCTGCTCAGTCCCCATTCGACGGTACCTGGCATACAAATCTCGCGCAGTCCAAAATTTCGCCCAAACCGAACGTCTTTTATCTCAGCCAGGGCTGGTACCACTGCGTCAGCTGCAACCCCACCTATGATGCGAAAGCCGATGGCACCGACCAGGCTGTGACTGGCCAGGCGTATGACACCGTCAGCATCACGGAAGTCGATCCCAAGACGATCTCTGTCACTACAAAGAAGGCCGGGAAAGTCGTGTACGAACAGACCCGCAGCGTCTCTGCCGATGGCAAGATTCTGACCGTTAAGTCGACTTCTCACCCCATGAACAGTGACCAGCCGATCACCACGGAAGTCACCGCAAAGCTGGTTGGTCCGGCGCCTTCCGGGGTCCATGCCACTTCCGGCGCATGGGCGATCGACAAAATCAAGCAGAGCGACAACGGCCTCGACACCACCTACAAGACGAATGGCGATGAAATCACGATGACGGAACCCTCGGGCGAAAGTTACACCGCCAAACTCGACGGCACCGATGCTCCCTACAAAGGCAGCTATTCCACCGATACGGTCTCTTTGAAAAAAATCGATGCGCACACCATTGAAGAAACCGACAAGCGCGGCGGCCAGGTAGTCGAAGTCGACAAGATGACCGTGTCCGCCAACGGAAAGACCATGACGGTGGTCGCAACCAGCAAACTGACCGACCGTACTTCCACGTACGTTGCCACAAAGAAGTAACAACCACAGTCAGCGGAAAAAACGGAACCTTGCTTCGCCGCGACGCGGCGCCAAATTGGTGATTTAGATCACAGTATACTGGTGCATAAGGCCTTAGGATTGAGTACGGCATGCATCTACTTTGGCTCCGAGTCGCGGCGGTCCTCTACGCTGCGGCCAGTGTCGCGATTTTCCCCGCCGTGCTTTATTCCATCGAGCGCTGGCGGAAGATCTGCGTTCATCTCGGCGGCCTTGCCTTCTTCTTTCATTTCGTCTCCGCCGTCGAAATGCTCGCGGCAGCTCATCGCCTCGTGCCCGTGGGCGCACGCGAGGTTGAATCGCTGCTAGGTTTCGCTGTTGCAGGCCTCTTTTTCCTCGCATGGTGGCTATACGACGCCATCTCCCTGGGCATCTTTGCCTTACCGGTGACCTTTTTCCTGGTCTTCGTGCCTTCGTTGGGCCTCACTCACTACACATTTCCGTCCCGAGGGGTGCGCACCAGCTGGCTTGTCGCCCACATCTCCGCCCTGCTCGCAGCCTACGCCGCTCTCGGATTCAGCCTGCTCGCCTCCGTTCTTTATCTTGCGCAGGAGCGCCGCCTTAAGGCCAAAAGGAAGGCGGGAGAAGACTCCTGGTGGGCTCCGCTTGATTGGCTTCCGCCTCTTGACACCCTGGAACGCATCGCGCATGCCATGCTGCTCTTCGGCTTTCCCTGCATGACCGTCGGCCTGCTCCTCGGCGCTGTGCTGGTGCAGGAAACCGCGCTAGGCGCAGCCTATTTCCTCGATCCCAAAGTCCTCGCCTCCTTCGCCATGTGGGGCCTCTACGTACTGCTCTTGTTCCTGCGCCAATCCGCCGGGCTTCGTGGCCGAAAAGCGGCCTATCTTTCCGGCGCCGTGCTGGTAGTCATGCTGGCCGTCTGGGCCGCCAACCTCGTCAGTCACGTTCACAGGTTTGGTGCCCCATGACGCTCGCTTTGATTGGGGTCAATCACAAAACCGCGCCCATTGAGCTGCGCGAGCGGATCGCCATTTCGCGCGACGAGCTGGCTGAGACCACCCGCGCCTTGGCGGATTTGCCCGGCGTCTCCGAATGCATGATCGTCTCCACGTGCAATCGCGTGGAGTTGCTCGCCGTTCTCAATTCGCCCGAAGGCGAATCGTCTGGCACTGATCTTGCGGGATTCCTCCATCGCCAGTTTGGCCTCGATCCCGCGCTCCTCGCGCCCCACATTTATCGCCACTACGATCAGGACGCCGTCCGTCACCTCTTCCGCGTAGCCGCCAGCCTTGATTCCATGGTTGTCGGTGAGCCGCAGATTTTGGGCCAGGTGAAGGAGGCTTACGGCGTGGCCCGCACGGCAGGCGCCATCGGCGGCCAGCTCGAACATCTTCTCCAAAGCACCTTCGCAGCAGCCAAGCGCGTCCGCTCGGAAACAGAAATCGGTTCCAACTCCGTCTCCATCGCTTCCGTCGCCGTCGAACTCGCGCGCAAAATCTTCGGTTCGCTCCAGGGCCGCACAGTTTTCCTTGTGGGTGCAGGGAAAATGTCCGAGCTCGCCGCGCGCCATCTTGTTCAGCAGGGAGCCGGCGCCATCCTTGTGACCAACCGCACCCAGGAGCGCGCACGCCAGCTCGCCGAACTCTTCAATGGCCGCGTCATTCCATTTGAAAAGCTCTACGATGCAGCCAGCGAAGCCGATATCGTCATCAGCTCTACCGGAGCGCCACATCCGATCTTTCGTCGCGAACACGGCCAGGCTTTCATGCATCGTCGCCGCAACCGGCCCATGTTTTTTATCGATATCGCCGTGCCCCGCGACGTTGAACCCGCCGTCAATCAGATCGAAGGCATCTTTGTTTATGACATCGACGACCTGCAACAAGTGGCCGCCGCCCACATCGCTGAGCGCAGCCGTCAAGCCGGAGACGCCGAAGCCCTCATCACCGCAGAGGTCGAGCGCTTCCATCAGCGCCGCCGCACCGTTAACGTCGCCCCCGCCATCGTCAGTCTTCAGCGACAGGGTGAGGAGATGCGCCTGGCCGAGTTGAAGCGCATGCATGCCAAGCTGGGAACACTCACTGACGAGCAAATTGCCGCCGTCGAAGCCCTCACCCGCGGGATCGTCAACAAATTCCTGCATGCGCCCATGCAGGCACTCAAGCAGGCGGCTCGCGAAAACGATGCCACGCGGGTCGAAGCGCTCTGCGACGCGTGGTCGCTTCCGACGGTTGCTGATCGGACGTCCAACTTGACTGAGATTCCGTCCGCGTCCACGGATTCCGGGACTACTTCGGAAGCGTCTGAAGACGCAAAACGCAGCGAAAAGCAACCCAGCGCAGTAGGACGCAAATGAACCTCCGCATCGGCAGCCGTGGCTCACAGCTCGCTCTCTGGCAGGCGAATCATATTGCAGGCTTGCTTCGCGGCAAGGGCCACAGCGTTGATATCCAGATCATCAAGACCACCGGTGACCGTTTGCAGGAGGTCACCTTCGCGCAGGTAGGCTCCAAAGGAATGTTCACCAAGGAAATCGAAGAGGCTCTTGATGCAGGCACGATCGATCTCGCCGTGCATTCGCTCAAGGACCTGCCCACCGAGTTGCCTGAACCTTTCGTGCTCGCCGCCACGCCCGCTCGTGTTGATCCGCGCGATGTCCTCGTGTCCGCGAAGTACGCGGGTCTCACCGCGATTCCCGCAGGCGCAAAGGTGGGCACCAGCAGCCAGCGCCGCCGCGCGCAGCTAAAGGCCCTCCGCCCTGACATCGTCGCGGTAGAATTTCGCGGCAATGTCGATACGCGCATACGCAAGCTGGGTGAGGGGCAGGTCGACGCCATCTTACTGGCGGCAGCCGGGCTCGATCGGCTTGAGAAGAACGAGTGGGTTCGCGAGCGTCTCGATCCGGCCGACTTCTGCCCTGCCGCCGGCCAAGGCGCACTTGGCATCGAGACTCGAAAGAACGATCGCAAGACCATCGCCGCCCTCGCCTTTCTCGACGATCCCGACACGCGTTTCGCGGTGACAGCGGAACGTGCGGCATTGGCCGCTCTCGGCGGGGGCTGCCAGGTACCCATCGGCGTCCATTGCCGTGTCGTCCCTGGTTCGCGGGATGGCGTACTTGACGGCCGCTGGGACGAAGTTTTTGCCGTCGTCGCGGCTCCGGAGACGGGACAAGCAGTGCGCATC
>Ga0187863_10003237_pt1 | contig 12099 bp, 9 predicted proteins | sample June2016WEW_11_1_FD_132975 | JGI IMG/M metagenome (GOLD analysis project Ga0187863, IMG submission 132975) | Peatland microbial communities from SPRUCE experiment site at the Marcell Experimental Forest, Minnesota, USA - June2016WEW_11_10 | ecosystem: Environmental > Terrestrial > Soil >...
CCAGCTGATGGAAATGTCATTGAGGTGCGGGAGGCTCTCCGGAACAAGCTGCAGCAGGAAATGCCGGGTAGAGAAGAGAATGGCAAATCCAGCAATTCCGCCAAGCAGGAACAGCAGCAGACTCTCGGTGAGAAGCTGGCGGATGAGGCGCGTTCTTTGCGCTCCCATAGCCTGGCGAACAGCGATCTCACGGCTCCGCACACTGGTCCTGGCGAGCAGGAGATTGGCAACGTTGACGCAACTGATCAGGAGGACCAGCGCTACCGCGCCGAACAGGAGAATGAGGGATTGGCGAACGCTGCCGACCACGGTTTCGCTGAGTGGAATCAGGCGCACGGTCCATGCGGTCTGTGCCGGATACTCCGCCGGATATTGTTTTTTCAGCGATTCCACCAGCACATCCAGATGCCCCTGCGCTGCCGCAAGCGAGAGTCCTGGCATCAAGCGCGCGATGACCGCACGACTGCGCAGACGTGATTCGCGCAGCGGGGGTGGAAACGGCACGCCGGCAAAGCCGGCGCCCAGCCATAGCTCCACATTTTGCTCGTCGCTCGTTGAGCCCTGATCGCGAAAGCCGCGGGGCATGACGCCCACGACGTGATACACGTCGTTGTCCAGGCGCAGAGCTCTGCCGAGAATATGCGGGTCGGCTGCGAACTCCCTCCTCCAGAGACCGTCGCTGAGGACGACCTCCAGGTTGTAGCCGGGAGTGGCATCGTGTGGATCGAATGTGCGGCCCAACTGCGCGTCGACACCGAGGACAGAGAAGTAATTCGGCGTAACCTGCTTGAAGCTGAGACGCAGCGGCTGTGCGGTGCCGGTGAGGTTCACGTTTGCGCCGGTGCCGGTAATCGCCGCGGACTGGAATATCCCGGAACTCTCGAGGTCTCTCCACTCAGGGACGGAGATGCCGACGCCCTGCGCGCCTACGCCGGGTAGGTCGTCCACAATGCGGACCAGCTCGGAAGGGTTTGGATACGGCAAGGGGTGCAGCAGCGTGGCATCGATCACGCTGTAGATCGCGGTGGTGGCTCCTATTCCGAGGGCCATTGTGGCGATCGCAATGAAAGAGAATCCGGGAGATCGCAGAAGCATGCGAACCGCGTAGCGCAGGTCGAAGAGCAGATTCTCGATGAAGGGCAAGCTTTGCTCGGCGTGGTGGTGTTCGCGGATCGCCTGGGCCGCGCCAAGCTTGAGCGTGGCCTGACGCCGCGCCTCGGCGAGCGACATTCCGGCGTGCAGATTCTCCTCGATCTGGAACGCGAGATGTTCGGCGAGCTCATCGCGCAGGCGTTGGTCGGCACTCCGCCGGGTTGCTAGATTCGCCAGCCGTACCACGAAGCGTCGCAGGAATCTCATGTCAGATCCTCCGCTTTGACTTTGAAGAAACGCGCGATGATCGCCGCAGTTTGCTCCCATTCGCGGGTCTCCGCCTGGAGCTGCTTGCGGCCAGCCGCAGTAAGTCGATAGAAGCGCGCGCGGCGGTTGTTTTCCGATGCGCCCCACTCGGAGGCAATCGAGCCTTCATGCTCGAGCTTGAGGAGCAAGGGATAGAGCGTTCCCTGGTTGACTGCGAGAATATCTCCGCTGATCTGCTCGATCCGTCGAGCAATTCCCCAGCCGTGCTGCGATCCCAGGACATCGAGTGTCTTGAGGACCATCAGGGCGAGCGTTCCTTGCAAGACGTCCGGCTTTTCCTTCATGGCGAATCAACCTTTAGGTTTCCAACAGGAATAATAGTGACATGGCTCCTTTTGGAAAGCAACAGGAACTTGGAACTTCGCTCTCGACGATAAATCCAGATGAGCTGTCGGGAAACCGCCGGGACACTGTTCATTGAAGACGGCGTAACTTGATTTCTAATGAAAAGCGTGCAACTGGCCTTGGCCAGACAGGATGTGAAGGAACGCGACGCCGCCTACGGCTGGCCCGCAGACCTACCCAAAGAAGAAATCTTCGCGTGCCTGTTGGCCCTGAACCGCGAACGCTCCAACACTCAAACCAAATAGACCGTCCCGTGAATGGCAACGGCTCTTATCCCCGCGAGTTCGATGAGGATGCTTTGTCGTGCCCATTTCTTGAGTTGTCATCCTGAGCGGAGCATGCTTGGGCCCCGCAAACGAGTCATCGTTGGGGGGTAAGCGGAGCGAATGATCTGCTTTTCGCAATGCTCAATCACCCGTCGGGCAATCTGCAGATCGTGCCTCCATGCAGCTCGCTCCTCAGGCGTGAGATTGAACGTCTTTGAGAGCTTCCGCGAGTTCACGAAGTGTTCGCCCTAGTCCCTAGCTCCTATTCCCTGCCGGCAAGCTGCTCCAGCAACGCGTCAAACTCCTCCAGCTTCCCGTACTCGATAATCACCCGCCCGCGCCCTTGTTTGTCCTCGATCCGCACCCGTAACCCCAACGCTCTTTGCAGCCGCTCTGCTACTTCTTTCACGTTTGGATCGACCACTGGCTCCGGCTTCGCCTCTTTTTGCCCCATATCCGGGAACAAAATGCTCTGCACCAGGTTCTCCGTCTGGCGAACAGAAAGCGAAAGTGCGCACACCCGCTTCACCGCCTGCTCAATCCCCGGATGGTGCTGCAACCCAAGCAGCGCTCGTGCATGCCCGAAACTCAGTTCCCCGGTCTCCACACGGTTCTGCACGTCATTTGGTAGCTTCAACAAACGAAGGAAGTTACCGATGGTTGCGCGATCTTTTCCGGTGCGCAGCGACATCTGTTCCTGAGTCATGCTGAATTCCCGCGAGAGCCGGTCAAACGCCCTTGCCTGCTCCATGGGATTCAGATCGGCACGTTGCAAATTCTCGACGATGGTGATCTCCATCGCCTGCTCATCCGACACCTGCCGCAGAATCGCGGGGATCGTTTTCTTCCCCGCCACCGCCGATGCCCGCCAGCGCCGCTCGCCGGCAATCAGCTGGAAACGGCCATCTGCCTGCGGCCTCACCAGGATCGGCTGGATCACGCCGTTCGCGGCAATCGAAGCCGCAAGCTCGGCAAGCGTATCCTCATTGATCCGCGTCCGCGTCTGATAGGGATTGGGATCGATCTGTTCCAACAGGATCTCGAGCGGCTTGCCACCTCCCTCCCCCTCATTGGCTACAGCGGTTACCGGCGCAGCAGCGGCGGTCGCATGTACCCGTGGCAGCAGCGAATCAAGTCCCTTGCCCAGGGCGCGTCGTTTTGGGTCGGCAGCAGAAGTTGTCATAGAAAGGGGGCCTCGTACCCGGCAGTTTTGGCCGGTGGTTTTTGGTCTGGAGATTCAGAGCCAGTTGGTCACGAGTATGGCCAGAAGCGCACCTCGACCTTGGGCGCATTGGCGGCGGCAACCTTGCGCTCGACGCTGCGCGGACTCTCTATCTTGTTGCGCGCCAGGAACTCGCCCGTCAGCTCGAAGTACGCCTCGGTCCCACGAGACCGCGCATCGTAAAGCGCCACAGGTTTGCCGTGACTCGGCGCCTCAGCCAGGCGAATATTGCGTGGAATCACGGTCTGAAACAGCTTTTCTTTGAAATACTCACGCAGTGTTTCGGTGACCTGCTGCGCCAGATTCGTCCGGTCGTCGTACATCGTCAGAAGAACACCTTCAATCGAGATTTCGGGGTTGAAGGCAGCCTGTACGCGTTCCAGGGTCGAAATCAGCTCGGAGATGCCTTCCAAGGCGAAGTATTCAGCCTGCATAGGGACAATCAGCGAGTTGGCAGCAACTAAAACGTTTAAAGTCAGCAGGTCGAGTGCCGGGGGGCAGTCCAGAATCACTAGATCGTGATTGCCCCGGATGGGCGCCAACGCGTCTCGCAGCCGCACTTCGCGCCCTTCAACTCCTGCCAATTCAACATTGGCGCCAGTGAGGTTCTTCGACCCGGGCAACAGCCAGAGGTTCTTGATTTCAGTGGGCAGAATGACTTGTTCTGCAGGAGCATTGCCGACGAGCACGTCGTATATGGAGTGACGATTGTCATCCCGTGGCACGCCGAGTCCGGAAGTGGCGTTTGCCTGGGGGTCGCAATCCACTAAAAGGATGTTCAGGCCCTCGATAGCGAGGCAGGCGGAGAGGTTGATTGCGGTGGTAGTTTTGCCAACTCCACCTTTCTGATTGACCACGCCCAGAATCTTGCCCATGGCATTTCAGGTTAAAACTCGAGGCCTATTCTGTGCAGGCCGTTGCGCTGTGGAGAACCCGGGACCATTGTGGAAAGTCTCCAGGCGAGGTACTTGGGACGGTCTGCAAGCGCATGAAGGCACGGGAGTTGTGGAAAATTTCTGAGTTGAGGCAACCAAGGAAGAAATCAACAGGTAGAGCCAAAAAGATTTATGAATCCAAGTGAACAGGCTAGAAAGCTGAGTTGAGGCGCCTCTGGGCAAAATTGTTCCACGTGGAACAATTTCGCTGGAACGTCGGCCTCCATGGGTCTGGGGCCCTCCGTGGGATCGACGCAGATGGAGTTTCGCTCGTTTCCGAACTGGGATGCTCATCCCAAATTGTTCCACGTGGAACAATTTACGACGGAGCGGCACGTCGGGTGAACGGGGATCGGAGCAAAGTGAAATGTACCTGGCCTCTTGCGTCCAGTTTTTCGGTCTTTCATCTTCAACTTCGAATTGTTCCACGCGGAAGAATTTGCAGGCGGTCAGCCCTGCGGCAGTGAAGTGAATTCGAAGGGGAACGATTTTCCGGATCTGCACAGCGCCTAATTCCTGGCGGGGGTCCCAAATTGTTCCACGTGGAACAATTTGAGGTCCGGGAAGCGCTGGAGCGTGGGTACTCTTCGTGGGCCGTCGGGTCGTGGGTTCAGTTCAAAATTGTTCCACGTGGAACAATTTTTGGATTGGCAGGATGAAGCCTTTCCTCGGAGGAATTTGGCGGGATCGATAAAGGGCCTAGCGATTGATTGTGTGAATAGTCGGACCCGAGTTTTGTTGACCCTGTTATATGCTGCGCTCGTTTTAGGATTTGCGGGCCAAGGCGAGGATGCGGCTTTCGCTTCCGGTGAGGGGGTGGGGGGTAGACCAGTGGAAGCTGGGGGTGGCCGCAGTCCGGAGGGCGGGGAAATGGTCGTGGGTGGTCAGGATGGCTATCCATCCGTTGGGAGCGACGAGGTAAGCGGCTGACTTGACGGCTTGCTCCATCTTTTCCACGGCGCGGAGCGTGACGCACTCGAATTGAGTGGTGAGGGTTTCGGCGCGGCCGGAGTGGACCTTCGCAGCGATGCCGGTGATGCGAATCGCTTCCTGAAGGAAGGCGGCTTTTTTACCTTGGGATTCGGCCAGGGTCACGGCGATCTCGGGACGGCAGATGGCGATGGGGATGCCAGGAAAGCCTGCGCCGGAGCCGTAGTCGAGGAGTGTGGCGATGCCGGCGGGGAGGGTCTGGGCACAGGCGATGGATTCGACGAAATGGCGAGCGAGGATGGTCTCCGGGTCCCGGACGGAGGTGAGATTGGTGCGGGCATTCCAGCGAAGAATCAGCGAAAGATGGTCATTAAACTGTTTAGCTTGTGATAGTTGCAAGATTCGGAGGTTTGCCTCCGCAAGGAGTTCATTGAGGCGGTCGCTGGCTGGATCGGAACGCATTGAAAGACCAGTGTAAGCGGCGACCTCGGCATCGGAATACCGCAGCCCGATACTTTGAGGGCACACTCTTTTCGTTCTCGGCGCTAGTTATGGAGATTCGCGCTGAATATGATCCTCTTCCTCACGAGGGGGTCGTGAAGTTGGCGACCCGCGATTTTCGAGGAGCTGGCCGTGATCGAAAACTTCGACTCCGATCGGATTCTGAAAAAACCTTCCCATAGCCATTCGAGTGGAGTATAATCCTCCTCCATAGTCATTCGAGTGGAGTGAGGCTCGAGTGGGAGCGAAAGAATGGTAATGAACAGACCCCCCGACGCAGGGGAGATTCTGCAAGGCACGTTGGACATGCTCATCCTGCGGACGCTGGTATTGGGGCCTGCGCATGGTCACACAATCGCCGAGGCGATCGAGCGCACGTCAGAGAACGCTCTCGAAGTGGAGCAAGGGTCACTCTATCCGGCTCTCCACCGGCTTGAAGATCGCGGATGGCTTTCTTCGGAGTGGGGTGTGAGCGAGAACAATCGCAAGGCAAAGTACTACCAGCTCACGAGCAAGGGCAGAAAAGAACTGGCTGCGGCAGCGGGGCGGTGGCGGAGGATGACACACGCGATCGGCCTCATCCTAGGTGAATCGTTCGAATAGGTCGGATTGGAGGTAAGCATGAACGCGCGGCGCTTTGTCGACAGGTCGAGGAAAGATCAAGAACTGGCTGAAGAGATCGAATCCCACCTTGCCCATGAACGGGATGCCAACATGGCGCGCGGACTGGCGGCGGACGAATCCAGGCGCCGGGCCAATGTCCGCTTCGGCAATGCGCGCACGACGCGCGAGCGGGTGTGGCGCTACCGTTCGCTGCCCTGGATTGAAGATCTATGGCGCGATCTACGCTTCGCACTTCGAGCGCTGGCAAAGACACCGGGATTCGCGACGGTAGCTGTACTGTTGATCGCGGTTGCGATCGGCGTGAATACGTCCGTCTTCTCGGTGACGGACGCGGTTCTGCTCAAGCCTCTCACGTATCCCGACCCGCAGGCACTTGTCGAACTGAGAAACCTCAGCCCACAGGGATCCTTCCCTGGGGCAAATATCCCCAAATTCAACCTGTGGCATCAGCAGACCTCAATCTTTCAACAAGTCGCCGCATACGACTTCGGGGGATCGGGACTCAACATTACGGGCGGTGACCATCCACAGCAGGTGCAGGGAATTCATGTCTCGGCGGACTATTTCGCGATGTTCGGCGCTCCGGTGATTGCGGGGCGCACCTTTACCGCCGCGGAAGACAGTCCTCATGGCGGCAACGTGACGGTGCTGAGCTACGGGCTCTGGAAGAATCGGTACGGCGCCAATCCGCATATCGTGGGATCGACGATTCAACTGGATGGACAGGCCTATCTTGTCGTCGGGGTCATTGGTCGCGGTTTTGTCACCGATACTCCGGCGGATCTCTGGGTCCCCTTTCAATTCGATTTGAACTCGAAGGACATGGCTCACTATTTCACGGTGGCCGCGCGCCTCAAGCCGGGGATCACGGCGCCCCAGGCCAACGCGCAATTGCGGCTCTCCGCAGATCAGTTTCGCCGACTCTACGGCGCAGATTCTCTTCCGCCGGGGGCTGGATTCAGCGTCGTCTCTCTGCAGGAATCATCGATCGGCGATATGCGCACTCCGCTGTTTGTGCTTCTTGGAGCGGTTGGCTTTGTTCTCTTGATTGCATGTGCGAATGTAGCCAATCTACTTCTTGCGAGGGCGGCAGCGCGCAAGCGGGAGTTTGCCACGCGCGCCGCCCTCGGTGCCGGGCGTGGGCAGATCATCCGCCAGCTTTTGATCGAGAGCCTGACATTATCGCTCTCGGGCGGCGCCATCGGCCTGATTTTGGGGTTTGCAGGCGTGCGCCTTCTGCTCAGAATCAACCCTGGAAACATCCCTCGCATCGGCGAAGATGGATCGGCCATTACGCTCGATCCGAACATCCTGCTGTTTACGCTTGGGATCTCCGTGCTGACGGGCCTCATTTTTGGATTGATTCCAGCCATCAGCGCGTCGCGGCCCAATCTCGCGGCGGCACTCAACGAAAATGGCAGCCGCTCCGGAATGGGGGTCCGCAGCGGCAAACTCCGCTCCGTACTCGTGATGGGAGAGATGGCTCTCACAGTTGTGCTGGTTATCGGCGCAGGACTTTTGATACGCACTTTCCTTAACCTTCAGTCTGTCGATCCCGGTTTTGCGATGCACAACGTCATGAGCATGGCGATGTCGGTAAGCGGTGACCGGTTTCAGAAGACAGGTCCGGTTGCGCAGGTAATCCGCGATGGTTCTGATCGGCTGCTTGCCATTCCGGGAGTGCTCGATGTTGGGGTGAGCAATTGCCTGCCCATGGCAGGGGGATTCGGGATGATATTTGACGTAGTCGGCAGGCCCAAGGGCAATTCGCCCTTTACGGGCGGAGCTGGTTTCTACTCAACGTCCTGGAGCTATTTCAGTACTCTCAAGATTCCACTCTTGAGGGGGCGCAGTTTCGCGAAACAGGATGATTCGACAGCGCCCGGCGTAGTGATCATCAATGAAGCAATGGCTCGCCGATACTGGCCAAAGGGCGATCCACTCAAAGACAAGATCGTGATAGGCCCAGGAGCCGGCCCGGCCTTTGCAGAAGGTCCACGCCAGGTGATCGGCATCGTCGGCGACACGCATGATGGCGGACCGAATAGGGAGCCTTTTCCAATCATGTTTATCCCCCTCGCGCAGATGCCGGACCTTGAGACGGCGCTCAACTCCAGGGTTGCTCCCCTTTATTGGTTCGTCCGCAGCCAGGTCGATCCGCGGACGCTTGTAACTCCCATGAGCGCCGCGCTTCGCGATGCCAGCGGAGGTTTGCCCATTGCGCATATGCGGACAATGGAAGAGGTTGAAGCACGCAATGTAGCGCGCCAGCGCTTCAACATGCTGTTACTTAGCGTGTTTGGATCGGCAGGGCTGCTGATGGCTGCGATCGGTATCTATGGAGTCATGTCCTATTCGATTGAGCAGCGCACGCAGGAACTTGGTGTGCGGATGGCGCTCGGAGCGCAGGCATCCAATCTTCGCAATATGGTGATCCGCCAGGGAATGATCCTCACGCTGATCGGAGTTGCGATTGGCATCGGTGGGGCTTTCTGGCTCACTCACTTTCTGGCGAGCTTTCTGTTCGGTGTGAAGCCTCTTGATCCTGTCGCCTTCATTGCTACACCAATTCTGCTCAGTGCGATTGCTCTCGCATCGATATGGAGCCCCGCTTTACGCGCGACTCGTGTCGATCCGATGACTGCGCTTCGAATTGAATAGCCGACGCCGCGGCGGAAGTTGCTAGTTAAACGATAGAGGCCTTCTCCGCGAAGATTCTGAAACGGCCCGTCCCTTCAGACCTTGGCGGTTGCGGCACTCTCACGCACTTATCGATTGCTGTGTCGTCATGCAATGGGATCAAATGAAGAGCAATATGTTCCAGGCATCGCGTCTTCCGCGGGTCTCATTTTTTGGGGGAGAGTCCGAGAAGACTCTCGATCTATCCCACTGCAGCGGTTCCATTCGGCATGTTGCGGAGATTGTGTCGCAGCTCGTGCCGGCCTCGCACAGTGTGGGTCTCATCTTCCGCACGGGCCCGGAACTTGTAGTTTCCTGGCTCGGGGTGCTGGCGGCGGGAAGGGTTCCGCTCATTCTGCAGTACCCGACTTCGAAGATCAGCAAAGTCTATTGGCGTGACTCGGTGCGCGATTCGGTCTCGAAATGCGGCATTGGGGCACTCTTGTGCGATCCCGCGCTTTCAATTCATGCGCCGGGAGAACTGGCGCCTTGTCATTTCGTCGACGGTCTCCGTGATTCGGCTGCGGGTGACGACGAGCTTGTCTTCCCAGTGCAGGGCGAGATTCTGCAGTTGTCTTCGGGAACAACAGGATTCAAGAAGCCGATTCGGTTCAGCTTCGAAGCGGTGCGCACGCACGCATCTCTCTATAACCAGGTCCTGCAATTAACTGAAAAGGATTGCATCGTTTCGTGGCTTCCGCTGTATCACGACATGGGCTTCATCGCGTGCCTGGCGATGCCGCTGCTGCTGGGGACCCGTGTGGTGTCTATCGATCCGATGACCTGGGTGCATCGTCCGCAGTTGCTCTTCGAAGCTATTCAGAAGCATGGCGGCACGGTTTGTTATATGCCGAACTTCGGCTTTGAAGTGATGGCCAAGTCGGGCAAGGCTGGGCCGTTTCCGACGATGCGTCATTGGATCAGCTGCTCTGAACCCACGTATGCCGACACGTTGGAACGGTTCATGCAGGCTACCGGGGCGAGCCCGACGACTGTTTCGACATGCTACGGCATGGCCGAGAATGTTTTTGCGGTCACGAAGAGTTCCGGTTACCGGGTCTTAGAGCGGGACGAGAAACGTTACGTGAGCTGCGGGCGTCCGATTCCCGGAACCGAAGTCCGGGAGAAATCCGGCGAGTTGTTTGTGCGTAGTCCTCATTCGATCGTGGCCTATGAAGACGGCGCGGATATTCGAGACGAGGAGGGCTACTACGCGACAGGTGACATTGGCTTCGTGGATGAAGGCGAAGTGGTGATCACCGGTCGCAAACAGGATCTCGCCAACATTGGCGGGCGCAAGGTTCTGTTGAACGATCTGGATTTTGCTCTTGGCGAGATATTCCCTTCTTCCAAAGGGCGCATTGCATCGTTGGCGGTTTTCGATCCAACCCTTGGGACCGAGAAGGCCATGTTCCTGATTGAAGACCCGCATTTCTGGGAAGGTGAACGCTCAGCAGAGCCGAGCCGGCTGGTGAGAGAAGCGACTGGCCTCGAATGGGTCGAAGTTCATTTTGTTCCGCCACAATTCATCAGCAAGACATCCTCGGGAAAGATCAATCGCAAGAAATGCCTGGAAGATTGGCGTGCGGTACAGGAATCGCGCGCGGTGCGGGCTGCTGCGAGCGTTTCGCCGACGTCCGGTGGAGAGAGGAAACTCGGTGAGGAACTAGCCGAGAAATTTCCCGGCGTTCCGCGGGACGGGCCCATTGGGAAGGAGCTTGATTCGCTCGGGCAAGTTGTCGTACGCCTGATTTGTGAAGAGCGCGGTATTCGTTTCAGTTCTAATTTGACTCTCGAGCGGATCGCTGCATCAGGAAGCGAGGGGGGAGATGAGGGCGACGAAACGTCGGCGGGCGATGTTTTTTCGATTGTCGCGCTTGTGGACGGACCGCGCATCGGCCTTGGAGCGGAAAAGCCCTATATCGACGATGCGTATCTTGCCGCGCTCGCAGAAGTCGCCGGCGCTCCGGTGCATTTCGAACATATCTGTGTGCCTCCTGCCCCCATCCTTCTTTGCGATCTGATCTTCAATGATTACTTTCTGCCCAAGAACCCACTGCCCGCGTATGGCGTGCTCTCCACTCTTTTGCAAAAGATCAAGAACGCGAGCTTGATTCTTGTGGACGATGAAGATAATCTGCGACTCCCTCCGTTCTGCGCTTATCCGATTCTGGATTTTCAATTCACGATGCATCCGGACGCGGAGATGCTCGGACATCGCATGCAGCGCTACACGCAGAACCATCACCTACTGCCGCGCAGCGTTGTCCTGGGCCGTGAAATTAGTCCGGAGAAGATCAACCCAGCGCTGGACAACCTTGAACGCTACCTGGGAATTCCCATCTTGCGCATGGCGTTTCATGAACAGTTTCGCGCGTATACAGAGAAATGGCATTTTTGCGAATTCCACGAGTTTGTCTCCGACGCCGACAAGCTGAAGAATCCTGTGTGGGTGGAGAGATTCAAACAGTTCCTGCTCGACTTTATTCGGAATGGAGATTTTCGGAAGCGATCGGGCGAGCCCAAGAACCATTTCGCCTTCGACACGGCAACTCACTTCTGTTCTTTCCTCATGAATCGTCTTGCGGTTGAATTCGTGATCCAGCAGTACGATTCGTTTTGCATCCTTGGACCGCCGTCGAGTCTTCCGTATCTTCAGCGAAGACTTGACGAGGTTCGGAAGCCCTACTTCTTCTCTTCGCAGTTGATTCCGGCACGCGAAGACTATAAGTGCCTGATCATTACCGGGGGAGCGGGCCGGATGCCGGACACCAAAGTGCCCACCTATGACTTCATGCATGCCAGAGAGGAAGGACAAGGAGGCGGGAGACCGCACAATGTTCCTCCCATCATTGAGTACGTCTGTCCGCCGCTCGCGGCCTGCGATGAGATGCAGTTTCGTGTGGTTCGAGAAAAATTCGGCGTGCAGATCGGGAATAGTCTATTGAATCTGACGAAGCAAACTTGATTCATTTGGAATCACTGGGGGATTGAAGCGCGGCGGAGTCGGAGAGTAGCGTCCGGATAGGCCACATCTATGTAAGTCCAAGTCAAGAGAAAAGCACAGACTTCCTGGGCGCGCACCGGAGGGCGCGCAATTGGTCTGATCAGGATCTGCCTCTACGCAACAGTGCCTCTCGGCCGATGATTCCTGCTCCGATAATTCCTGCATCAAGCA
>Ga0187863_10003238_pt1 | contig 12097 bp, 8 predicted proteins | sample June2016WEW_11_1_FD_132975 | JGI IMG/M metagenome (GOLD analysis project Ga0187863, IMG submission 132975) | Peatland microbial communities from SPRUCE experiment site at the Marcell Experimental Forest, Minnesota, USA - June2016WEW_11_10 | ecosystem: Environmental > Terrestrial > Soil >...
CCGCTTCGGTGATTACCGCGCCGCCATAGCTGTGCGCGACGAGAATGGTCGGCCCATCTTGTAGCGCAAGAATGCGCTTCGTAGCCGCGACATCATCTGCAAACGTGGTCTCCGGCTCCTGAACCATGCTTACGTTGTAGCCGTCCTTCACCAGAATGTCGTACACGCCTCTCCATCCGGAACCGTCCGCCCAAGCGCCGTGTACCAAAACAATATTCTTGACGCGATTTTCTTTGGTCTGCGCGAAAACCGCGCCGCAGGTCAACAGCAATAACGCGATGCAGAGGGATTGAGACATTGATCGTGCTACTCGCATAGCTACCTCCGTCCATTCAGAATGTGGTGTGATTTGAGATTTGGCCCGAAACCCAGCGCATTGTAGCCGAAACGGAAGACTGGCGTTCAACTTCCTGTGCGTGAAGCGGCTCCGCGATTGGTGATTGTTTAATGGGCGGACGCGATCATGTCGTTGAACTGCGCGACGAATACGAATTCATTAGGGCCTGGGTTATTCCGGAGCATTTTCACGCGCTCCACCAGCAATTCCTCCGCGTCCGTTCCGAGGACCGTTACCGCTTCCTCGATGAACGCTGCCAGCGGCATGGCGCGAGGCTCGTCCTTGCTGTTCAACAGGTCGGTCTGCACCCACGGCGGAATTAATTCCAAAACCCTCACCGAGCTGCCTTTCAGTCTGTAGCGCATCGATTGCGTGTAGGAATGAATCGCCGCCTTGGTGGCAGAATACACCGCAGTGCTGGCCAGCGGCACGAACGCCAGTCCCGACGACACATTGATGATCGTGGCGGCAGGCTGTTTCTTCAAGTGCTCGATCAGCGCCGAAGTCATCCGTATCGGCCCCAGCAAATTCGTGGTGACGGTGGACACCAGCACGCTTTCGTCAATCGCGCCGGCGGCATCATCTATCTGCATGATGCCCGCGTTGTTGATCAACACGTTCAGCTTCGGATACTCCGCAATCAGTTTCTTCGCCGCCGCTGCGATGCTCGCGGGATCTTCCACATTCAGCTCAAGCGACTGCATTCCGGGATTCGCCTTGGTCACTTCAGCCAAATGCCCTTTGCGGCGCCCGGATATGATTACCTGGTTCCCGCGCTTGTGCAGCGCCTCCGCCAGACTGCGGCCAATTCCCGAAGTCCCGCCGGTAATAAAGACAGTGTTCCCACTAAGTTTCATCTCGTCTCCCCTTGCCTACACCTAATAGATGAATAAAACATCGATTCGGTTCAATTCCCTGCCAACCGTTATAATACTTTTATGACGGATGCGCCCGCGCAGCACATGCAATGCATGGAAGTTTGGGGCGGCAGCCAACTCACCTCCAGCGGCGTCGAACTGGGCGGGCTGGACGTGTGGGTCTACAGCAAGCCCTTCGGCGAAGCACAGCGCGGCGGCGACGTGTATTACGTTTCCAGTTGCGCCAGCGGACGCATCAGCCGTCTGCTTCTCGCCGACGTTTCCGGCCACGGTGCCGCCGTCGCCTCCACAGCAGCCGACTTGCGCACGCTGATGCGCCGCTTCGTCAACCGCCTGGACCAGAAAGAAGTCGTGCGCCTGCTCAACGAGCAGTTTACCGAGCTTTCGCGCCACGGCAGTTTCGCCACCGCCGTGCTCACCACTTTTTTCGAGCCCACTCGCCGGCTTTCTCTTTGCAACGCCGGCCATCCGCGCCCGCTTCTCTTCCGCGCCGCCGATAGCCGCTGGTCGCTGCTGGGCCACGCGGACCACCCCGAAAAAAAAGGCCTGGCCAACATTCCGCTCGGAATGTTTCAGATCGCGGATTACGAACAGCTCGACGTGGAGCTTGAGCCCGGCGACTGCATGATCAGCTACACCGACGCGCTGATGGAATCCTGCGACGCCGACGGCCAAATGCTGGGCGAAGACGGCTTGCTGCGCATCGTCAACCTGCTCGGCGACGTCCCCGCGGAAAAACTGATCCCTTCCCTGCTCAAAGAAATCGGCGAGCGCTTCCCGGAAAATCTTTCAGCCGACGACGTCACCGTTCTCGTCGTGCGCGCCAACGGCCGCGCTATCCAGTTCACCTTCGCTGAAAAATTCGAAGCCTTCGGCCGCTTCCTGAAGACTCTCTTCCGCTCGGTGCGTCCCGGCGCCGATCGCGCTCCCTTCCCCGACGCCACGCTCGCCAACATCGGCGGCGCGCTGATCCCCGCGTTCAACCGCCGCTGGCGCGCCCCTCGCCCCTCCGCAAAATAACTGCGTCTCACGGCGCACCTGAAATCCACTTGTCGGGTTAGCGCGACTAATCAGGAGTTAGTGTCTTACGTGATCAAATGACGATATGGCCGACGGCTGATCACCGAAGTCATCGCGAGTCCAAGGGTTTGGGATTTATACGCCTATTGGAGAGTGTTGCCTGCGTCGTGCTCAAGCTGGTAGTTGCAGGGGAATTGAAGTTGGACGAGCCGCTGGCTCCATGCCTGCCGAAGGAATGGCTTCCGAATCGTTACACGAGTAAGTGTTCGATGTGGATGGGTAGATCGCGCACGCGGACTCCTGTAGCGTGATAAGTGGCGGAAGTTAGCGCCGACGCCACACCGGTAAGGCCAATTTCGCCGATGCCGCGGGCGCCATATTCATTTAGCACCGTATCCGGATAATCCAGGAAGATGCAGTCCATCTCGGGAATGTCGGCATTCACCGGAACAATATAGTCCGCGAAATTGTTGTTGATGGGATGACCGTTGCGAGTGTCGTAGATAGTGGCTTCGAACAGGCCCATGCCGATTCCCATCACTACGCCGCCTAGCATCTGGTTTCGAGCCGTCTTTGCGTTAATCATCCGGCCGCCATCTATCACGGTCAGCCAACGCGTTACACGCAAGCGAGCGATGCCTGGATCGAATGAAATTTCGCAGAAGTGCGCCCCGAAAGAATGCGTGGAGAAATTCTTCATATTCGCATCGGCGTCCGTTCTCGCATTGCCGTCTAGCCCTTGGAGGTTGCGCAGGACCAGAATGTCCTGGAAAGGGACGCCTGTATCGGGAGACTTATCCTGGAGGTGAATGCGTGCCTGGGTCATCTTCAATGTCTTGGCATCGGCGTTTTGGAACGGAGAGTCGGGCGTACGCACAGCCACCTGAATCACGGCGTCAACGGCTTTCTGCGTGGCCTCAACGATAGCTGGAAGCACCGTGGAAGTCGCGGACGAGCCGCCAGAGATTGGGCCTGGAGGCAAAGCGCTGTCACCGAGCACCACTTGAATTTTATCCAGCGGCAAACCAGTTTTGTCGGATACAACTTGAGCAAAGATAGTGTATGTGCCCGTCCCGATATCTTGCGTAGCGCAGGACGCGCGAGCAGTTCCGTCGGCCAGGAGCCTGACGCGAACCTCGGCCGCGTGACGCGACGCCGGCCAATTGCACGTGGCCATGCCCCAACCAAGAATTAGATCGCCATTGCGCATCGAGCCGACTTTCGGATCGCGCTTGGACCACCCGAACCGTTCCGCCCCAATCTGATAGGCTTCGCGAAGATGTTTGCTGGACCAGGGGAGATTGGAAGCCTCGTCGGTCTCCGCATAATTTTTCAGGCGCAGTTCGAGGGGATCCATATTGAGCTTGATCGCCAGTTCATCCATAGCCGATTCAATGGCGAAAAGCGCCGGCGTTCTTCCGGGGCCGCGCATCGGCGTTGGCGTCCCGACGTTCAGGTGGGCCAAGCGTTGTATCGCAGTGTTATTGGGGCAGCTATACAGCAGCGATGACACCTGTGTGCAGTCCTCGACGTAATCATCCACCAAAGAAGTGTGCTGAAGAATATCATTTTGGAATGACACGAGCTTTCCATCTGGCGTCGCTCCCAGACGCATGCGCTGTTGAATGGCGGGGCGGTGGCCCACGGTAGTGAACATCAAAGTTCGCGGCACAGACACTTTCACCGGACGTCCGACCTTGCGCGCCGCTACTGCCGCCAGCAATGAGTGTGGCCAGGGAAAAAGCTTGCCGCCGAATCCCGAACCGATGAATTTCGAAATGATTTCAATGTTTTCCAACGGAAGGCCGAGCATCTCCGACATTACGTTGTGATGATTCACTACGCCTTGCGAGGATTCGTATAGAGTGACTTTGTCTTTATTCCACACGGCAATCGTGGCGTGCATTTCCATCGGATTGTGCGTTTCGGTCGGCGTGGTGTAAGTCGCGTCAAGCTGTACCGGTGCTTTCTGGAAGGCTGAATCCGCATCGCCTCGCGAATACTTGACAGCGAGCGTGATGTTGGAAGGCGGCGCTTGATTCAGCAAAACTAGAGGAGGCTTCTCGTCGTAGGTAACGTGAACGTTCGCCGCGGCATCCTGTGCCTGCTGAAAAGTATTAGCGACGACCAGGGCTACGAATTGGCCATAGTAATAGACATTTTCATCTTCGAACGGAGGGCGACTTTCACCAGGGCGGCTCAGGTCCTCGAAAGCGCCGGCGGGACGATAAAGCTTGCCGAAATTACCGTGATGAAAAACTGCGAGTACTCCGGGCATCTTTTCGGCGTTGGCGGAATCTATTCGAGTAATTTTTCCGTTTGCGATCGTGCTTGGGACTGCCACGCCGTAGGCGAGATTCTCGATCGGATAGTCCGCGGCATACTTCGCGCCGCCGGTAACTTTCAGCCGTCCGTCTATGCGGGTTATTGGTTCACCGATTATCGAGGTGCTCATTGGTTCTCTCCTGCCCAGGTCTGAAAACTTTTCGGCTTAAGCGGCCTGCGTAACGTTTGTAAGCGTGCGAGTAAGGCAGCGCTTGGCCAACTCAACCTTGAAGGCGTTGTCGTGCTGTGGTTTCGCGCCTTTCAGAGCGGCTTCGGCCGCAGCTCGGAAATTGTTTTCGTTGGCTTCGCGGCCTTCGAGCGCATGCTCTGCCTCCATGGATCTCCATGGCTTGGTCCCCACGCCCCCTAAAGCGATACGAACGCGCTGTATTCGATTGCCGTTCAGCGAAACGACCACGGCGGCAGAAGCCAAGGCGAATTCATACGACGCGCGGTCGCGAAGTTTTAAATAGTGAGAGCGCGTACCGTTTGCAAGCGAAGGCAAGGTGACATAGGTGATCAAATCGCCGGGGGCCAGCACATTTTCGCGATTGGGCGTGGATCCGGGCAGCAGGTAAAAATCATTCAAGGGAACGCTGCGCTCCCCATTGGCCCCTTGTATGTGCACCACCGCTTCGAGCGCCATCATAGCCACGGCCATATCCGAGGGATGCGTTGCAATGCAATGCTCGCTTGTTCCAAGAATGCCGTGAATCCTGTTGAAGCCGTCTAGCGCCGGGCATCCCGAGCCGGGCTCGCGCTTATTGCAGGGGTAAGTGGTGTCGCGAAAATAATAACAGCGGGTGCGTTGGAGTAAATTGCCGCCGGTGGTAGCCATATTTCGAAGCTGCGGAGAAGCTCCGGAAAGAAGGGCTTCGGAAAGAACGGTGTAACGTTGTTGAACCGTTTCGTCGTGCGCCAAATCGCTATTGCGAACCATAGCGCCGATTTTCAATCCGCCATCCGCCGTGGGTTCGATCTGCGTGAGAGGCAGCGAATTGATATCCACAATTCTCTTCGGAGTTTCAACGTTCAACTTCATCAGATCGATCAGCGTGGTGCCGCCGGCAACAAATCTTGTTTCGGTTTGCGAGCGGCCTGCTTCCAGTGCCGAATTTACCGTTTTGGCTTGGCTGAATTGAAAGGCTTCCATTGAGTGACCTCAGTTACAAAGTTTCGGACATGAAATGAACTTCTTACGCTCCGCGTCGTGCACTTTGAACCGCAGCAACGATGTTGTTGTAGGCCCCACAGCGGCAGATATTTCCGCTCATACATTCGCGCACGGCAGCGTCATCCTGCCCGCACGGTTCTTTCAGCAGCGCGGCTGCGGACATAATCTGGCCGGAGGTGCAATAGCCGCACTGAAATCCGTCATGTTCCAGGAAAGCTGCCTGAACCGGATTCAGATCGCCGTTCTGTGCCAGACCTTCGATGGTCGTAATTTTGTCGCCCTGATGCATGATGGCGAAAGAGAGGCATGAATTTACGCGCCGGCCGTTTACGTGCACCGTGCATGCGCCGCACTGACCATGGTCACAACCCTTTTTTGTGCCCGGAAGTTGAAGGTTCTCGCGCAGCGCATCCAGAAGAGTGACCCGCGGCTCCAAAGCAATATGGTGTTCTTTTCCATTAATGTTGAGCACCATGGGAACCGCGCCGGGGACATCAGCGCCCGGAATCGCTTCCGTAACCGGCTCAGGCTCTTGCACCGGAGCAGAGTGCAGCAACGGAGCGGTTGTGACGGCCAAACTCGCAGTGCCAAGTTGGCTCAGGAAAAAACGCCTGGTAAATCGGTCCGGCGTTTCTGCCGGCTTTGGCTGCTCTTCCTCGGCAATTTCGGTTATGGATTTATCTATTTTTGCCATCGTTGCGCCTTCCAAGAGGCCAGAGTTGAAAACTGACTTCCACATTCGTAATGATGCTTTCGGGGTCGGCCACGGCGCATCATACTCCTGCAAAAAGATGAGCGGGAGGAAATATCTTTTGGAGGGGAGGAAATCTCGTTGGTTGAGAATTCGCCTAATGCGGGGCATTTTGTCCTGCCCCTATTCGTTGACTTGGACTCCTGACGCCCCCTAAGATGTGCAGCACGTGCCAGCCAACGACTCGCTGATCGGCAAAACCATTTCGCACTACCGCATTGTGGAAAAACTCGGCGGTGGCGGGATGGGTGTAGTTTATAAGGCCGAAGACACCCGCCTGGACCGCTCGGTGGCCTTGAAATTCCTACTGGCGAGTTAGGAAATCTTTGCGCGCTGACGAGAGTTGACTCGCCCCGTCGGATTACGCCAAGGATGCCGTACGCTTCGTTTTGCAGAAGGGTGCCGGGTTTAGATTAAACAACTGCAAAATTCCCGCCGCGATTTGTCGGTTATTCGCTGTGAAGCGAGACGGTTGGGTCGACGCGGGTTGCGCGCTGGGCGGGGATGAAGCTGGCGAGGAATGCGACGAAGGCGAGCAGCACGGGAATAGCGACGAAGGTAAAAGGGTCGATGGGGCTGACGCCGAACAAGAGGGTTCGCATTGCGCGGGTGAACGCGATACTCGCGAGCAGGCCGATGGTTACACCGGGAATCGCGAGCGCCATGCCTCGCGCTATTACCAGATGCAGGATTGCTCGCGGCGTGGCTCCGAGTGCCATGCGTATGCCGATTTCGCGCGTTCCTTGATTTACTAGGTAAGAGACGACGCCGTAGATACCAATCATAGCGAGCGCAACGGCGAGGGCGGCGAACAGGCTGAGCAACGACATGGAAAACCGGCGCCGGGCCAGAGACTCCTGAACGCGCTGGTACATGGTCACTGGATGGAAAATTGGGAGATCGGGGTCCACGTTCTGAATTTCCTTGCGCGCGGCCGAATACAGCGCGTCAGGTTCGCTGCTCGTTCGAATGACAACGTTCATCGCGCGGGTTGCGAACTGTGTTTGAGGATAATAAATGGCGATCCGCGAATCGGTGTCGAGTGTGTATTGTTTAATTCGGCCGACGACTCCGACCACGGTGATCCAGGGGGCTTTGTCGGTGATGCCGCCGTTGTGCAGGCGTTTTCCCAGCGGACTTTGATTCGGCCATAGTTGCGTGGCCATATATTCGTCGACAATTCCTACTGGGGGATTGGTCTTAGTATCAGACTCGTTGAAGAAACGGCCTTCGCGCAGTGGGATTTGCATGGCTTCAAAGTAATGCCCGGCTACCACGCGCACGTCCGCGTTGATAAAATTCTCACCTGGTGGCGGGATCCTACCCTCCACAGTGATCGGACCCCAGGCGAACATTTGGCTCAGGGGCAGAGAGGTGATGGCTCCGACAGACTTCACGCCTGGGAGACTCTCCAGCTTTTCCACGATTTGTTTGTAGGTCGATAATACGAGCTGTGATTCGCGATATTTGTTGCCGGTCATGGTGAGTTCCAGGGTCAACACGTTTTTCGGGTTGAAGCCGGGGGAAACGCTTTGCAGGTTCGCGAAGCTGCGGACCAACAGGGTTGCTCCAATCAATAGCAATACCGAGAGCGCGAGTTCGGAAACAACCAGCGATTTGCGCAAACCGTTTCCTCGGCCCCACATCGCTGCACCCGCGAAGCCTCGGCCTCCCTCCTTGAGCGTGGACTGCAAATGAATGTGCGAAACGCGCAGTGCGGGGGCCAAGCCGAACATCGCCCCAGAAACCAGAGAGATGAATAGCGTAAACAGGAGAACTCGTCCGTCGATGCTGATGTCGGCCAGGCGCGGAACGCTGCCAGGACCGAGGATACGAACCCACTTCAGGCTACCTAACGCCAGAAAAACTCCCAACGCCCCGCCACAAAACGAGAGCAGAAGGCTCTCGGTAAGCAGCTGCCGCGCGATGCGCATGCGGCTCGCTCCAATCGCCATGCGAACTGCAATTTCCTTCTGCCGGGCAAGCGCACGCGACAACTGAAGGTTCGCGACGTTGGCGCATGCGATCAACAGGACGAAAGCCACCGCGAAAAGCAGGACAAACAGTGCGCGACGGCTGTCACCTACTACCTGCTCAGAGAGGGGAACGATGCCGAACGTGAGGCCGCCATTCGGAGGATAATTTGTAGGATGGTCGCGTCGCAGGCGAGCGGTAATCGTATCCATTTCGGCCTGCGCTTGGTGAAGTGACACTCCCGGCTTCAGCTTGCCTACGATGTTGTAGTCTTCGCGGTCGCGGTTTTGCGCGGCGTCCGGTCCGAGCGGAAGCGGGAGAAGGATGTCGGCTTGTTCTGCGCCGCCCAACGTTGGTAAAACTTCGCGCGGTAAAGAAAAACTACTTGGCAGAATGCCGATCACCTGATACGTCGATCCGTTGATCGTTAGCGATTTCCCGATGATACGAGGATCCGAGCCGTAGCGGCGGACCCACATGCCGTATCCCAGAATCGCGGTTCCTGCAGCGCCCTTTGCGTCTTCGCTCTCAACAAAGAGACGGCCGCTGGCGGGCTGCACTCCCAGCATGGGTAGAAGATTTGAAGACACGTGGAGGGTGCCTACCCGCTCCGGTTCGCCGTCACCGGTGAGATTTTCGTTACCACCAATGGCGATGGCTACATCTTCAAAACCGTGGTGGCCCGTTTTGATGTCGAAGTATTGAGCGGTTGAAAACCAGTCCTCGGTGATGCCTAAGCCCGGCGAGCGGTTCCACAAAATTACCAGTCGGCTCGCGTCTTTATAGGGGAGCGGGCGAAGTAACAGAGTGTTCGCGATACTGAAGATCGCCGTGTTGGCGCTGATGCCAATCGCGAGGGAGAGGAGGGCGACGGCAGTAAAGCCAGGAGACTTTGCGAGCCCCCGAAAACCATACCGAATATCCTGGAGTAAAGGTCCCATGTGCGCTCACGGCGAAGACGGCGCTGGACGCCTGCCCGTACTCAGCGTCATCCGAGAGGACACATAGTATAAGCAGCTTGTGCAGGAGTGCCACAAAAAGTAAAACGGGGAGTTTGGTGTAACGCTTTCTAGTTCTTTCGCATCTCATCGGGAACAAAGCTGGAAGGGAGAGGATATGGGAACGTTTGCGATTACTGGAATTACTGGGCAGGTGGGTGGGGAGGTGGCTCGCAACTTGTTGGCCGCTCGCCAAAGCGTTCGGGGAGTGGTGCGCGACGTCAGCAAATGCAAAGAATGGGCGGAGCGTGGCTGCGAGCTAGTGAGCGCGGATATTAATGATGCTGCGGCGCTGGCAGCGGCATTAAAGGGTGTCGAAGGCGCGTTCATTCTGGTGCCGCCTAACTTCGATCCATCGCCTGACTTTAGCGAAGCGCGGACATTGGCCGCCACGTTGAGTTCAGCGTTCGTCGCGGCGCGCTTGCGTAGAGTCGTATATCTATCGACGATCGGAGCACAGGCAACGCGCTCAAACCTGCTGACACAGCACACCATCATCGAGCAAGCGCTGCGAAAGCTGCCAACGGCAATCACCTTTCTGCGGCCGGCATGGTTCATGGAGAACTTTGCCTGGGATGTTGCTCCAGCGAAGAACGGCGCTATTCAAAGCTTTCTGCAGCCGCTGGACAAACTGTTCCCTATGGTTGCCACTTCCGACATCGGGCGCGTAGCTGCCGAACTGCTGCAGGAAACGTGGGACGGCCAACGGGTCATCGAGTTGGAAGGGCCGCGTCGTGTGACGCCGACGGAAGTCGCTACTACCTTCGCTAAGCTATTGGGCCGTCCGGTGAGAATCGAAGAAGTACCGCATGAGACGTGGGAGGCGCTCTTCAAATCACAAGGCATGAAGAACCCTGAGCCGCGCATTCAGATGCTCGATGGTTTCAATGAAGGATGGATCGAGTTTGAAGGCAACCCGGCTGGTACTCGAAAAGGAAAGGTGGCTCTGGAAACAGTACTGCGGACGCTCATCGAGCGTGACAGTGCGATGAAAGCGGTCTCCAACGCCACTTGAGTTTTCACCCCGCTGTCAGGATTTACTGCGTCTTCAGGACCAGAATGGGAGGATAGTAGAAGCCTAGGCTGGTCCGGTCAACCGGCTCAACTCCTGGTTAGTCGGACGACCGGAGAAGTGGCGTACCATTACTTCACTTGTCCGGTTAGCGCGTTGATCAGGGGTTGAGACAAAACTCGTGATTGAACAAAAACGCGCGCCGGGTCACTCCCATTCCACCTACTTCTCTCGTCCGCATCTCGATGCAGATTATGAGAAATTCTTTCCGAGGATGTGCAATCCCTTGTCCGAGAAGATGGAGGACCCGAGAACATGTCTATTGTTTTCAATATAGCGGAATGTGGAAGTTGACTTGCTCGTGAGCCAGCACCGTTTTCCGAAAACTAGGGGGAGATATGAATCGAAGGACTTTGTGGGCCCCTGCCATGGCTCTAGCACTGTTGATTTTTCTTTGCATACCCTCGGTTGCCTCAGCCGATAGCGGCCAGACCTGGACTCTGACTGATGTAAGTTCTTCCGACGGCTCGACAGCCTCGGGGTCCTTCGACTACAACGCAGTAACGGGCCTGTATAGTGACATTAATGTCGTCACTACGCTCGGGTTAGAGTTTAGCGGGGCCAGCTATTCGGTCGTGGACGCTGGCTTCTACTCAGCCAACGAACTTGTGATTATGGCTAACAATTCGTACGCTGAGGGCACCCCGGTATTGGCCTTTGAGATTTCACCTGGCCTGACCGGTGCGGGCGGCGTAGATTTTTTCTCTGCTCTGGAGGGTCTCTGCAACGCTGGGTGCACTGATTTTGAAGGTGGCACTGGCGAAAGTGGCGGGGCGCTTCGAGGATTTCAAGGCTATGTCGTCACAACACCGGAACCCAGTCTAGTTTTGCTCCTTGGAACCGGGCTTCTCGGCTTGGTACGCCTCCGGCGAAAGCTGGTCAATAGCTAACAGAAATATCTAAATCGTTATTTTGGGACAGGCGAGTCAAACGAACTTGGCTCGCCTTTTTCATTGGTGCCTCAACCCTACGCTTTCCGCCTGTGGTGTATTTGCAATTCTCCCCGCAAATTCCATTTGGACGTATAGGGATGATGTCCCGGCACATTGCTCTCAAGAGGGCCTAATGCGGGCATGTATTTCTGGGTGGATTACTCAGATATGGCGTATGATCGGCACATGAAGAGGCCGGAACCACGTTTCCCAAAGTTGGCTACAGCCTGTTGTGCGCTCTTGGGTCTGGCAGCGTTCATTTCTGTCCTGATTAATCGTCGCTCTGTTCTTCCCTTTTATTTTGGCTTCGGTTTCCTGGCGATTGTCCTCATCGTTTGGTTTTGGAATTGGCGAAGCGGGAATACCTAGCTGACGGGCAATTTATTGCCAAGCTTCTCACTCCCAAATTCAAATTGATCCACTTCCATTTTCGCGCCGTCTAAGGATGCGCTCGCGTATCAGCTCCCAAACAGGTTTTCGGATATAGTGCGTCCGGCTTTGGCGCGTCTTCGTGCTACGATTCCGCGCCGGGAGGCTTTCATGAAGATGTTTCTTCTTGGCGCGCTTTTCGCGTCGTCGATTTTTTTCGCCGTTCACTCGCAGCAATCCACGCAGACGCAACGAATTCCGTTATTC
>Ga0187863_10003241_pt1 | contig 12087 bp, 12 predicted proteins | sample June2016WEW_11_1_FD_132975 | JGI IMG/M metagenome (GOLD analysis project Ga0187863, IMG submission 132975) | Peatland microbial communities from SPRUCE experiment site at the Marcell Experimental Forest, Minnesota, USA - June2016WEW_11_10 | ecosystem: Environmental > Terrestrial > Soil >...
ATCCTTTCAGATGGTATCAGCGCAAATGCCGCTAAAATGGGGACATGGTTGTGCAAGTTTATACGGCTGCCTGGTGCCGCGATTGCCGGGCTGCAAAGCAATTTCTTGATTCCCACGGAATCCCCTACACCGAGATCAATGTCGATGAGAATCCTGCTGCCTCCAATGAATTGATTCGACACGTCGGCAAGAGAGCCATTCCGCAATTGGTCATTGATGGCGTGTGGTTCCAGCCCTATAAGCCCGGGCGTGGTCTGCTCTATGACGAGCTGGAGCAGCGCCTTGGCATTTCGCGGTCCTAGGCAGTTGTACCCCTTACAATCAAAGGTTGGTTCGAGTGCCAGGAGATGGCTCGAGCCGGGAGATCGCCCTTGATCGAACGTTACACACGCCCGGCGATGGGGCGCATCTGGACCGAAGAGAACAAATACGCTTGCTGGTTGCACGTTGAGTCGGCAGCGAGTGCAGAGCTTGCTGCTTCCGGCATCATTCCACCAGAGGCGGCGTTGGCCATTGCAACAAAGGCCAGCTTCTCAGTCGCGCGCATCCAGGAGATCGAGGCTGAGGTCAAACACGACGTCATCGCCTTTACGACAGCCGTTGCAGAAAGCCTGAACGCCCAAGGGCTCGGAGAGCAGTCTCGTTGGCTGCATTATGGGCTCACTTCGAACGACATCGTCGACACCGCGCAGGCATTGCAAGTGAAGCAGGCCTCGCATTTGATTCGTGAGGGACTCGTTGCGTTGCAGGCCGTGCTCAAACGGCGCGCACTTGAGTTCAAGCACACGCCGACGATTGGCCGCACGCATGGAATTCATGCCGAGCCCACGACCTTCGGCCTGAAAATCCTGAACTGGTATGCAGAGATCGGGCGGAATCTCGCTCGCTTCGATGCGGCCGCCGAGGACATGCGCGTTGGCAAGCTTTCGGGGGCTGTCGGCACTTTCGGTCATCTGAAGCCGGAGCACGAGGAGCGCATCTGCGCTGCACTCGGGTTGAAACCTGCGCTTGTTGCAACCCAGGTGATTCAGCGCGACCGCCATGCAGCTTATATCACAACGCTCGCTTTAATCGGCAGTACTTTGGACAAAATTGCCACCGAGGTGCGTCACCTGCAGCGCACCGAAGTACGCGAGGCCCAGGAGTACTTCAGCGAGAAGCAGAAGGGCTCCTCGGCGATGCCGCACAAGAAAAATCCCATCACGTCGGAACAGATCAGTGGGCTGGCGCGGGTGCTGCGTGGCAATGCGCAGGCGGCGCTTGAGAATGTTCCGCTATGGCATGAGCGCGATATTTCCCACTCTTCTGTCGAGCGCGTCATCTTTCCGGACTCGACGATCCTGGTCGACTATCTACTGGCCAAGACTACTGATTTGATTGATAAGTTGCTGGTGTATCCGGAGCGGATGAAGCGTAACCTCGAATCGACTGGCGGACTTATCTTCAGCGGGCAGTTGCTGCTGGACCTCGCGGAAGCGGGGATGTTGCGCGAAGACGCATATCGCCTGGTGCAGGCTCATGCCATGCGTGCATGGAAAGAGGACCTGACATTTCGCGAGGAAGTGGCTCGTGACCCTGCGATTACGAACCTATTGAGTCCGGAGAAGCTTCTGCGGACCTTCGATTACACCCGTCAACTTGGCAATGTCGATGCAATTTTCAAGCGCGTTCTGGGTAGCTAGGGATTGTGCCACGGCTCGAAATTGTTCCACGTGGAACAATTGTGATCGCTGGCGCACGCGAAGCCCTTGCCTGGACGGCCAGTCCAAATTGTTCCACGTGGAACAATTGTATTGACGGACACAAGTGTTGATCGGAAATTGCAAAAGATAGCGGCGATCTGTGAATGGGGTGCGGAGGAACGATGCATCTGACGCTGGCGATTACGGGGGCTTCGGGCGCGGTGTTCGGCAGAGAAGCACTCCGTGCTCTTGAGTCTGACGCGAGAGTGGCTCGCGTTCATTTTGTGGCCTCGGAGAATTCGCTGCGCGTGATCGCCGAGGAGCTTGGCGTCTCCGGACGGAACGACCTTGTCGAGAAACTGCTTGGGGCGAAGCCGGCGAAGACCGTTGCGTTTTCTGACTCCGACATTGGGTCGGCGATTGCGAGCGGAAGCCATCCTTCAGATGGAATGATCATTCTGCCGTGTTCGATGGGAACGCTGGCGCATATTGCCAGTGGACTGGCGGACTCTCTGATCGCGCGCGCGGCCGATGTGACCCTCAAAGAGCGACGGTCGTTGCTGCTCTGCGTGCGCGAGACGCCGTTCAATCGCATTCATCTGCGGAATATGACGCTCGCTGCGGAAGCGGGCGCCACCATTTTTCCCGTGATTCCGGCGTTTTATAACAAGCCAGTGGATTCGGACGAGATGGCGCGGCAGTTTGTGTTTCGGGTGCTGTCGCATATCGGCCTGCCACAGCCGGGGGCCTATGTGTGGAAGGCCGAAGACTGATGCGGTGATCCAGGCGCATGCCTGGTTTCCCACTCTTTCAGCAGAAGGAAGCGGAAAGGATGGGGCACGGAAGTTCTTCTTCCGAGAAATGTCCTCTGAGGCTTTCTTGCTTTCCCAGGTCTCAGAATCGAGACCTGGGGCACCCATTATCGTGTGGATCTAGGCGGCCAAAAACGCAACTATTGACTCTGAGGTGCCTGAACGCCGATACTTCCTTCAATGCTGACTCTGGAAAAGCACGTGATTGAGGCCATGGCTATGTGCATGTGTTGTGCAGGCGGACCTGTCCGTGCGGTTCCGGAACGGCGAATGCGTTAAGCGCGACCGATCTTGAAACAAACGGCCCGGCTCCGAACAGGATCCGGGTCTCTTCATTTTTGGCGAGGGCTTGCTCCCCTTACAGGCTTCGCCGCACACACCAGCCAATCTGACCGAAGGAGCTACACATGCCTGACGAAAAGCAATTGCAGTTCGCCACCCTTGCCGTGCATGCCGGACAATCGCCCGACCCGGCGACGGGGGCGCGCGCGGTGCCGATTTACCAGACCACTTCCTACCTTTTTCAGGATGCCGACCATGCCGGGCGGCTGTTTGCCCTGAAGGAATTCGGCAACATCTACACGCGGATCATGAATCCGACCACCGATGTATTTGAGAAGCGCGTTGCCGCCCTCGAAGGCGGTGTGGCGGGGCTGGCGACGGCATCGGGACAGGCAGCGGAGACACTCACGCTGACGACGCTGGCGTCGACCGGGGACGAGATCATCTCGACGACATCGCTCTATGGCGGCACGTATAACCTGTTCCACTACACGCTGCCACGGCTGGGCATCACGGTGCGTTTCGTGGACGCCGACGATTTTGACGGGATGCGGGCGGCGATCAACGACAGGACGCGCGCCATTTATACCGAAACGCTAGGGAATCCAAAGCTCGATGTGGTGGACATTGAACGAATGGCCTCGATTGCGCACGAGAATGGGCTTCCGCTGGTGATCGATAATACGTCGGTATCGCCAGCATTGGTGCGGCCCATTGAGTGGGGTGCGGACATTGTGGTGAACTCGGCGACCAAGTTTCTGGGGGGACACGGGACCTCGATCGGCGGGGTGATTGTGGATGCGGGCAAGTTCGATTGGGCAAAGTCGGGGCGGTTCAAGGAATTCACCGAGCCCGACCCCTCGTATCATGGCCTGTCGTACTGGGAGACGTTTGGCGCGATTTCCTTCATCCTGAAGGCGCGCATTCAAGGGCTGCGCGATACGGGTGCGGCGCTTTCACCGTTTAATGCGTTTCTGCTGTTACAGGGAATTGAAACGCTACATTTGCGGCTGGAGCGGCATTCGCAGAATGCTCTGGCGGTGGCGAAACATTTGGAGAAGCATCCGGGCGTGGAGTGGGTGAATTATCCGGGCCTGGAGTCGAGCCAGTATTACAAACGCGCGCAGAAGTATCTGCCTAACGGGCATGGGGCGTTGATTACGTTCGGGATCAAAGGCGGCTACGAGGCAGGGAAGAAGCTGATCGATTCGCTGGAGCTGTTCTCACTGGTGGCGAATATTGGCGATGCGAAGTCGCTGGTGATTCATCCGGCATCCACGACGCACCAGCAGTTGTCGGTTGAGGAACAGGCGGAGACGGGCGTGACGCCGGAGCTTGTGCGGTTATCGGTCGGGATCGAAGACATTCGCGATATTCTTGCCGATCTCGACCAGGCGATTGAAACGGCCAACGGACATGCTTTTCAGGGTGCGCCGGAAAAGGTGGGCGCTGGCGCACAATGAGTCTTATGACGGATGCCCAAACCGAAGCGCGCGTCCAAAAGCCGGAGTCGCGCGCGTTGGAGCCGACCTACGAAGGCGATTTTGTGCTCCACAATCACCTGCCTCTAGAAAGCGGGCGGATTCTGGCGAAGCCGACACTGCACTACGCGGTGTACGGACGCTTGAATGCTGCACGCGACAACGCAGTGCTTGTGTGCCATGCGCTCTCGGGGTCGGCTTTGGTGGGCTCCTGGTGGCCTGAAATCTTTGCGCCCGGTGCAGTGCTTTCGCTGGAGCACGATTTCGTCATCTGCATCAACATGCTGGGGTCCTGCTACGGATCGACGGGGCCCGGTTCAGTGGATCCGGAGACGGGGCTGGTTTACGGACCGGACTTTCCGCTGGTTTCGATCCGAGACAATGTGCGGGCGCAGGCAGAGTTGCTGGATTCGCTTGGAATTCGACGGCTGCGGCTGGTTCTGGGCGGGTCGATCGGGGGAATGCAGGCCCTGGATTGGGCGATGTATGAATCCGACCGGGTTGAGAGTGCGGCCATTATCGCGGTTGCGCCTCTGTCCGCGATGGGGTTGGCCCTGAACCATCTGCAGCGGCAGGCAATTCAGAACGACCCGGAGTGGGACGGAGGGTATTATCTGCCCCAGCGGCAGCCAAAACAGGGTTTGGCGCTGGCCCGCCAGATTGGCATGATCAGTTACAAGTCCGCACAGCTGCTCGAAGAGCGTTTCGGACGGAATCCGAACCGAAATGGTGAGAACCCCTGGGCGCTCGATGATCAAGGAGGTGGCTTGGTGGGAGGGCGCTTCGATATTGCCGGCTATCTTGACCATCAAGGCCAGGTGTTCATCGATCGATTTGACGCCAATGCGTACCTCGCCATTCTGCGGACGATGGACAACTGGGACCCGCTTCGCGGGGGCGGAACTTTGGAGCAGGTCTTTGGCAGGATCAGAGCCAAGCTCAACTTTGTGGGGATCAGTTCGGACTGGCTCTTTCCTCCAGCGTCGGTCCGTCAATTTGCGGAGACCATCCGATCAACCGGGGTCGACGCAGACTATCGAGAAATGATCAGCTCTCATGGGCACGATGCCTTCCTGGCGGAGCAGGCGGAGCTTGTTCGCCTCCTTCAGTAACAGATTGACGCCTGTCTGGAATCCGGCAGTTTCGAGAAACAGTGTTTCTGAAACTACATTAGCCCGTTAATCAACTCCACAAACCGGGCTGGAACAGTTTTCCCTCATGCGGTGTCTAAGGCGGTATGCTCTGCTCGCCGGCGGCGCATCCAACTGTTGCGAAGGTGTGCCGGGAGGGGGAGAATTGCCTGGGACCCTTGAACCAGTGCTTTGTGACCGCCCGATGCCGCGCCTGAAGCGCAACCGCCGAAACTGTCGATGGCTTTCTGTTGGCGAGCAAGAACTTTGCTTGTCACATGGGCCTTCGGTTTCTATAATCCTTCCAACGCCGCACCGGAAGCCGAGGCATGGTTCCGTCCGCATGATCAGTGTGCAACCGCCAAGAAGAAGGGTTGTGCATTTCGAGAAAGAGTGCTTGAATATTCATTCCACTTTACGCATCTCCCAGGAGCAATGAATGAAGAAGATAGTCTTTGCAACTGTGATGGCATTGGCAAGCATTAGCCTTGTTGCACCAATGCTGCACGCACAGGAACAACCGGGTGGCACGATCTCAATCAAGGATCCAGCCGAGTTCAATGCCTATCAAATGGCAACCACCCAAAGCGACCCCAAGGCCAAGGCCGCGGCTCTCGAACAATTCTTAACGCAATATCCTCAAAGCGTCGTCAAGAGCGCGGTACTCGATATGCTGATCGACACCTATCAACAGCTCCAGGATCCGGACAAGACCCTGAGCGCCGCCAGCCGCCTTCTCCAGGTCGACCCCAACAATATGAAGGCGCTCTTCATCTCGGTCTTTATTAAGAAGACGCAGTGCGCCAAAAGCGTCGATGCCACCGGCAAGTCCAAAGATCCTCAGACGTGCGACGATGCCTCCAGTTTGGCTCAAAAAGGGCTGCAGTTGCAGAAGCCAGCCGCAGTTTCCGCCGACGAGTGGACGAAGCAGACCGGTGCAACTTACCCGCTCTTCCACTCTGCGATTGCGCTGGATGATACGGTAGTGAAAAAGGATTTCAAGGCTGCAGAGGATGAGTACACAGCGGAACTAAAGCTATACGGTGACGACCAGAGCAAGATCGCCGGCCTGAACGACACTCTTTTGCTGGCCCAGGCCTACAGTCAGCCCGGCCCTGCGCAGGATCTTCCCAAGGCGGTTTGGTTCTACGCGCGTGTTTGGGACTTTGCTCCCGCCAATTACAAAGCCCAGATCGAACCGAAGCTGGAGTATTACTACAAGAAGTTTCACGGGGGTCTCGATGGCCTGGATGCGATCAAGCAGCAGGCTCAGGCGTCGCTCTTCCCGCCGGGAACGTTTGTCATCACGCCGGCAAAGAGTCCGCAGGAACAGATTCACGACTTGATCGTATCCACGCCTGATCTGACGACCCTGGCTCTCGCCGATAAGGAAACGATCCTTGCCTTCGGTTCCAAGGAAGACGCGGATAAACTGTGGAGCCTGCTCCAGGGTAAACAAACGCCGGTTCCAGGAATCGTGATTTCCGCGACGGCTTCACAGATCAAGGTCGCTGTCACCCAAGACGCGAAGGATGCCAAGATCGCCGACTTCATCGTCAATTTGAAAGAGCCGTTGAAGGAAAGCGAGATCCCTGCACCTGGGTTCGAATTCAAAACTCAGCCTGCAGCCGAACTGGACGGCACCTACGACACCTACACGCAGATCCCTGCGGCGGATGCCAAGCCAGCCACGGATACCACACCTGCCGTTGCTGCTACGGCGCAGAGAGCGGAAATCGTGCTGAAAGATGGGTTCGTCCAGCCGGAGAAGAAGAAGGCTCCAGTGCATCATGCGCCGGTGCATAAGAAGGCGGGCTAGGGCGCTCGCAGTGAGAGACAACTGAGCGCCGGATCAGAACGGCGCTCAGTCTCGCACATCCTGGGAATCACAAGGAGCAACCTGAATAGGGTTGCTCCTTTTTTATGCGATGAGGGTGCTTGCGGCAGGCACAGTTGAGAGGTAAATCTTGCCTATTCGCCCAGCATGATTCTTTGGATCTTTGTGGCCCGCCCCGATGCTGGATCGCAGGCCACCAGGGCAGCGCAGATTTTCGGATTGCCCTTAGCTGCTTCGAACTTGCCCGGCATACCGGTGAGGAACCGGTGGAGCACCAAGTCCTTGTCCACGCCAATGACGCTGTCGTAGGGGCCACTCATGCCCACGTCCGTTTGGAACGCTGTTCCGCCGGGAAGTACACGTTCGTCTGCGGTGGGGATGTGGGTATGGGTGCCGAGGACTGCGGTGACTTTGCCGTCGAGGTGCCAGCCCATGGCGACTTTTTCGCTGGTGGCTTCAGCGTGGAAATCGACGACAACGATTTTGGCCTTGATTCCGGCGAGGAGATCGGTTGCGGCGTGAAAGGGGTCGTTGGTCCCGCTCATGAACACCTTGCCCATGAGGTTGAGCACTGCGTACGGTTGACCCTTGTGGGGTCCGTCCGCGATTGTCCCTTCGAAGACGCCATAGCCGGGGAGTCCGGGTTGCATATTTGCCGGGCGGAGGATGCGGCGGGGGCGTTCCTGGCTGTCGGCTGGGACGGCGAGGTAGTCGAGCAGTTCGCGCTTGTCCCACACGTGGTTGCCGGTTGTCATGACGTCGGCGCCGAGGTCGAAGAGCTCCTCGGCGATCTGGGGGGTAACGCCGAAGCCGCCGGCGGCGTTTTCGACATTCATGATGGTGAGGTCGACGTTGTGAGCCTCGCGGAGATGGCCGATGTGCTCGCGCACAATTCTGCGTCCCGCGCTGCCGAAGATGTCGCCGACGAAGAGGATATTCAAAGTAGCTCGATGCTCCAGTGGAAAAAAGGGACTGAGGGACTTGGGACTAGGGACTAGGTGACGCAGACTGTTTGGCTCGAATGGATTTGATTAATCCACACAGCATGCGGCCGACTTCGTTACACAAAGAATCAGCGGAATCGAGATTAGCAGGTGCACCGAAGCCGATCTTTCGGGCGATCACAATTTGTGTTTCAAGTTCAGAGCAAGATCCGCGAGCATGGCCGAGAAACTGGACGTACTCGCCCTTGGTTGAGCGGCCGTAACCCTCAGCGATGTTACTCGCGATGGATACGGACGCACGCCGCATTTGATTCGTGAGTCTGAAGCGCTCTGAGTCAGGAAAGCCTGAAGTCAATCGGTAGATGCCGATCGTCAATTCGATTGATCGCTGCCCAGCTACTAGATCTTTGAAAGATTGAGCCATCGTCGTCTAGCTCCTAGTCCCTACGTCCCTAGTCCCTTCATCCCTGCTCCGCATCAGCGGGAAGAGGATTACGTCGCGGATGGACTTTGAGCCGGTGAGGAGCATGGTGAGACGGTCGACGCCGATGCCTTCGCCGCCCGTCGGAGGTAGTCCATAGGCCAGGGCGCGGACATAGTCCTCGTCCATCTGGTGCGCCTCGTCGTCGCCGCGCGTGCGTTCCCCCAGTTGTTGCTCGAAGCGCTTGTGCTGTTCGACGGGGTCGTTGAGCTCACTGAAAGCATTGCCGAGCTCGAAGCCTCCGGCGAAGAACTCGAAGCGCTCGACATGTTCGGGGTCGTCCGGCTTGGCCTTGGAGAGTGGGGAGACGACGGTTGGGTAGTCGTAGATGATCGTTGGCTGGATCAGAAACGGCTCGACGACTGCCTCGAACAAGTTGTAGATCGATTTGCCCAGTGGGCCGCCTTTCATCGAATCGTAATAGACGGCTGTGATCGCGCCGTGGATTGTTTTCAGCTCGCCCAGCCGGTCGGGACTGATGGTCGTGGTTTGGCAGGCAGCCTTTTCTAGAGAACTCATTGCGGCGTGGAGTCGCGATTGCAAGACCTGCGCCGACGCAAATGCCGTCTCGGCGGGCTTTGAGCCCGCCTCGTGCGGCCAAAACTCACGGATGGCTTCGCGCATGGTGAGACGCTTCCACTTCGCGAGATCGATGGTGTTGCCATCGAATTCGACGATGGTGGTTCCATTCACTTCGCGCGCTACGAACTCCATCAGATCCTCGGTGATTTGCATCATGTCGTGGTAGTTGGCGTAGGCCTGGTAGAACTCGAGCATCGTGAATTCGGGATTGTGCTGGGTGCTTACACCCTCGTTGCGGAAGTTGCGATTGATCTCGTAGACGCGATCGAGGCCGCCGACGACGAGGCGCTTGAGATAGAGCTCCGGTGCGATGCGGAGAAACAAATCCATATCGAGGGCGTTGTGATGCGTCCGGAAGGGTCGTGCCGCTGCACCACCGGGAATCTGCTGCATCATCGGCGTTTCGACTTCCAGATAATCACGGCTGTCAAAGAATGTTCGCAGTGCGCGCAGCACCTTGGCGCGCTTCACGAAGACTTCCCGGCTGTCGAGATTGGTGAACAGGTCGACGTAGCGCTGGCGATAGCGCAACTCGACGTCGGACAGGCCATGAAACTTTTCCGGCAGCGAGAGCATTGCCTTGGAGAGGAACGTCAGTCGCTCCACATGCACCGTGAGCTCGCCGGTGCGGGTGCGGAAGAGATAGCCGGTCACACCAATGTGGTCACCGAGATCGAGCAGCTTATACAAGGCGAAGGCTTGCTCGCCGACCGCATCAAGACGGACATAAATCTGGAGACGTTCGCCGCCTTGCTGCAGCGTGGCAAATCCAGCTTTGCCCTGGGCGCGCACGGCCATGAGGCGTCCTGCGACAGCGACCGTTACTCGATTTGCCTCGAGCTCTTCGCTTGTCGCTGTATCCCACTTGGCTCGGACGGCAGGTATGGTATGCGAGGCAGGGAATTGGTTGGGATATGCCGACTGTCCCAGCTTTTCAATTTCGGCTAATTTTGTCCTGCGCAGGTCAAACAGATTGCGCTCAAACTCGGAATCAAACACTAGAACCCTTCCACTTCAACGGCGATAGCTCAATAGGGAAGTATACCTGCTCATCCGATGACACTGTATGCTTGGGTATAGTCTCGATGCCGTTCGAAAATCCAGTTCCCGAGAGCAAGACGCGCGGCAAAGCAGCCGGCGGGTTGCAGAGTCTTGTCCAAGCTGAAAAGCTCTTGCAGGTCGCTTTCGTGCTTCCATCGGCGATGATCATCGGATGGTTGGCCGGAGCGTGGGCCGACAGCAAATTGCACCAGTCGTGGATGACAATCGTGGGCGTGATCTTTGGCTGTGTTGCGGGCTTGTACTACGTGATTCGGCTGGCGATGGATGCAGAAAAGAGCGCCGGCGCATCGGACGCAGCAATCAAAAAGGGAAACGGTTCTGGCAAAGAAGAAAACGGTTCGGGCGTTCCCAAATGACAACCGAAGAAACTCATCTCATCGTCAATCTGACCGATGAGGCGCTGCAAGGGATGCTCAAGCGCGCACTCTGGATCACCGTGGTGCTTGGTGCGCTCGCGTCGGCTGCCGTTGCGATTGGATCGAACTGGCGCAACGGCGCCATGCTGCTTACCGGCGCGGCGATCTCGGCAGCCAGCATTCTGGAGTGGCGGCACCTTGTTCGCATCTTCAATGCGCGGATGGACAAGCAGCGGACACCGACCAGCGCTGCCGCGGTGGTGTTCTTTTTTGTGATACGGCTCACCGTCTTCGCAGGGGTCATTTATGGTAGCCTGAAGTGTTTCCATGGATCGGTTGTCGCGCTTCTTTGCGGCCTCGCTTTGGCGGTTATGTCGATAGGCTGGGAAGTGATCCGTTTGTTGCGGGAGTAAGAGTCCAGCGCCCGGAATGCGTGCCTAAACGAAATCCCTAGCGGAAGCAGAAAGAACTCACGATTCATGCAGGATTCCTTTGCGATTACCCGCCTGTTGAATGCGCTTTTTGGGGGACCGGTCTCGTCGTTGCAGCACGCCGTCGGGATTCAATCGACACCGGCGACAGCAATCGATAACGCGTTTGCGCTGGAGTTGCTGGTGGCGCTCGGTCTGATCGTTTTCTTCATCATCGTGCGCGCAAGCCTGTCGGTAGAAAATCCGAACGCAGTGCAGCAAGTGTCGGAGATGATTCATGAGGCGATTGGCGGCCAGTCGGAACAGATTATCGGGCACGGGTATGAGCGTTTCCAGTCGTTTGTGGTCTGCATTTTCTTATTCGTTCTGATCAACAATCTGCTGGGTGCGATTCCAGGAATTCCGGCTCCAACGACGCATCCAGTTGTGCCGCTGGGTTTGGCGGTGCTGACGTTTCTTTACTACAACTTTCACGGGCTCCGCGAGCAGGGACTGGTGGGCTACATCAAGCATTTCGCCGGGCCTGTGTGGTGGATGGCGTGGCTGATCTTTCCCATTGAAATCATCTCGCATCTTGCGCGAGTGCTGTCGCTCACGATTCGTCTTTACGCCAACATGTTTGCCAGCGACCTGGTGACGCTGGTGTTCTTTTCGCTTATTCCGATCGCGATTCCGGCGCTTTTCATCGGACTGCACGTTGCAGTGTCGGTGATTCAGGCTTTCGTGTTTATGCTGTTGACCATGATTTACTTGTCGCTAGCGGTTTCGCACGAGCACTAAGAACAGCTGTTAGCCGCTAGCTACTAGCTTTTTGCTTGACCCGTGAGCTGCGGGAGCCTGGGGTAACAGCGAGATGCAGGTATCTCGCGGAAACGGGCTAGAGGCTAGCAGCTAGAAGCTGCTTCAAAAAGATTCCGCCGAAGAGTGCTTCCGCTTCGGACCAACGGAAGGCTGCAAGCGTGAGGGGGCCAGCTCGGTGAGCCTCAACCACCCACTGGCAGCCAATC
>Ga0187863_10003246_pt1 | contig 12078 bp, 11 predicted proteins | sample June2016WEW_11_1_FD_132975 | JGI IMG/M metagenome (GOLD analysis project Ga0187863, IMG submission 132975) | Peatland microbial communities from SPRUCE experiment site at the Marcell Experimental Forest, Minnesota, USA - June2016WEW_11_10 | ecosystem: Environmental > Terrestrial > Soil >...
GCTCGCCCACGAGAACATCCCATGAATCGTCCTTCGGCCACTCCCCAGCCACTTTCCACCACGGATGAGTGCTGCGCACTCCGGTTGTGAACTCCTCGGTACCGTAGGAAATCTTCTTAGCAAAATAGGTTCCCAACAAGGTCGCGTTCTGCTGCTGTCCCTGATGCCGCGCCGTCACATTCACCGGCAGCATGGGCGCGAATCCGGTAATGTTGTTGTGCCAGAAGATCCCTTTGATTTTCGGCAGGTCTGCTTCGCTGAGGAAAGCCCCGTCCGTCGGAGGCTTGAGATTGACGCCTCCAATTTCCAGATCGAGCGAATCTTCTTGTGGAGTGACTACGAGGTTGGCGCCGATGGTTCGCAGTTCGCGGTTGATCTTATCCCCGATGTCGGTGGCGACCGCAATCATAGCGGTCGCTACAGTCACGCCCAGGACGATCGCCGCACCCGCCAGCACTTTGCGCCGCTTCTGGCGCCGGAAGGATTCGTAGACCAGCCGCACGAACATCGGCTACTTTCCGAACATGCGGCTGCCGCCCGCGATGTCCGCCTCCTCGATCACAATCGTATCGGCGGTTTGCGTCGCCTTCAACGGCACCGGATTACATCCGCCTGCCGTTCCCACCGATTGCGGATTGATCGGCGCTGCGCAATTCTTGCAGACGACACCGTTTCCGCTCTTGTAGAAACCGACCGCGCCGCAAATCTCGCACGCGTCAAACACCGTCGCGATCTTCCCGTCGGGCTTCTGATACAGCCAGAAACGGACTTCCGTCCCGTTCTCCTTGGCCTCGAAGCGATGCAGATCGCCATCGGCAACGTGTGCCAGCGGGATCGTAACTTTTCCGTTAGTAAAGGTTACCTCGGTCGCGGGAGACAGGGCGCTGACATTCTTGGTGTAGACGAATTCCGCGGTGACCATCGCAATAAAGAGAAAGGAGAACGTGTATACGGACCCCATCCACAACCGCTCGCGACGCGCGCTCCATGCGGCCTTGCGGCGCTCAGCAGGCGAGGCCGAAGCTGACGCCACAGGAACTCTCCTCTTGGCCTCAAACAGCACCATCAGCGCCGCCATCGCAAAGATCGTGACAAAGAAGAACCAGTCATTGCTTACGATCGGCCCGATAATGGCCATCTCCCGCTTCGACGACGCAATCACCCCGCTCTCGGAAAGCTCGTGCAGCCCTGAAATCAGCAGCTGCGCGGCCACCAGAAACATGATCGCTGTGGTGACCTTGAAAAACTTCTGCAGGTTGATACGCACGCTGCCCTTGACGAACATCACGCCAAACGCGATGGCCGCCAGCAAGCCCAGCAGGGTCCCCAGGAAGCTCAACAGTTCCGTCGAGTTCAACGAGACAGCCGAGAGAATCAGGACCGTCTCGGCGCCTTCACGCAACACCATCAGAAAGATGAAAATGAACAGTCCGAACCACGCGTCGTTGCCCGCGAGCAGCCCGACCTTTCCTTCGATCTCCCCCTTCATCTTGCGCCCCGTCTTCATCATGAAAACGACCATGGTGATGACGAAGAAGGCGGCCACCAGCATGATCCAGCCTTCAAACACGTCTTCGTTCAAGTGAGTGCGGGAGATGACGACGGCCACGCCAATGCTTCCGAGGAACCCGGCTGTCAGCGCGGCGTAGACAGTCTTACGGAGCTCGGCGCGCCCGATCTTGGTCAGATACGCCAAGGTGATGCCGACGATGAGCGCCGCTTCCACCCCTTCGCGCAGCGTAATTATGAAAGCCTGAAGCATTTAGAGCAACCTTATGATTTTGAAAATGAATTTCAATTTCAACTTTAAGGATATTCCCCCTTCGCCAAACCCGTCAATCCGCGGCCTCACAACCGCACGTGATTACGATCACACGGTTGAATTACCTCACCGAATGGCTTCGGGCTGCAGCGAGCGTTAGCCAGAAAACACATCGCACCACCGCGAAAAACAGCGCGGTTGTGTCTTGTGAGCCATCCGACAGCGGCGTAAACTGTCCGGGGCTGCTCCTTAAGTCTGAGGAGGATGTGATGCGTCAAATTCGTATTGTGCTTCCGCTGTTCCTCGCTTCTGCCACTGCATTTGGCTGCGCTCAGGCGTCTCCAGATTCCGCTGGCGTGCCCGTGAGCATGGTAGTCACGGTTCAGGCTCACCATGGTTCCGATTCACCCGCGATCGCCAGCGAAAATGTGATCGTTTACCAGAACCGGACCCGCGCGAAAGTCACTGATTGGGTGCCGCTGCAAGGCGATCGGGCAGGTCTTGAGCTTTTCATCCTCCTCGACGATTCCCATGGCACCAGCTACGGAACACAGCTCGAAGATCTTCGCCGGTTCATCATGGGTCAGCCCGCGACCGCCAAGATCGGCGTCGCCTATATGCAGATGAGCGGTCCCAAGATTGTCCAGAGCTTGACCTCCGACCACTCACTGGCAGCGAACGCATTGCAGCTTTCGCTGGCTAATCTTGCGAATGGCTCAAATCCGTTCGACTCACTCGGAGATCTGATTGACAAATGGCCGGCAGGGAGCGACCGCAGAGAAGTTCTGATGATCTCGAAGGGTATGGACGACGTGTACGGAAACAATCCCGGGGCGGAAAACGACCCGTATGTCGACACAGCAATCGAAAAAGCACAGCGCGCCGGGGTCATCGTCTTTACAATAGTCGCTTCCAATCACCCCGCGGCGGTCAGCCGCGCGGACATGAGCGATATCCACTCGGAGCGGAACTTCTCCGGCAAGAATTATCTTGCTCGCATCGCTGAAGAGACGGGCGGTGAATTGTACGATTACCGTTCCTCCGCTCCCACTTCTTTCGCTCCGTATCTGGAAGATTCTACCCGCCGGCTCAATCGCCAGTACCTGGTCAGCTTCTTGGTCCAGCCTGGGAAAAAGGCGGGCATGCAATCCGTGAAAGTACGTACCGAGGTACCGCACGCGCAGTTGGTAGCCGCTGAAAAGGTCTACGTTCCCGCACGCTGAGTGCGCATATCTGCGGACGGTACAGCCCCGCGGTGGGAATTAGCTGGCGCGGCGGTCTCCCCGCCGCGCCTTTCATTTCTAGGACTGTTTTTCCATCGTGAACGTGGTCTTGGTGCCGTGCTGCTTGTCGTTGTATTCGGCCTGAATCGACTTACCGTCCTTCGCTACAGTCATGCGGAAGACCCCAACAATTTTCCCGTCTCGTTTGTCGGTCTCTTCGATCGTATCGTTTGAAATCCGGGACAATGACACCATCGTGTGCCCCGGATCCCCAGTGATCGGATAGTCCTTGCCATCAAACTTCGCGTCATAGCTATTGCCGTTCTGGTCTGACATCTTCAGCCCGTTTTCTGTTCCCTGATAGGTGATGGTAAGGCCGTTGCTGGACATATTACTCAGTTTTTCCGTTCGCCATGCACCCGACAAAGCGTGGGAACCGGCTGCACCTGAGGCCACGCGCGTTGACGTAGCTTCTCCCGTTACCGGCTGAGTCCCCGTCGTGTCGGTGAACTTATCGTTCAAGGTCTTTCCATCGGACGAGATCGTAGCCGTATCCGTGTACATGACTTTCCCGTCTTTCTTCTCGATGATCTCGACCGCACTGGCGTCGACGATTTTCACCGCGATCGTGTCATAGTACGGATGTCCCATAACTTTCTGATCCGTCCCGTCCGCCTTTACAGCAACTTTCGGAACACAGGTCAGGCACTCGTACATGTTGTTGCTAAGTGAATATTTGTCGGGCTTGGTGGGAAATTTGGCCGTGTCCAGCTTGGTCATCCATGTCCCATCGAAAGGAGTCTGCGCAAACAATACTCCCGATGCGAGCAGCGTAAAACCTAACAGCAATGTCTTCATTGGACACCTCTCTGAGATTCTGGCTGCCCAGCAGAAAGGTTCGGCCCTGATCACACATCCGCATGGTGTGCTGGGCGGTCGGTTGGTGGCGCAATTGTAGCAACGCCCACTCGCTCCGTCTACAGCCTCTTCAGGAAGGCGTTGGCTTCATTCACCTGAGGGAATAGTCTCTCCTCCGCCTGAAACTCCGTCGAATGCACGCACCGCCTGCTGCCCCGCAGCTTGACCGGGTGCTTCAGATGCAGCATCTCGTGATAGACGATGTATTCCAGCACATACCGGGGCACCGCGAAGTGGTCAAAAACGCGGCTGATGATGATCGCATTGTGCGCCGGATCATAGTGGCCGAGAATGCGTCGCGTCTTGCTTTGGCTCCAGCTCATGCGCGGACGTGCCATCAGTCCGTGAAAAAAGCGCGCGTTCAAATCCTCGAACACCGTATCCAGATCGTAAAAGTGTCCGCGAGCCGGTCGCAGGCGCTTGCGCCCGCGCATCTGCCTTACCAGGTGCGCCTTCCGGACAATTTCATGGCTCGCGACATACTTGCGGTAACGCGCCGACTCCCCGCGATTAATGGGCTGCCGGTACATCTTCGCGAGCAATATGTGGGCGATCGCCCGGAGCACCGATTCCGGCGCCCCTTCCAGCAGATCCGACAGCCGTACCAGCAGCTTCCCGTTACGCAACCGGATCGTATTGTTGATGTTGGCAAAAGCGAAGAATTCGATCTTCAATTCCGGCAGGGAAGTCCCGGGCCGCAGTTCGCTAAGCGTTTCCTGGAAGATTTCGAGAAGCCCATCACGCACGGTGAATTTAGGTTAGCACGAAGGAAAAATACAGCACCGTGGAAGAGCGGTCGCATCGACGCCGGCCACTGGAAATGCTCACTCGGGACTGACGCCTGTTCCCGCCGACGGGTTCTTGTTCAGCTTCTTGTGCTTCGCCGCTTCTTCTTGATCCGCGAGCAGTTTACGGTGATCTTCCGTCGCGCTGTCCAGAACCTCGATCGCATTGGTTAAGACGAACTCATATTCCTGCGCCTCCGCCGGCGGGACGTCGGCCGCTTCCTTAAGTGCACGCAGTTTGGCCTGAAATTCCGTATCCGCGTCAATGACGGTCTTCAACGGCTTCCGGATGTCATCCCGGCGGTCGACATAAGTATCGATGTTGTCATTCAACTCGTCGTACAGCCGCTGAAAATCGTCGAGCAAGTCATGCGTCTGTTTCGCGCGATCCTTGGTTTTCGGATCGCTCCGAATCTGCTCCAGTTTCACCAAACGCGATCGCGCAAACTGCACATAGAGCGGAAGCCTCAGCTTCGGCTCCCAGCTTGTATCGCGGATCTGCTCAATCTCCGACTGGGTCAGAGGATCGTGCCGGCGCTGCGCCATCCCCGGCACCGCAATCGCCAGTAGCAGGATGATGCTTTGAAATCGCGGAACCGTCCGCCCTCTCATTTCGCACCCTTCTTGAACATCGCCGCCAGCAAATCGTCGCGCACTCGCTCCAGACGGTTCACCGCCTCCTTGACGGGACGTTGATTCTCGCGGCCAAGGACATGCAGCAGATTCGTGAGCTTGCGCGAAATCTCCCGCACCGCAATCTCAGACTGCTTTTCATATTTGTGCGATTGGATGGCATAGTCGCGAGCCAGTTCCGAATAAGCAACAACATCGGTCAACGCCGCCTGCGCCTTCTCTTCGTCGGTGCTCGTGTAGAGCTTGTCGAACTCCTGGAGTTGTTTCTGGGCAACTTCCACACACAAGTGCGGCCGCTCTCCCACGTTTGTCGATGCGATTCGCGCTTTCAGTTCATCCACCGTGGGTTCGTCGCGAGGAACCACCAACGCCGTCGACGCAGCCAGCAGCGAGAGGACCCACGCCATCCCGGCCAGCCAGGTCCGAGGACCAAACTCAAATGTCGAACCCGATGCCACCCAACTACGCCTGCTCACATCTCCACCCCAAGTTGAAACCCCCGGCGCAGCACGTCACTTCTTCGGTTCCAGCGCGATCAAACGGTGCTTCGCCTGCCACTCCTGATCAGGATACTTCCCGCCAGCCATGTTGAGGAAGAGCCGATAATTGGCAGCGGCTTTTTTCACGTCCTTCAAATGGTCGTAGGCCGATGCTCGAAGGAAATAGGTCACGGGAATCTCCGGCAGGAACTTCGAGCGCGCATCCAGCGCCTTGATCACGAGCACATAGTCTTTATTCTCGCTTGCCGCAAATGCGAGGTCCCCATAGGCTTCGCCCAGCTCCGGCTTGAGCTTTAGAGTGGTGACGAATTCATCCTGTGCGGCGGCAAATTTCTTCTCCCGCAGCAAGCTTTGTCCCAGCCCACGGTGAAGTTCCGCATCATTGGGGTTCTTCGCGATCAATCCCCTGTACTCCGCTTCTGCTTGATCGTTCTTTCCTGCAGTCGTATACAGATCGGCCAGATCCCGCCGCAATGAAACATCGGCCGGTGCCTGGCTCTGTCCGGTCTGCAGCTCGGCGATCGCATCGTCATTCTTGCCCTCAGCCGCGAGCACGCGTCCCAACTCAATGTGCGCGGCGGCTGACTCCGGATGCGCTGCCACCACCTTTTTTAATGCCACTTCAGCCTCCGGAAACCGCCTCCCCCGCATGTAAATATTGGCCAGCCCCGTCGCCGCATCTGCCGATGACGGATCCAGCTCCAACGCCTGCTTATATTCACGTTCGGCGTCCGCGAATTGATTCTGTTTCTCAAGAATTAATCCCACTGCTAAATGCGGCTCCGGATCTTTCGGCTGCAGGGCCGCAGCCTGCTTATAAGCAGCAAGCGCTTCCTCCGGTTTCTCTGCTTCCAATACATTAGCGAGCGATAACCAGGCGCGCGCACGGCCCTCGGCGAGATGACTGGTCGGCTTCAGCGTGGTAGCAGCCCGCAGAAACTGCTCCGCGTCTGGCTGACGGCTCTTGGCCAGTTGCAGGCCCAGATTCAAGTTCGACTCGAATACGTCCGGCTTGGCAGCCACTGCCTTCCGGTAAGCAGCAATCGACTCCTCTTGTTTGCCGAGTCCATTCTCCACAAATCCCAAGTCGAACCACGCCACGTAATTTCCAGGCTCGCTCTCTGTCTTCTTCTGTAACAGCGGTTCAGCCTGCGCAAAGTCCTTCTTCTGGATGAACTCCTCTGCCTTCGCAAGGTCGGGATCCGGGCCTGCTTCTTCGGAGACGGTAATGTGATGCCGTTGTGCTTTCGGGGTCGAAGAGGACGAGTCGGAAGAGCTTTGGGAACTCCTTTGGGGCCTGGAAGGACCCACGGCCGCATCGGCGCTGGAAGCCATCTGAAGTCCCGCCAGTGCTACCCCAGCGAGCGCCAGTACAATCGCGACGACTCTGCTACGACCGCCCATTGGAACGCGATGCTCCATTGCTGTTCAGGATACGCGCCAGATATTTCCCTGTGTACGAGCCCGCCAGCTTGGCAATCGCTTCTGGAGGACCGACGCCAACGATCTTTCCCCCACGCGTTCCGCCTTCCGGCCCGAGGTCGATGACCCAATCCGCGGTCTTGATTACTTCCAGATTGTGCTCAATAACCAGGATCGATCCGCCCGCATCTATGAGACGTCGAAACGCAGCCAGGAGTTTGCTGACGTCATCAAAATGCAACCCGGTCGTAGGCTCATCGAAGATGTATAGCAGTCGCCGCTTGATCTTGGCGCCAGTCGCTGATCGCCCCGTCTCTTTCGAGGCCGGCTGCAGATGCGCTGCCAGTTTCATGCGCTGCGCTTCGCCGCCCGAAAGGGTCGTGGCCGACTGTCCCAGCCGCAGATATCCCAGCCCGACTTCCTCCAGCGGACGCAGTTTCTCGGTAATCTTGGGAGCCTCGGCAAAGAACTTCAGGGCTTCTTTTACCGTGAGGTTGAGCACTTCGTGAATATTCTTGCCCCGATAGCGCACGTCGAGCACCGCCGGTTTGTAGCGTGTCCCCTTGCACTCTTCGCAAATCAGTTCAACATCCGCCAGGAATTGCATCTCGACCGTGACGGTGCCGTCACCCTGACAAACATCGCAACGCCCCCCCGGAATGTTGAACGAGAAATGTCCGGCTCCGAACCCGCGCTTCTTTGCCTCGGGCAGGGAAGCGAACAGCTCGCGGATCGCATCAAACGCCTTAATATAGGTCACCGGATTCGAGCGCGGCGTTCTGCCGATCGGCGACTGATCCACGAGCACCACTTCCTCGATAAACTGATCTCCGTCCAGGCTTTCCCACGTTGCCGCTGATGTTGTCCCAGTCCCGTTGCCCGACTGCTGCTTCGCCTGCGCCAACGCCCGATACAGCACGTGGTGTAGTAGCGTCGACTTGCCCGAGCCAGACACCCCCGTGATCGCCACGAGCATTCCCAGTGGAATACTGATGTCGACATTCTTCAGATTGTTTGCGCGAACGCCCTTCAGCTTGATCTGCTGGGTTCCCGGTTTCCGTCTCGTCACTGGAGGCAGGATCCTCAAATCTTCCGACAAATATCTCCCCGTCAGCGAAGCGGGATTGTGCAGAATCTGGTCATACGTTCCCTCTGCAATCAGCTTTCCGCCGTTCTCTCCAGCGCCCGGTCCCAAGTCGAGGATGCAATCCGCGGCGCGCATGATGTCGGGATCGTGCTCCACGACTAGAATCGTGTTCCCAAGATCGCGCAGGTCGTGAAGAATTTTGACCAGCCGGTGAGTATCGCGCGCGTGCAGCCCGATCGATGGCTCGTCGAGCACGTACAACGTGCCGACCAGCCGTGAGCCCAGCGATGTCGCCAACTGAATCCGCTGCGCCTCTCCGCCCGAAAGCGTCGACGACAATCGATCGAGCGTCAGATATTCGAGCCCAACGTCGTTGAGGAACCGCAGGCGCTCGCAAATCTCTTCCAGGAGCCTCTCGGCGATCTCGGTCTCCTGCGCGCTCAGTACGACCTGTTCGAAGAACTTCAGCGCTTCTTCCACGGTCAGAGCACATATCTCGCAGATATTTTTCCCGCGAATCTTCACCTGCCGCGCTTCCAGCCTCAGTCGCGACCCGTTGCACTCTGGACACAGCGAATACCCACGGAACCGGCTCAGAAACACCCGCACGTGCAGCTTGTATTTCTTCCTTTCCAGATGTGCAAAGAATCCTCGCACGCCCAGAAACTTCCCGTCGCCCTTCATCACCAAATTCCGCTGTTCCTCTTCCAGGTCAACCCAGGGCACATCCAGCGGAATCCCCGCGGTCTTCGCATAACGCTTCAAGTCAGTAAATAGCGGACGATATTTTGGCTTGGTCCATGGTTCAATCGCGTCCTCGGCCAACGTCTTCAGCTTGTCCGGGATGACCAGATTGAGATCAAAATCGATGGTGTTTCCAAATCCCTGGCACCGCGGACAAGCCCCATAAGGGTTGTTAAAGGAAAACAGCCGCGGCTCCGGCTCCTCGTACCGCAGACTGCACTGCTTGCACTCAAACCTCTGCGCAAACCTCAGTGTGGAACGAACTTGGGTGGGACGGACACTCTTGTCTGTCGCCGCTGATTCTTCTTTTTCCGGGAGCTCAAAAATAACCTCGCCAGCCTCCCGGTAAGCGGTCTCGACCGCATCCACCACCCGCGATCGAGCCTCCGCCGAAACCACCAACCGGTCCACGAGCACAAACACCGGTTCGGAAAAGTCGAGATCGATCAAAGACTCCGGTGTAGAAAACTCGAAAATCTCGCCATCCTGATAAAGCCGGTTAAACCCGGCCTTCCGCAGATCAAAAAGCCGAGTTTTTAACGCATCCGTCAGTGCGGGTGCTCCACTCTTCTCACGCCTTTCGCGGGACGCTAAGGATTTCGGTCCAGTTCCTCCTGTTTTCGAAGAAACCGTGGCCTTGGCTGCCTCATCCGTTCCCAGCCCAGGCCGCTGTAGTGGAAACAATACCTGCAGCCGCGTCTCCGGCTCGAGCGCCAGAATTACATCCGCTACTTCGTCAACCGTATCCTTCTTCACCTCACGGCCGCAGTTCGCGCAGTACGTCCGTCCCACGCGCGCAAATAGCAGGCGCAGATAGTCGTATATCTCCGTTGCGGTCGCGACCGTCGAGCGCGGATTCCGCGTCGTGTTCTTCTGACGGATCGCCACCGCCGGCGCAATTCCATCAATCAGATCCGCGTCCGGCTTCTCAATCCGCTCGAGAAACTGCCGCGCGTAGGCCGACAGCGACTCCACATACCGACGTTGCCCCTCGGCGTAAATCGTGTCGAAGGCCAGCGAAGACTTACCGGAACCAGACACTCCGGTCACCACTGTCAACGTATTGTGCGGGACCTCGAAATCAATGTTCTTGAGGTTGTGGACGCGGGCGCCGCGCACCACAATGCTATCCGTCTGGGTCAAAGTAGGAGACATCGATAAGGACCGAACCAGCCCTCCAGACCGAGTGCAAGCGCACAGAGGCCTCCAAAGGGCTAACTGAATCTTTCTATTATAGGGGATTTTTCGGACCGTCGTGGAGCCGCAGATCGCGATTAGTGGCCAGACTGAAAATCAGATTCGCATCAGGGCATCGGCATCGCTTCAGCGATGACGTCCAGCGGAATAGAGAGTCGCGGCTTTAGCCCTGAGGGAATCCGACCGCAACGTCACTCACACAATCCAGACTCTTCGTTCTCCCGATCTCTCCGCCGCACATACCGCACAATAAATCTCGCCCCAAATGTCGCCATACCCACAGGAGGCAGGATCATCACCAGAATCGCTCGGTTAATCGCCCGCTGGCCATCCTTCGGCGTGGCCTTCGCATTCGCGCGGCACATCGCGCAGCCCTGGGCAAACGCCGGCGCAGTCCAAAGGGCAATTGCCAGGAAAATCGCAGATACGCCGGAATTGCGTAGAAATCTCACTTTACTCCCAGCCGAATAATCCGCCCGGCATCGGGGAAAAAGAAGAAATACATGATGATGAAGCAGGCCACGACCGAGATCGTAATCATCCACCGCATCAGCGCCGTCTCAAATTTCAAATGCATGAAGTAGCCAATAATCAAGGCCGACTTGATTACCGACAAAACCAGCAAGATCTCCAGCATACGAACCGCTTCAAACACCTGCCTGTACGCGAGAACCACTTCGATGGCAGTGAGAACCAGCAGCGCTCCCCACACCCAGAAATACTGCCCCTTGCTGTCATCATGCGTCTCGGCATCGTGCATAGGTCGGTTCCTCTCTGTGTGTCTTTGTGGTGAAAAGTCTTAAGAAATCTTCGTCGACATCAAATAAACCAGCGGGAAGATGAACATCCACACCAGATCCACGAAATGCCAGTACAAGCCGGAAACTTCCACATCCTGGGCGTCATAAACCTTCGGCTTAAGAAACAGGATGATGGCCGCAACGATCAGCCCAAGGCCCAGGGCGTGTATCCCGTAATGAAACACGTTGTCCGACGGGATTAATAAATATCCTGCGATCCAAAGTATGCCGAGGACTGGCAGGAACCACTTGCGAAAAGCCACCACGCCCAGATAGATCACGCCAATGGTCACGTGGAGCATGTGCATCGCCGTCAATCCGAAAAAAGTTGCGGCGAACTGCGGCACGGCTTTCGAGACATCTGCCAACTCTCCGGTCGCCGCAGTGGCCGGCTTGGGAAATCCTGGCAGCGTCAAGCCTTCGCCGATCAGTTTGGTCCACTCCATGCCGTGCAACACGATGAATGCGGTCCCGAATACCATCGTCGCGAGCAGCCAATTCCGCATCCACACCCGGTCGCCCCGCTGCGCCGCGAACACACCCAACACCATCGTCAGCGAACTCGACAGCAGGCATGCCGTCATGATGGTGGCATTGGTGATGCTTGCCACATGAAATGGCGTCGGCCACGGATTCGTGTAGATCCGGTTGTAACTGAAGGCAAATAGCAATGCTCCAAAGGTCAGCGAGTCCGAGGCCAGGAACAGCCACATCCCCACCTTCTTTGAGTACGCGCCAAACAGCGGCGCTTCGTACTCTCCGGGCAAGCTATGTCCGACCGCACCGTGCTCCAGCGTGGCGTCAGCCATTCTTAAAATTCCCCTTTCGTCTCACTTGCCATCCTGAGGCAGATGACTTTGTCCGGCGAGGGACTGAGCCGGCCGCACAATAATCACGCGTCCGGTTCGCTTCGTTACCTCACGAATCCCAGCAGCGCGAAGACATAAATCCAAAGCGCCGCCATGAAATGCCAATACCATGCCGTAATGTCAACCACGATCCGCCGA
>Ga0187863_10003248_pt1 | contig 12070 bp, 9 predicted proteins | sample June2016WEW_11_1_FD_132975 | JGI IMG/M metagenome (GOLD analysis project Ga0187863, IMG submission 132975) | Peatland microbial communities from SPRUCE experiment site at the Marcell Experimental Forest, Minnesota, USA - June2016WEW_11_10 | ecosystem: Environmental > Terrestrial > Soil >...
GTGGCCACAATGACGACTGTCAGCTCTGGCATAGCGATCTGTGGCCCTTCACGTTAAGACTTGCTCCTGTCGTGCCGAGCCCCTCACGAGAGGAATTCGTAGCTACTTGCTCTTATCAAACTTGCCCGTATCCATGAAAGGCTTCGCGTTCTTCGGCGGTGCCGGCTGGTCCGTGGTCGGTGACACACGATGCACCGTGCAAAGCACCATCAGTTCCGAATTGCTCTTTTGAAGACTCTTGCTGCGGAAGAACGCTCCCAGGATCGGAATGTCCCCGAGCCCCGGGATTTTGTTGTAAATATCGGTCACGCGGTTGTCCATCAAACCGGCGATTACGAAACTCTGTCCGTCTTGCACTTCAAATTCAGTTTCAGCCTTGCGGGTGCTAAGCGCAGGAACGGTGAATCCGGAGATCGTGAGTGCGTTGGCAAAATCGAGGGTGCTGACTTCGGGAGCGACGGTTAGATGGATGCTGCCGTTCGGAGTGATGACTGGGGTAAACTCCAGCCTCACGCCGAATTCTTTGAACGAGATGGTGACTGCGGTAAAACCTGCGCCCGGCTGCACGATGGGGAAGGGAAATTGTCCGCCGGCGAGGAAGCTGGCTTTCTTGCCGTTGACGGCGATGAGATTCGGCTCGGCCAGGATTTGAAGAAGATTTTTCGTTTCCAGAGCTTCAATCACAGCGCCGAAATTAATGTCCGGACGAAAGACGAACAGGTTCAACACGTTGTTAAGAGTCTGACCGGTCGTGGTCGTGGTGCCGTTTTGGTTGGTTAAAGTTTGCGGTCCGAAGCCGCCATACTGTCCAGTTGTAATAGTGCCGATGGTATTCGCGGCGCCGTTGGAAAGAAAATTCACGCCCAGCTGTGTGAGAGCAGTGCGATCCACTTCAGCAAATTTTACCTGCAGCAGAACTTCTTGGGCACCGACGGGACCGAAGGTCAGAACATTCACGACCTTCGGAGAATAGGCGCTGGCCAGCTCGCCGGCGCGCTTGGCCACATCCTCGGTTGAAACGTGTCCGGACAGAACGATGGCCGCCCGCGATGGCGTGACCGTAATTTGCTCGTCGGGGAAAACGCGGTGCTCTTCTTCGGCGCAGGCGCTGACGTCGACATCAACCCGCAAGTCGAAACTGCGCGAGCGCTCCAGTTCATCCCATATGAGAAGCGAAACTTCTCCGGGAGATTTGCCGTGCACGAGAATCTGCGTCGGAGTGATCGGCTGGGCAAAGGCGATGTTTGGGTCGGTGACCGAGATGCGCTTCAGCCGCTCCGTCGTATTGATGAGCAGCGATTTGCCCACCATCACGCGCAGGGGCGCCGATCCTTGCGTGGCTTGGGACTGAGCCGGAAGGTTAGCGGTCTGGGTTCCGGTTGGAACCGGACTCTGAGGCTGCGCCGGGGCGTCCGCTTGCTGCATGGTTTCGGAGGATGCGGGCAGGAGAAGCGCCGCGAGCAGCAGGGCCCCAAGCAAAGACATGCGAACGTTCATTGTCAGATTGGTCTCCCTGTGAGGAAACTGACCGGTGTGCAACGTGGCGTTGAACAACATCAAATCTTTACGGATCACTTGGCCTCACCACAACCGTCATCGCCACATTTCACTACATCAACTTTCTTGTCGCCCTGATAGACCTCTACGCTGACCCCGGTCGCCAGTGGAGGAGGCGGCGCGGCTTTCGGTGTCGCAACGCGATGAACCGGGGCGTGCACGACAGGTTCGGGTGTCGCCATCAACTTATAAAGACCCTTGGAGTTGGACGACGGCACTTCATCTTGCTTGGTGTCGAGCGGATTGCGCAGCGCGAGTTGAATATGTCCTTGCGAACTGGCGAGAGTGAGTCGCTGCGCGTCGTCGGGAGAAACCAGAAGCGTAATCACGGCCGTATTCTGAGCCTCACCAGTTGAAGTTCGTTCCAGCGTGTGACCGGAGGCGAGAACTGCAACATTTTGCAGAACCGTCGTGGTTTCCTGATCCCCGTTGTTGCTGGGCGTTCCGGTCAGCAGAACATCCACGCGTGTTCCGGGAGTCACAAATCCAGCGACGGATACAACTTCATTGACGCGAACGGAAACGGCGCGCATCCCTGGCGGAATCAGAGATGGGAGGCCCGATCCGGCATTCTCGGCGGCAAGACGATTGGGCAGAATGAATTCACCGCGGGAGATCGGAATGATGACGCCGTGCCCGATGACTTCAGAACGCTTTCTGGGCGAGCCCGGCGGGAGATCTCCGCCAGGTATCCGGATGATCTTGATGTCGTGTTCTTCGACGCGTGCGCCCACTTGCAAATCGTTCGCTGCCACCATGACATCGACGCCGGGGTCGCCGCCCGCGCCGCTTTTGGCTTGCAAGTTCTTGTAGACGTACATACTTACGAACAGGCCCAACCCAAGCGCCAGAACCCCGATCATTAACAGACGTGTGCGATTCATGCAATTTCCTTAAACTGCGTCACTGCTTCCGCCGAACTCGCGCGTTTTCATTCGCTACTGAATCGAACTGGCGACGTTGGAGAACACATTGTTGGCGTTGGACCCGATTAACCGGATCGTTCCGACGACGATCACCAGGATTACCGCCAGCATGACTGCATATTCGGCGATGTCCTGTCCCTGCTCTTCGGACCAAAGCTGACGCGCTGCCTCAAGGATCATTGGTTTTCTCCTAGACTGCATTTTCGAGATCGAAAGGAATGGTACTCGAGAGCCCAGCTGGGACCTCATTTAGGGCTCGCCGCCACTCGACTTACGGTAATCATACCTGCATCTTGGAATAAAGTGACAAATTCTTGCACCCGGGATTACTGTCGGTAACCAATCCGATGCTGGGCTTCGGAGGGCCGGAATCCGAGGGGGTCGGCCGGGCGCCTGTGGGATACAATCGACCGCGCCTCATGTCCGACAGGCCCAAGCTCCGGTTTGCGCTGACGTCGTTTTGTTTGGGAATGATCGCGCTGCATTGCGCGGTTTTCTGGCTGGCCCGTTACCGGGTTCAGGCCGGATCGCCCGATTTCAGCATCTTTTATACGGCTGGACTCATGCTCCGGCAGGACCGGGGCTCGGTCCTATACAGCGCCGATGCGCAAAGGGCAACCTGGCGGGAAGTTGTCCCGGGAGCGGCCGTTCGCGACCATCCTTTGCCCTTCAACCATCCTCCGTTTGAAGCGGTGCCATTCCTGTGCCTGACCTATTTACCGTATCTTCGCGCCTACTTCTTGTGGTTTCTGGTGAACCTGCTTCTGATCGGCGCGAGCGCATATCTGATGCGCCCGTGGGTCCCCACAATTGAATCAGGGTTCCGCTCGTTGCTGATACTGGCTCCGTTAGCCTTCTTTCCGGTGGCGTACACTGTGCTGCAGGGGCAGGATTCCATCCTGCTGCTGGTCCTCTATTGCCTGGCCTATGGCTCGTTCCGCCGCGCGCGAGACATGCGAGCGGGAGTTTTTCTCGGCCTCGGACTATTTAAGTTTCACCTGGTTCTGCCGTTTGTGTTCATTTTGCTGTTGCGCCGCCGCTGGCGCGCCCTGGGAGGGACGCTTCTTGGAATCGGATTCGACTTCGCCGTTTCGTGGGCAGTTGTCGGTTGGAAGCAGCTGCTTTACTACCCGCGATATGTCTTGCAGATCAATCGACAGCAGCCGGCGGGCGTGATCGTCCCGGAAAACATGCCGAACTTGCGGGGTCTGTTCACCGGATGGAGCGAGCTGAAGCCTCCTGCGGCGTGGCTACAACTGGCCTTGATTGCGGTGTCGGTCGGACTGCTGGTTTGGGCGTCTCGTTATTGGAGCCCGGAGAACTTGCGAGAAGTCGATGCCTGGAACAAGGGTTTCTCGATCGCGATGGTGACGACATTCCTGGTCGGCTATCACAGCTACAACCACGACATGAGCATTCTGCTGCTGCCCGTTTTGGTTACGGCGGACGGTATCTTGGGAGAGCAGTCCCAGCGACTCGGGGCGCGCACCAAACGACTCGAAGTCGTCCTGGCCCTCATGTTTTTCACGCCGCTCTACCTGATTATGACGTTGTACTACTCGCACGAGAATCTGTTTGCTCTTGTGCTTCTAGGCTTGGTGTGGTGTCTGGCGGTGTCTCCCGCAACAGCAAGACCACTAGCATCGGCAAGTACAGCCACAGTACCGTCCAGCGGCCGACTTCAGTGAAATCGCGCGGGGCGTGGTACCACCGCCATATTCCTGGGATCCAGCTCAAGCTCGCCGTGTAGACAATCTGCCGTCGAGTTCTCGGGATCAGCCACAAGTAAAACGGATCGTAGAACCACCGTTGCGGCATGCACGCTCCGAGAAACAGAAGCCAGGCATCCCGATCCCTATAGCGAAGCAATACCGCTGCCAGCAGCGGCCCAGGAAGGACGAGTAGAGGGATGAAGCGCGCGTAACGTCCCAGTTGAGCCAGCCACAGAGAAACCCAGTGCGGCATGATCAGGAAACTGAAAAGCAGGACCACCAGACATGCGACTGCGCCCTTCCGGTCAAGGTGAGTCAGCGCAACGGGGAGCCCGATCTGTGGTTTTGCCAGCGTGGCGGGCAGAAACAGCGAAAAGAACGCGCTCGCCATGATGAGCGGAATCCATTGCACGGTCAGCATTCCCGCCCAGTACGGGTACGCAAGAAAAATCAGAAGCCGGTGATATCCGTGACGCGAGATTCCGAAGGCGAGCAGCGCGGTGCTGAGCCCATAGAAAATTCCCGCGGCGATTTCAGGGCTCATCCGAACGAATGGCAGTCCGAACAGGGCGGAGGAGAGAGGATAGAGCTGGTAGGGAGTGTCGTATGGATTCCGTCTTGCGAGCAAGTCGCGGGCGGCGCGAATGGCCCAGGAAAAATCCGCGCTGCCTTGATGAAGGCGGACCATTAGGAACCAGCAGAACAGCCCGGTGGCGAGGCCGAGAGCGGTCGAGATCAGCAGACGGGGTCGCGTCTCTGGCATGGTGAAGCATAAGTTGTAACATGGGTCCGCGCGGGGGCGCTTCTCTACTAGAGCCCACAGGGCGCGGATCATGGGGAGTCGATCAAAACTCGGTCTTTTGTTGGTGTTGTTTGCCGCGGGCAGCATGTGGCTCTACGTCCAACTGATCTTGATTCCTCATCAGCGAGCGGAAGAACTGGCGAAGCAGAGGCCTCGGGGAAATCTTTCCGACCTTTATCCGCGATGGCTGGGCGCGCGGGAGTTGCTGCTGCACCGGCGCGACCCGTACGGGGCCGACATCACGCGTGAAATTCAAATTGGCTACTACGGACGCCCGCTGGATCCGGCGCGACCGAACGATCCCAAAGACCAGCAGGCATTTGCTTACCCGCTGTACGTCGTGTTCTTGCTGGCGCCGACGATAGCATTGCCTTTCTCAACCGTGCATACGGTCTTCTTCTGGATGTTCTTGGCAATCACGGCGGCATCGGTGCTGCTCTGGTTGGAGGCGATCGGATGGCGCGTTTCGTGCCTGGGGAAGTTCGAATGGATACTGCTCGCATTGAGTTGCTTCCCGGCCATTCAAGGATTGAAGTTGCAACAACTTTCGCTGTTAGTGGCGGCGTTGCTGGCAGCCTCGATGTGCGGCCTCGCTCGGCGGCGGTTTATCTGGGCCGGGATCCTGTTAGCCGTTGCCGCCATCAAGCCGCAGCTGGCGGCATTGCCGGCTCTCTGGCTGTGCATTTGGGTGGTTGGTAACTGGCGCGACCGGCGGCGTGCGCTTTGGAGTTTCATCCTGACTTTGGCTGCGCTCATGGTTGCGGGTGAAGCTGTACTGCCAGGATGGATTCAGGAATTTCGAGTGGCTTGTGCTGCGTATTACCAGTACACGGGCGGGGGAAAGTCGGTGCTCGACGTCGCCCTGACTCCGGCCTGGGGCAGGGTCGTGTCAGTTATTCTCGTCGGCGGCTTTATCTTATTAGCTTGGCGGGCACGGAAGGCGCCTGAGGGCTCGGCAGACTTCCATTGGTCCGTTTCTCTGGCTCTCGCCGTCACGCTTGTGGTGATTCCGATGTTCGCGCCATACAACCAGCTTCTGTTGATTCCGGCGGTGATGTTGATCGTGCGCTCGATCGGAGCTTTGTGGCGGGCGAACCGACTCTTGCGGCTCCTGGTTGTGGTGACAGCGCTGGCAGTGTTTTTGCCCTGGATTGGGGCCGCGTTACTGGCGACTGCGTTGCTGTTCCTACCGGCGTCGGGTCTGCAGGCACTGTCGGCGCTGCCTCTGTACTCACACTTTGCCATTCCAGTTCTAGTCTTAGCGTTGCTGCTAGTGACCAGGAGCGTGGTGCCCGGGCAGCGCATCTTGCGGCAGGACGCGGCGGCAGAGTAGTCTGTTGGCTGCGAGAGATGTGGCCCCGGAGCGCTGCTGGTTGGCCGGGGGGAACAGCGCGCCGACTGACCTTTCATGGCCCTGAATACAATCAGTCATCACAGCCATCATGGCTCCGGATCCGGAGTTTTTCCCGCCCTTGTGTTTGTGCAGGGCAGCGAACAGAAAAACATTGTCCTGAACCGCACGCCCTTCACGGTGGGGCGGAAGGTGGACAAAGACCTGGTCATCGCCGACCCGCGAGTCTCGCGCGATCACGCACAGATCATGCAGGAGGGCCAGGAATTCTTCCTGGTCGATCTCGGGAGCAAACACGGCACGTTCGTTAATGGGGAGCGGATCCAGCGTCAGAAGCTGGAACGCGGCGACCGGCTTGAGTTTGGCGCGCGCGACTCGGCCTACATCCTGTTCAATCCGGCGCATGCGACTTCGAACACGGCGAGAGAGTTTCTCAGCCAGATTTCCGGCATCGGCATTAAGCCAGAAACCACGGAACTTGAAACCCTCCGTTGGTTCCTCGAAGCAGCGCGCAAGTTAAATACGGCGGGCGTGCTGGATGAGATTCTGATCACGATGCTGGACGTTACGTTGCAACTGACGCGGGCGGAACGCGCCTACGTCTTCCTGAAGGACGAGGAAGGGAAGCTGCGGCTGGCGGCCGGGCGCAATGCCAAGAAGGAACCGCTGCTCGACGACAAGACGATTTCGCACTCCATCCTCGAAGAATCGATGCGGGCGAATTCGGAGTTTCTGCTGACCGACACGAGCCAGTCGCTTGATATGGCCGGCCGGCAGAGTATTGTCGCGTACGATCTGCGGACGGTGGTGTGCATTCCGCTACGCAAGATGCAGGTGCAAGCCACGCGCGATGCGCAGACGCCTCTGCCCGGAGCGAACGCGGCGCAGGCGATGGGGGTTTTATACGTCGACTCGCGCTTTGCGTCCCGCGATATCAGCGGGGTCGGCCACGATATTTTGCACGCGATCGCGACAGAAGCTGCGTCGCTCATCGAGAATGCGCGCCTGGTACAAGCGGAAGAAGAGGCCCGGCGTTACCAGCAGGAGTTGGGCATTGCGGCCAGCATCCAGCAGCGGCTGATGCAGGTGAAGATTCCAGAAGTGCCATTTGCGCAGCTGCGCGGCAAGAACTTGTCTTGTAAAGAAATTGGCGGAGACTTCTTTGATGCAGTGAATACCAAAGAGGGCTTGGCCGTGGTGTTGGCGGACGTCAGTGGCAAGGGAGTTTCGGCAGCGCTACTGGCTTCTACGCTGCAGGGAATGATCTATTCGCATTTGACCGCCGGAATGCCGTTGCTCGATGTGGTTTCGGCGGTGAACCGCTTCTTTACCGACAAACTGGTGGGTGAAAAATATGCGACGGTGCTGCTGGTACGACTACGGCGCGATGGCGAACTCGAATACGTGAATTGCGGCCACGTGCCTCCGCTGCTGGTTTGCGCGGGCGAGGTCATCCGCCCTCCGCACGGCAATGTTCCTGTCGGATTGCTGCCCGACGCGACATTCGAAAGCTCGACCTGCCAGATGAAGTCCGGCGACCGCTTCATCCTGGTAACGGACGGAGTGACGGAGGCGGAAAACGCGATGGGAGATTTCTTTGAAGACTTCCGGTTGGAGGCGGCTGCCGCCAAGTCGCCGACGCTGGAAGGGATATTTTCCGCAGTGACCGAATTTTGCGCGGGGAACCCGTTGAGCGACGATTGCACCGTCGTGGAATTGTGCTATTCCGACCCTGAGCTTTCATAGAAATCTTTTTAACCGCGAAGGAGACAAAGCATCGCAAAGAACTGCATTTCTCCGGTGCTTCGTTCGTGCCGCTTCATGTTCTTGACTGTTGTCAGTCGAGCGTCGAATCCTTTCAGCTCTTTTCGACCGTAACGCGATAATCCGTACCTTCCCATCGATTTTCTTCCGACCAGAAAAACGTGAAGATCGCCTGAGCTCCCACGGGCAGGGACGCGGTCGGCAGGTCGAGGACATGGATTCCGAGTCCCGTATCACGGGTGTCGGTGTCGTGCGCCGTCTTCCAGTCGTCGACACTCCAGTGCACGCGCGCGGGGGAGAGCATCACGATGCGGAGCGTCTTGTTCCGCGGAATCGAACGGGTCTTGTTGTTAAATCTCCACCCGAAGATTTGTCGCACATGTTTATCGATCAGATATCGCTTCACGGTTTGCGGAGGCTGGTCGAAGATTTTCCCATCGCGAATCGAGCGGCGCAGCTTGATGTATTCGGAATGCGCCCACACGAGCGGGCACGCCGAGCCGGTTGGCTTGCCACGGAAGAGTTCGAGCCCCGGAATATCGGCCGCATCCCAAACCTGCTCGGAAAGCAAGCGGCTGTGTCCGGCGGTCGAATTTTCCATCACGGTAAGCAGCGCCACAGCTTCATCGCGATGTCCGGCAGCCAAAGAGTAATGACCTCGCTCTCCGGCGAGCAGCGGCCAGGCGCGGCCGATGCCAGTCCCGTCGAAGGCAGAGCCATCTTTGTGCTCCCCATAGCCGTCGCCGTTGTAGCGATACCAGCACGGTCCTTGCGGCAGCTCTACGGCAAGCAATGCATCGATGGCGCGGAGCGTATTGAGAATCCGCGGATCGTCGGGCGCACGCAGGCCGAAGCGAACGAGCGCCAGTGCATCGGGACTGATAATGTGGTACGCGCGCTCGCCGTCCTGTCCCGGCGGACGGTTCTTGATCGGCACGAAGCCCTGCGTAGGCGATGCGGCGCCATCGGTGTCGGGAGGCGCGATGCGTACGTAATATCCTTCCACCCCGAGTTGCTGCGCGAGGTCGCCGCCACTGGCATAAACCCAACGTTCGATGTTGTCGTTCCACGCGTCGGCGACATCCCGCATGGTTTGAGCCTGGTCCGAATGCCCGGTGAGATCCGCCAGATCGGCGCCAGCCAGCATCGCAGAAATTTCCGCCGCGAGAGTAAACGGAGAATAGCCGGCGTCTTCCTCCCAGCGATCCTGCTGCGTGACCGGGCCATTGCGGATGATGAAGCTCACAGCGTTGCGGACCATCGGCCACCAGCGATCGAGTTTGCCCAAGGCTTCCGGCGCTTCGCGGCGGAGGAGATCGATCAGCAGAATGGGAAAGGCGGTCTCATCCATCTGGATGCCGCTCCAGTAAGGTCGCCCATCGAGCCACAGATTCTGCGCCCAGTTGCCGTCTGCCTCCTGCGTGGCCTCGAGGTACCGCAGCACACGCACCGCGTCATTGACCGCACCGGCGGCCAACAGCGCTCCCGCGGTCTCAACCAGGTCGCGCGGCCAGACGAGGTGATATCCGCCGAGATCCTCGTCGCCCTTGTTGAATCCCCAGGGAATCGAAAGGCTGGCGATGATGCCGCCGAGAAAGTCCTTGGACTCGTGCGTTCGCAGGGCGGCCGTGGATGCGCGATATAAATCATTTTGCCGTAAGGGCTGGTCGAGCCTTAGCAGCTTGGTTTGCCAGGTGCTCCATTGCGTGATGTACTGCAGGCGAATTTCGTTGTAGTCCTCAAACAGGGCTGAGCGGGATTGTTGCCCAGCCTCGGTCCAGATCGCGCCGAAGCCAAGAGCAAGGATGAACTCGCCGTTGCAGGCAGCGAGGTCAATTTCTCCGGTGAAGGCAATGTTGCCGTTCTCCGCGCGCGTATATTCCCACTCCATCTTGAAGTGCTGCGAGAGGTCCTGCCAGCCGTCGGATGCTCCGACAAAGCCAACGGACATCTTTTTCCACGGCGTCGACGAAGCCAGACTCAAGGTCGCTCCGTCGTGCTGGGCGAAGAACATCGGGTAGCCCTTGTAATCGCCGATCCACCCTGTATTGCCATTTCCGAAGTTGGCCAGATGAGGCGAGAGCAAGGCAAATAAGTGGTAGTCGGACAGTTGACCGGTCAGTGGCTCGAAGCGGACTTTTTGCAGAACCACGTTGCGGAAGGGATCGGTCAGCACTTCTTTGTGAATTCGGTAGCGTCCGGAGTTGCAGCTGTTGATCATTTCATACGCCGGAATGCCGGGTTCCACAGGGCGGTTTTCGAATGTGCAATTCCGTTTTTCTTCCGAGAAGAAATCGAGGCCATCGGTAACGATGAATCCCATGTCGCGCGTACATGCCTGGTCCACTCGCGGAAAATAGACTTCATTCAGGATGCCGTGACTCAAAGTGAACCAGACTTTGCTGTGCTGGTTGAGTGCCGTGCCGACACCACTCTTGGCGCTGGAGGTCCAGCGCGGCGGAATACCGGGCCATCCGGGAGCGTAGCGGGTGGGGGAATCAGTCATCGATCGCAATCCTCAGATTGAATGTATCGCAATCGAAGTGAAAAATGTTTTGCATCGCGGCTGATCGCTCGTGCAGCAAGCTTCATCGAAACCGTACTTTGGGTCGACTACTACTCCCTCGCGAGATCGCGCGTCTCCAGGCATCCCGCTAGAAAACACGTCGTTGGCCTCTCGTCGTTCGTCGTTAACTCAAACGACCGTCGACACGTCGCGCTCTTCCTCATCCCGTTCATCAGAAATTTACCCGTTTGTAACCGTCCTTTAACACACCGACGATAGAAAGGGGACACCTATTCAAGGAGGAGTCACCTGGCAATGCGCAAAATTGTGCTGCTGTTGGTGTGTGTCCTGTTGGCCATGCCGGTCGTAGGGCAGACCACGCTGAACGGAGCAGGCGCTACATTTCCCGCACCGATGTACTCGAAGTGGTTTAGCGAATATCACAAAATCCATGCCGACGTGCAGGTGAACTATCAGCCGATTGGCAGCGGCGGCGGAATCCGGCAGGTCACATCCGGAACCGTCGATTTCGGCGCCAGCGACATGCCCATGACCGACAAGCAATTGCAGGATTCAAAGGTCAAGATTCTAAATATTCCGACCGTTCTGGGCGCGGTCGTTCCTGCCTACAACATTCCTGGAGTAAGTGTCGAAGTGAAGTTCACGCCAGAAGCGCTGGCGGGCATTTTCCTCGGCAAGATCTCGAAGTGGAACGACAAAGCGCTGACGGCCGCGAATCCCGGCATTAACTTTCCTGACAAAGACATCATCGTCGTGCACCGTTCCGACGGCAGCGGCACCAGCTTCATCTGGACAGACTACCTCTCAAAGGTCAGTGCTGATTGGAAGAACCAGGTGGGCGCAGACACTTCCGTGAAGTGGCCGATCGGGATGGGCGGGAAGGGCAATGAAGGTGTTTCGGGCCTGATCCGGCAGTTATCGGGATCGATCGGCTACGTCGAGCTGATCTATGCAGTTCAGAACAACATTCCGTACGGAAGCGTACGGAATTCATCCGGAGCGTTCGAGAAGGCATCTCTGGATGGAGTGACCGCGGCGGCGGCATCGGCTCCGAAGATGCCGGCGGATTTTCGAGTATCGATCACGAACGCGCCCGGCAAGGACGCGTATCCGATTTCGAGCTTTACGTGGCTACTGATTCCAGCGCAGTCCAAAGATGCGGCCAAAGGGAAAATCCTCGCTGATTTTCTGAACTGGATGGTGACCGACGGGCAGAAGATGACCTCCGCCCTGTCCTATGCGTCGCTGCCGGATAACGTGGTTGCGAAAGTGAAAGAAGCAATCAAGCAAGTCAAGTAAAAAACCCAAGGCGCCCCGGGTTTTGATTCATCGCGAAAAAAAGGAGAGTGGACGATGAGGTTCGAGTGGAGATGGTGTGCAATTCTTCTGCTGGCGACCGGACTGGTGGGGCAAACCAGTACACCGCCGAAA
>Ga0187863_10003249_pt1 | contig 12068 bp, 8 predicted proteins | sample June2016WEW_11_1_FD_132975 | JGI IMG/M metagenome (GOLD analysis project Ga0187863, IMG submission 132975) | Peatland microbial communities from SPRUCE experiment site at the Marcell Experimental Forest, Minnesota, USA - June2016WEW_11_10 | ecosystem: Environmental > Terrestrial > Soil >...
ACACGCCCGACGCTGGCCTTTAATGTCGCTACTGTACAATTCCCCCGGATGAACATGCCGGCGAAAATTTCGGCGAAGTTGTACGCAGCGCTTTCTTATTTAGCTGTGCTGTGGATTTTGCTCGTCCCGGCCTCGCGGATTTACGCCGAACCAATTGCTTCGCTGCGGCCCCAGAACTATGTCAATGATTTTGCTGGAGTGCTGGATGCCTCCACGCAGGCGCACTTGAACGCGCTCTGCCAGGAGGTGGATCAAAAAGCGCACGCACAGATTGCCGTGGTTACGGTCAAGTCGGTGGATGGCGAAGACGTGGTCACGTATGCCGTCGCCCTTTATCAGAAGTGGGGGATCGGGAAGAAGGGAAGCGATCGCGGGGTGCTGATCCTGCTGGCGACGAATGACCACAAGTATTGGACTGCGGTCGGCTACGGGCTCGAAGGAATTCTTCCCGACGGAAAAGTTGGCGGGTTTGGGCGAGAGATGGTGCCTATCCTCCGCAGTGGAAATTATCCGGCGGCGGTCACGCTGCTCACGACGCGCGTTGCGTCCGTGATCGCGCAGGACGCGGGCGTTACCTTGGACAATCAACCGCGAGTTGCTGCTCAACAACACCAGCCCGCGCCAGGCGGCGCAGGCGCCGTGTTTCTCGTTCTCTTCATTTTGTTTATTGTGTTTTCAATTCTGCGCGCTATATTTCGCGGCGGCGGCCCGCGCGGCGGTTCTGGATTCTGGTCTGGATTGCTGTGGGGCATGCTGTTCAGCAATCTCGGAGGCGGTCGGGGTGGCTACGGTGGCGGTGGATTTGGCGGTGGTGGATTCGGTGGTGGCGGCGGAGGTTTTGGTGGATTTGGCGGTGGGAGCACTGGTGGCGGCGGAGCGGGCGGCAGTTGGTAGCTTTGAGTCGTGAGAGGCGCGAAATGGCTCCAGAAAAATTGATTGACGAGTTTGTCCAGTGCTTGCGGACAGCGGCGGGAACGAATCTGCTTGCCGTGATTCTTTATGGATCGGCGGCGGCAGGAGATTATGTCTCCGAGCATTCGGATGTAAATCTGCTGTGCGTGCTGGGCGAAACTTCTTATGCGCGGATCGAGAAGCTGGCTCCGGCGGTGGAATGGTGGACGAAGCAGAAGCATCGCGCGCCGCTGCTGATGTCCGCAGAAGAGATGCGACGGTCAGTGGACGTTTTCTCTATCGAATTCCTGGACATGCGGCGGCATTACCGGCTGCTTTGGGGAGAAGACATTCTCAAGACGCTGGAGGTTCCGACGCGCCTTCATCGGGTGCAGTTGGAGTATGAGTTGCGGGAGAAGACGATTCTGCTGCGTCAGCATTTGCTGATGGCGTCGAGCAACAGCGATGCGAAATGGGATTTATTGCTGCGCTCGCTGCCTGCGTTTGGTACTCTGTTCCGCCACGCGCTGATAGCGCTCGGCGATCCCGGCGCCGGATCAAAGAGGGAAGCAGCAGCTGCACTCGGGAACAAACTCGCCATTGATACGGGCGTGTTCGTGGAACTGCTGGATATTCGCGAGCGTAAGAAGGATCGAAAGACGATAAGCGCCGATGAGCTGTTTGCCCGTTATTTGAAGCTGGTCGAGCAAGTGACCGCGGCGGTAGACAAGACGCTCGATCCGGCGGCGTAGAAGCGATGCGTCATTCTGAATTCAGGAGAAAAATATGAGCAAGGGCTTGATCGTTGTAGTCGTGCTGGTGGTCATTGCGCTGGCGCTGTTCGGGCAGTATATCGGAGTGAAAAATAATCTCGTGGCAAAAGACCAGGCGGTGAAGGCGGCCTGGTCACAGGTCGATATTGTGCTGCAACGGCGCGCCGACCTGATTCCGAACCTGGTCGAGACGGTAAAAGGATACGCGGCGCAAGAGGTGCAAGTGTTTGGCGACATCGCGAAAGCGCGGTCGGCCCTGCTCTCGGCGCAGACTCCGTCAGACAAGATTGCCGCTAACGGGCAGTTGGATGGCGCGATCGGGCGGTTGCTGGTAGTGGTGGAGAATTATCCCCAGCTGAAGTCGAATGAGAATTTTCTGCGGTTGCAGGATGAATTGGCGGGTACAGAAAACCGCATTGCCGTCGAACGTAAGCGCTATAACGACACGCTGCAGGATTACAACACTTACGTGCTGCAGTTCCCGAACAGCCTCTATGCGGGCTGGGCAGGATATAAACAGAATCCGGCGTATTTCCAGGCTACGGAAGCGTCGCGCGTGGTGCCGAAGGTAGATTTCGGCGCAAAGCCGGCGGCTCCGGCGGCCGCTCCAGCACAAGCTCCGGCACACTGAGCGGATACGGTAGATGGTCGTTCGTCGTTGGCCGTTGGCTCGTTCGCGAGCTAACACCGTCGCGATTGGTCAACGAATTGTCGCCTAAAGTTCTAGCTGGCTAACGACGATCGACCATCGACTGCCGACCGCTGTAAAACTGAACATATTCATTGTTTACCCATCACACCGCTGATGGATTCCCGGTGGTATATACGTTGTAGGGTTTCTGGAATCCCCTCCGATTCCGAAGTCTCGGACACGAGGGGATTCCATGCATCGCCGCAGTGAGCAATTTCTGTTCGCGCTTCGCCGTGTTTTTCGCGTAGCTGTCTTCCGCGCGTTCCTCTTTCAACTAATCTTTATTACTGCTGCGGCTTGGGCCCAGGATGCCTCCACGGGCGCGTTGCGTGGCGTGGTATTGGATGCGCAGGGTGCTGTGATCACCAATGCCGACATTGTTGCGATCCAGGTAGAAACGGGCTTGCGTTATCACTCCGCCACGGATTCCGCGGGGCGATTTGTCGTGGACCTGCTGCCGCCGGGGGAGTATTCGGCGCGGGCGGAGGCGGAAGGCATGTCGCCAGAGATCTCTCCGACGATGCGGGTGGAGTTGGGGATGGCAACGCAGGTCACGTTCAAACTGAAGGTTGCGGGGCCGCGCGAATCGATTACCGTGTCGGGTGCTCCGCAGATCGTCGACGCGAATCCGAGCTCGATTTCGGCGCTGGTGGATGAACGGGCGATCCAGGATTTGCCCCTCAACGGGCGGCGATTCACCGATTTGTTATTGCTCTCGCCGGGCGTGACGCAGGATCCGCGCGGGCTCACTTCGGGATCGAATGGCGATCTTTCCTACGGAGGGATTCGCGGCTACAACAATAGTTTTCTCATCGATGGCCAGGACAACAACAATGGCTTCTACGCGCAGGCGTCGGGGCGGTATCACGCGCCGTACCAGTTTTCGGACGAGGTGATACAGGAGTTTCGCGTGCAATCGAGCGGCTACGGCGCGGAATCAGGGCGTGCTGGCGGCGCGGTAATCAATGTGGTGACGAAGTCGGGCACGAATCAGTGGCACGGAACGGCCTTCTATCATTTCCGCGACAGCGAACTGGGTGGAGCAGCACCGGCTTTCGTAGGTTTCAATCCGGCCAATGTGCAGAACCAGTTTGGGGCCACACTGGGAGGGCCCATCCAGCGCAGCAAGACGTTCTTATTCGCGGGCTACGATCAGCACATTTATAATGTGCCGGCCGTAGTCGAGTTCTACAACGGCCAGACGGTAGTGGTGCCGCAGTTGGGGGTTTATCCGACGCCTGGCGATTACGAGATCTGCAATCCCGCGATTGGAGGGCAGGCTTGCGATGAGACCCTGGTGTTTGCTTCGGCCGCGCAACTTTCGACGCTCGGCGGCACCTTCAATGCGAAGGTGCTGGGGCAAACTGGATTCCTGAAGCTGGACCGAGTGCTGGCGCCGCATCAGTTCCTCTCGGCGCGGCTGAGCGCGTCACATTCCTACGGAGCGAACAATGTTTATTTTGATCCGGGGAGTCCGATCACATTCGATGCGATCAGTGCCAATGGAGAGGAAGATATATCGACGGAAAGCGCATCGCTCAGTTTTTTGAGCGGAATCTCTCCGCGGCTGTCGAGCCATCTGCATGTGCAGTTTTCGCGCGACCTCGAGCAGTTGTTCCCGAATACGACGGGAACGCAAACGGATATCTACGACTGGATGCAGGACTTCGGGCAATCGTCGAATTTGCCGCGCCTGACGCGAGAACACCGGCTCCATATGGGCGAGACGCTGAGTTGGAGCCGCGGGCGAAATCAGTTCAAGTTCGGCGTCGATGGAATGGTGACCTGGGATTACGACTACTATCCTTCGCTCTTCGGCGGAGAGTACTTCTACGATTACATTTCGGTGAATCCGTTTACGTTCGTGCCGATGGAGGAAGGGTTGCAGCTAACGCCGCTGCGTGCGTGGGCGCACGATGTGCCGCGGTATTACGAGCAGAATTTCGGCAATCCAATATCGCACCCTAACAGCAATGACTATGCGGGATTCATACAAGACACGACGCGAGTGACGCCGCATTTCAGCCTGAGCATGGGCGTGCGCTACGATCTGCAAACATTTTCGAAGGCGGGCCTCCTGAGCAATCCGCTGTGGCCGCAAGCGGGAAAGATGCCATTGAATGGAACGAACTTTGCGCCGCGTGTGGGGATTGGCTATGCGTTTGGCGACACTCACCCGGTGATGGTGCGAGCCGGATTTGGAATTTTCTATACGCGCATCCCACAGCTTTATGAGACGGCTCTGATCAATAACAACGGGCTGACTGATAATTTCATTTCTCTGGACAATACGAATTACTACCAGGGGCAAGTGTTTCCGGCTTATCCAAATTCCGCCGTGAATTGTGCGAGGGGTCCGGTCTCGTGCATCATACCGGCGGCTTGGCAGCAGTATGCGACCAGCCAAGTGTCGGCCTTTGAGCCGGGCTTTAAGACGCCCCGGGTGCAGCAAGCGAGCCTAAGTCTGGAGCGGCAAGTCGCCAGGGGATTCACTGGGACACTGTCTTATCTATTTGTTCATGGTGTGGATATGATCCGCGCGCGAGATATAAATTTGCCGCCGCCGACTTACTACAGCTATCCCATCTTCGACCCCACCGGCGGTACTTTTCAAAATCAACTTTATAACGTGGAATCTTTTGCGACATGGCAGACCACTTACAGCATTAGTTGCCCTTACCCGCCTTGCATCAACAGCCTGGAGCGTCCAATCCCTCAACTCGGAGCCATTAACCAGTTTGAGAGTGCAGCGACGAGCGTCTACAACGGGATGACCGTGGCGGTGCGCAAACGTACTTCGGGAGGGTTGTATTTCAACCTTGCCTATACCTGGGCGCACGCGATCGACAACGGACAGGACGCACTGGTGGCGGGGCAACCAGTGACGGTACAAAACTCGTACGCAGCGAAGAGCGAGCGTGGGCCCAGCGTGACCGATCAGCGGCAACGTCTGACTATCTCGGCAATCGAAGAGCCGCATCCTTTCACGAAAGGAGTTCCAGCGACGGTGTTCAATCATTGGAAGGTATCGGGAATCATGACCTATGGAAGCGGCCGGCCGGCGAATGCGACCGTCTCAGGCGATCCGAATCAGGACGGGAACCTGAGCAACGACCGTTTGCCAGGTTATGGACGCAACGCATTCACGGGACCGGACTACGCGAGTTTGGATCTCAAGCTAGGAAGGTTGATAAGTCTCGGCGAACGATTTCATTTGGAGTTAAGCGGGGATTCGTTCAATCTCTTCAATCGCAACAATGAAAGATTAGTGATAACCGACAACGGTTTCCAAAGCACTGCGGGACAGTTCATTAAGTACACGCAAGCCGTGGGCGGGACTTATTATCCCGCTTATTATCAGCAACCTACAACTTTTCTTAAGCCGGCAAGCTCATTTGCGCCGCGCCAGATGCAGTTATCTATGCGGTTGAATTTCTGAAAGGAGCTGAAGATTTCTGCACATTCTACTTGACTTAGTAGGGTAATGCTTGCCATAACTAACAAGTCCACTTAGGACGAGCAGGGGGGTGTAGTCCCGTTGGCTGAAGTTCGACTGCAAGAGGGTGAATCCCTCGAAAACGCGCTGCGGCGGTTTAAGCGGAAGGTACAAACTGAGGACATCATCAAGGAAGTGAAGCGTCACTCGTTTTACCTCAAGCCCGGCGAGAGGAAGCGTGTAAAAGAAGCGCTGGCTCGCAAGCGTAGCCGCAAGAAAGCGCGTAAAGAACAAGACTGAAATAAAAACTTAACGAACGAACAAAAGCAAGGCAAAACGACTAAAGGAAAAACGGGCTGATCCAGATTGGTCGGCCCGTTTTATCTCCCGCAAGAGTAGTCAGATTACCGACAGCAAAACAGAAACGAGTAGTACGAAAGATTGCTCAAATTCCCGGAGTAGTTCGACGATCTTTCGAGCAGTAAACTACTATCAGTAACCATGTGGTGCACACCGCATGGCGGGCCGAATCCAAGGGGTCAGCATGAGGGGGATGTAAATCTCCTGCCCACGATGTGAACCGGATCCTTCCCTATTCGGGTCTCCCGTGATGAGCAGGTCACGCGTAATGGGAGCGCCTCTTCAATGGAATACCAGGACAAGGTGTTGAAGTGCATCGATTGTGGCACGGATTTCGTGTTCACGGCGGGTGAACAGCTTTTCTTCCACGACAAGCAGTTCAAGAACGAGCCAAAGCGTTGCAAGAACTGCAAAGGCAAGCGAGTAGCGGTGCTTGGCGCATCGTCCCCAGGACAGTCGCGCGGTCACTCCTATGCCAAGATGGAGACGCGGACGAACTGTTCACAGTGTGGGAAAGAGACGACGGTTCCGTTCCGGCCGACGCAAGGGCGGCCGGTGCTGTGCCGCGAGTGCTTTCAGGGACGACGGGTCGCGAGCGCCTGATCATTTCTTTGATTGCTGGATCTCTGAAACTAAGGATCTCCGGCAACTAAGACGCATCGTCGAACGGTTTCTCCCAAGGAAAAGGGCCAGCAGAATGTTCATCCTGCATGGCGCTTATCTTCCTGCGCCTTAGCTGCGGCATTTTGGCGGCGGTGTTGTTTGTCGGCATGGGTGACGAGTAAGGCTTCTACCTGCCGTAAGAGATCCTTGGTGCCCAGCGGTTTGATGAGCAACGAGTCCGCGGTTTCCCCGTTCCAATTCTGGCCATTTTCATGCTTCTCGTGGTGTCGTTCACCGGCGGGCCGCTTATTGTACGGGTCCGGGTACCAATCCGCTCCAGCCGGTGGATGGGCCGTGAGGAGGGCGGTAGCGGGATTGTAGGCTTGACTGCGTGCGCGGCGCAGTACCTGGAGACCGGAATCTTCTGTCTCCATGCGCAGATCGCTGATCACCATGTGGAAAACGCCGGACTCCATGCGCGTAAAGGCCTCGGCAGAGCTGGAGGCGGTTTCGATTTCAAATCCGTGGAGTTCAAGGACAGCTTTCAGCGTCAGGAGCACCGCGAGATCGTCATCGACCAGTAGAATGCGGCGTTTCATATGCGCCTCCTGGGGATGGGCAGGTCAATGATGCTTCGCGTAGCCAGGTAGCGAAGACCAGAATCTACCCACTACAGATCGTTCAGTCGCGACGGCTGCTCATTTAGTATAGGAGGGTGCCGCGCTTCTACATAGAAAATTTTGGCTGTCGCGCGACCCAGGCCGATGGGGCTGCGCTCGAACGGCAGTTTCTGGAGCGGGGACTGGATCGAGCCGAAGCGGCCCGCGACGCTGAAATTGTAGTGCTCAATACATGCACGGTTACGTCGGGCGCAGATAAAGATACGCGCGCATCCATACGGCGATTGCAACGCGTCAATCCGAATTGCAAAATTCTCGTGACTGGCTGCTACGCGCAACGCGCCCCGGAAGAGCTGGCCGCCCTGCCTGGCGTGACCTGGGTCGTAGGTAATTCACACAAGCACCAGGTTGCGGATATCGCCACTCGTCCGCCGTCTTCCGCGGAGCAGTTTGTTTCTTTGTCGCAGCTTTTGAATGAGCCGCACTCGGAAAATGTTTTTGTGGGCGATATTTTTGCGCATACCGAATTGCTTGCAGCTCCGGTATTCGAAGCGGCTAACGGGCGGACGCGGCCGAATCTCAAAGTGCAGGATGGATGCGACAATCGCTGCTCCTTCTGCGTGATTCCTTACGTTCGCGGGCAGAGCCGCTCGCTGCCCGCGGAGCGCGTAATCGCTGAAGTGCGGACCCTTGTCGATGCGGGCTATCGCGAGGTGGTGATTTCCGGGATCAATTTGGGTCGGTGGGGAAGGGATTTGGAGGGCAGTTCTCAGTTGTCGGCTGTTAGCTTTCAGTCAAAGCCCGCGACTGACAACCTGCGGCTCGAAGCTCTCATTCGCGCGATCCTTTCGCGGACAACTCTTGAGAAATTGCGCATCAGTTCAGTCGAGCCCATGGATTGGAGTGACGCCCTGATTGAGTTGGTGGCGTCATCGGATCGGATCGCGAAGCACGCTCATGTGCCGCTGCAATCGGGGAGCGACGCTGTCCTGCGGCGCATGCATCGGAAGTATCGCCCATGGCATTATCGCGAAAAGATATTGAAGATTAGAGCGGCCATGCCGAACGCGGCGATTGGCGCCGATGTAATGGTCGGGTTCCCGGGCGAGACCGAAGCCGAGTTCGAAGAGACGCAGCGCATGATCGAAGAGTTGCCCTTCACTTATCTCCATGTGTTTACCTATTCGGCTCGTCCTGGAACGCCGGCTGCGGAAGCGTTGGGGCAGGTTGCGACTGGAGTGGCGCGAGAAAGAAATCGAGTGCTCCGCGAGATCGCGTCCAGGAAGAAAGCTGCATTTACGCAGGCACTGGTGGGGACGACGGTGAAGGCGATTACGCTGCACTCGGGAGAGCCGGGACTCACCGAAACCTTGACCGATAATTATCTGAAGATGAGAATTGCCGGACCATACGAAGCCAATCGCTGGATTGAGGTAAACGTCACAGGGGTGAAGGGTGAGATGCTGCTGGGGGAGTGCGTCGGCGACGGCACGGTTCGCCTCAATGATCTGAGCTCGCCTGCCTCGACATTACGGAGAGCTCACTTGCCGGCTCGATTCTGCACAACGAGTGGGGCAACCGACGCAAAAGTGCACGGAAACCAACAAAAGACATTGACCTGCAACCCTTTACCGGCTTACGATAACAAAAATCAATAAGTGCGGGAGTGATCCGAACCCATGTCACAGTCAAGGCTTCGGTCTGCTGTGTGCGGCTTGCTGTTGATCCTGTTTCCGGCTCAGATGATGCTGGCAGGAGAGACGCCGTCGGCGATGCTATACACCAATGGTGCTGCGTGGTTGAACGGGAGCGTGGTGCCGAAGTCGGCAGCCGTGTTCTCCGGAGATTTGCTCCAGACGCGTCCCGATTCGACAGCCAGCATTCAATCGAATGGTTCGAGTGTTATGGTCCTGGCCGACTCGCTGGTTAAGTTTGAAGGGCCAACCATAGAGCTGGAGCATGGCGCAGTGCGGGTTACCACATCTCGCGGACTGGCGGCGCGCGCCGGCGATATAACCATCAAACCGGCTGCCGATGCCTGGACTGAATTTCAGGTCAGGGATGTCGACGGACAGGTGCAGATCGCGGCCAATAAGGGCGACGTGACTGTGCAAGACGATAAGGGAACCACGACCACGGTGTCTCAGGGACAAGAGACCACGCGCGATGACACGACCGACGCGGAGAAAAAAAAGAAAAAGCGTCGGCGTGGGGCAGGGGCAGCGTGGGCCGCTAGCGGCGGAATCATGAGTTCTACGCCGGTGGTGGTTGGCGGATTGGTTGGCATCGGAGTGGGTACGGTGTGGATCTGGACGCGCTCAACGCCTCCTGTAAGCCCGTCGTGCCCGTCGACTCCTTGCGAGTGATTCCAGGGCCGCCAAGTTTTACATTGAATACTTTCTCTCCAAGAAGTGCTGGGGTGGGCGACTGAATCTCTGAAGCATGTCGCGCTACGTTTCCTACCGAGATTTCGATTGGGTCCTGATGGGCTTTGTGCTGGCGATCTGCGCCCTTGGCGTGGTGCAGATCCACAGTGCGACAGAACACACCAAGTTCGCCGGATCCCACATCCGGCAAATTTATTGGATTCTAGCTGGCCTGGGCGCGATGTTCCTGGTCAGCCTGGTCAATTATCAAGCAGTCCTTGAACAAATCCACTGGATGTATGTTGCATCGCTAGCCTCCTTGATCGCGGTGATTCTCTTCGGGCAGAAATATCTAGGCGCGCGGCGCTGGATCAAACTGCCCGGCGGCGGCCATTTTCAGCCGTCGGAGTGGGTAAAGCTCATCCTGATTCTGGCGGTGGCGAAGTACTTTTCGGATCTGCATGAGCGCGAGCTATCCTGGTCGGATTTCCTGAAAGCGGGTGCCATCGTCGGATTTCCAATGCTGATGGTGCTGGCGCAACCCGACCTGGGAACCGCTCTCACGTATCTGCCGGTAGCGCTCATGGGCCTGTTCTTGGGCGGGCTGCGCTGGAAGCAGGCGCTGATCGTATTGATGATCGCGGGCTTGCTGGTGCCCGTGGCGTGGATGAAGTTGAAGTCGTATCAGAAGGAGCGGTTGACCAGCTTTATGAATCCGGATGCCGATCGTCAAGGTTCCGGGTATCAGGTCAATCAGTCGTTGATTGCGGTGGGGTCGGGTGGGATCTGGGGAAGCAGGCAAGGATCGCAGACGCACCTGGCGTTTCTACCGGTGCCGCAGACCGACTTCATTTTTGCCGCGTTTGCTGAGGAACATGGGTTTGTAGGAGCTTTAGCGGTGCTGCTGTTATACTTCATAGTGCTGATGCGGTTGACCCAGAATGCGCAAACGGCGCCCGACCGCGCCGGGGCATTTCTGGTAATGGGTGTGGTGGCTGTGCTTAGCTTTCACATTCTGGTCAACGTCGGCATGGTGGTTGGCTTTATGCCGGTCACGGGAATACCTCTACCGCTCATGAGTTACGGTGGGTCTTCCGTTCTCTTCATGTTTTTGGCGCTTGGAATCGTAATGAACGTCCGCATGCGCCGCTTCGTGAACTGAGACGGATAGGTAGACGTTGGGGCGCCTTTCACAACATCGCAAATGGCGCTAAGAAACAAGATCAGGCAGGAAACAAGATTACGAAGGCCCTCGCGAAAAAGGAGGGCAGAATGCCGGCAGAAGTCGAAGCCGGACAGGATTGAAGCCAGTCAGGCGGGGAACGGCCCTCTCGGCGGAATCAGAGAGATGTGGCCACAGACCTGACGGAAGGCTTTACGCGATCAGTGCAGACGAGCAAGAACAATTCACAGCTGCAGTGTAGGTCCCGGGAAGTGCTTTCTCTTGGGGACCGCGCCCGCTCCTACCCGGAGCGGCGCTGAACGCTATCGATCCGTTGGTCCGCCTTGCGCTTCTGGTCCGGTGAATTAACCGGAGTAGAAATGAACAAGGAATTGTACGTATCGACCACTCCCCATGAAACCAAAGTGGGGATCACAGAAGACGATCAACTCGCGGAAATTTACCTCGAACGCGAAAACGAATACACCCTAGCCGGCTCGATTTATAAGGGCCGAGTCACACGCGTGCTGCCAGGTATGCAGTCGGCCTTTGTGGATATTGGCCTGGAACGCGACGCCTTCCTCTACGTCTCCGATTTCATGGATCTGGAACAGACGGACGAGGACCTGGACGAAGCCATCCCCGCGAATCGTCCGGTGACGGAGGAACGTCCGCGCAATGGATCAGAAGCGGGTCCTGCAATCGATGGCGAAGGACAGTTTGGCGAGGCTGGTGGCGCAGGGGACGAAGCTGATGAGCCCGTTGCCGCTACCGCGGAAGCGGGCAATGCGGCGGGCGCGCCGCGCGATTTTCGTGGTCGCCGCCGCCGTCGGGGACGCCGCGGAGAAAGCGGCGATCGGCCTGGCCGCGGCGAACGTCCAGAGCAAATTCGAACAGAACCCCGGACTGAGGGTCGAAGCGAAACCACTACCGAAGTACGGCGCGAACCTCGCGAAGACACGCGCGGGAATGAAGCCAAGGAAGGAAGAAACGATCGATTCAACCGCGGCGACCGTCCGGGACGTGGCGGATCCGATTCGCGGTTCCAGCGCTCAGCGCCCACCAGTCGCGTGGGCCGCGACTATGATTATGGACCACCCCCTGGATATCAGCCGATCGTGCTGCCCGGCGAATCAATTTCCAAGTACCAGCGTTTAAGCCAGAAT
>Ga0187863_10003252_pt1 | contig 12062 bp, 12 predicted proteins | sample June2016WEW_11_1_FD_132975 | JGI IMG/M metagenome (GOLD analysis project Ga0187863, IMG submission 132975) | Peatland microbial communities from SPRUCE experiment site at the Marcell Experimental Forest, Minnesota, USA - June2016WEW_11_10 | ecosystem: Environmental > Terrestrial > Soil >...
CGGCATTGTGACATGGGCTGCCCGTGCCAGGTGACTTCGCCGGCCGTGGGCGCAGCGAGCCCCGAAAGAATTCGCAGCAACGTGGATTTGCCCGAACCCGAAGGCCCGAGCAAGGCGGTCACCGTGCCTGCCTCTAGAGACAAGTCAACCGGCGCGATCACTTGGATCATCCTGCCTTCGGGCTGGCGGAAGCTTTTCTCGACCTGCCGAATGACGATGATCGGCTCATCCTTCTCTTCAGGCTCGCCAGCTACAGGGGCCTGCTCGCGTGCCGGACCCGTTTCCACCGCAGCCCTTACCGAGGGTCCCTTTTCCGGCGATTCTGCCGCCGCTGCAAGCTCGTCCATCAGGAATTTCCAGGCTTCTTCGGGCAAGTCGTCCAGGAAGTGCTCGCGATCGGCGGGATTGATCGCATCGACGATAGCGCTCAACTCCTGAAGCGGGCGGGAATGCAAAAGCACATAGGCGTGGTAGTAGGGAAAGCGCCCGACCAGCTCGGCGGCGAAATCGATGGGCAGCTTGCGAAATGCGGCGCGCTGCTGCTTGAAAGGCATCCTCAGTATGAAGTCCGCGGCGGGGCCCGGACCGGCTTGCCGGAGAGCGTTTGTGGCAAGCTCCCACTTCCCTTGCGATATCTGGTCGAGGACCTTATCAAGCGCCGGCCGGCTCGTCATGGTACCGAATAGCCTACTACGGTTTTGCTACAGTAGTTAGAATAGCGAGTTGATACGACTCGGCTTACCGTACTTGCTTGCGTCGAGCGGCTTATGCTAGTGTCGAAATGGAGGTGCCGAGATGGGTAACAACGTAGGCTCGAAGGTGAGTTTTTTTCTGGTTGGGTTGGGCATTGGATCGCTCATCGGAATCCTGTTTGCGCCCAAATCGGGTGAAGAAACGCGGGACTATCTGTCCTCTAAGGCCGACGAAGGCCGCGACTACGCGCAGAAAAAGGCGCGCGAACTTCGCGAGCGCGCCGAGGACCTGCTTGAACGCAGCAAAGAGGTGATCGCCCGCCAGAAGGACGCTTTTTCCTCGGCCGTGGATGCTGGCAAGGAAACCTACAAGAAGGAAGCAAAGATTTCGTAGGCGCGGTCAGGAGTTCGCCATGCCAATCTGGGTCGAGGTGTTCATTGCAGTCGCGGCGGTAGCCATCGTCATTCAGACGGTAATGATCGTCTCAACGCTCTTGGTGCTGCGTCCCGTGATTGAGAATTTTCAGCGAATGGCGTCCGATCTGCAAGCCAAGATGAACCCGATTCTCGCCACTACGACCCGCATACTAGATGATTCCGAAGAGCGTATCCGCAGCATTATGGGAGACGCGTCGGAAATTACACACCTGGCTCGGGGCGAAGCGCAAAGAGTGGACCGCGTCGTAACCGACGCGCTCGAACGGCTGCGGCTTCAAGTGATTCACGCCGACCAAATGGTGAGCGGCGCGCTCGCAGTGATCGAGGAGACCGGCGAGAAGGTTCGCAGGAGCGTGTGGGGGCCGGTCAACCAAATATCTGCGCTGCTGAAAGGCATCAAGGTGGGATTAGATGTCATCCGCGGCCGGCCATCGCGAGGTTCCGACGGCGTTCCTCAAGACGAAGAACTGTTTATTTGAGTTGCATCTATCCTGCCGGGTTTCCACGAAAATCTTACAGCCTAGGCGAGGATGTAGGCGTGTCTTCGATCGAGATGATCCAGCCGCCGCCCAGGACCCGCTCCCCTGAATAAAAGACGGCCGCCTGGCCTGGTGTAACGGCGCGCTGAGGCTCATAGAAGGCGACCTGCGCGGTCGCAGAGCCGGTTGGCGTGATTTCGGCCATGGCAGGCTCATGCCGGTTGCGGATGCGCACGGCGGCTTCCAATGGTCTATCCGGAAGGCCGCAAAAAATCCAGTTCACATCGCGAATTTGGCAGACGCTGCGGCGGAGTTCACGGTCTTCGCCCACGACGAGGCGATTGTTGGCGCGGTCTAGCGCGACTACATACATCGGCTGACCTGCCGCGATTCCAAGGCCACGCCGCTGGCCTACCGTGTACTGATGAAGGCCGCGGTGGCGACCGATAACCGCGCCCGAGGTGGAGACGATTTCACCGTCGCCTTGAGGCACGGCGCTTCCCTGCTCTTCCAGGTAGCCTTCGATGAATTTCACGTAGTTGCCCGTGGGCACAAAGCAGATTTCCTGGCTTTCGGGCTTTTCGGCCACCGGAACAGCAAGCCTCCGCGCAATATCGCGCACTTCCTCTTTGGTCAGCTCGCCCAGGGGAAAGTCGGTGCGGGAGAGCTGTTCCTGAGTCAATCCAAAGAGAAAATACGTCTGATCCTTGCTCTGGTCGAGGGCGCGCAGAAGTTCATAACGCCCGGTTTGCGGACTGTAACGGACGCGTGCGTAATGCCCCGTGGCGATGCGCTCGGCGCCGATCTGCCGCGCGGTTGCAAGCAACTGGTCGAACTTCACGTGATTGTTGCAATGGGTGCAAGGAATCGGGGTGCGCCCCTGCAGGTAATCCTCAACGAACGGGCGGACGACCGACTGCTCGAACTCACGCTCGAAATTGATGACGTAATACGGGATGCCCAGGTGTTCGGCGACGCGGCGCGCGTCGTAGACATCGTCGATCGAGCAGCAGCGATGCGGCTTCGGCCCATCGCCCTGGAGCTGCGGCAGCCGCCGCTGATTCCACAGCTGCATGGTGAGACCGATAATTGCCTGACCGCGATCGTGCAAGATCGCGGCCGCCGTTGAACTGTCCACACCCCCGCTCATGGCCACCACCACGCTCGTGGACGGCAGCGCAGCGGCTTCGCGCGAGAATTCGAGTTCAGTGAGTGACGGCATCCGAATCTTCTAGGATTTTACCTGGATAGTCACCGCGCGGGTACTTCGCTCACGGCATGCGGTGAAAGAGCGCGCAGCCGTTCCACGACGCCCGACAGCACGCCAATAGCCTGGTCCACTTCAGCCGATGTAGTGAAACGCCCCAGGCTTATGCGCACGCTCGAACGCGCCTCGTCATCCGAGAGGCCAATTGCCTTGAGCACGTGCGAAGGCTCGACGGCGCCGGAAGAGCAGGCCGCGCCCGTCGAGCATTCGATGCCTTGCAGGTCGAGCGCGATAACCAGGGCCTCGCCGCCTGCGCCGGAAAAGGTGAAATTCACCGTGTTCCAGACCCTCCGGCAACGATCACCGTTCACTTTCACCGCCGGAACCATCCCGCATGTAGCTTGCTCGAAACGATCGCGTAGCGCGCCGATGCGACCCGTATCGCCGGCCATCTGCTGAGCGGCCAGCTCGGCCGCCTTTCCACAACCGACGATGCCAGCAACGTTTTCGGTGCCGGGACGGCGATCGCGCTCGGCATGGCCCCCGCGAAACAGGGGCTCAAGCGGCGTGCCAGACCGCACATAAAGCGCGCCCACGCCCTTGGGTCCATAAATCTTGTGGGCGGAGATCGAGAGCAGATCCACCGCGAGGAGGTCCACATCGAGCGGCAACTTGCCGGCCGACTGAACCGCGTCGCAGTGAAAATAAACATCCGCTGCTTTCGCGATTCGCCCGATCTCTTCGATGGGCTGAATCGTACCCAGTTCATTGTTGGCATGCATCACGGTAATCAGCAGTGTTTCCGGCCGCAACGCGCGGCGGATGTCTTCGGGATCAACCACTCCCGATGAACTCACGGGAACAAATGTGACGTCCACGCCGCGCCGCGCGAGTTCCTCGCAGACGTTCAAAACGGCGTGGTGTTCGATGGCAGTGGTGATGACGTGCTTCTTCGCGGCATGCTCTGCGGCACCAGAAGCGCTGCCGATGATGCCAAAAATCGCGAGATTGTCCGCTTCGGTGCCACCACTCGTGAAGACGATTTCGGCCGGCTTCGCGCCGAGAAGCGCCGCCACGGATTCGCGGGCGGCGTCCACCGCGCTCCGCGCCCGCTGCCCGTCTGAGTGGATCGAGCCGGCATTGCCAAAATTCTGGGCAAAATAAGGCACCATAACCGCAAGAACAGACTGGTCGACCGGAGTTGTTGCATTGTAGTCGAGGTAAACACGCATGGAGGGTACCGCTTATAAGAATAGCGGCTGCGATGGCCGGGGTCAAGGCACAGCATGTTGTGGAAATTCTGGAATTCCGGGAATTCTGGGTGATTCTGGGCGGTCCCTGTATGAAGACGGGCCTGCGTTGAAACCAAACCTTTGCTGGGCAGGGTTACTGTCTGTTGAACAGTTCTGCCCCTTGCCTTGACACTGGCGCAAGCGTTCGCTAGCGTCGAAGTGCCGGGGTGTTACAGGCATCTGGCGGGCGCCTCGGGATTTGGGAGCCGATTTTGCCTCGACCGATCATCACGCTGACAACCGATTACGGCGCCTCCGACTACTTCACGGCGGTCATGAAGGGCGTGATTTTGGGCATCAACCCCGACGTAAACATCGTCGATATCACAAGCAGCGTGCTCGCGCACGACATTCTCGACGGGGCTCTGGCAATCGGGCAAGCCTACAAATACTTCCCGCCCAAGACGGTCCACCTAGTGGTCGTCGATCCCGGGGTCGGAACCGAACGGCGGCCGATTCTGGTGGCCGGGGACCAGCACTACTTCGTGGCCCCGGACAATGGGGTTCTGTCAAGCGTCTACGACCAATCGGAGTCTCTCCACGTCTGGAACGTCATATCCGAGCACTATTTCCGACAGCCGGTCAGCAAAACCTTTCATGGACGCGATATCTTCGCGCCGGTTGCGGCGTGGCTTACGAAATCCTGGCAGACGTCGAGCTTCGGCGAACCGATTAGCGATTTCGTTCGCTTTGCGATGCCCAAAGTCAAAGTGAACGGCACTAAAATTGAAGGCATGGTGCTGCGCGCAGATCATTTCGGCAACCTCATTACAAACGTCACTGCAGAGGATGTACCCAGCCTGGTGGCGGCCAGTGGCAAACTCAACATCAGTGTCGGGAACGGTAAAATCACGAAAGTGGTTGAGACATTTGCTCAAGGAGCCGCGGGCGAGGTTGTGGGGTTGATCGGATCGAGCGGCTATCTTGAAATTTCCATTAACAAGGGCAATGCGTCGCGGACGCTCGGGGTGGGGCGCGGCGCGGAAGTAATCGTGGAAACGACGTAGCGCGGGAAGTGGAATCTTAAGGAACCTCGGCGGCAACTGCTTCAGCACTCCTTACTCGGTAATCTGGCAAGCGAGCGCTTACTTGGCGGGCGCAGCGGACGCAATCGCCTGCAAACTCTCGCGCGCGGCCGCGATGGTGCGATCGATATCTTCGTCGCTGTGGGCGGCCGAGACGAAGAGCGCCTCGAACTGGGAGGGCGGGAGAAAAATGCCACGGCCGAGCATCTCGTGGAAGAACGACGCGAAGCGAGCCGCGTCCGATTGCTTTGCGCCCGCGTAATCCCGCACAGGCTCGGCGGTAAAAAACAAAGTCAGCAGGGAACCCGCGATATTCACGCGACCCGGAACGCCCGACGCCTCCAGTCCGGCGCAGAATCCTTCCGCGAGGCGCTGCGCTTTGCGATTCAATACCTCGTAGAAACCCGCCGCGGCGAGTTTGGGCAAAGTGGCAAGACCGCCGCGCATCGCCAGGGGATTTCCCGAAAGCGTGCCCGCCTGATAGACCGGTCCGAGCGGTGCGATCATGTCCATGATCTCGCGGCGGCCGCCGTAGGCTGCCACCGGCAATCCCCCGCCGATGATTTTCCCGAACACGGACAAGTCCGGCCGGATGTGGAAGAAATTCTGTGCGCCACCATAGGCGATACGAAAGCCCGTGATCACTTCGTCGAAAATCAGCAGTGCGCCGTCGCGCTTGGTGATTTTTCGCAGGCCCTCGAGGAATCCCTGAGCGGGAAGCGCGACGCCCATATTGGCCGCGACGGGCTCGACAATCACAGCGGCAATTTTACCCTCGTGCTGCTGAAATAGGCGATCAACTGCTTCGAGATCGTTGTAAGGCGCATTCAACGTCAGCGCCGCCAACGCGCTCGGAACGCCCGGACTGCTGGAAATGCCCAGGGTTGCGAGCCCTGAACCTGCGTCCACCAAGAAGCTATCGGCATGTCCATGATAGCCACCCTCAAATTTCAGGATGTAGTCGCGCTTCGTGAACCCGCGCGCGACGCGAACGGCCGACATCGTTGCTTCGGTGCCGGAACTGACGAAGCGAAGCCGCTCCATGGAGGGCAGTGCTCGCGCGATAGCCTCGCCCAGCTCAATTTCGAGCGGGGAGGTCATTCCATAGCTTGTGCCGCGCCGCGCTTGGTCGGCGATGGCGGCAACTACATCGGGATCAGCATGACCCAAAATCAGGGCTCCCCAAGAGCAAACGTAATCGATGTATTCGCGGCCGATGACATCCCACAGGCGCGAACCGCGGGCGCGGTCGATGACCAGGGGCGTGCCACCCACGGCGCGGAATGCGCGCACCGGGCTGTTCACCCCGCCGACTAGAATATTTCTGGCGCGTTCGAAAAGACCGGTTGTGCGTGAAGGAGCATCCAAGGGAGTGTTCTCTTTAGAGTTATGCAGCGTTTGGTTCGGCATGGACTGTCGGGTTACCCCCACGGGGAAGATTGCAAAGCATCTCGTCCCAGGTGCTATTTGCACCAATGGCGGCGACTAGGATCGGCAAAGGCTCCCGAAGAATCCCCGAAAAATCGTTCTCCGTTTCAGGAAACATCCATTGGAAAGCCAGCCGCTCGACCGGGGGAGAGAATGGCGCGTCGATGCCCGGCTTGTTTCCGTGGCAATCGATTCGATACCAACCGTAGTCCCGCAAATTTTTGAAACCGCGCAAGCAATAGAGTGCACCGGTCTCGTTCAAGAGAACCCCGGACGCTGAGCACGTGACGGGGTTTCTCTTGAAGTCCGCGCTGTGCTGTAGGTTGTCGGCAACCCACTCGAAGCAGCGGCGAGCAATTTCGGTCGTGCCATTTGCGCCCTTCGCCAACACCTTCGCCTTCGACAATACGGAGAGTGTGTGCAGTCGATGACTTCGGTGGATGGCAGAAACGCGTCCATGGCTAGCAGTCCGTCAGCCAGCGGGCGACGTCTTTGGCGTGATACGTCAAGACGATCGAGGCTCCGGCGCGCTGGATGCCCGTGATGATTTCGAGCACGATGCGCTTTTCGTCGATCCAGCCATTCTTCGCCGCGGCTTTCACCATGGCGTATTCGCCGCTCACATTGTAAGCACCGACGGGCACGTCGAATCGTTCGCGGACGCGGTGGATGATGTCAAGATAGGCAATCGCTGGCTTTACCATGATCATGTCCGCGCCCTCTTCAACATCGAGAGCGACCTCGCGCAACGCCTCGCGCGCGTTGGCCGGATCCATCTGGTAGCTGCGACGATCGCCCGACTGCGGCGCCGACTGCGCGGCATCGCGAAACGGTCCATAAAAGGCAGAGCAGTATTTCGCCGCGTAGGAGAAGATCGCAATATCCTGAAAGCCGTTTGCGTCGAGCTTGCTGCGTATCGCCGCGACGCGGCCATCCATCATATCGGACGGAGCGACGATATCGGCCCCGGCGCGCGCGTGCGAAAGCGCCGCATCGGACAGAAGTTCCAACGTCGGATCGTTCCATACCTCGCCGTCTTTGATTACGCCGCAGTGCCCGTGGCTCGTGTATTCGCACAGGCACACGTCGGTAATCACGAGCAGATTCAGCTTCGCTTTCCGGATGGCCTCGACCGAGCGCTGCACAGCGCCCTGCGCCGAGGCTGACTCGGAGCCCGTGGCGTCCTTGTGTTCCGGCAGGCCGAACAAAATTACGGCAGGCACACCGAGATCGGCGATCTCGCGGCATTCTTCGGCGATCCGATCGGGCGATTGCTGGAAGACGCCCGGCATCGAACCTACTTCGGTGCGCACCTTCGTCCCCGGACACGCGAACATCGGATAGACCAGACCGGCCCTGGTGATGTGCGTCTCGCGCACCAATCCCCGCAGCGCTTGGTTGCGCCGCAAGCGCCGGGGACGCTGGACCGGAAATGTCATGCGCGCCTCGCTGCGGCGGTGTGGCGCTGATAGTGCTTGGCGATAGCGTCCGCCAGGGCCGCCGAAGAGGATTCGTTTGCTTCGATCTCAACGCGAACGCCCGATTCCTGGAGGGCGCGCATCGTCGTGGGGCCAATCGCCGCAAATTGAACGCGGTCCGAGAGTTTCGCGAGAGCAGCAGCCGGAATGAAATCGTGCAGATTGTAAAGCGCGGACGGACTTGCAAACACAATCGCATCCATTTCGGCGCGTTGCAATTGGCCGAGAATCGCGTCGTCCACCTTATCCGGCGCAGCGGTGCGGTAGGCAGTCACGGCAGTCACTCGCGCACCCGCCTGGCGCAGCGCGTCAGGCAGCCGTTCGTCCGCGCGGTCGCTGCGCGGCAACAGCACCGTGCGGTTGCCAATCGATCCCGCCAGCTCACGTGCGAGGCCTTCCCCCGTGTGATTTTGCGCCGAATAATCCACGGGAAAGCCTTCCTGCACCGCTGCTTCCTGCGTTGTCGGACCAACAACGGCGATTTGCGGCTTGCGGGACGCCGCCCAATCAGCCGGAATCTTGAGTTTGCGCCGCCGCAGAGCGAAGAATCGTACCGCATTCCGGCTGGTGAATAAAATCCAGTCGAATTCGGCGAGGCGCCCGATCGCCGCGTCCACCGGACCCCAATTTTCCGGAGGTGCAAACCCCACCATGGGCAAAAGCAAAACCTCGGCGCCCAGACGCTCCAGCGAGGCGGTCAGCTCGCCCGACTGCTCGGGCGCGCGCGTTATGACAATGCGCTTGCCTGCCAGCGGCTGCTGATCGTTACCCAACGGCTTTTCCTCCAACCGGCCGCCCCGCCAGTCGCAGAATTCTTTCCGCGCCGTCGTCTCTCAATATTTTCCCAAGCCGGTTGCCGATTTCTTCGGCATCCTCGGCTTCGCCGATGCTCTCGCCACGCAGGCACTCTTTCCCGCCGGGGGAAAGCAAGCAGGCTTCAAGCCGCAGCACGCCTTTCTCCAGGCGCGCCCAGGCACCCAGCGGAACCTGACAGCCTCCTTCGAGTTCGCGAAGGAGAGCGCGCTCGGCGGTCACACAGGCGTGCGTTTCGGAATCATTCAGCGCCGCAACGAGTTTTGTCGTCTCCTCATCATCTTCCCGCGTTTCGATTCCCAACGCTCCCTGCCCCACAGCAGGAAGCATAATCTCGGCCGGGATAATTTCCGAGGCCCTGTCGAGGACACCCAGCCGAGTGACGCCCGCCGCAGCCAAAATAATCGCGTCGAATTCACCCGCCGCGACTTTCCGCAAGCGTGTATCCACGTTGCCGCGGAGGTCCAGCACTTGCAGGTCGGCGCGATGGTGCCGGAGCTGCGCCTGGCGTCGCAGGCTGCCTGTGCCGACGCGTGCGCCCAGCGGAAGCTGTTTCAGAGTCTGACCGTTTCGCGAAATCAGACAATCGCGAGGGTCTTCCCGACTGGTCAACGCGGGAAACGCGAGCCCGGCCGGCGTCTCTGTCGGAACATCCTTCATGCTGTGGACGGCGAGATCAACTTCGCCCGCCAGCAGCGCGTCTTCCAGTTCCTTGATGAAAACTCCTTTCGTGCCCATCCCCGCGCCAATCTGAGCCACCGAGGCAGTCTGGAAATGATCACCGGAAGTGCGGATGCGAACCAGTTCCGCCTCCACTCCATGCAATTGCGCCAGCCGTTCCTTGATGTGATGAGCCTGCCACAGGGCCAGTGCGCTCGCGCGAGTTCCAATGCGAAGGGGTATCACTACTTGCCCTCGTCGAGGCCGAAGATGTGCCGCAGCGCTTCGACCGCGCCGAGCCGCCCACGCATCCCGCGCCCATTGCGAAGCCGCTCGGCAGGCTCATAGAGGACACGCTCGATCAATTCCTCGGTGATGCGCGCCATGCGGTGGCGCTCCTCAGGAGAAAGCTCCGGCATTTCCTTATCCTTTTCCTCGAGCAGGAGCTGGCGTTGCTGATGAAAGCGGCCCCGAAGATCGTCCACAATCGACCCGGCCTCCAGAGTCGCGCGCCAGGTCTCGAATTTCGCGATGTGCTCGGAGATGATCGCTTCGGCGCGCGGAACTTCGGCCTCGCGCGCCTTCTTGTTCTGCTCGACAATCTCTCCCAGATCATCGATGTTATAGAGATACAGACTGTAGATCCCTGAGGCAGCAGACTCGACGTTTCGCGGAACGCCCAAGTCCACCACAAACACAGGACGCCCGCCGCGCGCCGTAATCGCGCGTTCGAGCATCTTGCGCGTCAGCACGGGGCCGGTGCCGCCCGTCGAGGTCACGATAATGTCCGGCTGATTCATCTGCGTTTCAAGCGATTCCCACGGGGCAGCACAGCCTCCCACGCGCTCCGCGAGATCGGCAGCGCGATCATAGGATCGATTCACGACCTGCAGGGTACCGATCGCGCGATGGCGCAATTGCTCGACCACCTGCTCCGCCACGGCTCCGGCGCCGATGATCAGGGCGGCGCGGCCTTTCAAATTGCCAAAGACGCGCTCCGCCAGCTTCACGCCCGCGAGCGCCACCGACATGGGCCGAGCTCCTACTTCGGTCTCGGAGCGAACGCGCTTGCCGACTTCCAGCGCACCTTGGAAGACACGATTGAGCACCGGGCCAGTAGCCCCATGGTCGAGCGCCTGGCCGTAAGCCGTGCGAAGCTGCCCCAGAATTTCCGCCTCGCCCAGCATCATGGAATCAAGGCCGGCCGCCACGCGATAGAGGTGGTAAATCGCGTCGCGCCCCGACCAGCGATAAAACTTGCCGGCTAGCTCCGCTCGCGCCAGCCCGTGAAACGACGTGAAGAATTCCTCCATGGCTTCGGTGAGCGCGGAACCACCCTCGCCGGCCACTCCGTAGAGTTCGCTGCGGTTGCACGTCGAGAGCACGACTGCCTCCTCGAGGATTCCTTGCCGGCGAAGCTCATCGGCCGCATCGAGCGCCTGCTTCTGCGTGAACGCCACGCGCTCGCGGAGTTCCACGGACGCGGTGCGATGGTTGCATCCGATCAGCGCGAGCTGGATGCGGCTGGAAGTGTTGCGCAATGGATTGGCAGTCGCCGTCGTCATCAGAAGAAGCGGTGAAACCGCGTCAAATACAAATTCACAAACGTGTAGCTGAAAAGCACGATTACAAAATTCAGCGCGCACAGCAAAGCCGCGCGCGATCCGCGCCATTGCGCGCTTCGCGACAGGCGAAGGTATGCCACATAGACCACCAGAATCAAACCCGTAACCACAACTTTGGGATCGCCCCACGAGTAGCCGCCGCTTAAGCGGTGCGCCCACACAAGGCCCATGGGAACGCCAAGCGCCACGAGCACAAGCCCCAGGTACACGCTGCTCCGCGCCATCTGATCCAGCACATCGAGCGCCGGAAAGCGCCAGAAAGCACTATTGAGGCGCCGGGAGCGCAGCAGGCTGTCCTGCACGAGATATACCAGGCTCAAAACAAAGGAAAGCGCGAATGCAGCATAGCCCCACGTGATCAGCGTGACGTGCAGCGCGAATAGAGCTCCGCGGGCAGGAGGCGGCGTGACCGATTGCGGCGGCACGAGCAATCCCAGCCCCCCGATCCAGGCAATCAGGAGCAGCGTAACGAAGGCGCCCACCGTGTGCTGGCGGTGGAAGATCTCCAGCACCAGGTAGGTAATTGCAAACAGCCAGGCAAACAGCGACATCGAGCCGTACAGATCGTCATAGGGAACCGTGTGAATGAACCTCGACCGCTCAAGCAGATCGTAGTACTGGAGGATGATCCCCCCGGCAAGCAGGAGCGAGGCAACGCGCCCCAGCCACACGTTCGGCACGTAGAGGATGCGCGCGTAGCAAGCGAAGCTCGCCGCGTAGATCGCGAGGCTCAGATAGCCCAGGTAATGTGTCATGAAGTATGCACAACTCTCCAGCCTTCCGGATTATACCGCTGAACCCCCCAAATGACCCCCTAGCCGTCCTGGCGTCCACCCAAGAAGACGGCGTCAAACACCTTTTTCCACGGGTGCTGTGGAAACTCCCGGCCCTCGGGCAGAACGCCCACCAGAGCGGAGAAGCCAAA
>Ga0187863_10003253_pt1 | contig 12059 bp, 13 predicted proteins | sample June2016WEW_11_1_FD_132975 | JGI IMG/M metagenome (GOLD analysis project Ga0187863, IMG submission 132975) | Peatland microbial communities from SPRUCE experiment site at the Marcell Experimental Forest, Minnesota, USA - June2016WEW_11_10 | ecosystem: Environmental > Terrestrial > Soil >...
CTCGAACTGGCGCAGAAGGACCTGAAGAGCTTTCAGGACACCGTCGACATCAGCGAGCATCAATACAAGGCCGGCGGCATCAGCGAGAACGACTACCTGATGATCAAGCTGCAGTTGCTGCAATTCGAAAGCGACGTCGAACAGGCGCTGCTGGCCAGGGTACAAGCGCTGTCGGACCTGCGGCAGCTACTGGGGTACGAATCGGTGGCTCAGAATTACGACGTAGCTGGACCCTTCGAATACCAACCAGTGAAGGGCAACCTTGAAGATTTGCAGCTGAAGGCTCTGCAGAATCGCCCAGACCTGCGCGCCGCACAGCAGGGTGTGACCGCTGCGAACAGCCAGTTGACATTGCAAAAAGCCATTGCCCAACAAGATGTGACGGTTCAAGCCAACTACTCGCATGTGAATGGACTCAACGCCGCTACGCTCTATGGGAGCATTCCGCTGCCGATTTTCAATCGCAACCAGGGAGAAATCGCTCGGGCGCGCTTCGCCATCACGCAGGCGCAGGAACTGGAGAAGGCGACAAACGGTCAGGCCCTTACCGATGTTTACGATGCCTATCAGGGCCTGCGAACGAATGACAAGGTGGTGCTGCTGTACATTTCGCAGTATCTAGACGCGGCGACGCGGTCGCGTGACATCAGCGAATACGCTTACCGGCACGGGGGTACCAGCCTGCTGAATTTTCTGGATGCCGAGCGCAGCTACCGGGCTACGCAACTTGCCTATCGGCAAGCCCTGGCCTCATACTTGCTCGCTCTGGAGCAGTTGCGCCAAGCAGTGGGTACGAGAGCGCTACCCTGATTCGACCGTGAAGTTCGTGCCCGCTTTCGGTTAGAGTCCATTCGGCGAACGTTGCAGCGGTCGCCCAAGGAGCCGGATCGTTGAACAAGCAAGAAGTGCGGAGCCGGATCGAAGAACTCGGGATCATTCCCTCCATTCGGGTGTCGACGGCGGAGGATGCGCTGTTCGCAGCCGAGGCGATCGCTCGCGGCGGGATTCCTATTCTCGAAGTCACGTTGACCGTCCCCGAAGCCATCAAAGTCATTGCACAAGTCGTAGAGCACACGCCCGAAGTGATCGTTGGCGCCGGGAGCGTCCACGATGTCGAAACCGCGCGCCGCTGCCTGGATGCGGGGGCCAAGTTCCTTTCGAGCGACGGGCTTGATCCTGAGACCGTGAGCTTCGCGGTGCAGCAAAATGTCGTCGTAATTCCAGGAACCCTCACCCCGACCGGCGTTATTGCCGCGTGGAAACTGGGTCCAGACTTCGTCAAAGTTGTGCCCTGCGGGCACATCGGAGGGTACAGCTACATCCAAGATCTCAAAGCCATGTTTCCCAACGTTCCAATGATCGCCGCTGGAGGCGTGAATCAAAGAACCGCATTCAGCTTCATTGCTGCTGGGGCGGTTGCTCTGGGCGTTGGCGGAGAGTTGATCCCGAGAGAAGCCATCCGTCGGCGGCAGCCTCATCGAATCGGCGAACTCGCGCGCCGGTTTCTGGAGGCGGTTAGCAACGCTCGCGACCGTTGAGCAATCGGGCAGAACCGATCGGCGGAGAGTTGCTTTTGGAGAACCTCATTCTGCTTCCGGGGCTCACGGCAGGGAAAGATAGAGTCCTTTTGTGAATCAATACCTGCCGGTGCTGATTGCGGGCATAACGACCTTCGCCGTCACGAATATTGATGATGCATTTCTCCTGACTCTCTTCTTTGCCCGTCGCATTCGAATACGGCCCATCGTGGCGGGTCAGTACGCTGGTTTTGCGGCCATCATTGGCATCAGTCTGATCGTCGTGTGGGGCGCGTTGGCAGTACCGCATCGGTGGATTCGTTTACTCGGAGTGCTGCCGCTCGCGATAGGCATCAAGCGGCTGTTACAGGCGCGCCGAACGAGTGCGGAGCCGTCGCACGCCTGCACGGAAAGCGTCGCGTCCATCGCGCTGCTGACGTTGTCGAATGGGGCCGACAACATCAGCGTATATGTGCCGTTCTTTGTGATGGGGCGGTCGAACCTGTGGCTGATCCTGATTGAGTTTGCCGCTCTGGTTGCGTTGTGGTGTGTGGTTGGCAGATGGCTCGGAAGCCACTCGGTTATTTTGCGTTCACTGGATCAGTGGGGTCACTGGGCTGTACCACTGGTGTTCGTTGGTCTGGGGATTTACGTGCTGGTTTCGTGAAAGCTTAATGCAAAACACGGCACGAGTTTCCACGGGATCTGAATGGCAACGAATGCAGAGGGGCGGCGCCAAGCCCGCGCTCTTGAGGAGGTTCACATGAAGCTGGTTAGATTCGAGGACATCAACGGCAGGGAAACGTTCGTCAACCCGAACCGCGTCAATCACGTCAGCGATTACGGAAGCGGAACAACCGAAATCAACTTTGGCGATAAAGAAGCGAGCGTCTTCGTCGCGATAGAAGTTTCAGCGGTTGCCTCAACCCTGCTGAAAGCAGCGACACCGAGTTGACCAGTTCGATGTCTTCGAAGCGGGTAGTGCCAGAAAAAATGGTGCGGATCCAAGGGATTGGAACCGCACCGATACTTTAGTCAACAGACTTTCTTGCTTCGAGCCGCCTGACGCAATAGCGTCGCAGTCACTTTGTTACTTCCGAGGAGCCTCCTCGGATTTGGGCGCTTCTTTCGCTGGACGGGCCGCCGGCTGTGCATGGGCTACAGTTGCCGGTTTCGAAGCAGGCTGCGCATGAGCCGCAGGCGCTGGTTTGGGAGCAGGCTGCGCATGAGCTGCCGCTGGATGAGAAGCAGGCTGCGCGTGAGTGGCAGGCTCCGGTTTAGGAGCGGGCTGGGCATGGGCTGTAGGGGCTGGCTTAGAAGCAGGGCGCGCATGAGTGGCAGGCTCCGGTTTTGGAGCAGGCTGCGCATGGGCTGTTGTCGCCGGCTTAGAAGCAGGCTGCGCGTGAGTGGCAGGCTCCGATTTAGGAGCGGGCTGGGCATGAGCTGTAGGGGCTGGCTTAGAAGCAGGCCTCGCATGAGTCGCAGGTGCCGGTTTAGGAGCAGGCTGCGCATGGGCTGTTGTCGCTGGCTTGGAAGCAGGTTGCGTATGGGCTGCCGGCGCTGGTTTAGACGCAGGGCGCGCATGAGCTGTGGTTGTCGGTTTGGCAGCAGGCCGCGCATGAGTCGCGGGTGCCGGCTTATTTTCGCTCGATCGAGTTGTCGCTGCTTTGTTCTCGGGAGCCTTGTTTTCAGCGGCCTTGTTCTCAGTGGCTTTATTCTCGGAAGCCTTGTTCTCAGCAGCCTTGTTCTCGGTCGCTTTATTCTCGGTCGCTTTGTTTTCAGCGGCCTTGTTCTCGGTCGCAGGAGCTTTGTAGGGCGCTCCCGCCTGCTTGGCTGCTACCACGCCTGCGCCGCTAAACTCGCCTGCTTTCGCTGTTGCAGCGATTGCCGGACGGCCCTGGTTCACAGACGCCAAGAGTTCGTGGTTGGTACTGGCAGCGTGTACGTGCTGGGTTTGCATCGCTGTGGGCGGCGTGTGCTGTCCGCGTGACGCCGTCTCTTCCGCGGCGGTAGCATGAGCGGTAATTCCACCCGTGCCACCGTTATAGCTGACATGGTTTACCGTGGTTTCGTTGATTACGGTTTTGTTGTATACGTTGTGAATGTTCGTAACATTCACGTTATTCACCGAGGTGTTGTAGCTGAAGGCTCCGTTGTTCCAGTATCCGCCGCCGTAGCCGACACCACCATAGCCGAAGCCGTAGTTGACGCCACCGTAGAAGCCGACCTGGTCGCCCCAGTAGCCTTCATTCCAGGCGAATGCGTCGCCGCCCCAACCCCAATAGCCAGGAGTCCAGAGCAAGCCAACGCTGGGTGGTTCGACCCAAGTACCCGGCACCCAGTAGTAGCCTTCATCCCCATTCGCCCAATAACCGGGAGTCCACAAATAACCTTCGGCGGGAACCATGGGTTGGGTGTAAATCGGCAGCGCGGGCGGAGCGATGGTGATGGCCACGCCGAACTGCGCGAACGAAGCGGCCGGTATTGCCAATATCACAACTGCCAGCAACAGAAAGCGGATGTTACGCATTTTGAACCTACCTTGCCAGATCATCCTTCGATTGCCCGGTTCGACCTTGGGAGCTGCGGGCTGCGTGGAGTAAGAGGCGACGCGCGAAGCGTCATATGCAAGGATTGCACGGACGCATTGTCAGGTCTGTGCACTTTGGCTCACTTTTGGGAATGGCGGAATTGGCGCCGGGGAAGTTTTTCCGAGATGTCTTGCTGGTGCGGGAAACAAAAAAGGCGCGAGTCCCGAAAGCGGGCCCGCACCGTTTCTTAAGTCTTATGCTGCGCTGTTTTTCTTAGGCGCAAGATCGGCACTGCGCGCTGCGGAACGATCCTGTTGCTCGGTATGCAGCTTCGCAGCTTCGCCATCGTGCTGAACTGCATGCTGACTGTGCCCGTGAGCCAGATAAGCGTGGTGTGCCGCTTTTTCGTACTCCTCGGCCTGATTGTATTTCGCTGCCTCGTTGAAATGGTAGGCTGCTTTCTCATGGTCCCGGGCGGCGTGGTGGTAATGCTCCCAAGTCTTCGACATGTATTTCTCCTTAGGTTTAGACGGCTCGACAGTTCGACGGCTGGGCGCCTCGGCTAGGGCGCAGGACTGGACGAAGAAGTGGACGCAGTCAGGCGGTTTGCGCCGTGCGCCACATATTCCGGATCAACCAATACTTCTTCGTCCGCTCAGCAGGTTAATGACCAGGACCACCAACGCAACTACCAGGAGCAAGTGGATCAGCGCTCCACCGATATGCAGGCTGAAACCTAGTAGCCACAAAATCAAAAGAACAACCAGAATTGTCCAAAGCATAGCAATCTCCCTTTACACGCGCGAAGTGAATCTCATCGCGTTCGCACGAGAACCGCTTCGCGCAAACCGGGAAGAGAGTCGAAATCGAATCAAAACCGCAGCCAGCGCTGAATCACAAACAGCGCCAGCCCGATTCAACAAATACCTGTTACTGATCGTGAGTGTTGTCGTTCTCTTACTGTTTCTGTATGACCGCCTGGACCTTGGCTCCGTGAACTTCCGCAACGAACGGCTGAGCTACGACTGGAACCGGCACCTGGCCCGACAGTAGTTCGTGAGTTGTGACGCTGCGTCCATAAATCGCACGCCGGGAATCATTGTCCTGGCGGAACGATGCACCGGTCAGCGTGAGACCAGCGAATACGCCTTTGGCGCGGGAGTAGGTGAGGATTCCCGTGTCCAGTTTCCAATCGACACCGGCTTCGGCATGGCGTCCAACCGGACCCGCCGCTGCGGAAACGTCGCCGCCAACCTGGAAATTGCTCTCGAGCAGTTTTTTCATCGCCATGTCACTCTGAAAGACCATGACCACATCGACTGCTTCAACGCCAATCTGCAGGCCCCAGCTTCCGCCGGAGATCGTGATGAATGCGGGCGCGCTCCAGCCATCTGCCGTGCGGCAAGTAGCTACGCCCTTGCCTCCTTCAGCGCCAAACACAAACCCGCCTTTTACCATGTGCGGGATAACTGCCACGCACTTGGCATGTTCCAACACTTCGTCAGGAATCCCCTTGTCGGGCATGCCCATAATTTCATGCAGCACCATGGTGGCGTTATCCAGGCGGTCGGTAGCGTCTTCACGCGCCGATCCTGCCCAGCACAGACTACCGAGACTTAACATCGCGAATACGAAAATTACTTTCTTCATTGAACAGCCTCATTTCTGTAATCCACTGCGCCGCCCGTCCAGCGTCGCGCCGTTTCTCGAACGCGAATCTGGGATAGAAGTTCAGACGAACAGGGTCACTTCCGACGTTAGCAAATCAGCATTCGATGGTCTGTGCAATTGTGCTCATAGCGGTTGCACGGAACTGCCGACGTCATGTCGCCATAAGAGCTGAGGCTTCTTGTTCGGTGCGCGTTCCAGCTTGCGCTCGGCAGCGAATATGGCGTGGTCTTGCCGCGGGCTTGCCGCGATCTTGCCGCGATCTTGCCGCGATTTGGTCGGCGTGGCTGGATTTTGTCGGTGGAAAGGAATCACATCACTGAGGCTGTTTGTTGTTCTCGGCTTGAAGGGCCTTGTCGCCGGTTTCCCGGCCTCTTCGAGGTTGAGATAATTTCTTGAGGGGCTGTGGTGGGTTCCTGCTGGTTCGCCCCGAGTCTTTAGCCCACTTTATGCCGGCCGAAGGCTTATCTAGTGCGGACTCGTCGCCCGGCCCCTCACGAACTTCAGGGCTGACTCCGAGTCTGTCCGCGGTCTGGACATCAAGCTGCCCCGTGACCGGCAGATTCTCAGCCTTCTGAAATCCGCGGATGCTTGCCCGCATTCTGAGACCAGGCACTCCGTCGATCTTTCCGTGATAGTGTCCTCTGTCCTGCAGAGTCTGTTGCGTCTTCTTTATGTCGTTCTTTCCGTCGTTCCAGTGTGCGTCCGACGGGGCTTCTTTTATGGGATTGACTCCCGATGCCTGCGGCGCCGGACGTGGCCCAGAGATCCACGTCGTTAGTAGTGCAAAGACAATCCCGGAGCATCCGATTTTGCCGGCGAACAACATTCCTTCTCCTCTGACTTGGTGTACAGGTGGGCGCGCAGCAACGAGAGAACGGGTCTCGCTGTGAGGTCTGGCGGGCAACCTATCCTCATTAGCACACCCTTAACTTAGGGCACACCCTTACATTCGCGCATTGGAACTGCTTAATACTGTGCTGAATGGATCATGTCGTGAAATGGCAGACACAAATCGGCTCACGCCGTTTCGACAGAAGGGCTTTCATGGGAGATTAGCGCTCGGCGTGTGATTGGGCTGCGCAGGCAGCGGAAGGCATGGTTACAGTGCACAACTCTAAAGAGCGGACGTCGCAGACCGACTCCGTGATTCGCCCGAGCTTTGCGTGGCGGGCGGTTTATTTAGCGGGCGCCGCGTTCTTGGGAGAATCGGCGCGCCAGACGTAAAGAAATTTTTCGTCGCTCGAAGTCACTACCGGGATATTTTTCTCGCGCGTTACCCGGTTCAAAGCTGAGCGCAGATTCTGCATCTTCTCGCCGTTCAGACCGGCCAGCGGAATCTTTACCGCTTGCTGCTCTTTCAGCCGTGCGAGGTCGGCCAGAATGTCCGCCACTACCTTACGATGCTTTCCCTTGCGGCCCTGCGGAACGTCGCTTCGATTCACTGCTGCGTAGTGAGTGTCGCTTGCGTTTTCGTTGCGTGCCATGGTGGGCCCCCGAGTGTACGCTACCGTACCGCTGAAATCCTACTGCAAAGAATCGTATCCTGCAACTAAGAATCTATGGCAGATCGAGCGCAGCGTATTGCCCCCCCCCCTTCGTACGCTAACCCTAATATTGTCAGCAAGATGCTGCGCATGCCTTGAACAAAGACCTGCTAAGAGTTCACCCGTACGAAGTCAAAATGGTTACAGTTGTGCAAGGTGTGAGTGCCCGAGAGGCTTCGAGAGAGAGTCGTCAATGCTTTTGCAATCGCCCCTCGGACAGAGACTGAGAGAGAGCGTAAACATGGTCAGAATCGCAGTGGGTAAGAATACGCGGGAGTTCAACCCGAACACCTTCCTCGCGACTATCGGCGAAGGCAGAAAGATTGTTCAGCTGCCGAAAAAGCAGACGATCTTCACCCAAGGAGACAAGGCAGACTCGGTTTTTTACGTGCAGAAAGGTAAGGTCCGCCTCACCGTAGTTTCCAAGACCGGGAAGGAAGCGACCATCGGCATTGTGGGCGAGGGAAACTTTTTTGGCGAGGGATCGCTGGCGGGTCAGTTGCTGCGCATGGGATCGGCGGAGTCCCTGACGGATTGCGATCTTCTGCGTGTGGAAAAGAAGGCGATGCTCAGCGCGCTCCACCGGGAACACACGTTTTCCGATCTGTTTGTGGCCTATCTGCTGGCGCGGAACATCCGCTATGAAGAAGATTTAGTCGACCAGCTCTTCAATTCCAGCGAAAAGAGACTCGCCCGCATTCTGCTGCTGCTGGCTCATTTCGGCAAGGAAGGCGTTCCTGAAACTGTTGTGCCTAAGATCAGTCAGGAAACCCTGGCCGAGATGATCGGCACGACGCGGTCGCGGGTCAGCTTCTTCATGAACCGGTTCAGGAAGTTGGGCTTCATCCATTACAACGGTGGTCTCAAGGTGCACAGCTCGCTGCTCAATGTCGTTCTCCACGACTAGCTTTTTCCTTCCAGCGCAGTATTCCCGAAATAGACCAGACAGGGTTTGAAAAAACAGTCGTTGTGCAATTTTGAACAGTTGCACTGAAAGATCGCTTGCTAACTTCTTCGAAGCTACAAAAGTTGCGATGCCATGGTGCGGCAGCGGTTGAGCCGAGAAGAAGAAGGTTGACGATCATGTGTACATACAACAATGCCAAGATCTGGTTACCAGCGTTCCTATTGCTCGTTTTCGCCACCGGATGCAGCAGTTCGAACAACATCACCAACCCCAACTCAGTTCCGCCTACCGCGATGTCTGTAACCCCTCTCAGTGCTTCGACTGGGGGGTGTTCTACGACGGTGGTAACCGCCGCCTTCAGCGTGGCCATGAATCCCGCCACCCTCACGGCAACGACTTTTACGTTGACCGGACCGGGCACTACCCCGGTGGCCGGCGCAGTTACCTACGATGCGCCAGCCAACACGGCGATCTTCACGCCGGCCAGCGCTCTCGCACTGAACACCGCTTATACGGCCACCATTACGACCGGAGCCAAAGATTCGGTCGGCGTCGCACTTGCCAATAACGTTGTATGGAGCTTCACAACCTCGGGCGAAGCCTGTGTTCCGCCCACCGCGCTTTCCGGAGCTCCGGCTAGCGGCGCTGTCGGCGTCTGTTCCGCCACGGTAGTGACTGCCGTTTTCAACGAGGCAATGAATCCCGCCACCATCAACACTACAACCTTTACTTTGACCGCTGGTACTCCACCTGTGGCCGTGGCCGGAGTAGTTACTTTTGCTGGATCAACCGCGTCTTTCACACCTACAAGCGCTCTCGCATTGAATACCGCGTATACCGCCACCATCACTACAGGGGCGCAGGACATCAATGGCGATGCGCTGGCGAACAACCTCACCTGGAGCTTCACTACCGCTGCTGCGGCCTGCGCAGCGCCCACTGTGATCTCCGCAGCTCCAACCATTGGAGCTACCGGTACATGTGAGAACACAGTAGTTATTTCCACGTTCAGCGTGGCCATGAATCCGGCCACGATCAATAGCACAACGTTTACTGTGACAGCGCCGGGCACTCCTCCGGTGGCGGTGGCAGGAACAGTTACCTACGATTCAGCTAGCGCTGCCGCGACCTTCACACCCTCGAGTCCGCTCGCGCTGAACACACTCTATACCGCAACCATCACGACGGGAGCTCAGGATATCGCTGGCGATCCGCTAGCCAGCGATTATGCATGGACCTTCACCACATCGACGACTGCATGTAACGCCTCGGTCCCGTTGGGAACGGCCTGCATGTTTGGAATTCTCGCCGCCACCCCCGCTGTTGCTAACAGCGGACCCACCGCCGTTACCGGAGATATCGGAATATTTCCGGCTGCCGCGATTACAGGATTCCCTCCGGGAACTATGACCGGCGCGGAGTTCGCGGGCGATGCGGTCGCCCAGACCGCGCAGGGTGACCTGACTACGGCGTATAACTTCGCCGCAGCGGCTGCGGGCGGAGCAATCCTTACCGCTGATATCGGAGGGGAGACGCTCGCTCCTGGCGTTTATAAGACGACCAGCTCCCAGCCCTCGCTGGGAATCACTGGGAACCTTACGCTGGCCGGCAATGGAGTCTACATCTTCCAGATCGTGTCGACGTTGACCACCGCGTCCAACAACAGCGACGTCATTCTAAGTGGCGGCGCTACGGCTGAAGACGTGTTCTGGCAGGTCGGCAGTTCGGCGACGCTGGGAACGACTACGACCTTTGCGGGAACCATAATGGCTCAGGCGTCCATCTCGCTCGACACCGGGGCAACGCTGAATGGCAGAGCGCTGGCCCGCAACGGCGGAGTCACATTGCTAAGCAATCCGGTGAATGTACCGTCCTGTCCATAGGGCATTGGGGAGTGAGGCCAGCTTGCAGCTGGCCCACTCCCCGACAACCTAATGACGGGCAGGAGAAACTTGATTTCGGTAATCGAGCGCGCTTTTTCCAAGGGAGTGAACGCATGGGTTTATCGGTTGCCAGAGAGTATGTTTTGAGCAGTTTCGGGCAGCTTTGAGAGGGCTTTAGGTGGCAAGATCTGTTTCCTGGAGTGTGAACCATGTCTCCATCGGTTTATCCGGAAGGTGCAAGCGCGGTCGTCCTTTGCATTGACGATAGCCAGGATATGCTGGACTGCGAAAGGGCATTCCTCGAAAGCTTTGGCTATACCGTTCTGACCGCTCCCAACGGCGGCAGGGGACTGGAGCTGGCTTCCCTGTATTCGGTCGACGTTGTCCTGCTTGCCTACTTCATGCCAAGAATGAACGGGCAAGAGGTTGCCCTTGAACTGAGGCGGCTTCGGCCGCAAGCCTCGATCATCCTAATCACGGATGGCGCGGGTGTTCCGGACCAGACATTGAACCTGGTGGACGCCCTCGTCGCCAAGGAAACTTTGTCCAGCCAGTTGTTGCCCACGATCGCGGAGGTGTACGGATGCGCACAGATTCGTCCGGCCACCTACGACGCATAAGGCGGGGCAGTCGATGAGAAGCTTTATCTGATTAAGGGACCAAGACCCCGGGACCAATTCAGCCCACCGTGTGACCACGCCATCCCCGAATTGCTTTTTTGCGGAACTCTTGGCATCGCTGTGAGGATCGTATCAGTGGCAACTGGGGCTGTCCGCGAACACACCGGCCACCAGCATGGCGTTGAGAAACTTGCTGCAATCTGAAATCTTGGCCAGCAGAGGATCGTTCTGTGCGGCAGACGGATTGAGGTTTTGCTCCGCATTCAGTGACAGGATGCTGGCCTGGGCATTGCCGTCCCACTGACCCAGGTTGGTGAACTCACTCTTGAGCAGTTGCAGGGCTAACCTGTCGGAGTCGGTCGTCGCCGCCACAGACGCCTTCCCCAGGCTCTCCTGCGCCCGGACTAGGTGATCGTGCAGTAAGGGCGCGAGCCAGGTTCCGCCCGCCACTCCCGACCGAAGCGCGGAGGAAATGGCGCCCTTCCACTCCCGCATCTCCGCCAGTTGGGAGATACCCGCCTGGGCGAACTCTTTCGACAGTCCCTGCACTACCGGCTCCGGTTTTGCGCCCGTGTCGGGTGCTGGGCCGGTTAATACGACGCGACCGGTTTCGAAGCGCACGGTGGCGTCCATGATGCGCGCCAGCGTTTCGACCTCCACGTAGGAATGCCCGTCGATCAGCACGACCGCTTCAGCGGCCGACTTCCCGTTCACCACCAACGTTTTTTTCTGGGCCGCGCTCTGAGCGGCTGCATGGCCGGCGAACGCGAGACATAGCGCGAGTGACGTAGCGGAGAGGAAACACGAGAATTTGTCCATAATTGTGTCGCGCAAGTAGTGCCCATGCGATGTGGCGAGTGAACCCAGGTTCACTGGTTACGAGTTCACTTATCGCGGCTGCGTCGTTGCGGTCGCCGAAGCTTGCACGGGCGAGGCTAACTCCGGATTGGATGAGACGCCCGCCGGGGTTTGCTTGGTCGGCGGAATTTCGGTTCCCGCGGGATAGATGAGAATCTGCACTGCACCCCAGCCGGGATCGGAGCTTCCATCGGTCAGCTTGCCCATGCCCAGAGTTTTGAGTTGGCTGTCGTCAAATCCATAGTTCTCGACTAGATATTCGCGCACCACCATGGCCCGGGCTTCAGTTAATACCAGGTCTTTCTGCGTGTCGCCCGCCGCGCCAGCCGACACCACGATCACCGCAAAGCCAAACTGGTTGTTAGCCAGGAACTCGCCGCCGGCGGCCAGAGATTTTTGGTTCTTCAGCTTGGCCGAATCCTGCTTGTCGAAAAGTTGTTTTGCTAAGTATGAGAATTGCTTGGTTGGAGTGCCCGGCGGCAGGCGCTCGATCTCATACTTGGCCAGCTCGGCGGAGTCTTCGTATCC
>Ga0187863_10003255_pt1 | contig 12058 bp, 8 predicted proteins | sample June2016WEW_11_1_FD_132975 | JGI IMG/M metagenome (GOLD analysis project Ga0187863, IMG submission 132975) | Peatland microbial communities from SPRUCE experiment site at the Marcell Experimental Forest, Minnesota, USA - June2016WEW_11_10 | ecosystem: Environmental > Terrestrial > Soil >...
GCTGCATCATCCTCGGAGAGTGACCCCAACTGAACTTGGGCGAAGTATACGTCACCTTCAGAAGCACGATCAAGCGCTCCGAGTATATGAAGGAGGGTGCTTTTCCCGGTACCTGACTCGCCGACGATGGCCAGCATCTCCCCGGTTTGCACCTCCAATGACAGGTTCTCAAAGAGCACTAAATCCGAATTGCCGGAGCGGAAAACCTTCTTGAGGTTCTCCGCACGCAACAACGCGTCTTTTACAGTTTGATGCAGCTGCGCTCCGTAGCGACACAAATTCCGGCCAAGTGGTTGGAACCGTGCCCATTCTGGGACTAGGTACCAGCGATTGACCTAATAAGAATTAGATCATGTATGGAGCGGGAAGTCAGCGACTTTGCGACGAAAGGGACAGGGAAAAGCAACGGCATGTCCAGATTTTTGCAGAATGCCCCCTGGCCAACAGAACGCTAGAACGGGGCACCAGTTGCACTTTGCCGATTCCGGACTACCAGATGCGCACGCGGTCGGCGGGCGCAAGGTACAGTGTCTGTCCGGGTTGAACATCAAAGGCCGAATACCAGGCATCGATGTTGCGAACTGTGTCCGCGCGGAACTCCGCCGGAGAGTGCGGATCGACCATCACCTGCTGGCGCAGCGCAGCATCGCGCGTCTTCGACGCATAGTCCTGGCCGAAGGCGATGAAGAACTGCTGATCTCCGGAGAATCCATCCTGGGTGGGAGCAGTCTTGCCGGCAAGCGAGGCATGGTAGCCGTCAAGCGAGGCTGCGAGGCCGGAGACGTCGGCAATATTTTCGGCCAGCGTCTGCTTGCCATTCACGTGCAGATCGGGGAACGGCATGTAGGTATCGTACTGGGCGGCAAGTTTCGCTGTGGCTTCCTCAAAGTGCGCGAGATCGGCAGGCGTCCACCAGTTGCGCACCTGTCCTTTGGCGTCGAAGGCGCTGCCTTCGGTATCGAAGGTGTGGCTGACCTCATGGCCGATGACGGTGCCAATCGCGCCGTAATTAGCGGCGGCAGGCGCTTTGGGATCGAAGAAGGGAGGCTGCAAAATCGCAGCAGGGAAGTTGAGGGCATTTTGCAACGGGAGATTCACGGCGTTGACGGTCTGCGGCGTCATCGACCATTCGTGGCGATCGACCGGCTTGCCCAGCCGCGCTACCTGACGGCGGTATTGGAACAAGTTGCCGCGCCAGACGTTGCCAAAAATGTCGTCAGCTTTCACTTCGTAAGCCGAATAGTTAATCCACGTTTCCGGGTAACCAATGCCGACGTACAAAGTGTCGAGCTTGGATTGAGCTTCGGCCTTGGTCGTCGGATCCATCCATGAAAGGCCTGCAATACGCTGGTGGTAGACAGAGATGATGTTGGCGACCATGGCCTCCGCCTGGGCCTTAGCTTCAGGCGGGAAGTAACGCTGGGCGTAGATTTGTCCGACATCGTCACCGAGATACCGATTGACGACGACTACGCCGCGCTGCCACCGCGGACGCTGTTGCGTCGTGCCCTGGAGCACTCCGCTGAAGAAAGCATAGCGCTCGTCCGAGAACGCCTTGGACAGATACGGCGCGGACTCTTCGATGGTGTGGTACGCGAGCCAGTCCTTCCAGGTTTCGAGCGGAGTGGATTCCACCAGAGCGGACTCGCCGGCGAAAGCGGTTGGCTGCCAGACGATGAAGCTGGCTTGTTTGCTGAGTCCTGCGCCGCGGAAGTACTCGGCCCAATCCAAGCCGGGGGCTTTGGCTGAGAAATCGGATTGCGTCCAGGTGTTGTTGGCCTTGTGGATGTCGTCGTTGTCAGCCAGGCTGAGATGCTTTTCCGCGATGGCATGTTCCAGAGCGACGATGCGCTCAGCGCGAGCGTCGGTATCGGTGAAGCCCGCGAGCTTGAGCATCGCCGAGATGTGCGCCTGATACTTGGTGCGAACTTCCTTCATGTGCTCGTTGTCGGCGAGGTAGTACTCGCGATCGGGGAGTTGCACTCCGCCCTGGAGCAGATAGGGAGCGTAGTGCTCGGAATCGTTGAAGCCGGGAGCGACCCACAATCCGAACAAGTGCGGGGTGTGGAAGTTAGTGTTGTTGAGGGCGTCGACATCCGTGCGCAGGGATTCACCGAGCGCGAAGGCGAGCTCTTTCTTGTTACCGATGGCGGCAATGGCCTTGAGATGCGGTTCGAGCGGCGACAGACCTTTGCCGTCGATGGCCGCCTCGTCCATATAGGAGTTGTAGAGATCGGCGATCTTGCGTTGGCTGGAGCCGGCGGCAGCATTGCCCTTGGAAGTCTCTTCTATCAAGGCCGCGGTGCGCTTGTCGCTCAGGTCGGCGAGACTGTTGAAGACGCCGATACGGGAGCGGTCGGGCGGAAGTTCGGTGCGCTTAATCCACTCTCCATTGCAGTAGAGGTAGAAGTTGTCGCCCGGCTTCACCGCGGGATCCATGTTGGAGGCGTTGATGCCGTGAGTTTCCGGTTTGGATGCGTCCTGAGCTTGAGCTGGAAGCATAGCGAGGGCGACAGCGCAAATGGCAGCGCATTTCAGTAGTGAATATAGAGACTGAGATAGGAATGTCATGATTGGCTCCGGGCGAAGAACGTCGAGCGAGACAGTAACTGGGAACAAACAAGAAGCAAACAAAGAGGGTAGCACGACGACGGGCCTGGTGCACTGAGGTGTGGGATGAAATGCAGGCAAGCTACACCGGAACTAGTATTAATTCCGGATAGGCGGTGGGATACAGCTTTCTATCAAAAGTGAGCAGGTGGTACCCAAAACGAAGTGCGTGCGCCCCAATCAGGAAGTCCGCTAGTATGCGCCGTGGTGGAGGCTCACCCATCCTTCTACGGCGCATGGCATAAGCTTGAAAAGCTGCTCCTGCCATCCGCCATGCCCTTTCGTCCAGGGCCCAATCGATTCTGATACCGGTCTCCCGGAAGAAGTCCTCCAGCAGGTCCACATTTCTCCCGGGCGCTGCCATGAGTTCTGCGAACACCGGGGCGGCGATGACAAGCTGGCTCCTGGCGCCAGCCCTTTCCAGCATCGATTCTGCCAGGGTATTGAAGGCGTCGTCCGTTTGCCAGAGCGCGATGATCACATTTGTATCAATCGCTGTCGTCATGCCCCCGCATCTCTCGAAGCCATCTGATAACTCCTTCCCTGCCGGGCGGAATCCCGGGAGTTCCGATGCCGCGATATTTAGCGAATGGACTTTCAGTTCTGACACGTCGCACTCGCATGCTCTTTTCGTCGCCCTCAAAAAGAACCCGATCACCGGTTTGGACCCCCAGTGCGCGGCGGACCTCTAACGGGAGTGTGACCTGCCCCTTGCTGGTGATCTTCGCTTGTTTCTGCACCGTGCTTTTCATGTTCCTTACTTTACGCCGGTGCTCCTTACCCTGGCAACTCCTACGTCCGCCATCGTTGCGAATTGGGAGCGACTATTCGTACCGTAGCGCCTCCGCTGGCAGGACACTGGCGGCGGACCAGGATGGATAGAGGGTCGCGATGAACGACACTCCGATGGCGACGAGGGCCACCAGCAGGCCGTCGAGAAGGCGAGGCGCGAAGGGAACGTAGTCGATGGAATAGACCTCGGCTGAGAGCGAGAGCAGATGATAATGTCCGCCGGCCCACGACAGCGCGAAGCCGGCGATAAGGCCAAGCGCCGTTCCGATCACGCCGATGAGGATTCCCTGATACATGAAGATGCGGCGGATTTGCCGGCGCTTGGCGCCCATGGAGACCAAGACGGCGATATCGCGGGTTTTCTCCATCACCATCATGATGAGCGAGATGAGGATGTTGAGCGCGGCCACGAAGACGATGAGACCGATGGTGATGAAGGTGACGACGCGCTCCAGGCGCAGGGCGTGGAAGATGGCGCGGTTCTGCTCCATCCAGTTGGTTGACATGAAGCCCTTGCCGGCGGCGTCTTCGAGTTGCTGGCCGATCTCTCCCGCCTTGTAGATGTCGTCAACTTTGAACTCGAGCACGGAGACTACGTCGCTGAGATCGAAGAGGCGCTGCGCGTCGGAAAGACGAATGAAGGCCCAAGTGTTGTCGTAGTCGAAGAAGCCGGAAGCGAAGACACCGGTGACCTTGAAGCGCTTGTACTTGGGAACGATGCCGAAGGGCGTGAGCTCGCCTTGTGGGCTGGTGACGGTCACGATCGAGCCCACGGATGCGCCAAGTTCGTCGGCCAGATCTTTGCCGAGGACGATTGGGGGAAGGGTAGCGGCGGGTGAAGTCGTCTCACTGTCACTGGCGGGAGATCGAGGAGAATTTTCGTCCAGAGTTGCGGCGGAGCCTTGCTTTACCGTGTCCAGAATCGTGCTGACTTTGCGTTCGTCTTGCGGAACGATGCCCTTCAAGATGCCGCCCTGCGCGCGCGCGCCGCGCGAGATCAGTACCTGCTCGTAGATGGCGGGAGCTCCGGCGATGACGTGCGGTTGGCTCTCCAGACGCGCGAGGAGCGGCTCCCAGTTGCGGATTCCGTCGCTTTGAATGCGCAGCAGATTGATGTGAGAGGTTGAGCCCAGCAGGCGGTCCTGCAGGTCCTGGCGAAAGCCGTTGTTGATGGCCAGCGCGATGATGAGCGAAGCCACGCCGGCCGCCACTCCGACGATGGAGATGACGGTGATGACGCCGATGACGGCCTGGCGGCGTTTGGCCCGAAGATAACGCGCGGCTATGAAGAGTTCGAATTGCATCGTGGAAAAGCTTTTCACCACGGAAGCACGGAGGACACGGAGTTAGTTCTTGTAGGAATCATCCCCGAGATCTTCGTGGCTCAGTAGTGATTTTCATCCCTTTGGTTGTGGCGGAGGCCCATGTTGACTCAGCGAAAACTCATTGTAGCGAAAACACATTGGCGATTAGTGGCTGAGGCGAGTTCTTCGTTACCTCAGTGGCTAAAGCCGGTTAGGCATTCGCAATGCTAAATGCATCGCTGAGGTGGTGCTCCCATCAGGCGAAGAGCGAAGCTCCTAACGGCGGAGGCGGGGAATGACCGCCGGAACGGCGTCGCGGTAGGCACGATATGGTTCGCCGAAGCGGGCTTCGAGTTCGCGATCTTCGAGCGCGATCATCAGGGCTCCGGTGATGATGGCGAATACCGCCAGAGCGTACAAGGGGATTAATCCAGTGCCGACGCACCAGCCGAGGACCTCGCACAGATGTCCAAGATAGATGGGATGGCGCACACGCGAGCGAATGCCGGTTGTGATCAGTTGCTGGCGATGGCGGTCGGGCTCCAGTTCGTCGAGGCCGGAGAGCTGCGAATGATGAAAGCCTTTGAGCGCCGCTCCATAGAGCGAGAAGCCCAGCAGAAACAAAATCGCCGCCCCCGCCCACGCCAGCCGGTTTGTGTAGAACTGAGCGAATCGGAATGGCCACATCGAACAAAATGCCAGGGCGACAAATCCGCCCCAGATAGGCACAAGAAGGGCGAAACCGCGGCGGCCATGTTTACGCCAGCGCGAGATGAAAGGATGGATGACGAGCCAGAATAATGGGATGGTGCAATAGACGGAGCAGATCAGCAGAGCGAGAAGGTCGATGGCGGAGCGCAGGGTCATGCCAGTGCGGCGAACAGCAGATCCCTCGTCGGCCTGAAGGCCTCCTCAGGATGACAAAATTTAGGTTACGAAATCGGCGCACCTAAAGGTGCGCCCCTTCAAAACATGGCGAAATGCAAATCATCGACTTGCTGGGACGTTCACCACAACCTTGCTGACTCCCATGTTGTCGAAGCGGTCGTAGACGTACACGATGATGGTGTGCTCGTCTGACGTGGTGGCTTGAGCTGCGGACTTGGCTGAGGCTGACGCGGCTTGCGCTTCGTCCTTCGGCAAGGGCAGAGTGAAATCGTAGCGTTCGGTCTTGGAATCGGAAATCCGTCCCACCGGCTCGACCATTTGCGACTCGCCGGCGTCGATGGAGTACTCGGCGTGGCTGATGGTCGAGAAGCTGTCGACGGCGCGGAAGGTGACGCGGATCTTGCCGCCGTCGACGGTCGCCTTCAGCGATTCGACCTGCGGCGGAGTGTTGTCGACCTCGAAGCGCGGGCTGGTAGCTTCGCCGGTCAGCGCGTCTTCGGCGGAATGCGAAGGGGCGTCGGAGGCGACCACGCGAATGGTATAACCGCCGTCGGGGAAGACGTCGGCGTCGAGATTGAGGAAGCGTTCCGCGACATTGCGGCGCAGCAGCTTCCAGCGCGTCTCGCCGTCGCCGCGGTAGTAGATGTCATAAGCCAGGGTGTCATCGTTGTCGTCATGCGCGCTCCATTTCACGGCAATCGAATGCCGGTCCTTAGTGGTTGGCAGCGGAGGCTCATAGCCAGTCGCGGCTGAGCCTTCCGGCTCGATATGCGCGCCCGCCGGCACGCGCGAGCCGACCATTACAGTTACGTTGTCCACCTCAGGAGCGACATTCCTAGGCAGGTAGTTGACGACAACACTGTCGATTACGGGCATGTGGCCGGCAGGTTGCAACACTGCCTTCCACTGGATGAAGCGCGCGGAGGGCGCGTCGATGGGAAGATCCTTCTGCAGATCGACTGGCTTCCACTGGCTCCAGTTGCGGTCAGGATTGTCGACGTTGCCGCTGCGCGCGAAGAGCTGAAAATTGCCGCCGCCGCGGACTTCCACGCGCCCCCACTTGGAGACGTTTTTGGCATCGAAGACATCACTCTCGTAGGTGCCCTCGCTCATCGGGCTGGAGCCGAGAAGAAAGACCTTACCCAGATTGCTGGTGGCCGCATAGAGACCGCCTTGGGGAGCGGGGGCGAATGCGGTGACCTGGTTGGCGCTGGCCTCAGCGAGGTCGGTATATTCGCTGCCGACGATGGCATATATCTTTCCGCGATTGCCGGTTCCGGCAAGCAGACGGCCCTGGTGATCGAAGACCAGCGCATAAACCAGATCGTCGCGAGAAGACCAGATGGTTTTGGGCGAGCCGTCGGGCGAGAGACGATAGACCTCCGAGCCGCCAAGGTTGGCGAGGTTGGGAGGCGCGCTGATTGCGGTCACTGCGGGCGCAGCAGAAGGAGGCGTTGGAGCTCCAGCGGCGGCCGGGGCGGTGACGACAACGGTTGGCACGGCAGGCAGTACGCCGAGGGCCGGCGCTGCCGCGCGCTTCTCGCCCGCGCCAGCGGCATAGATATTGCCCTGCCGATCGATAGCGAGCGCGGTGATCTCCTTCTTGGGCGCGCTGTAGAGAACGAAGCCTTCGCCCTGCGGCGAGATGCGATAGATGAGGCCGCTGCCGTCGGTGCCGGCGATGAGGTTGCCGAGATTGTCGAAGTCGAGGGCGCGAATCTGCGCCTCGTCGCTCTTGAAGAAGAGGCTGCCGTTGCCGCTGCGGTCGACGCGGAAGATTTCGCCGCGATCGCCGGTGCCGATGTAGAGCTGGCCCTGACGATCGAGCGCCAACGCCCAAATGTATTTCGTCTTGGGATCGAAGAGGACGCTGGCGGTGTAGCTGGGGTCGACATCAACGGACGGGCGCGGCTTCTCGCCCGGCGTTGCGCCTTCCTGCGCGGCGGCAACTTCAGCTGTGGTATGCGAGCCCTCGGGAGCCTTGCCCGGAGCGGGGCCGCCGTGGACGAGTTTGTAGACTTTGCCGTCGGGCGAAGTAGCCGCGTAGATGGCGCCGCTGTTGTTGTCGACGACCAGCGCCTGCACCTGAAGCTCCTGCGGCGCGAAGATGATGCGCGCCTTGCCATCGGGCGTGAGCTTGTAGACACGGGCCGGAGAACCGGCAGCCGCGTAGACGTTGCCTCCGGAGTCGGCGGCTACGTCCCAGATGTAGGTGGAAGGCGAGGTATAGAGCGCGCTGAAAGAGGGCGCGAGCGTGAGATTGCCATCGCTGCTGATGGCGACGCCGTGAGCTGTGCCCTTCTCAAAGTCGTCGTACTTGGTTTGTTCCCAGGTGCGGGTGGTCTGCGCTGAGGCCGTCGTAAGAAGGAGCGAGGACACGAGCGCCAGTCGAAACCAGTTCATCAGTATTAGTCCGGTATGGGGCGATGTGCGGCTCAAGTTCTCACGATAAGGAAAAGGCCCGGTCACGATAGTCATTATGAGGAAATGCAGGAATTGGAGCCATACCGTCTAATCTACGCACTCCTCAGACATTGCTTCGCAGTTAAGTCATTCCAGATTGTCGTTGGAGAGCTTTGCCAGCACAGTATAGGATACGCTGAACCAAAGACCCGGGACGAAGCCCATCTTGCTATTGGTGTTTATGGTGCTTGTGGGCGGTCGGCTGGTTGGGATGCTGGGCGCGGTTGGCGCCGATCTCTTTCATGCGGGCGGCGAGAGCGGCCTGGTGCTGCGCCTTTTCGGCTGCCTCCTCCTGGGGTGTGAGCACGCGGCGCACAATCGGCCCGTTCATCTTGTAGGTAGCTTCCACGATCTGCCCGGCGTCATTCTTCTTGCGAATGGTGAAGGTCGGCAGGTCGCCTTCCTTGCCGAAATCCTGATGTCCAACCCGCACCGGCAAGTAACCTTCCAGGTTGTGCTCGCGATAGGCCGTCTCATATCGATGCTTGGCACGATTGCGGGTGAAGATGCGGATCTGGTTGTAGTCCCACGGCAGACCGTCCCTGGGTTCGTTCAGCAGAACGAGGTATTGCGACTGTGGCTTGCCATCTTCTTCAACGTTGTTGAGGACGAAATACGCCACGATGCGCTTACCCTCGGCGTACTGCGCAATGTCGAGCGGGACGTCGAGATCGACCATGCGCAGCAGCACCCAGCCAGCATGTCCCGACGAGCTGCGCACTAAGTACCAGTCTTCCATGATCGGCTTGGGCGGAGGGGGCGGCGGCTCGCCCTGCTTTGGCGTTCCCGCGGCGGGCGTGGTTGCGGCCGTCGTCGCGGTCGTCGCCGCCGGAGCTGCCGCTTCCGGCTTGCCTCCTTTCGGAGTGGCGCTGGTTTTGCGCTGCGTCACGCCCTTCTTCTGAGACGAGGTCGAGGATGGCGCCGGCTTTGCGGCCTTCGGCGGATTCTTCTCCGCCGTCGAGCGCCGCAAGACCTCGACCTTCTCGCCGTCCTTGAGTTGGTAGAGGTGCTCGGCGTCGCGCGCGGGAGTGACGTGCATGTTGAGCTCGGCGCGCGTGGTTCCGTGGGCCTGCACCGGCGTGTCGGCATTGTGCTGCGCCAGCTTCTGGAAGCCGTCGTAGACATCCTGCGGGATCAGGCTGCGCTCCTCGATCCAGCCCTCCTGACCGCTGTCGGTGCGGACGCGGACGAACCGCCGCTCCTTTTCCAGCACCTCGACGCGATCGCCGTTGTGCACCGTGCCCATCTTGTTGTACATGGTGGCCACACGATCGCGCAGGCTGGTCTCGGCGGCGGAAACATACATGTACTCGTGATGCGTCATGTTCTGCCGCTTGCAGGCCGCACCGAGAGCAAGCAAAAGCAAAACGATCGTCAGCAGAGTTCGATTGGGATGGAAACGAATGGATTTCACTGCGCCACAGAATCACTATAAACCAGTTGTCAGTTGCCAGTGGTCAGTGGCCAGTTTGCAAACGAGATGCGCGCAATCAAGAGCAAGTCGGCGTCGCAGGTTGTCGCCCGCGGCCATCCTCCCGTATAGTGGTCTCACTTACCGAATTCTTACGTGGGGTGAATGATGGAATTGCAAGCTTTCTTGACGGCGCTGGAGCAGCGCATTGCCCGCTACGATCTGCTGTGCCATCCCTATTACAAGGCGTGGACCGCCGGGCAGCTTACGCGCGACGATCTGCGCGAGTATGCCGGCGATTACTACCATCATGTCGCGGCGTTTCCGGCGTACCTGAGCGCGCTGCATTCTCGGCTCGACGATGGCGAACTGCGCCGCGCCGTGCTGCGCAATCTGTGCGGCGAGGAGATTGACGGCCGTCCCCACAGCGAACTGTGGCTCGACTTTGCCGAGGGCATGGGCGCCGATCGCGATGAAGTCCGCAGACGCAATCCGCTGCCGGAAGTGCGCGAGCTGATCGCCGAGTTTCGCCGGGTCGCGCGCGAAGGCTCGACTGCCGAGGCCCTGGCCGCCTTCTACGCCTACGAGTCACAGGTGCCGCGCGTCGCCAAAGCCAAGGCCGACGGTCTGGCCGAACGCTACGGCGCCGACGCCAAGACCTGCGGCTACTTCAAGCTGCATCAGTTTGCCGACGTCGAGCACTCGGATGTTTGGCGCGAGTCGCTGAGCGCCGAGATAACTGCTCATCCCGAACAGGTTGAGGCCGCGCTGGATGCCGCTGAGACTGCGGCGCAGTCGCTGTGGCACGCACTGGATGGCATGGAAGCGCGAAGAACCGCCATGGTCGGGTAGAGCCGGCCTTAAGGCCCGGCGTCCTACGCCGCTTTTGATATTCGATAGCCGCCACGATCATCGGATGATGATCGTGGCGGCTATTCTCTTTTGTGTTTGCTGGACGCGGCCCTGAAGGGCCGCTCTACCTACTAGGCCCGCTCGAAGGCGTGCTTAAGATGCAACTCTTCCAGCGCGTGGTCCTTCGTTCCCATAAACTCATCGCGCCGCGCCACCAGCCCGTCGCCAGCCCGGGCGTAGTCGCCCGCCAGTTCGACCATCCCGCGGCTGACCAGCCCCTTGGCAGCAGTCGCCAGCTTGTCCACCATGTTAGGATCGGCAGCTCCCAGATACTGCGCATCGCAAGGATCGGCAATCAGCACCGGCCGCCGCTCCTCGCCGCCGCCCCAAAAGACCTTCCGCGCCACAAACTCCTCCACCTGCTCGGGCGTCGCGGTAGCAAACGTGAAGTGCTGATGACGAATGCTGTAGCAGCGGCTCGACACTGCCACCGGCTGCCGCTTGCCTGACTTCAGCAGCTCCAGGTCCTTGTCGTCCAGGGTTTTGCGCGCGGTGTTGACCGCAACCCAGAACGCAAGGTCGCCATCGAGCGACGGCAGCGCCTCTCTCACGGTCTGCGCGAGGTTGAGGGCAAGATCGGCGTGCAGCGGACCGCCATCATTCAAGCGCAGCGTGCCGTGCAGCACATACCAGTCGCTGCCGCCCTCGGAGCGATGAAACGGCCATTGCAACTCGATGCGCACGGGCATCCCGTGAAGCGTTACGCCAGTAAAAAGTTTGTCCATACTTTAGTAACTAGCAACTAGCTCTTAGCAGTTAGCAATCGGCGACTGGCATCGCGGGTTATCGCGGCCGGCGAACGCCAAGTACTGCATTCGCGCCGAATGCTAGTTACTAATTGCTAATTGCCACTTTCGCCATCTTCTTTCCCGCCCGCAGCGTGAACTCCGCGCCCAGCTTCACGGCGACCACGACTTCTGTCTTCAGCTCACCGTCCACCTTCACCGCGTGTTGTTTCACTTTGCGCAAGCCGTCGGTGACTGACGTGGCCAGCCCTGTACGCGCCAGCAACTTGTCCAGCTTCACTTGAACATTGCCATCGTTGATGGCCGCATTCGGCGCGGCCACTTCCTCAAAGCGCACGCCGATCAGCGGCAGATCCTCCGGCACCTCATCCTTCTGGAACATGCGCGACCAGTCCTGTGCCGCCTGTTCCGCCGCCTCGCGCGAATGGAAGTCGGCGACAATGCGCTTGCCCAGCTCCTGCTTCAGCTTCATGGGATGTGCCGCACCGCTGGCGACCTCGCGCTTCAAACGCTCGATGTCGGTCATGCTGACGTCGGTCACCAGCTCGTAATAGCGCCACATCAGCTCGTCGGAAATCGACATCACTTTGCCGAACATCTCCTGCGGCGCTTCGGTGATGCCAATGTAATTGCCGTAGGACTTCGACATCTTCTGCACGCCGTCAGTGCCTTCCAGCAGCGGCGTGGTCAGCACGATCTGCGGTGGCTGTCCGTAGTGGCGCTGCAGCTCGCGGCCCATCAGCAGATTGAACTTCTGGTCGGTGCCTCCCAGCTCGACATCGGCCTCCAGCGCAACCGAGTCGTAGGCTTGCGCGATGGGATAGAGCAGCTCGTGCATCGCGATCGGCTTCTCTTCCATGAAGCGCTTGTGGAAGTCCTCGCGCTCCAGCATCTGCGAGACCGTAAACCTCGCCGCCAGGCGAATGAATCCC
>Ga0187863_10003257_pt1 | contig 12050 bp, 11 predicted proteins | sample June2016WEW_11_1_FD_132975 | JGI IMG/M metagenome (GOLD analysis project Ga0187863, IMG submission 132975) | Peatland microbial communities from SPRUCE experiment site at the Marcell Experimental Forest, Minnesota, USA - June2016WEW_11_10 | ecosystem: Environmental > Terrestrial > Soil >...
GAGACGACCTTGCGCTCATCCCACCATTGAAGTTGCCGGAGGCTCACCTGCGCGATGCGCGAAACCTCGCTGCTGGAATATGATTGCTCTTCCCCACTACTTTCAGGACGCGTTTTCTTTGTTTTGAACATGTCTGTACGCCCGCGTTTGCCGATCCCAGGGACCATTCAAATTGTACCTGCACCACCGGTGGAGTCAATAGGCGATTTCGCTCCCACCTGGAACTGGTGCTTTCCAATGCGGCGGATACAAACCAGCGGTCTCCGCAACGCACTAAACCGGGTCAACCACCACCCACAAAGTGTACGATCTCTAACTGAGCGCCCGCCGCCACGGTTGTCACGGGCCAGTCCGCCTTGCGCACGATGCGCCGGTCCAGTTCCACCGCCACGCGATCGGGCACTACGCCCAGCAGCAGCAGCAGATCGCCGATGTTCAGCCCGCCAGGCACGTTCCGGCCTTCACCGTTGACGACAATCCCGATCGTTTCTGTTCGTTGCATGAAGGTGAAATATCGCGCCCGGGTTTGACACTCTGTTTTGCCCCTCATTATAGTCGAAGAAGGCCCTTCAATGCCCAATGCTGATCCCGTCTCTTACTTTCCGGTGCTTCTTCAGTTTGTGCTGGCCGCCGGAACGGCCGGCGCGCTGGTGACGCTCTCGTGGTTGGTGGGCCAGCGGAGGCGCAGCCCGCAGAAGGATACGCCCTACGAATCCGGCATGCGCCCCACCGGCAACGCGCGGGAACGGTTCAGCGTGAAGTTCTATCTGGTGGCCATCGTTTTCATCCTTTTCGATATCGAAGCTGTCTTCCTGTACCCGTGGGCGGTGGTCTACCGTCAACTGAGGTTTTTCGGCTTCTTCGAGATGCTGCTGTTCATCGTCCTGATTGTCGTGGGTTTCTTCTACATCTGGAAGAAGGGCGCGCTGGACTGGTCGCAGGAAACCGCTGGCGAGAACGCAAAACAATAATGCTCCCCGAGCCATTGAAATCTTTTCGTGCGGCCGCCGCGCTGGAAGCGTTTGATCCCGCGGCCATTCTGGGCGGTCACACCGACCGCGATGAACTCACGCTGCTCGTCGCGCCGGAGCGCATTGCCGGCGTGTGCCGAATGGCCCGCAACGATCTCGGCTTCATCCGCATCAGCGCCATCACCGCGGTGGACTGGTTCCCCGAAGAGCTGCGCTTCGAGGTGGTCTACCTGCTGCACTCGCTGGACCACAACGAGCGCCTGCGCCTGAAGTGCCGCGTGGCCGAGGGCCAGCAGATCGACTCCGTGACATCCGTGTGGAAGGGCGCGAACTGGTACGAGCGCGAAGTGTTCGACATGTTCGGAATCCGCTTTCGCAACCATCCCAACCTGCAGCGGCTGCTGATGCCGCTCGATTGGGAAGGCTACCCGCTGCGCAAAGATTATCCGGTGCACGGGCACAAGTACAGTTATCCGAGCGAGTAGGAGACCCATGGAGGAGCTGAAAGTACACACCGACACTCTGGTGGCCGAGCCCGGCGAGCGACTCGCGCCCGGCACCGCCGACACCACTCGCCGCATGACCCTCAACATGGGTCCGCAGCATCCCTCCACGCACGGCGTGTTGCGCGTGATTATCGAGCTGGACGGCGAAACCATCACCAAAGCGATTCCCGACATCGGCTTCCTGCACACCGGCATCGAGAAGGAGTGCGAGGTCAAGACCTGGCATCAGGCGGTGACGCTGACGGACCGCGTCGATTATCTCGCCAACCTCTCCAACAATCTGGTATACGCGCTGGCGGTGGAGAAGCTCATCGGCGACATCGAGATTCCGCCGAAGGCGCAGTGGATCCGCGTCATGCTGGTGGAGCTTCAGCGGATTGCCAGCCATCTGGTGTGGCTGGGCACTCACGCTCTGGACCTCGGCGCTATGACCATGTTCTTCTACTGTTTTCGCGAGCGCGAGGATGTTCTCAAGATCTTCGAGATGTTCTCCGGCCAGCGCATGATGACCAGCTATATCCGGCCTGGCGGGCTCGCGCTGGAGCCGCCGCGCGGATGGCAGAACGTGGTGCGGAGATTCATCGACGGGTTCCCGTCCAAGGTGGATGAGTACGAGAATCTGCTGAACACGAATCCCATCTGGATGGAGCGCACCAAAGGCGTCGGCTTCATTCCGGTAGACGTGATGCTGGATCTTGGCGTCACCGGGCCCATGCTGCGCGGGGCGGGCATCGCGTGGGACATCCGCAAAGCCGAACCGTATTCGTCCTACGAGAAATTCGATTTCGAGATCGCCGTGCGCAACGGGAACGATGTGTACTCGCGGTTTCAGGTGAGAGTGGAGGAGATGCGCCAGAGCGCGCGCATCGTGAAACAGGCGCTGGAAGGAATGCCCGAGGGCGCATGGCAGGCCAACGCCCCGCATATCGTGCTGCCGGACCGCGAGAAGATGAAGACACAGATGGAAGCGCTCATCTACCATTTCAAGATCGTCACCGAGGGTTACCGCGTTCCCGCCGGCGAGGCTTATCAGGCCGTGGAATCGCCCCGCGGGGAGATCGCGTACTACCTGGTGAGCAACGGAACGTCGCATCCCTGGCGCGTATACATGCGCACGCCGAGCTTCGGAAATCTGCAGAGCCTTCCGGCGATGATCGAAGGCGCGCTGATCGCGGACACCATCGCGTCCATGGGCAGCATGGATTTCGTGCTGGGGGACGTGGACCGTTGAGACGTTCCTTGCTGTCTAACCAGAAGACGAACCAATGACCTTTTCGCCACAGCTTGAAGCGAAGTTCGAGAAGCTTCTGAAAATCTATCCGGCCGGACGGCAGCGCTCCGCCGTGGTGCCCATGCTGCTCTACGCGCAGGACGAAACCGGCGCGGTCACCAGCGAACTGATCGCGGAAGTGGCGCGGCGGTGCGGAGTACAGCCTCTGCAGGTGGACGAAGTTGTCGGCTATTATTCGATGCTCCATCGCAAGCCGCTGGGCCGGTACAACGTCCAGGTTTGCACCAACATCAGTTGCCTGCTGGTGGGCGGCGAACAGCTCTACGAACACGCCAAGAAAAAGCTGGGCATCGGCAACAAGGAAGTAACGCCGGATGGCCTGTTCTCCCTCGAAGAAGTGGAGTGCATGGGCGCCTGTTCCTGGGCGCCGGCCGTGGAAGTGAATTTCGATTTTCACCACGACGTGACGCCGGAGAAGCTGGATAAGCTGATTGACGATCTGCGCGCGCTGCACGCGAAGCAATGAGGAACTCTCGATAGACGATGCTCTACAACGCAACCAGCCCGCTTGAAGTGAAAGTGCTCACGAAGCGCTTCGAACTTCCCAACAGCGCGTCGCTCGATACGTATCTCGGCAGCGATGGCTATTCGGCATTTCGCAAAGTGCTGGAGATGACGCCCGAGCAGATCATCGAAGCGGTAAAGACTTCCAATCTGCGCGGCCGCGGCGGCGCGGGTTTCCCGACCGGCCTCAAGTGGAGCTTCGTGCCACGGAATTCGCCCAAGCCGAAGTACGTCATCTGCAACGCCGACGAATCCGAGCCAGGCACCTGCAAAGACCGAGTGCTGATGGAGAACGACCCGCACCAGCTCATCGAGGGCATGATGATCGCCGGACGCGCCATCGATTCGCATGCCGGCTACATCTACATTCGCGGTGAATATCGATATCTGATCGAGATCATGGACCGCGCCATCGACGAAGCTTACGCGCGCGGCATTCTCGGCGACAACGTGATGGGCAGCGGCTGGGCCTTTCATCTGTACACGCATACCGGCGCGGGCGCGTACGAGTGCGGTGAGGAATCCGCTTTGCTCGATTCCATCGAGGGCAAGCGAGGCATCCCGCGGCTGAAGCCACCGTTCCCGGCGGTGGTGGGCGCGTGGCAGTGCCCTACGGTGCTCAACAACGTTGAAACATATTGCGCGGTACCGGCTATTATTCGCGACGGCGGCGCGGCGTTTGCGGCCCTGGGCACTCCGAAGAACGGCGGTACGCGGCTGTTCTGCCTCTCCGGACATGTGAACAAGCCCGGCGTGTACGAACTGCCCATGGGATTCAATTTGCTGCGCATGATCAACGAAGTGGGCGGCGGCATGCGCAACGGGAAGAAGCTGAAAGCGGTGATTCCAGGTGGATCGTCGTGCCCTGTGCTGAAGGCCGACGAGTGCGACCTCGCCATGGATTACGACACCGTCGCCAAGGCGAAAAGCATGCTCGGTTCGGGCGGCGTGGTGATCATGGACGAAGATACCTGCATGGTGAACGTGATGTTGCGCATCATGCGATTCTACGCGCACGAGAGCTGCGGCTGGTGCATCCCTTGCCGCGAAGGCACCAGTTGGCTGAAAAAAGTCCTCGTGCGGCTCCACGACGGAGGCGGGCGCGAGGCCGACATCGATCTCATGTACGACGTCGCGAAGAACATGCTGGGCCGGACCTTCTGCGCCCTCGGCGACGCTGCCGCCATGCCCATGATGTCATTCGTCGAAAAGTTTCGTCCCGAGTTCGAAGCGCATGCCCACGGACAACCGTGCCCATATGAGGGCGCCCGCGAACTGGCGGCGGTATAACTTCAATGGCTGACTTAGTAAACCTAACTATCGACGGCAGAGCCATAAAGGCCGCTCCGGGAACGCTGCTCATCAACGCGGCGAAAGACGTGGGCATCGAAATTCCTTCGTTCTGTTACTACGACGGGTACTCGCTGCAGGCGGCCTGCCGCATGTGCCTGGTGGAAGTGGAGAAGACGCCGAAGCTGCAGGTGGGCTGCACGACGCCGGTGGCCGAAGGCATGATCGTGCACACGGACACGCCGGTGGTGCACGAAGCGCGTAAATCGATGGTGGAGATGCTGCTCACCAACCATCCACTCGATTGCCCGGTATGCGACAAAGGCGGCGAATGCGAACTGCAGGACATGACCTTCCGCTACGGGCTCGGCGAGAGCCGGTTCATCGAGGAAAAGGTGCACGTCGACGAAGCACAGTGGTCGCCTGTCGTATTCTACGATTCTCCACGCTGCATCCTGTGTTACCGCTGCGTGCGCGTCTGTAACGAGGGGATGGGAGTCAACGCGCTTGGCGTGTCGAACCGCGGCGTCATATCCGAGATTGTGCCGAACGAGGGCGATCATCTCGCCTGCGACGAATGCGGCATGTGCATCGACATTTGTCCGGTGGGCGCGCTTACCAGCGGCATGTACCGGTACAAGACGCGGCCGTGGGAAATGCAGCACGTGGGCGCCATCTGTACGCACTGCGCGGACGGCTGCAAGACCACGCTGGGTGTTCGCAACGGCGAGATCATGCGCGGCAACAATCGCGATCACTCCGGTATCAATGGCGAGTTCCTGTGCGTGAAGGGCCGGTACGCCTTCGATTTCGTGCAGCACCCGGAACGATTGCAGTCGCCTCTGATTCGCCGGAACGGCAAGCTGGAGCCGGCCTCCTGGGGCGAAGCGCTGACTCTGGTGGCGAAGAAGTTTAGCGAAGTGAAGCAGCGCGGCGGGAGCTTCGGCGTTATTGGTTCCAACCACACGACGAACGAAGAGAATTACCTGCTGCAGAAGTTCGCGCGCGAGGTGCTGGGAACCGGGAACATCGATCATCATCGCACCGGTGATATCGCTACGCTGCTCGACGCCCTCAGTGGCCGCACCGAGGCCCTTGCCACCGCTGGAGATCTTTATAGCCGCAAGGCCGTGCTGATCGTCGCCAACGATCTGGCGCAGCAGCATCCAATGCTTGCGTTCCAGGTGCGGGCGAATTTCCGCCACCACGGCGCGCATGTTTATAGCGTGACACCGGGGCCCATCCGCGAGAACGCCTATACTGTGGCCGCCATCACCGCCGCGGCGGGGACGGAGATCGAGGCTCTCGAACAGCTTCGAGACAAACTCAGGGCCGAGCCTGAACTGGTTGTCGTGTACGGCGATTCGATAAAGGGCGAAGCCGTCCGCCGCTTGGTGGCGTTTGCCGATTCGCTGGGCATTCCGGTGAAGTACGTACCGCTGGTGGATTACTCGAACTCGCGCGGCGCGTCCGATATGGGCCTGCTGCCCGATCTTGGCGCCGGATACAGCGCGGTGGCACAGCCAGGCTTGGCTCTCGATCAGATCCTCGCCGAATCTTCACTGGACGTCCTCTGGGTGGTGGGCGCGAATCCGCTGAAGCGTGCGTCTCTGGCCGCGGCGAATGCCTTCGTCGTCGTGCAGGATCTTTTCCTCACCGAAACTGCGGCTCGTGCCGACGTGGTGTTCCCGGCCGCTTCCGCCTATGAGAAGAACGGCACCGTCACCAACGTCTGCGGCGAAGTGCAGAAGCAGAAGGCCGCCGTGAAGGTGATGGGAACGAAGACCGATCTCGAAATCATTGGGCTCCTGGCGAAGGAGCTGGGCGCGAATATAGGCGTCTGGCTGCCCGACAACGTTTTCGATGAGATCCGCCGCAACGTGCGCGGCTATAATATTCCTTTGCCTATAGTTGCTACCGGCGGCGCGGCGCAGACTGCTCCGGTGAATGGCCGCGTTCCGGCCAGCATCCGGCCCGAGTTGATTCATTCCGCGGGCGACACGCTGTATACGTCGGGTTCGCTTGGACGCTATTCCAAAACGCTGAACACGGTTCTCGAAGCGCCTGGCGCTCTCTATCAGGGAAAATGACGGACGCGCGGCCCGCATAAACCAGATGGACTTAACCTACATCATCGTCACGCTGGTCAAACTCATCATCGTATTCAGCGTTCTGATGACCACGCTGGCCTATCTGCAATGGATTGAGCGTAAGGTCATCGCGCATATTCAGCTTCGCCCGGGTCCGTATCGCGTTGGTCCGCACGGATTGCTGCAACCGCTCGCCGACGTGATCAAGCTCATCACCAAGGAAGGGATGATCCCTTCGCACGTGAATAAGCTGATCTACATCCTGGCGCCGTTTCTGGCGGTGACACTCGCGCTGGTGAACATCTGCGTCATCCCGTTTGGCCCGGAGATCCATCTCGATGTGCTCGGTCACCAGATCAACACGTGGCTGCAGATGACGGACCTGCGCATCGGCGTGGTCTTCGTGCTGGCCATGTCGGCGGTGGGCGTGTATGGTGTTGCGCTGGCCGGATGGTCGTCGAACAACAAGTATTCACTGCTCGGCGGACTGCGCAGCTCCGCGCAAATGATCAGTTACGAGCTGCCTATGGCTCTCGCCATCGCGTGTCCGCTGCTGCTGGCCAACACACTCAGCTTTCGCGAGATCGTGGAATCGCAGAGTGGCTACTTCTTCGGCTTCATTCCGCGCTGGATGATTTTTCAGGCCTTCCCGCTGCAGATCATCGCGTTTATCGTGTTCATAATTGCGTCCTTCGCCGAAACGAACCGCATTCCGTTCGATCTGCCCGAGGCCGAAAACGAATTAGTGGCCGGGTTCCACACCGAGTATTCGAGCATGAACTTCGCGTCGTTCTTCATGGCCGAGTACTGCAACATGGTGACGGTGACCTGCGTGTCCACGGTGCTCTTTCTCGGCGGATGGGAGCCGCTGTTTCCGGCGCCATGGTCGGATTATGCAGCACCCGCCATTTTCGGGTTGGCCGGTCTGGTTTCGCTGTGGGCCGGTTTGAATCCGGCGCGGCCGAAGGACCGGTTCACGTTCCCGGTGGTGGCGCTGGCGTCGTTCGGACTTGCCGCGTTGTTTCTGGCCGGCGAGTTCGTGTTTCCGGTGATCAACGTGATCGCCATGCCTTTGTTCTGGTTCTGCGGCAAGACGCTCGCCCTGCTTTTCGTGTGGATCTGGGTGCGCGGAACACTACCGCGCTTCCGCTATGACCAGCTCATGAAATTCGCGTGGACGTTTATGTTTCCGCTCGGCATGGTGGTGATGCTGGCCACCGCCGCTGTTGTGGCTGTGTTTCCGAGATAGCCATGGACATCGCCCTGTTCATTATCTTCGCCGTGATCGCCCTGTTGTGCGGGATCAATTTGGTGGTGCAGACGCATCCCATCTCCAGCGCGTTGTCGCTCATCGGCGTGATGGGTGCGCTCGCGGTTCTCTATCTCTTGCTGGGCGCTGAGTTCCTTGCCGCGGCGCAGATGATTGTCTACGCGGGCGCCATCATGGTGCTGTTTATCTTCGTCATCATGCTGCTGAACGCGGGCGCGGAGCGAGTAACCAAAACGCGCCAACTTGTGAAGATTGCGGGCGTGCCGCTGATCGCCGTTTTCCTGGGCATCGTGGCTTTCGTGATTCAGGCCCAACTGCCGCGAAGCCAGCTCGTCTGGTTCGGAGGTTTCTCCGGAGGCGGGCCGCGCGATATCGGCATCCCGCTGTTCACGCGCTATCTGTTGCCGTTTGAAGTGACCTCGGTGCTCATCCTGATCGCCATTATCGGCGCAATCGTTCTGGGGAAAAAGGAGATGGATTGATGGCTCCCTCGTATGCCGTCCCGCTCAACTGGTATCTCATCCTCAGCGCGATCTTGTTTTGCCTGGGCATCGCGGGATTTCTTTACCGGCGCAATATTATCACCGTCTTCATGTCCATCGAGCTGATGCTCAACGCGGTGAACCTGTCGTTCATCACTTTTTCCTACAAATGGCGAGCCGTGGATGGCAATATTTTCGCCTTTTTTGTGATGGTGGTGGCGGCGGCCGAAGCGGCGGTGGGCCTGGCCATCATTCTTACGGTTTTCAAGAACCGCAGAACCCTCGAAATCGACGAGATCAGCTCAATGAAGGATTGACCGGCGACAACCGATGAATCTCTGGCTCATACCCATATTTCCGCTCGCGGGCTTCCTGATTAACGGGCTCGCTGGCCGCCGCATTCCGAAGGCGCTTATCAACACCGTGGCCATCGGCTCGGTGCTGCTGTCGTTTCTGTGGGTGCTGAAGGTTTTGTTCAGCGCGGGTTCGCTCGATACGGCGATTGGCGAACACTATTTCACATGGATTCAAAGCGGCCCCATCCACATTGGCTGCGACTTCGCCGTTGATCGGCTCACGGCGGTGATGCTGCTTATCGTCACGGGCATCGGATCTCTCATTCATATCTATGCCATCGGCTACATGGACGGCGAAGGCGGCTACTACCGCTTCTTCTCCTACATGAACCTGTTCATGTTCTTCATGCTGACGTTGGTGCTGGCGTCGAATTACCTGCTGATGTTTGTGGGCTGGGAAGGCGTGGGGCTCTGTAGCTATCTGCTCATCGGATTTTATTTCACCGAGAACTTCGCCACCACTGCGGGGAATAAAGCATTCATCGTAAATCGAATCGGCGACTTTGGCTTTTCGCTGGCGATGTTCCTCATATTCCGGCAATTTGGATCGCTCGACTTCAGCCAGGTGTTTAACGGCGCTGCGGGCATGCCCAAAGAGGCGGGCTACGGCATTCTGACCACGATCTGCCTGCTGTTGCTCGTCGGCGCGTGCGGCAAGTCCGCGCAGCTTCCGCTGTATGTGTGGCTGCCGGATGCCATGGCCGGTCCCACGCCCGTGTCCGCACTCATTCACGCGGCCACCATGGTCACTGCCGGTGTCTACATGGTTGTCCGCTCACACGCACTTTTCCTGCACGCGCCAATCGCCATGGATTGGGTTGCGGGCATCGGCCTCGCCACAGCATTCTTTGCCGCAACCATCGGCCTCACCCAGTTCGACATTAAGAAGGTCTTCGCTTATTCGACGGTTTCGCAGCTCGGCTACATGTTCCTGGGCGCGGGCGTCGGCGCGTTTTCCGCAGGCATCTGGCACGTCATGACGCACGCCTTCTTCAAAGCTCTGCTCTTCCTCGGAGCGGGCGCGGTTATCCATGGCCTGCACGGCGAGCAGGATCTGCGCAAAATGGGCGGCCTGTACAAGCACATGAAGTTGACGGCGATCACGCTGCTCTGCGCGTCATTTGCCATTTCCGGCTTCCCCTTCACCTCCGGCTTCTTCAGCAAGGACGCCATCCTCTCTGCCGCCTATGGACGCGCGCCATGGATCTACTGGGTAGGTGTGTTCACCGCCGGGCTCACCGCATTCTATGTGTTCCGCGCCTGGTTCATGGCCTTCACCGGAGAGTACCGCGGCGATAAGCACCCACACGAATCGCCGCTCATCATGACCGGTCCGCTGATGGTGCTGGCCGCGCTCGCGCTCGGCGGCGGCTTCATCAACATACCGCGTTGGCTGGAGCCAATGTTTCCCGAAACCGGCGGCGAGAATCCCGTGCTGGTGTGGACGTCAGCCGGTGTGGGAATGGTGGGCATTCTGCTGGCCTGGGTCTTCTATGTGAAGGCGCCCGATCTCCCCGGCAAATTCGCTAACGCCCTCGGTGGCCTCTATCGGCTGGTGCTGAACAAGTACGAAGTTGACGAGGTGTACGACGCGCTCATCGTGCGGCCGCTGGTGGATGGTTCACGAACGGTGCTGTGGCGAGGCATGGACGCATCGGTGATCGACGGCGCGGTCAACGGCGTTGGCGCGCGCGCGAAAGGAATGGGCGCGGTGATGCGGCTCGCGCAATCCGGGTATATCAGAAGCTATGCCGCGTGGGTGGTGTTGGGGTCCGTGTTGCTCCTGCTGGCCGTGGGACTGGGAGGCGCGCGATGAACCTGCTCACCGTGGTGCTGGCGCTCCCGCTGTTGGCCTTCCTGGTGGCGATTCTGCTGCCGAAAGACATTCCCGGCCTGAGCCGCCTGTTCGCGCTGGGCACATCCCTCATCGTCTTCGCCGTCTCGCTCGGTCTGATCGCGCCATTCTGGTTCCACACGCCGCACGGCTGGGCGTTCGAGACAGACCTCAACTGGATCGATTCGCCGCGTATTCACTATCACGTGGCCATTGACGGCGTCAGCCTCTGGCTCATCCTTCTCACCACGCTGCTCACGCCCATCTGCGTGCTGCTGTCCTGGCGCTACATCGACAAGCACGTCAGGGAATTCTACGCCTTCCTGCTGTTGCTGGAGTTCGGCCTGATCGGCGTCTTCTGCTCACTCGACCTGTTCCTGTTCTACGTGTTCTGGGAAGTCGCGCTGGTCCCCATGTATTTTCTGATCGGCGTCTGGGGCTACGATCGTCGTATCTACGCCGCCGTGAAGTTCTTCCTGTACACGATGGCCGGCTCGGTGCTGATGCTGGGCGCGATCATCTATCTCTACAACCAGGCAGGCGGCACGTTCGATTACGTCGAGATTCTCCGTCAGTTCCAGGTTGGCCAGTTAGGGCTGAGTTCGCAGGCTGAGCTGCTGCTGTTCCTCGCTTTCTTCATCGCGTTTGCGATCAAGGTTCCCCTCTTCCCGCTGCATACGTGGCTGCCCGATGCTCACGTGGAAGCTCCCACAGCGGGCTCGGTAATGCTGGCCTCCGTAATGCTGAAGATGGGCACTTACGGACTGCTGCGCTTTTGCCTTCCGCTGTTCCCGGCCGCCGCGCACGAGTGCTCTTCGTGGATCGTGACGCTGGCCATTATCGGAATCATCTACGGCGCGCTCGTGGCCATGGTGCAGCCGAACATGAAGAAGCTGGTGGCGTACTCGTCGGTCAGCCATCTTGGCTTTGTCGTACTGGGCCTGTTCTCTTTCACACAGGCTGGCATGGACGGCGCGGTGTACCAGATGTTGAATCACGGCATTTCAACCGGTGCGCTGTTTCTTCTGGTCGGCTTTCTCAACGAACGCCGGCACTCGCTCGAAATATCGGCGTACGGCGGAGTGGCCGCGGTGGCCCCCGGTCTCGCGCGCGCGTTCATGATCACCATGCTGGCGAGCATCGGTCTGCCCATGCTGAACAATTTCGTTGGCGAGTTTCTGGTGTTGCAGGGAGCCGCGCTGGCGGATTTCAAGTGGGCGGTTTTCGCGGCGATCGGCGTCATTCTGTCGGCCTGCTACATGCTGTGGCTGTATCAGCGTGTTTTCTTCGGGCGCGCCTCGGCGGATCTCCAGCGTCACATGTACGATCTGAATCTGCGCGAATGGGCGTGCATTGTTCCGCTTACCGTGATGATGGTCTGGATGGGCTGCTTCACACAGAGTTTCATGCCGTCCATCACCACCTCCACCGCGGGGATTCTCGACAAGACGCGAAC
>Ga0187863_10003259_pt1 | contig 12049 bp, 6 predicted proteins | sample June2016WEW_11_1_FD_132975 | JGI IMG/M metagenome (GOLD analysis project Ga0187863, IMG submission 132975) | Peatland microbial communities from SPRUCE experiment site at the Marcell Experimental Forest, Minnesota, USA - June2016WEW_11_10 | ecosystem: Environmental > Terrestrial > Soil >...
ACTCTCGCGCGATCTGGGGGTGAGCCACGCTTCCGCCATTGTGGTGGGAACGATTATTGGCAGCGGGATTTTTCTGGTTCCGGCGGAGATGATGCAGGCGGTGGGGTCGGCCAAGCTGGTGTACCTGGCGTGGGTGGTGGGTGGGGCGCTGTCGTTTTTTGGGGCGCTCACTTACGCGGAACTGGGGGCGATGAAGCCGCAAGCTGGGGGCGAGTATGTCTACGTCCGCGATGGGTATGGGCCGCTCGCGGGATTTCTTTATGCCTGGACCTGGTTCGTGATCGCCAAGCCGGCTTCGGTGGCGACGGTGGTGACCGGGCTGGTGAGAATTCTGGGGACGTTTTCGGTTTTTGCATTCTTTTCCCGCAACGTTATTTCGGCGCCGATTGCGGTTACGTGGGGACAAGTGGTGGCGATTGCGGCCGCGATTCTGATTTCTGCACTGAACTACATCGGAGTGAAGAAGGCGGGTGAGTTTCAGCTGGTCTTTACGCTGCTTAAGGTGGTGATCATTCTGGGAATTGTGGTCGTGTGTTTTGGTGGAGGGAACAGCGCGGCGGGCCGTTCTTTAGGAGCGGGCTGGCACAATTTTTCCGGGACGTTTTCCGGGGCGAAGGGCGGGATCACTGGATTCATGGCGGCGCTGGTGGCGGCGTTGTGGGCTTACGACGGATGGAATGATCTCAACATGGTGGCGGGGGAGATCAAGCGGCCGGAGCGCAGCATTCCGATTGCTCTGATTGCGGGAGTGGCGACGGTGGGAGTGCTTTATGTGCTGATGAATGCGGGCGTGCAATATGTGCTTCCGGCTTCGGCGATTGCGGCATCGCCGCGTCCGGCGTCGGATGCGGTGGCGCTGATTCTGGGCAGCGTGGGCGCGGGGATTGTTTCGCTGGGCATGGCGTTGTCGATGCTGGTTACGCTGAACGGAACGATCATGAGCGGGGCGCGGGTGCCGTATGCGGCGGCGCGGGATGGATATTTCTTTTCTAAGCTGGCGGAGGTGCATCCGCGGTTTCATACGCCCTCGGCGGCGATTGTGGTGCAGGCGGTGTTGTCGATTGTGCTGCTGCTGCTGGGCGCGAATTTCAAGCAGCTGTTTTCGCTGGCCATTTTTGCGGAGTGGTTGTTTTACATGATTACGGGGAGCACGCTGTTTGTGTTCCGGGTGCGCGAGCCGGGGATGGCGCGTCCGTATCGGACGTGGGGCTATCCGTTTGTGCCTGCGATTTTCGTGGTCGTGGCGGCGGCGTTTTTGTGTTATACGTTCGCGGATAATTGGCCGAATTCGGGATATGGGGTGCTGGTGATTCTGGCGGGCATTCCGCTGTTTGCTTACTTTGCGCGGCGGAGGGGCCGGGCGGCGCCGGAGTCGTGAATGGGATGAACGTCAACGACCTACGCTAGCGCTCGGCTGCGGTAGAGACTGAGATCCCTCCGCCGCGATGAAAAACGCGGCTGTCGGGATGACAACTCCTCTTGGTTTCCATCGCCACTTGGTTTCCATGGTCACTTGGTTTCCGTGATCACTCTTTGCCGATTTCAATGACCACGGCTGCTGATTGCCACGACGACGTCTGCTGATTGCCATGATCGCGTCTGCACATTTCCACGACAACGCCGGCTGGTTCTAGCTAACGGCTGATCGCTGATAGCTGATGGCTTACTTGCGGGTTTCGCACGGTTTCTGCTGTGAGGGCCGAATTTCGTGGCGCGGGAGGGCGTCTTTCGCCCGTTTTGGCACCTGTTTCCTGAACGGAACTCCTTTTGGTTACCTAAGGTCAAGAGCCGTGGACACGTTTACCCCCTGTCCCAATTCCCTTATTTTGAAGACTCCAGTCCCGGTAATCTCCCCGGCCGGGTACCTTCGGAGAAAAATAGAAATGGCAACAGCACAACGCAATTTTCAACTCGGCATTCTGCCCGAACGCAAGATCGACCGGCGGGCGCTCGTCACCAGCTACACCATCGTGGTGGTCGTGCTGCTGCTCCTGATCAACCTCAATCTGATCCTGCCGGAGAAAATGTCGCTGCGGCAGTTCCACGTGGTGGAGCTGATACCCATGCCGTCGCTGAGTCCGGAGCCGGAGCCGGTCAAGGTAAAGCCGCAGGTGCAGAAGGTGAAGCTGCTTCCGGCAGTGAAGGCGCCAGTGTTCGACGCGCCGAAGCTGGTGGTTCCGCACGAAGTGCGGCATGAAGTGGAAAAGCCGGTGGAAGCGCCGAAAGTAGTAGTGAACCAGTTTGCCGCGCCGCAGATCAAGATGGCGGCGGGCGGAGCGCGTCCGCAGTTGGTGCATACGGGCGATTTTGGCGGGAGTTCGAAAGTGCCGACGGTGAACGCGCCGGTGGAAAAAGTGCAGACCGGTGGGTTCGGCGATCCCAATGGATTGAAGGGTACGGGCAAGACGGGCGCGAAGCTCTACGCGCAGGCAGCCGGCGGTTTTGACATGCCGGTGGGTCCGGGACAGGGCAACGGGTCGGGTGGTGCAAAAGGAGTTAAAGGAACGGTAGCCAGCGCGGATTTTGGAAGCGGCATTGCGACCGCGGGCAAAGGCGACGGGCGCAGCAACGGCGCGGGCGTGGCAACCGGAGGGTTTGGAGCGGAGCAGGTGGTGCACGGCGGGCCGAAGGTTCAGCTGCTGGATGCGGGCGCGGCGACCACGCCGGTGGAAATCACGTTCAAGCCGAATCCGGCTTATACGGACGAGGCGCGCAACCTGAAGCTGCAGGGCGAAGTTTTGCTGGAAGTGATGTTCGGGGCGAACGGATCACTGCATGTGAATCGCGTAGTGCGCGGGCTGGGACATGGGCTGGACGAAACTGCGATGGCCGCCGCCAATAAGATGCGCTTCAAGCCGGCGATGCGGGCCGGGCAGGCGGTGGATTCCACGGCGGTGGTGCATGTGGTGTTTCAGATGGCGTACTGAGACAGGCGTGCCCAAAGTTAGGACGTACTGAAGTTTGGAAAGGGCGTGGGCAAGTTTTCTCGGAAATTGGCCGAAGTAAGGAATAAACGAACTGGCGAATTGCAACCTGGGTAACAGGAGCTTGGAGAAGAGAGTTATGCGCACTTCGAAATGGATGATCACGGCGGCCCTGCTGGTAAGCATGAGCGCCGCCGCACAGCAAGCAGCGGACCCGCAGTCCGCGCAGCCACCCGCACAGTCACCCGCGCCCGCAGTCACGCCGACGGATGCTTCACAGCCGCCCGCGGCGGCACCGGCAGATGGCTCCCAGCCGGCGGCTACGCAGTCGAACCAGGCTGCCGCGCCGGCGCTGGCTGAGCCGACGCCACCGCCCGCCCAACCGGCGCCTGTGACGATGGATCAGGTGGTGAATCTGTTCATCCTGCGCGAGCATGGATTGATCAAGATGCTGTCGAACCGTACGCCGGTGGTCGAGACCTATTTGCAGAATCTGACGTCTGATCCGCAGCTGGGTCCGGTTCCGAGCGACGATCATTATTTTCTGGGCCGGCTCGACATGGGAGAAACCGTCGACCGCAAGGACTATCTGAAGGACGACCAAAAAGAGGGCATGCAGGCTCGCCTGCTGGGTGGCTTCCACAAACTCTACAAAGTGGAGTACCAGCCCGTGGGCTTCTCGTGGATGGTGTATGTTGACCGCACCGACTTCGATCGCGAGCACTACGATTTCACCTACATCCGCCGCGAATTTCTGGGCGATGTGCGCTGCCTGGTGTTTGACGTGAAACCAAAACCGAAATCCGGACGAGGCCGCTTCCTGGGCCGCATCTGGGTGGAAGACCAGGACTTCAACATCGTGCGCCTGAACGGAACGTACTCTCAGGGCGTGAAGAACACTTATTTCTTTCACATGGACAGCTGGCGGTTAAACCTGATCCCGGGCTACTGGGTGCCGTCTTACATTTACAGCGAAGAAGGCGACTTCAGCGCGGGCGTGAAAAACAGAATCGCATTCAAGGCGCAGACCCGCGTGTGGGGCTACGACTTGAAGAAGGGCGGCAAGGATGACGAACTCACGCAGATTCGTGTAGACAGCGTGAAGGACGAAACCTCGTCGACGCAGGATGCGTCCCCGCTGCAGGCCGAGCGGGTCTGGCAGCAGCAGGCGGAAGATAACGTTGTGGAGCGCCTGACCAGCGCGGGTTTGCTGGCGCCGGAAGGCGACGTCGACAAGATTCTGCAGACCGTGGTCAACAACCTGGAAGTTACCAACAACATCGACCTACCGCGGCCGGTACGCACGCGCGTGCTGCTGACGGCGCCGCTTGAAACCTTCAGCGTAGGGAACACGATCGTCATCAGCCGCGGGTTGATTGACGTGCTGCCCGATGAAGCCAGCCTGGCGGCGGTTCTATCCCACGAATTGGCGCACATTGTTCTCGGACACAACCTGGGCAGCCAGTATGCGTTCAACGATCGCATGCTGTTCTCCGACGATTCCACGTACCAGAACCTGGGCTTCCGGCACATTCCGGAAGAAGAAGCGGCGGCCGACAAGAAAGCTCTGGAACTGCTGAAGAATTCGCCTTATGCGCAGAAGCTGGACAACGTTGGACTGTTCCTGAAGATTCTGCAACTGCGGGCGGGCTCGTTGAACGCTCTGTTGACCACGCACCTGGGCAATCCGCTGGCATCGGCTGGCACGATCACCCGGTTGTCTGGACTGTCGACACAGGGTCCGGCGCTGGATGTGAACAAGCTGGATCAGATCGCGGCGCTGCCGTTGGGCGGACGCATCAAGATCAATCCCTGGGACGACAAAGCGGAGATGGTGAAGACGTCTCCGGTGGCGATTACTTCGGCGCGCGACAAGATGCCGTTTGAAGTTACGCCGTTCTATCCGCGGCTGGCGCGGTTCGGCGCGGGGACTGCGCAGCAGGGTGCGGCTCCGACGAGCGCCGCGGCGGCCAACACGACCCCGAGCCCGAACCCGAGCAACTAATTCGGGCAGGTCACTCGGGCAACTGGCTCAGGCAACCCACTCAGGCGAGAGCGAATTTCCACTGGGCAATTCGCTCTCTTACTCACAAGTTGAAGGAAGACGCAGGCTGGGATCCGGAACATCCTTCCGGGATACCCGGCCTTCGTTTTTTTGGGGGGACGTGGGTGCGGGGACGGCGTACGCCTTTCTATTTATGGCAAGGTCCTTGCATCTCGGCCGGGCTTCGCCCCTTCGACTTCGCTCAGGGCAGGCTCTGGCCTGACAGCCGAGGCGGCTGTCTCCACATGGCTCGTTTGGCTCCAAAAACGAAGGGCGACGCGCTCCTAGGACTCGCGCTTGCCTTTGCCGGGCAGGCCTGCGGGATTTTCGTGGGTGCGCTCGCGGAAGGTTCCGCGCATGCCTGCGGCGAGCTTCACGCTGGATTCGCCGAATTTGTCGCGCAGGCGGTCGGCGGCGGCCAGAGCGTCCTTCCAGCGCTGCTGGCGGCTATCTTCGAGCAGGTTGATTTGTTCGGGTTGGGAGTCGAACGATGACGTTTGCACTCCCAGCAGGCGGACTTGTGTTCCCTTCTTCCAGTTCTTACGGAACAAGGCGCGGATTTGCTCGAAGATTTCTGTGTCGAGTTGCGTGGGAGCGGGCAGGGTGTGGGCGCGGGTGATGGTGGTGAAATCCTTGTAGCGCAGTTTGAGCTGGACGGTGCGCGTGTGAAGGTTCGCTTCACGCAGGCGGCGGCCAACCATTTCCGAGAGCCGCATGAGCGTGGCTTCGAGCTGGGCGACGTCGGCGGTGTCTTCGTTGTAGGTGTGCTCGTGGCTGATGGATTTGGCTCCGGTGTCTTCGCCGACTTCGGTGTCGAACCATCCTCCGGCATCTTGGCCGCGGGCTTTGCCGGCCAGGGCCAGGCCCCACTTGCCGAAACGATCTTGGAGTTCGGATTCTTCCAGCTTCGCCAGGTCGGCGACTTTCTTGATGCCAAGCGCGTGCAGATGGCTTTCCATGACCTTGCCGACGCCGGGAATCTCGCGCACGTCGAGCGGCGCGAGAAATTTCGCCTCTTCGCCGGGAACGATCCAGAGCACACCGTTGGGCTTGGCTTGTCCGGAGGAGACTTTGGCGATGAGGCGCGAGCTGCCGATTCCGACGGAGCAGTTCAGAAGCGTTTCCACTTTCATGCGCGCGTGCAAAGTGTGAGCGGCTTTCAGCGGCGGGCCATGCAGGCGCGCGGTGCCGGTCATGTCGAGGTAGGCTTCGTCGATCGAGGCCATTTCCACCTGCGGAGAAAACGCGCACAGAACTTTGTGAACTTTTTCCGAGCACTCGCGGTAACGCTCGGGATGTCCGTTGACGAAAATGGCTTGAGGACAAAGCTTGGCCGCGGTGCGCAGCGGCATGGCGGAATGCACGCCGAACTTGCGCGCCGCATACGATGCGGCGGAGACTACGCCGCGCTCGTCGCGCTGTCCGCCAACCACCACGGGCTTGCCTTTCAGCGCCGGATCGTAGAGCTCTTCCACGGAGACGAAGAAGGCATCCATATCGACGTGGAAGATGGTGCGGGGAAACGCGGGCTGGTGGGCGGCAGCCATGCTGAAGAGATTTTAGCAGCCGGCTCGCAACTTCTTGCGGTGGTGGGATCTCTCGAGGCCTGGAACTATTCCGGCGCGAACTTCACTTCTTCCTGTAGCCGAAGCGGCATAACCGGTTCTGGACTGGGCCAACGATTTTGTCACCATGTGTAGTGGGCGGTATAGCTTATAGTTTTTTCTTCGTCGGGAGCGATGGTCACCGGAAACTCGATGGTGTGGCTGTCGGTTTTCTTATACTCCGATGAGCTTGAAGCTATATCCCAGGTCAGTGCGCGGTAGAGGTGCTCGACCACGCGGACTTCCACCGGCTCCTTCTTGTGGTTGCGGACTTTGATCTCGAAAGACTCTGTCGCGGTGCTCTTGCCCTGTTCGACAATGTAGTTCGTGCGGCGGCGCTCACCGGTCAGGTCGAAGGCGTTGCCGGTATAGATACGGACGGTTTCGTCGTGCGGGGTGTGGTCGATCGTATTTTCGCCGGTGAACTCGATCTGGCCGTCATCGCTGCGGCGGTAGAAACGCACGCGTCCCTTGGGCAGCGGCATGCCGAGATGGTTCGCGTCTGAGTTGCGGAACTCGCGCATCACCCAGATCTTGGGATTCGATTCCGTGCCATAGGAATGGTCGTTGCGAATGTTCTCCCAGCCCCATCCGTTGTAACGATTGGAGTCGATTTTGACGCCGTCGTAAATGTAAACCTGTTTGGTTGAGACTCCGGCGGCGCGGATGAACTCCACCTGCTTGGTTTCGCGATCGCGCAGCGTGGTGCGGCGCTCGAGCGTGTAGAGATGGTATTCGTCGAAGGCCTGCTCGCTGACGGGGGGGTTGAACACACCCCCTCCGGTGCCTCCCATAGCCGCCGCCACCATAACGTTCCGGCCATTCATTCCCGGCTGAATCTTGTTTACATCGCCGGCCATCAGTTTGATGCGCGCGTTCTCGAAAGTTCGTCCGCTCTGGTTGTCCATGGTGACCCAGCCGACAATGTCGACCACATCGCCTTTTTCGGGCGCGACAATGTTGTAATCCGCCTGCCAGGTCATGCCGCCGGTGACGTAGGAAAACTCCGCGGGAAATTTGCCGGGCTTATCGGCAGACAAAACCCATTCCAGGCGCGGCTTGAGAATCGTGTCGTCGGTGAGACGCGGAAACACGGGGATTCCGGGAAGACTGAAGCGCAACTGGCCGTCGACCTCGATGACCGGCGTTTCCGAGGCGCCGCTCATCTGCTGCTGGTAGTAGTTCTGCCCGTAGCGGTTCATGGCGAAATAGTTGTGCGGCGCGTATCCGCTGCGGATGACTTTGCCTTTGATGATTTGTCCCTGGTTTTCAAACCCGATGGTCTGACCCTCGTAGAGCGACAGCAGCATCATTTCGGAGACGGGATCGGCGCGGTAGTTCTGCTCGAGCACCTGCACGGCGTGCTTGCCCGCAGGGTCGCGGAGAATGACGGAATCCGGTTCGAGGTGCATGGTGATGTCGCTGACCGTGACCTGGTTCTCACCCGGCTTCAAGTCGAGAGGGATCTCCTGGCGGACGACGGCGAATTCTTCGTTATAGATGGTGAGCGACGGTTGAGACGCATCCTGCGCAACAAGGCTGGCACAGAAAGTGCAACAGAGAATGAGAAAACAGACGAAGCGAGTGATCATGGCGCGAACCCTCCTGAGCTGACGCGATCGAGTCAGCTGAGCATGCCCTTCCGCTTAGACACCGGGGGACGCGGCCTTGGTTGTCCAAGGCCAGTGTCCGGATACGAAAGGCTATCCCTAATAGAACGCGGGCGGGAGTGATTCTTGCGGGTCGGGGCGTGCAGGCTCGAAACCCTGAAACGCCTGCGGGTTGCGGGGTTCAACCGCGTGGCGTCGGCGTCAGCCGCCGTGCTCTTCCAGAAATTTCTCCACTTCGATGGCGGCCATGCAGCCGGTTCCGGCGGCCGTGATGGCCTGGCGATAGCGGCGGTCCTGCACGTCGCCGCAGGCGTAGACGCCGTGAACTTTCGTGAAGACGTAGTTGTGAGTCTTGAGATAACCGTCGGCGTCGGTCTCGAGCTGGCCGGCGAACATTTTGGCGTTAGGTATGTGGCCGATGCCGAGGAAGAGAGCGTTGGTGGGGAAATCCCAGACTTTGCCGGTTTTTACGTTACGCAGCTTCAGCCCGGTAACTTCCTTGTGATTGATGTCATAAACATCTTCGACGACCGTGTCGGTGAGGAACTGGATTTTTTCGTTGTGCTGCGCGCGCTCCAGCATGATTTTGGAAGCGCGGAAACTTCCACGGCGATGAATGACCGTGACCTTGGTGGCGAAGCGGGTGAGAAAGATCGCTTCCTCCATAGCTGAGTCGCCGCCGCCGACCACCGCAATTTCTTTGCCGGAAAAGAAAAAGCCGTCGCAGGTGGCGCAGGAAGAAACGCCGTGTCCAATTAATTGCTGCTCGTGCGGCAGGCCCAGCCAGCGGGCGGAGGCTCCGCTGGCGATGATCAGGGCTTCAGCATGAACCTGATGCACGCCGATGTGCAGCAGAAATGGGCGCTTGCTCAGGTCGACACTGGTGAGATGCGCCATGCGGTATTCGGCTCCGAAACGCTCCGCCTGCTTGCGCATATTCTCGACCAGTTGCGGGCCGAGAATGCCTTCGGGGAACCCGGGGAAATTTTCGACCAGCGTGGTCAGCGACAGCTGGCCGCCGGGCTCGTGGCCTTCGATGACCAACGGTTTCATGTTGGCGCGGGCCGTGTAGAGGGCAGCAGTGTGTCCGGAACAGCCGGAACCGATGATGACGACGTTGCGAGTTTCGCTCATTTTATTTTCGGTCTACAAGGCCTTAGATTGCGGGTATTTGATTTCGATGCAAGGCGCAGTCACAGCCACGGACGCGGAGTGCGGCTGACAAATTTGGCATCGACCGAAAATGGATCGACGGAAGAGCCTTTAACCGCAAAGGCCGCAAAGGAAGGCCGCAAAGGCCGCGAAGGAAAAACACCGGCAAAAAATCCTCTGAGGCGGGACGGGCTCTGAACGGCTTTCATTTTTTCTCCTCCGCCGGCGGTTTGGCTTTGGATGCCGGCGCTGGTTGCGCCTTTGCGGCCGGCGCAACTTTGGCCAATTCCGCGGGCACGGTTTTTCGCACGCCGAGCAAGGTTCGGTAATTGGCCAGCACTTCCGAGGCGCTGCGGAACAGCGGCTCATAGGCGCTTTGATCGGGTGCGGGGCCAGCTTCGGTGCCGGAGCAGCGCGCCAGTGCCAGCGAAGATTTGCCGAAGCGTTCCAGCCGCACGCGGTTTACGGGAGTGTTGGAACTCAGCATAGCCTCGACGCTGCTGACTGAAGAGGCGCTATCTTCCAGCGAAAGCGACATCAGGTCCTTCGGATCGCGCACGTGCAGCACCAGGGTTTCGACCATAGTCTGTCCGTCATCGCTGAAGGAATATTGCACGCTCGAAAACAAGGCCTGCACCGAGAACTCGTGGCGGATGCGGACGTAGCTTGCGACGGAAGCCTGGTCGGATTGAGCGACGCTTTGTCCGGGCTTGAGAAAGCTCGCCATATCGCTCAGAGTGGAGCGTCCGCGGGAAACCTCAAAGTCAGCGGAGAAGAGCGGCTGTTTGGGAGCGCGCGAAAGGGCGGAAGCAATCTCCTTCTGCTCGTCGGCTGAGGGGGTGCAGACGTTCAGTACATTTACTTTTACCTGCGGCTGAGTTGAGGGTGGACTGGCAGCCGGCTGTTGCGCTCCTGCGCGAGGTGCAAACGCGGATGCGGCAAAAGCTACGACGATGATGGGAATCGAATGTCTCAAGGCTTTCCGGAGCGCGTTTCTGAGGGCGTTTCTTGGCACGTCGGAATTCTAAATGAGAATCGCGGGAATGCTAAGGGCGGAGTGGATTGGGTGCGTTCGGCTTAGCGGTCGCAGAAACCCGGTCGAGCTTCGCTCGACTGGACAGCCAAGGGCGGCTGTCCCCACATGAGCATCCCCAAACTGAGGCGCTGACGTGGATTCAGACCGCCCCCACAACGGGTTAGAATTTAAAAGCGACCAAAATCCGACTCCGGCGGCGCTGGTCTCAAGTCTATAATCGGGATTTTCTGCGATGATGATGCATTCGTTGTGACAAGTAATGATCGAGTCCTAAGCATGTGGTCCTCCTCGACAATGCGAAGCCGGCTGCAACTGGCCGGATTGTGGCCGGAAAGCCGCATGGCGCGCATCGCGTGGTACTTGCTGGCCCTGGGGGGAATTCTGTTCGGGCTGCGCGGGTTGCTGGCGTTGTTTGCTCCTTCCTGGGGCGCGAGTCTGGGGGGATGGGCGACATTTCTGGCGGTTAGCTCGGGCCTGCTGTTTTCGTTTCTTGGTTTTGGCTGGTTGAAGCGCAAGGTCCTGTGGCGGCTGCGGAACCGGCTCATTGTCACATACGTTTTCATTGGAGTGATTCCGGCGGTGCTGCTGGTGGCCATGGCAGTTATTACCCTCTATGGGCTGGCCGGACAATTCGCAGTGTTCGTGGTGACTTCTGAAATCAACTCCCAGCTGCGTAGTCTGGAAGCGGTGAATGCCGCGGTGAGCAATGAGCTGGCCGCGCGCCTGGAGCGCGGACAAAATCCCACCGCGGAATCGCTGGCGGGATTGAAGAAGCGCGATCCGGCCTGGGGCCGTAGGCAGGTTTGTGCGTGGTACGGCGAAAAACAGTTGCCTTTATGCGAGGAGTCGAAGGGCTCACGGCTCACGCTTCCTAGTGCCAAAAAAAATGCCGAAAAGAGTGAGGAAAAAAGTTCAGAGAAAATCTCCTCCGAAAGCGAGTTTCGCGAAATTGTTCGCGACGGCGGCGAACTCCACCTGCGCGTGGTCACCGTTCTCGATCTGGGTGCGAACCGGCTGGTGGTGATTACCAGTGAGCCTTTTGACAAAGAACTGGTCGGCAACATCGCCGCGGATCTGGGAGAGATCAGCCTGTCGTCTTCGACACCGGAAACGCCAACGAGCGCAGCCGGTACGCCCACTCCGCCCGCTCCGGGATCGCCGGCGTCAGGCACGCCCGAAACAAAGACGCCCGAAACGGACAAGGGCCGTATGGTGTTTCACAAAACGAGCCAAGGCAGCACGATCGAAGCGGACCAGCAGGTCTTGCGCCAGAGCTTCACCGTGGGCACGATCCCCGCTCCCGCCGGCAGCATGGACCGCGAAATCGCCTTCTTCACGCCCCTGGCAGTGGTGGACTGGCAAAGCGGCGACCGGGCACGGGCCGGCGCGGTGGTTCAGGTCAGAACGCGGCCGTCCGTGCTCTACGGACATCTGTTTGCGGCTCTGGGCCAATTTGTTGAGGGAGTGGAATACATCCTGTTCGGGGTCGGGATCTTCTTTGCCTTGATTGAACTGATCGCGCTGATTATTGGGACCCGCATGACCCGCACCGTGACTGCCGCCGTGGCCCAGCTCTACGACGCCACCAAGCATGTAGACCGCGGCGATTTCAGCCATCGCATTCCGGTGAAGTCGGCGGACCAGCTTTCCGAACTGGCGCTTTCGTTCAACTCGATGAC